>Ga0307475_10002523_pt1 | contig 11032 bp, 7 predicted proteins | sample atmos_gasesECM1C_FD_203317 | JGI IMG/M metagenome (GOLD analysis project Ga0307475, IMG submission 203317) | Hardwood forest soil microbial communities from Morgan-Monroe State Forest, Indiana, United States - atmos_gasesECM1C_515 | ecosystem: Environmental > Terrestrial > Soil > Temperate...
CTTGCGGTTCAACCACGCGATATAGGCACGCGCATCCTGCCAGCTCACGCACACGACTGGATCACGGTCAGTCTGCGCATGGCCGGGATTTTCCCAAGTCAACTTCGGATCCTTCTCCCATTTGAAAATGGCGCGGCCGCGGCCGCAACCATCACCGGCCGGGTATCCCGTCTCCCGAGCAAATGCCGCGTACTCGCCACGAGTGACGTCATACTTGCCCAGGGCGAATGACGGCAACGAGACCTGATGTTGCGGAGCTTCATCGGCAACCGCATACATGCTGCCACCGTGACTCGCGGCCCAGGATTTTTCCTCGGCGGACGAGCCCATGGTGAAGCTGCCAGCCGGGAGAACGACCATCTCGGGACAATCTGGGCAATCGCGGAACACTGCGCCCGGCTTCGGCGCCGTAGAATCAGTAGCTTTGACGTCGAGCATCCGAAGAATGGTCGCGCCGAAGACAAACACTGCGAACAGCAAGGAAATTCGTAGGCTTTTCATTTCGACTGATTCTGCTGAAAGTCATTTCTGATGACGCGTCCGTCCTTCATCACGAAGCGGACTCGTTCTAACTCGCTGACGTCGGCGATGGGATCGCCGGAGACGGCGACGAGGTCGGCGAATTTTCCGGACTCGAGGGTGCCGATGCGATCCTGCCAGCCGAGCATCTCGGCCGCGTTCGTCGTAATTGCGCGAATCACGTCAAGCGAGGCCATTCCCGCCTCATGCAAAGTGGGAAACCTTCCTACCGAGGTTTGCCCACGTGTTTTTCCCGGGTAGTGCCAGTCCATGTCCGATCCGGCCGCGAACTTCACTCCTGACTTCAGAACCCGCTGGACCAGACTGTTGTATACCTGGTCGTCGCTCACATCGGACTTATCCGGCGACTTCAGCCACGAATTCCGAATCTGCTGAACCAGATTGTTGTACCGCTGCCGGTGAGGCTCATCGGCCCCGATACGCTCAGGCCGCAGCGTTAAATCCTCCACAATGGTTGCCTCGAAAACCCTGGTGAAAAAGTCGCCATAGGAAGTGGGTGTGAAGTCGAGAAACATCCCCTTGTCCCGCATCTGCTTGAGTTGCTCGTCGGTGACCCCGTTGCCGTGCTCGATAGAATCTGCGCCGGCGTCAATCGCAGTTTGTATGGAGGTCTTGTCGACGGCGTGAACGGCGACTTTCAAATGGTTACGGTGCGCTTCTTCGACCGCCGCCGCCAGTTCAGGGACGGTAAGGTTCTCCTCAGCTGTAACTTTGATGACATCGACGTTATGGAACACATTCTGCCTGACTGCCTCCCGTGCGCGATCCGCCCCGTCAATGAACAAGAACTCCTGCTGAAGGATGGCATCAGCAAGCGCGGGATTGAGGTTCTGAACATACGTTTCACCTCGCGTCTCCAGCTTGCGGCCGCAAGCGAGGATCCTGGGACCGGGGACGCGGCCTGCGTTGATGGCGTCGCGCAGTTCAGTATCGCCGTCAATCCCGGAGTGTCCAAGATTGCGCACCGTGGTGAAGCCGCTTTCCAGGTCTTCGCGAGCCATCTGCGCGCCGATCAACACTCGTTTGCTTGGCGATTCGTCAATCGCCAGCAATTGCGCCGGCGCGTAGCCGCCGTTGAGGTGACGCGCCCGCTCGGCTTGGTGCTGCCCAACAATGTCGTCCATCAGCAAGTGAGTGTGGCTGTCGATCAGCCCGGGAAGGAGCGTCGCGGTGCCGAGATCGATGGTCTTGGCATCGCCGCCGGCGTGAGCCTGCAGTTCTGATGGAGTCCCGACCTGTTTGATTTTACCACCGTCAATCAGCACCGCTGCGGGCGACCATACATTTCCGCTGCGCGGATCGAGGAGGCGGCCGGCTTTTACTAATGTTGTCGGAGAGGGCGATTGGGCGGCCAGTTCTGTAGCGGTTAATATTCCGACTGCCAACGGAAAGATTCGGCTTACGTTCATTCGTTCGTTTCCGATGAGATGCAGCAGAATCACTATTGTTCCCGCGCCCGAAGGGATTTGATGAACCTTCCAGCCCGTCACGTGACAGATTCTCGCTTGTTAGCGGGAACAAACTTCTGCTTGAAACCTCCCATTTTGGGATAACGGCGACATGTCCGCCGACCTTGAGTTTGAAAATCTTGTGAAACTTTACTACCGCGATCTCTATCGGTTTGGCTTGAGTTTGACCGGAAACGAAACCGATGCGGCTGACCTGACGCAGGAGACTTTCTACATTTGGGCGAACAAGGGTCACCAGCTCCAGAAGGCGGCGAGCGTCAAAAGTTGGCTCTTCACGACGTTGCACCGCGAGTTTCTTAAGACCTGTCGACACCGAAACCGTTTTTCACACCAACCAATCGACGAAAGCGCGGAGGATTTGCCGAATGTACCGGCGAACTGCGCGGAACGAGTCGACTCGCGAACGTTGTTTCGCATTCTGGGCGAAATCGCCGAAGATTTTCGTGCGCCGCTTGTGCTCTATTATATGGAAGATTTGTCCTATAAAGAAATCGCCGATGTCCTGGCGCTACCGCTCGGGACGGTGCAGTCACGTATCGCGCGCGCGAAAATTCAGCTTTTGCGCCGGTTGAATGAAACCAATTTGCCGCTGGAGCAGGCCAAGTGAATACGCGCGACGCCAAAGAAATCCTCCTTCTCTATCGCGGAGCGATCGATGATTCCGATCCTCAATTTCGCGCGGCGTTAGATTACGCCAAAAGCGATCCGGAGCTTGGCCAATGGTTGCAAGAGCAAACCGAATGTTACGATACGATCCGGGCGAAGTTTCGCGCAATCGAACCGCCGCTTGGACTGTCCGAGACGATTGTGCGCAAACGGCCAATCCCGTTTCCGAGAGATTGGTCGCGCATTGTTCAGCTCGCGGCGGCCGTCCTCATCTCGGCCAGCCTCACCGTGCTGCTGATGAAATCGTCAGAGCGCCGCCACCATTCTGTCGTAGGTGCGCAGGAAATTCTCGTGACTGGCGAAGTGCTCGATATGACTTGCTACATCGCCAACAACTTGAGCGGTCCCGCTCACGCCGAGTGCGCAAGAGTATGCATCAGAAACGGATCGCCCGCTGGAATCAAAACTCAGGATGGAAAGGTTTATTTGCTAACCGGCGAACCCGGCCAGTCGATCAACGCCAAGCTGGCGGACTACGCTGCCAAGATTGTGACAGTCAAAGGAAGGCAAACCGTGCGAGACGGCTTCACCCAACTTCAAGTCGAAGAAATTCGAAAATTGTGACGGACACTCGCGACGACTTGGTATCCTGACACGCCGAAGCAAAAGCCGCCGCCAATCCGTGATGCGCCGGTTATCGGTTACTGGTTATCCGTTATCGGATTCTTGCTTCCGAGTTCTGTCCCATTAACCAATAACAAATAACTGATAACTTCCGCCATTCGGCGTTGGGCGTTTGGCTCTTCTGTCCTCTATTTCAGCTTCTCAGCTTTCAGAGTTCCTGTCGCGCTGTAGCCTTAATGCCAGTCCGGCTCGGACCGAAGGCGGATCAGTTTCACCAATGCAACAACGCTTCCTCGCTCCAGTTCTTTTGGTGATAACGGCGCTGCTCTGGAGTTTGGGAGGAGTCTTAATTAAGTCCATTGACTGGCCGCCCATGGCGATTGCGGCTGGTCGAAGTATTGCTGCAATTCCGGTGTTGCTGGCCTGCGGTGGCCGGCAGCGGTTCACATTTTCACCTGCTCAGGTTGGTGGCGCAATAGCCTACGCGGCCACGGTTGCGCTGTTCGTTTTTGCCACCCGGATGACAACCGCCGCCAACGCCATTTTCCTGCAATACACGGCGCCAATTTACGTCGCCATCATCGGCCGCTGGTATCTTGGTGAACGGCCGCTGCCGATCGACTGGTGGGTCATCGCGGTGGCGCTGGGTGGAATCGCTCTCTTCTTTCTGGATCGGCTAACAACGTCCGGATTTTGGGGAAACATTCTCGCGCTTGCCAGTGCTCTCGCCTTCGCGTCGTTGGTCATCTTTTTACGAAAAGAAAGAACCGGTTCGCCGATCAATAGTGTCATTCTGGGGAACATCATCGTTGGGATCGCAGGTGCGCCGTTTCTGTTGCGGGCGCCATTACTTCAGCCGCGCGCTTTGTGGCTTGTTCTAGTGCTGGGCGTTCTGCAACTCGGTTTGTCGTACGCCCTCTACGCTGAAGCGATAAAACACGTTACCGCACTGGAGGCTATGTTAATTCCGATGATCGAGCCGATATTGAATCCGGTCTGGGTGATGCTCGCGCTGGGCGAGCGCCCAGGCCCCTGGGCGATTGTTGGTGGTGCGCTCGTCCTCGGCGCAGTGCTCGTGCGCGGAATAGTAATGGTTCGCAGGCGGCGGAATCAGACCGCTTTGGCGTGATACTCCTGCTTACTCCTGCTCCTGCTCCTGCTCATGCTCATGCTCATACTCATACTCATGGTTGTTCTACATTCGGCGTTCGACGTTCGATGTTCGGCGTTTTTGTCTTCTGACTTTTGAGTCCAGTCCCTTTGGTCGATTGCGATCACGAGCACGAGCATGAGCATGAGCATGAGTTCGTCATTCGTGCTTCGCCATTTCCACCCCGCCCTCTGACCTCTGACCTGTGACCTCCCTGCTCCTAGTTCGCCGCAGGACGAACCCCCGCCGTGGCGGGCTTGATGTAAGAGCAGAACCTGCGCACTATTCGTGCGAACAAATGCCTGCCGAAGTTAAGAAAGAGATCGCGCTCGAGATCGCGCACGTTCTCTTCATCGATATCGTCGCCTATTCTAAGATGGCGAGCGACGATCAGCGCGCTGCCATTGAAGAGCTGAATCAAATTGTCCAATCAACGGACGAATTCCGTAAAGAGGAAAGCGAAAACCGATTGTTGAAACTCGCCACCGGCGATGGCATGGCGCTGATCTTTTATCACAGCCCGGAAGACCCGGTGGAATGCGCGCTGGAGATCAGTCGCGCCATCAAGGAGCAACACTCGAACCTGCGATTGCGCATGGGCGTCCATAGCGGGCCAGTAAGCGGGATGGTGGATGTGAATGGCCGCGCCAATGTCGCGGGCGCAGGTATCAACACCGCGCAACGGGTGATGGATTGCGGCGATGCCGGCCACATCTTGCTCTCAAAGCGGGTCGCGGAAGACCTCGAGCAATTCAAACATTGGCGGCCGCATCTTTATCATATTGGCGAATGCGAAGTGAAACACGGCGACAAGATCGAGATCGTAAATCTTTTTACCGCCGAGCTTGGGAATTCCGAAAGACCGAAGCGCATGGCGATGCCTGCGCAGAAAACCGACCTCGAGCCAGTTAGGAAAGAGCGCGCTCCATCACGCAAACCGATTTTCATCATCGCGGCATGTTTAGCCGTAGCAGCGTTGACCGTCGCTGCTTTTCTTTTCTGGCAGCGGCATGAACCAAAGACATCTACCGCCGCCTTAAATATTCCGGAAAAAAGCATCGCGGTGCTCCCATTTGAAAATCTGAGCGACGAAAAGCAGAACGCGTTTTTCACCGATGGCGTGCAGGATGAAATTTTGACCGACCTGGCCAAAATCGCGGATTTGAAAGTAATCAGCCGCACCTCGGTGATGCAGTACAAAAGTGGAGTCGCACGTAATCTGCGCGAGATCGGTCAACAACTCGGCGTGGCGCATTTACTCGAAGGCAGTGTACAGCGAGCGGCGAATCGCGTGCGGGTGAATGCTCAGCTGATCGACGCGCGAAACGATGCGCATCTGTGGGCGCAAACCTACGATCGCGATCTGGCCGATGTCTTTGCCATTCAAAGTGAGATCGCCAAGGCCATTGCTGATCAATTACAAGCCAAGCTTTCGCCTAACGAGAAGAAGGCAATCGAACAACCGCCCACTACTGACCTCGCGGCTTTCGACCTTTACAGCCGGGCGAAGTCACTTCGCCTCACCGCAAGTTTCAGCGCGACTGGCGCCCCAGACACACGCAAGGCAATCGAACTTCTCGATGAGGCGGTGAAGCGCGATCCCTCATTCTTCGACGCTTACTGCCAGCTTGCCCAGGCGCACGAATTCCTCTACGCAGTGGGCGGTTCTGATCATACTCCGGCCCGGTTGGCATTGGCTGAAGCTGCTCTCCAAGCCGCGGCACGGCTGCGGCCGGATGCCGCCGAAACGCATTTGGCGCGCGCACAATATCTTTATTACGGGCGGCGCGACTATGACGGCGCATTGGCGGAGCTGGAGAATGCACGCCGAGCTTTACCGAATGATCCGCGTCTCTTCGAACTGACCGGCTACATTTTGCGCCGGCGGGGCCAGCAGGATGAAGGGCTACGCAATCTACAGCGCGCGGTGGAGCTGGACCCGCGCAACTTTTATACTCTGCAACAGATTTCGCTCAGTTACCAATCCTTCGGGCGTTATGCCGACGCGATCGCTGCGCTGGATCGCGCGCTGAGCATCGTGCCCGACAACATGGAAACGAGGGCGAGTCGTGAACTGTATTACCTCTTTTGGAAAGCGGACACTCGGCCGCTTCACCAGACGATTGATGCGATCCTCACGCAAGGACCGAGCGCTATTGTTAGTGCCGCCGATAGCTGGTTCGCGTGCGCGCTGGCCGAACGCGATTCGGCTGCGACCGAACGAGCGCTCGTCGCGCTCGGTGACAATCCCTGCTGGGGTGAAGGCGCGTTCCAGCTGAGCCGCAGCTTTGGCCAAGGGCTGCTGGCACAGATGACCAAAGACGAGGCACGTGCCCGCACTGCCTTTGAAACGGCTCGCGCGGAGCAGGAAAAAAGAGTGCAAGCGCAACCGGACTACGGGCCGGCGTTCTGCGTCCTCGCCATAATCGACGCTTTTCTGGGGCGCAAAGACCTGGCCTTGGAAGAAGGCCGTCGGGCGATCGCGCTCATGCCGATGGAAAAAGATGTCAACAACGGCAGTCGCGTCCTTCAATATTTCGCCATCACAGCAGCCTGGGCTGGCGAGAAGGAGCTAGCCTTGCAGCAACTGGAAGCTGGGCTGCGTGCTCCCGACGCATCTCAGGCGCTGAGCTACGGCGGATTGAAGTTGTTGCCCTTCTGGGACCCGCTCCGGGGCGATCCGCGCTTCGAGAAAATCGTCGCATCTTTGGCGCCGAAAGGATGATGGATTTCGAAGGTCATCCGCCTTGCTGCCCCGCTACGACGCCACCGGTAGACCGCCACTACAGGACCATTGGAATAGTCAGAGATGCTCGGTTCGAGCGGGCTTCCGGTTCGTAAAAGCCTGCAGCTCGGAGAGAACTGGCGAATTTGCCGACCATGACAACAACTTGTCTGCCGCCAGTCAACGGCAGCGGATACAACGTCGCGAAATGACAGTTGATGGTTGAGAGTTGCTGAAGCCATGCTTCTTCTTGTAGCGCCAAAGAATGAGGAAACCCGAAGCCAAGCTGGACTTCGCTGCCATTAGAGCGGCGCACCGACGTATTCGTCCACACATTCATCGCACACCTGTGTTGACCAGTTCGCGGTTAAACGACGCGAGCGGCGCCTGTCTTTTCTTCAAGTGCGAAAATTTTCAGAAAGGTGGTGCGTTTAAAGCGCGCGGGGCAACAAATGCCGTCTTTTCGCTCGATGATACCGCGGCGCGGCGTGGTGTTGCTACGCATTCGTCAGGCAATCATGGTAGTGCCGTCGCGCGCGCGGCGAAACTTCGCGGCATTCCAGCCCACATTGTGATGCCGTCGAACTCGGCCAAGGTGAAAGTGCGCGCGGTGGAGAGTTACGGCGCGCAGATTGTTTTTTGTGAACCGACGCAAGCGGCGCGGGAAGCGGCCTGCGCAGAGGTGATCGCAAAAACAGGCGCGATCCTGATTCACTCGTTCGAAAACGAACACGTCATGGCGGGTCAAGGCACCGCGGCGGTAGAAGTGCTCGAGGATGTTTCCGATCTCGATGTCGTGATTTGTCCAGTCGGCGGTGGCGGGCTGCTCTGCGGCACAGCGGTGACAGCGAAATCGATACGACCGGAAATCAAAGTAGTCGCAGCCGAACCAGCTAATGCTGATGATGCGGCCCAATCGTTCCACGCAGGCCGATTGATTCATTCCAAAAAGGCATTCACGATCGCGGATGGACTGCGGACAAACGTCGGCGCGCCAAATTTTGCGATCATCCAGCGGTACGTAAACGATATCGTAACGGTAAGCGAGGAAGCCATTGTCAGGGCGATGCGGACAATTTGGGAGACGATGAAAATAATCGTGGAACCATCAGCGGCCGTTCCCTACGCGGCGATCATTGAGAATAAGATCGACCTTGTCGGAAAACGCGCCGGCATCATTCTTACAGGCGGCAATGTAGATCTCGACGCGTTGCCGTGGACACAATAGCTGAGGGTTGAGAATTGCGGCCGCAGTCAGCGACAGGGGCTACAAGATCGCAGCATAGAAGTTGTACCGCAGAATTAGGATCGAAATCTTAACATTTAAGATTTGTTCACTTCCTCGATAAGCAGTTCTCCGCGCCGCAGAGGAATCTCTGCCGTGTCACCGCTGACCGGTGCTTTTACGCGGCGCTGCCTGGATTGAGTTGAGCTGTCCCATAGCGAGGTGCCGGCGTGCGGAACTGTTGGTCTGTTGCATCACTTCGCGCTCCTCATTGACCACCAGCTTTTGAATAACCGACCACGTCGATCAACAAAACGTGGGCGATCTCGAGATGAAGATGCGACTCTTGCATGGCAGGCATTGGGGCGTCAAAGCTTTCGCAGCAGCGCTTGGAATCGTGGCTCGCCGCGCAGGGAATCCCAATCCGAATCGTTCTCCACCCACTCGCGCTGTCCGAATCCATTCTGGATCGCCTTGTCCAAATGATCCATCGCCTCTGCGGCGGAACCTGCCAGAGCGTAGACGCATCCCACATTATAGAGGACAGCTGTGTCTTCTGGATCAATCGTCGAGGCTCGCCGTGCTCGTTCCATGGCCTGCTCATACTGGCCCAGTCGCATCAAGGCCGCCGCGCTTAGGTACCATGCTCGGGCATCATCCGGGTTGAGTTCCAAGTGGGCGTCAGCCACCTTCAGGCCATGACGCGCCGCATCCAATGCTTCGTCGCGGCGACCGAGCTTCACCAGCGCTTCAGCTGAGAGGTAAATAGCCTGATAGTCCTCGGGACGCACACGCCAGGCCTCTCGATAATGCGCAACCGCTTCCTCAAGTTTCCCCTCGGTGAAGCAGGCGCGCCCGTAGAAGTAGTGCGCCTCGTAGAGCATAGGGTTTAACCGCAACGCCGCCTCAAATTCCTCACGCGCCTCCTGGTAACTCTGACGCAGCGTGAGGGCGACGGCACGCGACGTATGTGCCTCAGGACTTTCTGGGTCGAGGTCCAAAGCCTTCCTACTCGATGCATCCGCCTCTTCGAGATTTGCGTTGCTTGCGTCCCAGTACATGTAAAGAAACGAGCAGCAGTCGGCAACGCCGGCATGCGCGCGCGCAAAGTTCGGGTCGATTTCTATCGCGCGATCAAACATGCGGCGCGCATATTGCATACCGGTGCCACGCCATTGATGCTGGAGTTGGCGGCCACGAAGATAATACTCGTAGGCCTGCACGTTTTCCGTCGGTGTTTTTTCAATTGCACGCTTCTCGCCCTCGCCGAGCACGACCCGTAATGCTCGTACTATGTTTTCGGCAATCTGATCCTGGATCTCGAAAACATCCTCGAGCTGCCGATCGTACCGTTCCGACCACAAATGGTAGCCGTCGGCAACGTTGATCAGCTGCGCCATAACCCGAAGCCGGTTGCCCACTTTGCGCACACTGCCTTCGAGCACGGTGTGCACCTTCAGCTTGCGTCCGACCTCGCCGATGTCTTCGTTCTTTCCTTTAAACGCAAACGAGGATGTCCGCGCCGCCACCCGAAGGGCTTTGATTTTTGTCAACGCGTTGATGATCTCCTCGGCAATCCCATCGCTGAAGAATTCGTTCTCCGGATCGTTGCTCATGTTAACAAAGGCAAGAACGGCGATGCTTTTCTGGGGTATTTCGGGAACAGCAGTCGATGAAATGAGGGGCTCTTTGGCTGGCGGTGCCTGACTCGACAATCTTTGGGGCGCACGGGAATTTCCGAGTTCCGCGTTGTAAAGGTTCACAATCCCAAGCTTCACGCCGTGCTTCACTTCGAGTTCGCCTAGCTCGTGAAGCAATGGCTGCCAAAGACGATCTTGCGCAAGATCATCGGCCACACGTTCTGATACCAGAATGTGACCGGCATCGCCGCAATCCATCACCCGCTGGGCGATGTTGATGCCTGCGCCGGCCACATTGGTTTGGTCGTTTACGTCCGTGACTTGATCGACAGGACCGCTATGAACGCCCATGCGAAGGCGAATGTGTGGATAACTCTTGAGTGCTTTGGCAATTTCCATCGCGCAATGCACCGGTTCTTCCGGACTCTTGAAAAAGACCAGCGCCATTCCATCACCGGTTGCGATGCGGATTAATTTGCCGGCGGCACTACTTTGGCGGAACTGCGGAGTCGCTCGCACAATCTCATTGAGTTGTTGCACTAGTTCGCGCTGCTCGTTCACGAGCAATCTGGAGTAACCCACTACGTCAATAAAAAGGACGTGCGCAGTTTCCAGGTGACTCGCTTCTTTTCCTGCTCCAGTCATCGTCGCGATCAGCTTACGCACGAGCCGCAAGCGCCTCTACATCATTCTTTCAGCGCGAGGGAGGCGACGATTTTTTCGAAGCACGAATCCCGCGGAGCGGGGTCCGTTGAGTTGTTCCGTTGCGAACTGCCGCCGCGCGGAACTGTTGATCTGTTTCACGACTTCGAAGGTCTTTCGTCAATCGCTGGCGACGAGAGGAGGTGGGTTTAAAAAAAAGCTAAAAAAAGTGCTTGCTTATGTGCAATGGTGATATAGTTATCTATATCACCAGATGAGGCGCGACGGAATACAGGATGGACAGTGAATGGAACGACAGTCAGCCGATTTATCGACAGCTACGGGATCGTGTCGTCGCCATGATTCTCGACGGCCTGCTCAACGAAGGCGATCCGCTGCCGTCGGTCCGCA
>Ga0307475_10002524_pt1 | contig 11029 bp, 9 predicted proteins | sample atmos_gasesECM1C_FD_203317 | JGI IMG/M metagenome (GOLD analysis project Ga0307475, IMG submission 203317) | Hardwood forest soil microbial communities from Morgan-Monroe State Forest, Indiana, United States - atmos_gasesECM1C_515 | ecosystem: Environmental > Terrestrial > Soil > Temperate...
CATCGTGCAGTTCCCTGAATATCACCCCCGCGCCTCCTCCGCCGACGCCGTGTGAGTTTGCCGATACCATCATGAAACAGAATCCTGATGTGTCCCAGATGGCCTATGGAGATTGGCTGTTCGTGCTCGGCTCGGGGAATCAGAAGGACGCAGACCAGGTATGGGCTTTCCTTAATGGGAAGGGCATTCCGGTGAGCAGCCCGGAGCATCCGGCGAAGGTGATTAGCGCGACTCCCGAGGAGCTTCAGCTTGCGACCACCGACGACGATATTCAGGAGAGCAAAGCGGATGTGACTCTGAAGATGGCGACTCCTTTGAAAGCGGCTCAAGTGCCGAAGCCTACGGCGTCGTTGCCGGGCACGTGGGTCGGTAAGGCAACCAGCTACACTCCCCTTCCTCCAGCTCCGACGGCGAACCAGGGCGGAGGCGCAACACCCGCGCAGCCGCAAAATCAACCCGCAGGCTGCTTGCCCAATACCGGTGGAGGTGTGATGCTTACGCTGACGGAAGGCACCATAAAAGGCGCGACTGCGACTCATAAGCCGCCCGTGCGCCACGCTCCGACCAAGCGTCGTACAGCATCCGGCAATTGAGCATCTCAAGATGGGAACCAGAGGCAGCCACGCGTGGCTGCCTTTGCTGCTTGTAGAGGTATCTCCGCGTTTGAGGTTTTCAATCCTTTCACGCAAGGAGCGGCGAAGAGAGCTGAAACCGTAATTTGCATGCAAATCCGCAGTGGCGATATCCAGCTCTATTACGAGACCAAAGGCACTGGCTATCCAGTTGTTCTGCTTCACCCTTTCACCGTCCACCACGAATTCTGGGCTGGCGTCGCCGACCGCTTAGCCACTCGATATCGGTTGGTGATGCCAGACCTGCGCGGGCATGGACGTTCTGAAGTTGGAAGTAGAACCGCCACAATGGCGAAACATGCTGAAGATATCCTGCGCCTGATTGAGGCGGAACAGATCACCAAGGCGGTTTTCCTCGGCGTCTCCATTGGCGGATATATTCTGTTTGAGTTTTGGCGACGGCATCGGGCGCGGGTTGCGAGCTTAGTGCTGTCAAACACGCGTGCCGAGTCGGATGCGGACCTCGCGCGCGCAAACCGTCTCAAGTCTATTGATGAAGCGCGCCGGCGGGGAACCACACCGTTTCTCGAAGAGCAAATCCCGAACTACATTGGGGCGACGACCCGCCGCAATCGCCCAGACATTGTGGACGCAGTGCGGAAAATGATGCAGACGCTGACGGTGGATGGCTTAGCTGCCGTCCAACAGGGATTGGCGGAGCGTCCCGATTCCGTCTCAACTCTGCCTGGAATCGATGTAAAGACCTTAGTGATCACCGGAGAAGAAGACACGCTCACGCCCTTGCACAATGCGCAGCTCATTCAGCAGCGAATTTCCGGGGCCAGTCTGGCAGTTATTCCGCTCGCGGGTCACTACGCTGCTATGGAAAATCCTGAGGAATTTGCACGCGTACTGCGGCAGTTCCTTGATGGTCTCCAGCTCAACTCGTGATCATCGGATGGCACTTGCTACTGGTGGTTTTGGGGCTGCGGCAGTAAAGGCCTTAACCTTCTCCAACGCTTGGCGCGCAAGTCCTGCATTGGGATCCTGAGGAGCGAGGCTCAGGAAAGCCTGTAATTCATTCACTGCGTCGTTGTAGTTCTGTATGGCCATTAGAGCATGCGCCCGCACCAGGTGGATTGGAGCGTAGTCAGTTGGCACAAATTCCTGAGCCTTAATGAGCTGCTTTAACGCGGTGGGATAATCGGCCTTGCCCACATATGCCTTTGCCATCTCAAAGTAGGTCTGCCAGGCCCGCGGCGCAAGAGTGACCGCGCGATCGGCAGAACGGAGTGCCTCGTCGAATTTCTTGAGCTGGTTCATGGCGGCTGCCATGCCGGTGTAAGCCAATGCGAAACTCGGATCGGAATGGATTGCCTTGTCAAAATCATCGACTGCAGTTTGCGTTTTGTCCTGGTCCAACGAGAGAACGCCATGCAAGGTGAGCGCAGCCGCATACTCAGGATAGATTTCCAGGGCTTTGGCTAACTGCTTTTCGGCTTCTTCGCGGCGACTTTTGGTCAGCGCGATTTGGGCTCTATGCAGGGCGTCGCGCGCTTTCTGTGGAACCTTGTACTCCGCAATAGAAACAGTCGCGTTGCCATCAGCCTGAGCTGCCGCCGCGTTGCTGGTATTGAGGCGAATCCTAAGGTTGGCGCCTACGTCGCTCAATGATAGGCGTTCGCGGGACTCCGACAACCCTCGGGAAGCCACCACGTCATAAGCTGCTGCCGGCAGATTCGAGAACGCAAAGCCTCCAGAGTTGTTCGTGTAACCTGATGCAATGGTGCGGCCGGTTTGTTCCTCGCGGATATCAATGCGTGCGTCTGGAATTGGAGCGCCATCGGATCCGCTCACCACTCCTGAGATGTTGGCAAGGCGGGTATTTTGCATGAGCCCGCGATGTCCGTCGATATCCTGGAAGGGATCGGAGTTTTGAGCAGAGCAAAGGCCTGCAGAGAAACAAGTAGCAAGAAGAGTCAATACAACGCGGCCTGACATGGCCCTGGTACCTCGAGTCCTTCACGAGCATCAGGAGGAACCTTGTCACCCGTTGGGAACCTCATACAGCGCTCGGCATCGCACAATCGCGGTGCTACGCAATGAGAGGGGAAATTGGTCCCGCTTAGTTGGCCAAGCTGCAGGTTCAATTCAGAAATTTATATCCAGCAGGTCAGGCAACTAAAACAAAGAGCCTGACACTTTCGGAGCCGCTTTATCAATGAGTGATGTGATCGTCAAACCTGCTCGAAACATAGTCGGATCGATCCGGCTGCCGGGCGACAAGAGCATTTCGCACCGTTATGCGATGCTCGCTGCAATTGCAGAAGGAACCACGCGCCTGCGCAATTTTTCCAGCGGAGCGGATTGTGCCAGCACGCTTGGCTGCCTGCGATCTCTCGGTGCGCAGATCACAGCGCGAGATGGAGAAATCGCCATTGAAGGCCTTGTCGGGGCGTTGCATGAGCCTTCGGCTGCGCTGGACTGCGGCAACTCCGGATCGACGATGCGGATGCTCTCCGGCATTCTTGCCGGTCAGCAGTTCACAAGCGAGCTTGTCGGAGACCAATCGCTGTCGCGCCGGCCGATGCGACGCATTATCGAACCGCTTACCCAGATGGGCGCCAGCATTTCTTCGCAAGATGGCCACGCTCCTCTTCGGGTTCGAGGCGGCAAGCTGCGCGGGATGGTATACAAGCCCAGCGTGCCCAGCGCGCAAGTGAAGACCTCGCTTCTGTTCGCCGGCTTGTTTGCTGAAGGGGAAACCAGCGTAGAAGAGCCGTTGCGCACGCGCGACCATGGAGAACTGGCACTGCGTACATTCGGAGCGGAGATCTCTCGCGACAAGAACCGCGTGACCATCCGGGGCGGTCAACGTCTGAAGGCTATAGAAGCCGCCATTCCCGGCGACATCTCCTCGGCGGCATTCTTTCTGTGCGCGGCAGCGTTGTTTCCGGAAAGTAATCTAGTGATCGACGGCCTGCTGTTGAATCCAACGCGCGCGGTCTTGCTGGACGTGCTGGCAGCGCTTGGAGCGCGCGTGCGGATGATCCAGGTGGAAGAACAGCACGGCGAACTCGCCGGCACGATCACATTGGAAGCTGGATCCCTCAAAGGTGCCAAGCTGGCTGGAGCACAGTCTGCTGCCCTGATCGACGAAATTCCTGTGCTCGCCGCCATGGCGCCTTACACGCGCGATGGCCTGGTGGTGCGCGACGCTCGCGAGTTGCGCGTGAAGGAATCGGACCGCATTGCTGCGGTCGCCAGAAATCTGCGGGCTATGGGAGCCAAGGTCGAAGAGTACGAAGATGGCCTTAGCGTTCCTGGTGGACAGCAGTTGCAAGGAGCTGAGATTGACTCCGAACACGACCACCGTATCGCCATGGCCTTCTCCATCGCCGCGCTCAGAGCCACAGGAGAAACAGTGATTCACGGAGCCGAGGCGGCGCAGATCTCTTTTCCTGAGTTCTTCCGGATGCTTGAAGGAGTAGTTGAACGCTGAATTGTCGTGACGTTAGAGACGCAGCCCGGGCTGTTGTTGGTGCGTAGCTGCAGACTTTACTTTATTGCGTTCCGTTTCTGCGCCGCAGTGTGGGATGCGGACGTTGACCGCCGATAAAGGCGCGTCCGTGAGTTAGCCGGGAAAGCCGGTCACGAATCTGATCGAACTCGCTGGTATCGGTAATGTACGTGTCGCGGTCCGGCAGCATCTCCAGCATGTTTTCGGCGCGACGTACGCGGTCATCCGTCATGGGATGTGTCATGAAAGCGCGTGCAATGAAGTTGTGCGCACCTTTCTCTTCACTCTCGAGCTTTTCAAAGAAATCGACAAACGCCGTGGGATCGTATCCGGCCGCGTACTGATACTGAATGCCGAGGAGGTCAGCTTCGCGTTCGGCATCGCGGCTGAATTTGAGGAACGACAGCGGCATGGCGATGCTGGAGATTTGCCGCACGGCGTATCCGACCGGACCTCCGAAGAAAATGAGGGGCAGGGAAGCGTACTGCGTGATCTCGCTCCGCGTGGCGTTGCGCGTAGCGTGTCGGGCGCAGACATGAGCAATTTCGTGAGCCATGACGCCGGCGAGTTCGGCTTCGTCGTCGGCGGCCAGAATCAGCCCAGTGTTGACGTAGAAGAACCCGCCCGGCAGCGCAAAGGCATTCACCTCGTCGTCATCGACCACCTTGATGACGAACGGTACCTTGCAGTCAGAGTGCTGGACGAGCACCTGCCCTACGCGATTGATATATTCGCCAATTACCGGATCGCCAAAGAGGCGCGTGCTCTGCTCGACCTCGAGCGACAACTGCCGTCCCAGTGCCATCTCCTTCTCGATCGAATAGAAGTTGATTCCCTGGCCGATCTCGCGATCCCCAATTCGGGAAACGTCGTACTTCGTCGCCAAATGCTCCGGCGCTCGCCGGCTGGGAGTGATTTGGGCAAGTCGCTGGGCAGTGGTCACCGGTCCAGGGCGCGGCAGATCGGGAAGATAGGCGAAGTCGTCTTCATCGGGAGAGTCGCTGGCGATCGGCCAGTTCAGCGGATCGGGAGTGAGCGTGTACGTCTTCGGCGTGGGCAGCGTGCGCGTGCTCTTTTCTGACGCCGAGGATGAGATGCTCGCAAAATCAAGCAATCGAGGACTGAACAGCCAAGGACGCAGAAAAGCGGCGACAAGCCGAGGATCGGCCTGCAGCGGATTGTGCCGAATAGGCGTCGCCCAATTGAATAGATCTGAGCTGCCGTCGAGCGCCATGTCGGTGATTGCCGCCGGAGCAGTTCGCGCTGGCGCGGTTTGCGCGCTGGCAGAATTTCCAATTCCAATTGCAATTCCAAAGAACAGGGAAGTGCAGAACGCGAGAATCAGGCTGCGTGTTGCCCGGAACCACGGAAGCAGACGAGGGAGAGACATAACTACCAAACACCCCGCTAAGCGGCTTCGCTTCGACTTCGATCATTGTAGCCCGTCAGGCAAGCGGCGCGATCGCCATAAGACGCCCTTGAGTCCGCATTACGTCCCTTTGTACGCGCTGCCCACCATCACATCGCGGAAGCGAGCTGGAGCGGCGCCATGTCCGGTGCCCATGGTTTGCATGGGCTGGCCTTTGCCACAGTTGGGCGTGCCCCAAAGCTGCCACTGGTCCCGGGAGCAGATAGCGTCCATCGAATTCCAAAATTCGGTGGTGATTCCCGAGTACGACGGATTCTTCAGCATTCGCCCGAGCTTACCGTTCTTGATCTCCCATCCGATTTCGCAGCCGAACTGGAAGTTGTAGCGCTTGTCGTCGATCGACCAGGAGCGGTTGGTCTCCATGTAAATGCCATGGTCGGTACCGGAGATGAGCTGATCGAGCGTGAGCGGTTTCTCTGCCGGCAGAATGCTTACGTTGGTCATGCGGATCAGCGGAATGCGGTTCCATCCTTCCGCGCGCATGGTGCCGTTCGAGCGCTGCTCGCCAATGGTCTTTGCCGTCTCGCGCGACGACAAATATCCGGTGAACTCGCCATTGCTGATGATCGGAGTGCATTGCGCCGGCACGCCTTCATCGTCGTAGGCGAAGGTCCCCAATCCGGGACCATGCTGCTGCGTAGCGTCGGCAACGACGTTCACGATCGAAGTGCCATAACGCAGGTTGCGCAACTTATCCAGCGTGAGGAATGATGTGCCGGCAAAATTCGCTTCCATGCCCAGCACGCGGTCCAGTTCGATGGGATGTCCGACCGATTCATGAATCTGAAGTCCAAGCTGCGAAGATCCGAGAATGACAGTGAAGTGGCCCTCCGGACATTGATCCGCCTTGTGCAAAGCGACGGCTTCTTCCCCGATGCGGCGCGCGTTCTCCGCGAGGCGCAGCTCGTCGATCAGTTCGTAGCCTTTGTTTTGGTATTGTCCGCCAAACGAGTTGGGATAAGAACGCTTTTGGATTTCCGTGCCGGCGAATGCGTATGCGTCGTAGCCGGCGCCGGTGAGGAAGCGAGTCTGATGGATGTCTGATCCTTCGCTCGAATAAAACCATTGCTCGTAGCGGCGCAGCGTCATCTGCGCTTCCGCCAGAGTTACGCCTTCCACGGAGCGCATTTCTTTGTCACAGGCCATGAGCAGCGAGAGGTTCTCCTCGATCGACGTAGTGAAGGGATCGATCTTGTATGGATTCGTCCACTCCGCTGTGACGGGCTTCTCCGGAGCGAGTTCGATGGGATGTTGCTGCACCCGCGAAGATGCCCGCGCTATCTCCACCGCGCGCACCGCTGTCGCCTCGACCGACTGCCGGGACATATCGTCAGTCGAAGCAAATCCCCAGGCTTTATTCACTAACGCGCGAATGCCGATGCCCAGCGACTCTGAGTCGGCCGCGTGTCCAATCTTGCCGTTCTTGGTGGCGAGTGCCCGTTGACGGTCGCTGACGATGCGAACGTCGCAGTACGTAGCTCCGCGCTGCGTAGCGGTGTCGAGAGCCAAGTGCGCGATGGATTTCATAAAACTAAGCTACCAGCTACCGGCTTCCAGCTTCCAGCTAACTCAACTGCTAGAGCGAACACGAAGGGCACGACGGCACAGACGAGAGGGCGCAGAGCAGGTCCAGAATGGGGCAATAGGTTAGTTTGGAATCCACAAAGACGTGAAGCTATTCGGCTTCCCGATGGATGAGATGACAGTTAGTTAGGCGGCTCTCGTTTGATCCTTAAGCAAGCCTTCAATCGTGCGCAGAAGCTCATCCACCGGAACCAGCTTGGTGATGAATATGTCGGCAAAGCGCATATCTTGAAACTCGGCCCGGTCCGCCGAATATATGGCGAGAGGTATTTCGGGTTTGAGCATCTTCATCCTCGCTGCCAGAGCGGAGCTGTCAGGGTGGGCATCAACGCGCTCCATGAGCACGAGATCGACATGATTTTTACGGAAGACATCAAGAGCTTGAGGTGCGCACGTGGCGGTCAGCACTTGGTACCCTTTTCTCTGCAGTACCAGCTTACGGAGCGTTAGGGCGGACGCCTGATCGTCAATGCAAAGAATCACCGAACGTGAGTGTGGTGCGTTCATGAAGGCTCTGCCCATGAAGAAAGCATGTAGATTTATTTCGGATTCGTTTATCCGCACGCAGGGTTGGCATCATCCGAGACACAATCGAGAGCTGCTACTCTCTGCCAGCACACGATGGCGCATCCAAATGCGCTGTAGGAAATCAATTTCAGCGGCGGCATGGAAATGAAAGAAGAAGAAACACAGAAGGCGAAGATTACCAGGTTAAATCGATTGGTCGACTCAATTTGTGGAATCTACACCCGGGTGGCGCATCGGCTAGGCGTTCATCGCACGTTTGTCAGCAGAGTAGCACGCGGGGAGAGACGGTCAGAAGCGGTTGAAAACGCTTTGGTTGCTGAGTACGAGCAATCAAGAATGCTTTGAAAACGACAATCTCGCAGGTCACGCCTTTGTCTCTGCTTTGAGGATTCCGAAAGCCACATCCAGACGTGCACGAGGTGTTACAGGTCTTTGCGCTCTTTCGTGGGTTTAGCCGAAACGAATTTTTCCTTCTTGTCGGTTCCAAGTATTACGTCTGCATAGTGGAGCAGACGGCTCGCTTCTGCGGTATGCGTAGGGGCAATTGCGAGGGTAGAGGACTTTCGCCCGTGCAACCGTAAGATCAGGGCAGAATCCACCCACAAGCCTGTGGCCCGCTCGTCCCGCAGCTCGGGCTTCACGGTATTCTTCCGTCCGTTTTTCATCGGCATAACCTAATAGCAGAGTGGGAGCTGTGGAAAAAATTATCACATGTAACATCAAAGTTTGTCCATCAAGTTTGTACGCCAATAAACGCCTGCGGGTAATCCGGCCTTCGACATCGTTCGCCTATTGTTTGGGTGCACCCGAGTGGACGAGCGAGGAGAACGCCCTGATGCTTGCAACCAGCCGGTCCCCATTCGGTAAAAGCAAAGCAACTGCTCACGCGGATGACGCGGAAACTACGGATTGCGCGGATTTGGAAAACCGGCAATCAGCAATTGGCAGAGATCATTCTTCGCTGAATGCCGACTGCTGAGTGCCGAGTGCCCTTCCGCAGCGGCTTTGGTACTCTACCTGTTCGTTCCCATGCTCTCCCCCGATCGCATTCACGACGCTTTTTCCCGCATTCAGAAGTTTTCGTCGGCTGACGAAGTGGAAGCCATTGTCGCCGGTGGTCGCAGCGCGCTTACGCGATTCGCCAACAACACCATCCATCAGAACGTTGCTGAAGAGGGATATGTCATCTCGATTCGCGTGGCGATGGACGGCAAGACGGCTCGGGCCACCACCAATCGCTTTGACGACGAGAGCCTGCGGCGCGCGGTGCAGTCTGCTGAGCAAATCGCCAAAGTGCAGCAGCCCGATCCCGATCTTCTGCCGGCGCCTTCGCCGGAGGAAGCAAAAGAGACGCTGCCAGTTGAGCGGCACTTCGAAGCCACGGCGGCGATTACCCCGGAAACGCGCGCGGCGGCCGTCGAACAGATTGTGGCGGTAGCCAAGAAGCACAAGCAGACCACCGCCGGAATCTACTCGTCCTCAGAAAATCTCGAGGCATTGCTCAATTCCCGCGGACTGTCGAGGATCCATCGGCAGACGAACTCTGAGGTATCGATCACGATGCTCGCGGAGGATTCCTCCGGATGGCAGAAAGCGAATTCGCCAAACGTCGCGCATCTTGATCCAAAACGATTGGCAGAGATTGCTGCTGAGAAAGCCGCGCAGTCATCTCATCCACGCGAGGTTTCGCCGGGAAAATGGACGGTAGTCCTTGAGCCCGCGGCGGTGCTCGACCTGCTGGGCTTCATGTTCTTCGACTTTGGCGGAACAGCGCTCCTGGAGCAGAGGTCGTTTTTGAACAACCGGCTGGGTACTCGCCTGTTTGGAGAGAACATCACGATTCATGACGATGTCTATCACCCACTGCAGTCCGGCGCGGCTTTTGACGGGGAGGGCATTCCGCGGGAAGGAGTCACGCTGGTGCAGGACGGCGTTGTGAGGAGTCTGGTCTACTGCCGGGCGACCGCTCGCCACATGCGACAGTCGGAGTTGGCCTTGAAGCTTGGCAATGTTCATCCGACCGGACACGGCTTTCCGTTGCCCAATGAAATTGGCGATGCGCCGATGAATATCGTCGTCCAAGGAGGAAATGGAGCGGCCAAGTCAGTGGACGAGATGATAGCCTCAACCGACCGCGGGATTCTGGTGACTCGGCTTTGGTATATCCGCGAAGTCGATCCCTACGAAAAGATTCTCACCGGCATGACCCGAGACGGCACCTTCCTGATCGAAAACGGGAAACTGGCGGGCGGGGTGCGCAATTTTCGCTTCAACCAAAGTCTGATTGATATGCTGCAAAATGTTGAAATGTTGGGAACTGCCGTACGCGCCAGCGGCGAAGAATCGTTCGATATGGTGGTGCCGCCGATGAAGGTGAACGGTTTCAATTTCACCGAGTTAACCAAGTTTTGAATAACTTAGTCGATAATTTTTGGTAACCTCCAAAGGTGCATGGCTGTTTGAGAATCTGGAACGCCCCGACATTCACTTTAGTAACTTTTACCAACCGGGAACACCAGCTATAACCGGAGCCATCGCTACACAAAGGAAGACATCGTGGACGAATTAAGAGGTTCGGTTCGTTTCCCCTTAAAACTTCCCGTTGAGGTTCGGGCAGAAGCGAGCGGCGTTCCCGGTCAGACCGAGGATATCTCCGCTGGCGGAGTCCTGTTTTACATGGACTCGGCGCTGGAAATAGGCTCGATTATCGAGTTCACGATTTCAATGCCCGCGAGCGTCCTGGGGACAGCCACGGATGTCGTAGTGAAATGTACCGGACGTGTGGTACGCTGCTCCAAACATGGCGACAGGACGGCTGTGGCAGCAGTGATCGATGAATACCACTTCGACCGCACTCAGTAGCCTGTTTTTCCCATCATGAGCAGCAGCGGCGGCTTCAAGCCATCGTCGAAAGCGACGCCAGCCAAACTCGAAGAGTCTTCGGCTCCAAACGGAGCCGATTCGGCTCAGGCTGAGAGTAAGCCTTCATCCTTCATTCGTGTGATTCTTGCGGACACGCAAGCCATCTACCGCGTAGGCACCAAGAAAATTTTTGCACTTGAAGACGATGTGCGCGTCGTTGCCCAGGCGGAAAATCTGGGACAAGTTCTCGCTGCTGCAGCTAAGTTCCCCGCTGACGTCCTTCTTTTTGAAGCTGCGATTTCGCCCAACGCGCCGGAAGCCGTCTCCGAGGTTCTGAAGCGCGCTTTGAACCTGAAAGTCATTATCCTTTCGCCGGAAAGCGATGAGGAGACTACCGTCGAGTATTTTCGCCGGGGCGTGCGCGGCATCCTGCCGCGCAGCATTGCGCCGGAGATGCTGGTCAAGTGTGTGCGCAAAGTAGCTGCCGGCGAGACCTGGATCGATAATCAAAGCGTCAATTGGGTGATCGAAGCA
>Ga0307475_10002526_pt1 | contig 11026 bp, 8 predicted proteins | sample atmos_gasesECM1C_FD_203317 | JGI IMG/M metagenome (GOLD analysis project Ga0307475, IMG submission 203317) | Hardwood forest soil microbial communities from Morgan-Monroe State Forest, Indiana, United States - atmos_gasesECM1C_515 | ecosystem: Environmental > Terrestrial > Soil > Temperate...
TTTGGTGAACTCCTCCCGCAACCGCGTCTGCACCGCCCGCACGCGCTGCGCGTCTTTCTGCTGCCACTGCTCGAGTTCCGCGGGCAGCTCTATCGACGCGGGGGCGTCGGTCGCGGTCGGCGCCAAGTCTTGTATCGCGGCGATCACCCGTGGCGAGTCCAGCCACCATTCCGCCACCAACCGATCCGTCACAATTCCCCGGTGCAGCGGACTCGTCGTCACCCCGTAGAGATTGGGAATATATCGCCGGCAGATGGCTCCTAGCCGATTGAGATTGAAATGCGCGTTCTTCATCTCCAGCGGATCAAATGTCCACTCCACCAACCGAATCCCGCGTCCCAGGGCTTCGTCCCGCTGAAATAGTTTGAGCGTGCGCCCCACGCCGCGGTTGCGATAGGCCGCATTGACTGCCGTCTGGTGCGAGTGCAGGTACACCACACCTTGCCGCAAACCCACCACGGCCAGTGTGTACCCCACCATCTTTTGGCCGTCAAACGCCCCCAGCACCTGCCCGCCGGTAAGCGACGCAACAACGAACATCGTCACCGGCTCAATCTCCAGGTCGGCCTCGCCCCATACTTCGCGCTGCAATCCGACGCACGCGTGAAATTCCTCCAGCGCGCAACACTTTCTCACCACGATTGGGTTCTCCACGCTCGGTTCTGGCGCGTGGGTCTTCGCTTGCCCGTTCATCGCTTCCCCGCCGCATCACTCTTTGCAGGATTTCTCTCGCCGCGCTTGGCGACTTCCCAGAGTTTTTCTTTGTCCGCTCGCGGAACTTCCGCGAAAGCCTGCCCATTGTCCGCCGACAGCCGCTCCATCTCCCGGAATCGCCGCGCAAACTTCGCGTTGGCATTCTTCAACGCAATTTCCGGGTCAACCTGCAGAAACCGCGCCAGGTTCACCGCCGCAAACAACAGATCGCCCATCTCCTCTTCGACCCGCGCCGCGTCTTTCGTTTCCGACGCATGGCGCAGCTCGGCGCACTCCTCCCGCAGCTTTTCGAAGACTCCCTGCGCGTTGTCCCAATCAAAACCGGCGCGCGAGGCCTTACGCGTCAACTGCAAGCCTTCCATCGTCGCGGGCAGCGTGCGCGGCACGCCGTCCAGCAGCGACTTCGGCTTTTCCTCGCTCTTTGCCGCGCCCTTCCCGTGCCGCTCCACCGTCCCCTGCCGTTCTTGCGCCTTAATCTGCTCCCAATTTCGCAGCACCTCCGCGGCATCCCTCGCGCGCTTCTCCCCGAACACGTGCGGATGCCGCCGCACCATCTTCTCGTGCACCTCGCGAATCACGTCGGCCGCCGTGAAGCGTCCTTGCTCCGCCGCGATTTGCGAATGAAACACAATTTGCAGCAGCAGATCGCCCATCTCCTCGGCGAACTTCGCGTCGTCGCCGCTTTTCATGGCGTCCAGGACTTCGTAAGCCTCTTCCACCAGGTAGGTCCGCAACGTCGCGTGCGTCTGCTCGCGGTCCCACGGACACCCATCCGGCGCGCGCAGCCGCGCCTGTAGCGCCACCAGCCGTTCAAACCACTCCCCGGCCGTCAATTTCTCTTGCTTAGGCGCTTTGCGTGAGCCTTTGTGTGAAAAGGTCGAGCGCGATTTGGCATTACGCTGCGGAACCTTGCGGGAGCCCATCTTCCTTCCAAAAAAGTCGTTCGCGACAAACGCTTCACTTTACCGTCGCCACGCACATTTTGACAAGCAAATCCCCGTCCCCGTAGGGGCGCAGCACCGCTGCGCCCCATCTCGGCAACGCGGCAGACGCCTCTACATAACCGGGGTTCATTTCCCTCCCTGGCCCCGTTCGCGGGAAGTGCCGGTTGGGCTCGCCAAGAAAGCTTCCGGCGCCACCATTTTTGTGTTATGCGATGACGTAAGCTAAGGTATGTTTTCGCTTCAAACCAAGCTGTTCCAGATCAGGAGGAATGTTTTATGTTCAACCGCACGCCAGAACGCGCCGCCGCAACGCTGCTGGTCGCCGCGATCGTCGCTGTTTCGTTCTCTCTCGCCGCGCAACAACTCCCGAAGCAACATCAGCCACCCGCCAATGAATATCTTCTTCTTCTGGTCCATGCGAAGGGCGACCAGATCTACGCCTGCAAGAGTGACGCCGCGCAATTCACCTGGACGCTGGAAGCTCCCGACGCCCAGCTCTTCGACAAGGATGGCAAATCCTTCGGCAAACACTTCAAGGGACCTTCCTGGGAAGCGAACGACGGTAGCCGTGTTACCGGCAAAGCCGTTGCCAATACGCCTTCGCCCGACGCTGATTCGATTCCTTGGCTTCTCGTCAACGTCATCAGCCACGATGGCAGCGGCGTGCTCTCCAGCGTCACAACCATCCTGCGTCTCAACACCAAAGGCGGGAAAGCACCGGCGACCGGCTGCGACGCTTCGCACCTCGGCCAGGAACGCGTTCCATACTCTGCCGACTACCTCTTCTACGGCCCGAAGTGATCCCGCTGTTTTTCCGTTGAGGATACGCGGTAGCTCAGCCCTGTGACGCATACCCCAAGTCCACCAGGACGCCGCGCATATTCACAAAGCTGCTGAGAACCCCAGGCATCGGATCGTCGGGGTGAATCTCATATTCCAGGTCGACGAAGCCTTGGTATTTCATCGCGATTAGCGCTTCAAACATCTTCCGCACCGGTATCGTGCCGTCTCCCACCGCAACCTGGCTCTCTTTGCTCTCGAAGTTCCTCAGGTCCTTCATGTGAACGTTAAACAGCCTCGGCCCAGCTTCGCGGATTGCCTGAACCACATCCGTGCCGGTACGAGCCGTATGCCCGACATCGATGCAGCACCCCATGCGCGGATCCATATTCTTTACCGCCTTTAATACATCCAGCGGCGAATGCCACAACTTATCTTCCGGCCCGTGATTGTGGATCGCGAAACGGATATCGTATTCCTTCACGAACTTCTCGATTCGCGGCAGAGTTTCCAGCGCCGGGTCACCCGCGACAATAACGCCAATACTTGCCCGCTTGCAGTATTCGAATTTGCTTCGGATGTCCGCGTCTTCATCTTTCGGGAAATAGATGGTTCCGGCAGCGTGCAGCTTGATGCCCGCCGCGGCATAGTCCGCCAGCGCAGCCGCCTCCTGCTGCGTATCCATCGGGAGATGATCTTTGACATCCTTCGCATTCAGCGCGAGCACATTGACCTCCTTCAAGAAGCCGATCATCTGCGCGCGACTGAAGTTACGAAACGTGTAGCTGGCTACGCCCAAACGAATCGGTGAAGCTTCGTCGGGCGATGCATGTCCCAGTGCCAGTGCGAGGACGTCGCGCGAGGTAGCGAAGCCTGCCCCAACGAGCGCACCGGAGCGAACGAAATCGCGACGAGACAAAGTGTTTTTCATTAGTGGCTGACGCCTTTAGACCTTCGGTGCCCAGCCTTTCTCGTATTCGCGCCCCCACATCTTCATCGCTTCCGCGTCGCCTTGGATGCGCCCGTCCTTCGGGTCTACATGCAACTCGCGGTTGACCTCCCAGGCGATGTTGGAAAGCTGCAGCATGGTAACGGCGACATTGCCGACAGAGATAGGAGCATTGAGCATCTCGCCTTTGCGGATTCCCGCGATGAAGTTCGCGAAGTGCGCATCGGTCATGGAATCCCGGCCGAGGAGGTCAGCAGACGAAGTTGTACTGCCGGCCTTGAACTCACCCGTCTTATTCCCTTTGAGATCGTATATCTCGTAGCCATCGCGATCGACCAGGACCGTGCCGGTCGTTCCCATGATTAGCGAACCGCGATCACGGTCGTAATACTTCATTCCCTGGCAGCTTTTGCCCTCCCAAGACAACGTCTTGTCGGCGTACTCGAAACTGGTCACCAGCGTGTCATAAAACTGCCAGTCGTCTTTGAACTGGTATCGGCCGCCTGACGCCGTGACCCGTTCCGGATAGTCGACGCCAAGCGCCCACCGGCAGACATCCACCTCGTGCGTGCCATTGTTGAGCGTTTCGCCAGTGCCATAATTTCTGAACCAGTGCCAGTTGTAAGGGTGCACATTGTCCCTATAGGGACGCCTTGGCGCCGGACCCTGCCACAGCTCCCAATCAAGGTAGGCCGGCACGGGCACTTCCTTGCCTGTGCCAATAGACTTCCTCACGTTGCAGTACCAGGCCTTCGCGAAGTACGGCCTGCCTATAATGCCTTCGCGAATCTTGTCGACGACCTCTATGGTGTGGGGGGAAGAGCGCTGCTGCGTGCCCATCTGCACGAGCTTTCCATACTTCTGCTGCGCCTGCACAAGCATCGCTCCCTCCGCGGGATTGTGGCTGCACGGCTTTTCTACATACACGTGCTTGCCCGCCTGCAACCCGGCGATGGCCATCGGTGCATGCCAATGGTCGGGAGTGGCAATCGTGATGGCGTCCACATCCTTCTGCTCAAGAATCTTCCGAAAATCTCTGTCCGTCGCAGGAGCCTCGCCCATCTCCTGCTGCGCGCGGTCAGCGAATTTCCTAAGAATATTGCCGTCCACGTCGCAGACATGCGAGATGCGAGCAGCGCTCTTGTTCGCTTTGATCCCCGCAAGATGCGCGTAGCCGCGCCCATTCAATCCGATCACCGCAAAGTTGAGCCGATCATTGGAACCAAGAATCTGGCCATAGCTCTTCGCCGTAGTTCCCACCGCCAGCCCCGCAGCGCTCACCGCAAGTGCATCGAGAAACTCACGTCGTGTAACCATCTTTTTTATTCCTTATATAGCTTTCTCACTGCGGGCGGCCAATCCCGCTCTGTCGCCGCCTGACAGCATAGCTCCTGACCGGCACCAGTTTCCAGCCTTCGTCCCGCCATTACCGTCAACAGAAATGCAGACGATTCACCAGAAACGTAATGGATAAGAACTGTAGCTCAGGTCCGCCTTTTGGACCTGAAGCTTTTCGCCTTGTGCACCCCGGGCTTTCCAAATCCTGCGGCGCCGGACGCCATCTACCCAAACCCGCACCCCAATGCTAAAATTCCAAAGTACAAACTACTGAGGAACCTGCCTTGTCTGACCACAAGAAAGAAGAAGCTTTTCGTGTAATCGACCGCCGCCCCTTCACCGCCGAAGGCGAATTGCGCAAGGAAGTTGTCGAAGAGGAAGAACGCGAAGCGAAACGCGAGGCCGCGCAGCGCCCTCCCGCGCCGGCACCCGACGCCGCTAAGCCCGCCGTAACGCCGCCGCCTGCGGATGTTCCCGCCCGTTCGCCGGCCTTCGAGAACTTGGTTCGCATGTTGGGAAGCAACGCCGCCATGGTCCTGGGCGCGTACGCAGACCCGCGCACCGGCCAGCCCGTCATCGATCCCGAATCCGCCCGCGAGTTCATCGACATGCTCGACGCACTGCACGAAAAAACCAAAGGCAATCTCGCTCCCGACGAAGATTCGATGCTCCTCGACCTTCTCGGCAAGCTCAAGATGACCTATCTCGAGGTTAACCAGGCCGTGGCTGCGCAAGCCGCCCAGCAAGCCAAAGCCAAGGCCCGTCCGTAGCCTAGCTTTACGCCGCACAAAAGTCGTCTTCGCCTGATTTTGGAGTGCAGGAGTCTTGCTCCCGCTTTAGCGATGAAAGCTTCCATTGGCGCTAAATCTGGATTGCTACTTTAGCTGAGCGCTATGGTTTTTCGTCCGCCTGGGCGCCAGTCGCGAGCCGGCTCCACCATCTTCATCTAAACGGATACAATCAAATTCACAAATGTCCGCCGCCCCCATAAGAGTGACAGTGCTTGGCTCCGGCACCTCCATGGGCGTGCCCTCCCTGGCCTGCCATTGCCGCGTTTGCACCTCGCAAGACCCCCACGACAATCGCCTGCGCCCCTCCCTGCTGCTCTCGCGCAACGGACAAAACGTAGTCATCGACACCACGCCCGACTTTCGCCAACAAGCCCTGCGCGTCGGCCTCGATCGCCTCGACGCCATTCTGCTCACCCACGCCCACGCCGACCACATCCTCGGGTTCGATGATATTCGGCCTTTCAACATTCGCCAAAAATCTTCGCTCCCCGTCTACGGCACGGAAGAGACATTTCGCGTGATTCGCCGCGCCTTTGCGTATGTTTTTGACGATGCGCCCACGCACAGCACCGTTCCGAGCGTCGACCTCCACGTCATCAATGGCCCATTCGAATTGATGGGCGTACAAATTATTCCTGTCCCGTTGCTGCATGGCGATCTCGAAGTGCTTGGCTTTCGCTTTGGTCGCGCCGCCTATCTCACTGACTTCAGTTCGCTTCCGGACTCCTCGGCCGCGCTGCTCGAGGGTCTGGACGATCTTATTGTCGACGCCCTGCGTGATGTTCCTCACCCCATGCACCAAACGGTTGACCAGGCACTGGCGCTGATCGAAAAATTGAAGCCGCGCCGCGCCTGGTTTACCCACATCGCCCACGATCTCGCCCACGCCGAAACCAACGAGCGCTTGCGCAAGCTCGGCCTGCGCCACGTGCAGCTGGCTTACGATGGTCTGCAGTTTGAGGTGCGCGTCGACGCTGTCTCTTCATCCCCTCGCCGCTCAGCCACTCCCGCCGAATCCATTCCTACGTCAGTCTTAGCTTTCACTTCGCCTGAGCAATGGGCCGCTCATTACGCCCACTCCGCCCGCGGCAGCGTTCTCGCCATCGGCAACTTCGATGGTATCCACCTAGGCCACCAAGCCATCCTGCGCGCCGCCGTCCAGCGCGCCGCCAAAACAAAAGACGTCGCCACCGCGCTGACCTTCGACCCTTCGCCGCGCAAGGTCCTGCGCCCGGAGTCCGCGCCTCTGCGCGTTTCCACCAACGCCCAGCGCATGGATTGGTTCGGCACCGTCGGGCTAGAGGCCGCTGTCGTCCTCCCTTTCACGCTCGATCTCGCGCGCCTCTCCCCGGAGGAATTTGTCGAGCAAATTCTCGTTCGCGGCCTTCACGTGCGCGCCGTCTTGGTCGGTGAAAATTTTCGCTTCGGTCACCAGCAAGCCGGCAACGTGGCGCTGCTCCGCGAGCTGGGTGCTCGCCATCGCTTTGCCGTAGAAATCATTCCGCCCGTTGCGCTCGATGGCGAAATTGTCTCCAGCACCGCCATCCGTCGCGAAATCGCCGCCGGCAACGTCACGCACGCCGCGCGCCTGCTCGATCGTCCCTTCGCCCTCACCGGCGAAATTGTCAGCGGCACCGGTACGGGCCGCCGTTTCACGTTCCCGACGCTGAACTTGAAACCGGAGCAGGAGCTTCTGCCCGCTCGCGGCGTCTACGTAACGCGCACCCTGCTCGAAGGCGAAACCCGCAGCCGCCGCTCTGTCACCAACGTCGGCATGCGTCCCACTTTCAACGGCGCATGCCTCGGCGTCGAAACGCACCTGCTCGATTTTTCCGGCGAAGTGACCGCCAAGCGCATGGAGGTCCGCTTCTGGAAGCGCCTCCGCGAAGAAAAAAAATTCGCCGGGCCCGAAGAGCTGCGCGCCCAAATCGCCCGCGACATCGCCGTTGCCCGCCGCTTCTTCACCCGCCTCCGCCGCTACCGCACCGCCCGCCAACCCGTCTGACGCAAACGCCGGAGGCCACTGTAGCGCAGGGCGGAGTCTGCGGCCTGGTCCAGGCAAACAGCAATCCGCAGAATGAGTTAAATGAACTGCGGAATCAGGTACCCAGGCATCCGGGTCTAACAGGTTGCGCTAATCGATACCGCTAAACGCACTTGTATTGACTGTTCAGGAATCGGATGGCTGCCACCTAGGAGCAAAAGAAGTATAACCAATTGTGCTTTTGAGCATCACATAGTGAGCTGGAGAAGATATGTCAGTAAAAAGCGTCCAATTTACGGTTGCCGCCCACATCATGGCTGCTTTGGGGTACTTCCAGGGCGAGGAAATGTCCTCGGCGACCCTGGCCGAGAGTGTGAACGCCGATCCTACCTTCGTTCGAAAGTCGCTCTCCAAGCTCTCGAAAGCGGGCTTGGTGGTGACACGACGCGGTAAGAGCGGGGCGAGCGTGCTTGCGCGACCTCCGCGACAGATCACGCTGCTGGATATATACCGTGCGAGTGGGGCACCGCCGGCGTTTGCGATTCATTCGTATCCGGCAGACAAGAAGTGTCCGGTCAGCTGCAACCTCAAGGAGTGCATGGCGGGCGTTCTTTCTCAAGCCCAGTACAGCTTCGAGAGATCGCTCGCGAAAATAACTCTGCGCAGTCTGATTGGGCAGATCCGGCAAAAGGCGCAGTGACTTTTTTTACTTGTGCAGATAATAAGAACAATAAATCGGGGGGACTAAGGGAATGGTGACGGAAACGCAACCGGCGTTCGACGAGCGGCAGGAGAGCAGTGGACGGCGATCCAACGGACGAGCGTCGGCCAAGCTGTGGATTGCCGCTGGCCTAGTTGGAATAGCGCTTGTCAGTGCTTGGTTCAAGTATTCGCCTGGCGAGAGTCGAAGTTCTGCCGATACCCGTCCAGCAGAACTTCCGCAAGTAGTGGTGAGCAAACCGCTCGTGCAGAATCTTGACACACAGTTGGGCTTCCTTGGCCAATTCTCGGCCGTCTCGCAAGTAGAGCTGCGCGCGCAGGTAGGCGGCACGCTCACCGGAATATTTTTCAAGGATGGGGACATCGTGCGGAAGGGTGACCTCCTTTTCACCATTGATCCTCGCCCTTACGAGATTACGCTCGCCGAGGCGACCGCCCAGCTCGATGTTGCGTCGGCTCGTCAGGAACTGGCTGACCGGCAACTTGACCGTGCCAAAGATCTGGAGCAGAGCAACGCTGGAAGCGTGGAAAACGTAGACCAGCGCACATCCGATCAACGTGCAGCTCGGGCTTCGGTCGAAGACGCGAAGGCCCGGATCCGGGATGCGCAGTTCGACCTTGACCATTGCCGGATTACGGCGCCGTTCACAGGGCGCATGGGCACGCATCTCGTTTCCGTGGGCAATCTAATTGCCGGCAGCCGCACGGCGACGAGCCCGACGACATTGCTCGCGATGCTTGTGTCGCTTGATCCGATTTACCTCGATTTTGATATGAGCGAGTCCGATTTCCTGACCTACTCCAGGTACCGCGAACGCCTCAAGGGAGCGCATGTCCAAAAGGTTGAGGTAGCCCTTGGCGATGACAAGCGGTACTCGCGGAACGGTATATTCGATTTCCTGGACAATGTCCTTGACCGTTCGAGCGGCACGATCCACGCCAGGGCAACAGTTGCGAATTCCAATCTGGTTTTGACTCCCGGCCTGTTCGCTCGTGTTCGAGTGGTTGTCGCGCCTCCTTCACCGACACTCCTCGTGCCGGACAGCGCGGTGCTGCCTGACCAATCGCAACACATGGTTATGACGGTCGCGGCGGACGGGACGGTAGCGCCAAAACAAGTGGAGGTAGGGGATATCCGCGGCGGTTTGCGAGTGATCCGGTCGGGGCTCGCACCGAACGACCGAGTGATCGTGGGGGGGCTACTGCACGCGTCGCCCGGAACCAAAGTCTCGACTCAAGACGGCACGATCCGTTTTGCAGGTGGTCAGGAATAAAAGCGAGCCAAGAACATGCGCCTGGCACATTTCTTTATCGAACGCCCACGTTTCGCGACCGTCCTGAGCGCTTTCGTGACGCTCCTCGGGCTCGGTGCGCTCGCTATCCTGCCAGTCGCACAGTACCCGGAGATCGTCCCACCGACAGTGCAGATCACGACGGTGTACCCAGGTGCTTCCGCCGAAACCGTAGCGCGCACCGTGGCGACGCCGCTCGAACAGCAGATCAATGGCGTCGAGAATATGCTCTACATGAGCAGCCAGTCGACTGGAGACGGCAAGCTGACCATCACGGTTACTTTCCGGATCGGGACCGACTTGAACGTAGCACAGATGCTGACGCAGAACCGCGTGGAGGACGCTCTGCCGCGGTTGCCGGAAGACGTGCAGCGTCTCGGTGTGCAAGTCAGGAAGGCGACACCGAACATACTCCTCGCCATTCACGTCTACTCACCGGATAGTTCACGCGACAACCTGTATCTCTCAAACTACACAACCTTGCACGTCAAGGATATTCTCGCGCGCCTCGAAGGTGTTGGAGATGTGCAGTTCCAGGGCGGCCGGGAGTACGCCATGCGCATCTGGTTGGAACCGGACAAGGTTGCAGCAAACAATCTGAACGGCAGTGAGGTGCTCTCGGCATTACGCGCCCAGAACCTGCAGGTCTCGGCGGGGATTCTGAATCAGCCGCCGGCTCCTGAGCACGAGGCCTATCAGATTAACGTTGAGGCACTCGGCAGGCTGTCCACGCCCGAGCAGTTCGGCGACATTGTCGTCAAATCCGATAAGCAAGGAAGGGTGACACGGGTGCGCGACATAGGCCGTGTCGAGGTGGGCGCCGCCGATTATGGATCGACTGCATACATGGACCGCAGCGACGCGACGGCGCTGCTGGTTTACGCCCAGCCGGGTGCAAACTCGCTCGCGGTTGAACATGAAGTCTTGTCGGCGATGAAAGATATCAAGAAGGAGTTTCCCCAGGGCGTCGATTACAAAATCATTTACGATCCGACGACCTTCATCGCCAAATCGGTCCGCGAGGTGGTCATCACGATCTTCATTGCCATCCTCCTCGTGCTCGGCGTCGTGTTCCTGTTTCTACAAAACTGGAGAGCCTCGATTATCCCCGTGATTGCAATTCCGGTCTCCCTCGTCGGAACCTTTGCGATTCTGTATCCGCTCGGGATATCGCTGAATAATCTTTCACTTTTTGGTTTGGTTCTCGCGGTCGGCATCGTCGTTGACGACGCGATCGTTGTCGTCGAAAACGTCGAACGCAACATGCGCTCCGGCATGTCGGCGTCGGACGCCGCTCACAAGACGATGGACGAAGTCGGCGGAGCGCTGATCTCGATCGCCCTGACGTTGTGTGCCGTTTTCGTTCCTTCCGCTTTCCTCTCGGGAATATCCGGACTCTTCTTTCGGCAGTTTGCCGTGACGATCGCCGCATCGACGGTCATCTCGTGCTTTGTCTCACTGACCTTGAGCCCGGCTCTGTGCGCGGTGCTCTTCAAAGACCACGATCCACAAGG
>Ga0307475_10002527_pt1 | contig 11026 bp, 16 predicted proteins | sample atmos_gasesECM1C_FD_203317 | JGI IMG/M metagenome (GOLD analysis project Ga0307475, IMG submission 203317) | Hardwood forest soil microbial communities from Morgan-Monroe State Forest, Indiana, United States - atmos_gasesECM1C_515 | ecosystem: Environmental > Terrestrial > Soil > Temperate...
AGGAATCGGTGGAGCAGGTCTTTGAGATCCTGCTTGGATCGCTGCACGCTGTGCGCTAGGCCCTGCTTGCTGAGGATGCTGAAGAAGCATTCGATGAGATTTACCCATGACGCATGCGTGGGAGTGTAGTGGAACTGCACCCGCGGATTCCGCCGGAGCCAATTGCGGAGGGCCTCGTTTTTGTGGATGTTCAGGTTGTCCGCCACCACATGGAGTTCCCGGTCGGGATACGTGCGGGCCACGTCGTTCATGAAGCGCAGAAAGATGAGCGAGGTGCGCCGGTTGCCGACATGGGCGACCACTTTGCCGGTGGCAATCTCCAGTGCAGCGATGAGTGTCTGCGTTCCGTGCCGCACGTACTCGTTGGTCCAACTCCGCGGTTTCTTGGCGCGCAGAGGCAGCAACGGCTGGGTTCGATCCAGCGCCTGAATGCTGGGCTTTTCGTCCACGCATAGGACCAGCGCGTTCTCGGGCGGGTTCATATATAGGCCGACGATGTCCAGCAACTTGGCTTCGAAGTCAGGATCCGGACTGAACGTGAAGGTTCGAACCCGGTGCAGCGGCAGTTTCGAGGCCTTCAGAATGGTGTGGACAGTGCTATGAGGCAAACCCAATTTCCGCGCCAACGTGCGCACCGTCCAACGCCCCTGCGACTCAGGCTGTCGGCAAGCCAAGGTCTGCACCTTTTGCCAGACCCCGGCGTCGTGCTTGGGAGGTCTCCCCGAGCGTGGCGCATCGCGCAGTCCATCCAGCCCCAGGACCGCAAACGACCGGCGCCATTTGCCCACCGTCACTTCCGGGACATGTAGGGCAACAGCGATCTGCTGGTTCGTTAAGCCCGCCGCGGCTTGCAATACAATGCGGCTACGCAGCACCTGAGTTTGCGGAGTAGAGGAAGCCCGAACCCATCCATCCAGGGTAGCGCGGGTTGCTGGATCCAGAGCAATGGCAGGGGCGATACGAGGCATGTCTAAGCGTACCAGAAATTCTCTATATTATAAAGAACTATCTGGACGATGCACTAGGAGCATATTCTTCTAGTAGGACGCACAACTCCCTCAAGACCTCATTGGGATTCACTGATCGCAGCTGCTCGGACTCGCGCACCGAGCTCTGTCCTGAGTCCTCGTCTGCGAAATTCGCACTCACGCTCTTACTCCTTCCAAAGTGCTGTTTCCCACAGGTCCCCGTCCGACGCCAACACGCACACAGGCACTGCTCTTCGCGGTTAATCTATCGACTTGGCTGACGCGGAGGCGTGCCATGCGGCTCCGCCGTCGAAAGCGCGCGACCGCGAAATAAGCGCTCCAGCTCATCAAAAATGTCCACGGTGTTGGCTTTGGAAGTCACTTTGTAGATCCCCATCACTCGCGCGGCGCGCTCGACCGCGGGTGAGGAGTACAAGGTGTGCAGGATAATGGGTATGCCCGGCGTAGCGTTGTGAATGTGGCGGGCGGCTTCAAGACCGTCCATGCGCGGCATGGCCAGATCAAGAATGATGACATCCGGACACAGCTCGGCAGCTTTGGTGACCGCCTCGTCGCCATCCTCGGCGTCGCCGCAAACCTCCCAACCCTGATGGCTTTCAATCAGGACGCGCAGCGCTTGGCGCACTAGTTCGTGATCGTCCGCAATCAGGATTCGAATCGCCATATGCGAGCATGTGCCCGTCCCCCTTAGACCAATCAGACGAAGGCATTCAGTGTTCTTGTTTAGGCTGATGGACAATCCTTTGCTCGCAAGTCTGTAATTCTCAATCCCGGAATCACCCGAAAGCTGACTAAGGTCTTTGGGGTAGTTAGATGCCGCACACTCTTTGCCTTTTCTTCACGCCTCACTTGCAGTTTGCCGGGGAATGAAGTCAAGCTATCTCCAAGCACAGCCTAAGTCCTTCCATGAGACCGGTGCGTGTCAAGTCGGTTTTCTTCTTCCTTCTGTGGTTCGTTGCGTTCCAGTCGAGCCCAACAGCGTCCGCAGATAGCGGTCCCCTTCTTTGCTGATGTGCATCTGTGGCTCGCTCTGTCCAGAGTTTCTGCGCCCAGGCCGCAGCCCGAGAAAACATCCCACATCGCGGCTCTTCCGGAATCGGCACGGGTCTTCGATAGTCAGGACATACGTCAGCGCGATCAACTCTCCTACGCCCTTCACCTGTTGGAGCAGTGCGACTTCCGGGTAGTCCTTCTTGGCCATCTGTTCGATCCGTCGATCGTATTCCCTGATGCGCTCGTTCAGCGACTCCACCTCTCGCAACAGTGCCCTCCAGGGCTTCACGCAACTCCGCACTTAATCCGGCCGCCGTTTCCCGACCAACTTGCTGCGGCCACACTTGTGCAGCCGTTCGCCGTACGACTTCATCAATCCTCGTGCCGCATTCACAAGCGCGGTTCGAGCACTCACCAGTCCCGCACGTGCCCGGACCACCGTCAGGTGAATCTGCGCCTGCGCACTGCGATGTTGCACCGGGCTCAGCAGCTGAGGATCGATCCTGGCCAGCCGCGCCAGCGTTTGCGCATCGATGCGATCATCTTTGCGCCGCCTCTCGCTGATCAAGCGTACGTTTCGTGCGTGCGCGACGATTACTGCGTGTCCCCACGCCGTCAACAGACGGCTGACCCACGGGGAATGCGTCCCAGTCTCTAGGGCCATGCGACTTCGCAGCATCCTTCCGAATGCCTGCTTCATGGCCTTCGCTGTCGTGGAGGGAGAATGCTCCAGAATCACAGCTCCCCCTTCATCCAGAACGCAGTAGCAGCTGGAATGATCGCCCAACAGGCAGTGAAACTCGAAATTTCAAAGCATGTAGAAAGTACAAGCAAGAAAACGGAAACAGTCTCTTTCTGCGTACTAGGACCCAAGATCCGAGAAGCGGTTTCCCGTTTCAAAGTACCCAAAACTCGCGACTTACGTTTGTTGGCGAACAAAATGCAGGAGCCGCGATGAAAGGAGAAGAGCATGAGCCAGCAACTCTCCGTCAAGACAACGGTGTGTAGCGAGTATCAAAGATTGCTCGAAGAATCTCAGAGCGCTATGGAAATCTGGAACGAGCACCGCTCCGAGTTTTGTCAGTTTCGTTTTATTCGAAGAGAAGCAGGCGACGAACTCGTGCGATTGCAGCCGAAGTACGCTCGAGCTTACACGGCGTTGCAGAACCACGAACGCGACTGCTCACTTTGTCAGTTGATGTCAAGAATCGAAGGACGTGATTCTGAAAACAGTTCGGACACCCTGTTCGATAACGACATGCGCACTTGAGCGGTGCCTTCCTCGTGAGGGGCCAACTTTTGAGGTCCGTTGGCAGGCCGAGGATATCCCTTGGGACATAACTTATCCACAAAAGGAGAATTTCATGAACAATACCGGACGCACGACCCTTGTCTTTCTCACGGGCCTTGGAATCGGAGCCGGGCTCGCCGCTCTATTTGCGCCTCGGTCCGGTGAAGAGACACGAGAATGGATTGCCGATGCGGCGGAACAGAAATTTAAGGTGCTGCGCCGCATGGGCCGCCGGTTGCTCAGACAGCTACAAGACGCGGTAGCTGAAGGGAAGGTCACAGAGGTTTTGAGAAACGGCAAGAGAGCGCTTGGATCGGTTGCCATAAAGCTGGATTAGCGAAGCGTCTCCGAGCGCCTGTTCATTTGAGATCAAGCGAGATTGATGAGGTGTAAGCGCTCAAGAGAATCACTCAGGGGCCGCAATGAGTCATCTGAGCTATGTTAGTGTGCTCTCCTCCCGCCGGCCTGATTCCCCACCTGGCACCTGGCATTGGTGCATGCAGACACCTACCCAATCTCTTGAGCGTACTCGCGAGCGCCGCCAGCCAAACCTCGGGTTCGTCGGACACGGTGCCACCATCGGCCTCGGGAAGTTCTCGGCGCTGTGGAATTGCGGGGCGACGACCGAGATATTTGGGTAAACTTGCCTGATCCAGTGAATCATCGCAGCTCGAACAGAATGTGGAGCGGAGAAACCGATCACAATCGAATCAGCAAGCTGCAATGACGCAGCATCCAGTCTCAAGGCCTCCTAGACGGACGTGACTTGGTAATCGCGGGATTCAAGCATTCGCTCGTGGGTTACTAGCGGGCCTCGATAGTACGCGACTTGCAAAAAATGTTAGCCGCTAATGGCTCAGAGCGAACAAAGAGAGCTTACCCCGTTTGCGCTGCTACAACGCCTGTTTTTTCTCCCGCAGCACTATTCTTTGCGTCAACTCACACTTTTTCTTTCCGCAACGGAGGCGCGCCGAGTAACTCCCACTTCGAACATCGGCTCGGAGTCTCGGATCCGCGGCCCGGTGATAATCGCCGACAGCCCTGCAACCCACGATGCCCGCACGCCAAAACCCTCATAGGCGTTCCGTATGGTACTGCGGCATTCAACTCGTAAAGTATTGAGGTTTTGACCGGATTGTTAAAGGCCCGGACGAATGGTATCCAAATGGAGACGTGAGGTAGCTGACGAGGTTTCGAAGAAACTGATCAGGGGACCAATCGTCGGACCGCGCATAACAACCATCGGGGCACCAAATCAAGTCGCTCCCAGCCAAAGATCATGGTGCACGTTTCCTAGGTGAATCAGCGCGAGGCAATACCTCAAGTTTGCCCAGTCTAAGGTCTGAGGGAAATGCCTTCGAACCACAACCTCAGTGGCAGAATGGAAAGGCGGCTACCCATCGTTGTGGTGGTACGGCTTGCACTGGCGGAATGTGCGGGTCCCGATGGTGAAGAGCGTGCCTACACGGATAACATCAGTGCACGCGGTGCTCGCGTCTATTCTGTTCGCCCCTGGCTGCTTGGCGATGCGGTACAGGTTACTCCGCGGAACGAAGCTCCGGCCTGCGGGAACGTGGTTTATTGTCAAAGGCTGGCGGACGACCGCTATGCCGTCGGAGTGGAGTTTCACGATCCCACCATAACGTGGTCCGCCGTGCGCAGATACGACGGGTTACAATTCAACCCCCCGGCCAAATCACATTCCAGCTAACTGCCGTCACGGCTCACCACGCAGGGCCCAACCATCGCCGAATAGATGATCTCCAAACCCAGGAAAGGGGCGAGCCTCGGGACCGGGCCGCTGCCCGCCCCTTTCTTGGTCTGTTATGTAGATACTCCTGAGACGTTGCCGGAACTTTGAAATGGATATTCGAGTCTCTCGGATACAGGAAATACCCGATTGATTCGGATTTTCCATTAGCGCAAGCTAACCTCGTTTCAATTCGAGTCGTGCGAGCCCCAAAAGGATTGGCCCATCCGCCCTCAAGGACCGTGGCACTCATTGAGCGCACCCCCTAGCTCTGTTCTCTGTCGGCGACGCACGATGCGCCTCCTGGCCACATCTGATGTGTGGGTCTACTGGGAGTGTGACGGCCCCGGTGACATATCTCATGTTCGTGATCTCAGCCTCGCTGGTTTCTTCATCGAAACCCGTCGACGAAGATCCAAGGGTGATTTAGTCCGTGTTCATTTCCTTGTACAGGAAGGGCAAATTCGCCTTGAAGGCATCGTCGCTCAAGCTCAATCCGGCAAGGGCCTCGGCTTGAAATTCCAATCTATGACCGCCGAAGACGTTCCCAAACTCACAGCGCTAATCGAGAGAGTTCGCTCCGCGCCTCTCACTGAACCTGCGTCGTGTCTTCTCTTTAACTTTGCCTCTTGAAGAGTTCGCCGCTCCGCCAAACAGACCGAGCACAGCGGCCTCACTCAGTAACTGGGGAACGATCTGATCCTGGGGCAACTCCATCGACCACTGCCTTCAGGAGTGGCCTGCCGTCGCATGCAAGGGTATTCCACTCAGATCGTATTACCGGAACTACCTGATTGCCTTGAAACTTCAAGCGTACAAAATCGAGGTCAGTCGCGAATCTCCCCGAGCGCGACAGTTACAACCTGACTACCGGGGACGCTGCGTTCCGTGGCGTTCCCTTCTTTTCGGTTAAACAACAAGAGCACAGTTGCCGAATTGAGGCTACTGCTTTGTTCGAATCACACCGACCCCAATCGTCTTACGTCTTGAAAGGCTTCGACAGCGGCGTGAAACTCGCCCCGACATGCTCGAAGAGCAGCCACTGCTCGATTGTTTTGGGCATGGGTTTTTATAGCGGGCTTTTGCGATCCGTGACTTACGTCCCGTCGTCAGGAGTGACCGAATATGTCGCCTCGATTGGCCAATCCAATTCGTTTGGATGATTGCAGAGCGGACACGTAATGTTTACGGGGACCTCATGGTCGTCTTGTGTCGACCCTTCGATCTTTACCCCTTCGTGACAATTCGCGCAGAGAATTCGTTTAACCATTTGCTGACCTTTCGTCAGTGAAGTTCTTCAACGGCTTGCCACGACCGAATTAAAGCTGTCTCGTCCTTCCCGAAATCCACCTGTAGCCTTGGACCGTCAGTTCGATCTATAACGGCCTTGATCGTCGCTTCTGCGATTCTGCAAGTGTGAAGGTTTACTCCGATGCGGTTGCCGACCGCAAACACGTTTACTCGTTCCATCGTGCGGTGACAGAGTGGCCCGGCTATGCCCCTTCGGGTGGCCGGGCGGCGCCGTTCTGAGTCAGGTTCATGCGAATCACAATTTCCTTCGTGGGAAGGTGCATGACGAAGCATTCATTGTCCGTTTCCTTTACGATTTCGGTCAGCTTTAAGCGTGCGCTTTCCAGACCTGACACGTGGCCACGCCATAGGACAGAGTCGTCACGGAGACGCTCAAAAAGGTCATATTCCCGGTTCATTGCTTTCGGCCCGGTGGTTGCAATGGTGCGATTGTAAAACCCCGAAGAACCGAAGACAAGCCCCAAGAAACGGACGCAGCTTTCCCCCAGAACCCCAACGACGGCAGGCCACCGAGTCGCAAAAGCGAAACCACCAGCGCAGTACTCACCGATGAAAGTAAAGGGACCTTCGGCCACTAGGGCCGAAGGTGAGGAACCCATCAAGAAAACACGTGGGCTCTCTTTGTGTACAAGAACGCATTACCTGATTTTCCCCGCTACACTCTAAAAGCAGAGGCTTCAGATTGAACAGATGCGAAACTTCCGCGTGAGAATGTGCCAGTTCGATGAAGCAGCCATGCACGTGCGGTCACGGTAAGGCCATTCACTATATTGAGATTGGCAAAAAAGGAAGCTTCGCCATCCTTGCCGCTTTCCCGGGTGCAAGTGTTTCGATTACAAACCCGGACAGGCTGCGAAAACCAACCACAAATGCGCAACCTCAATTCTGGGTGTAGGGTGTCACCCGGATAGACACAGGGGAAGGGAACAAGATAGCTTTCCCCTTCAATGGGGGATTCGAGACAAGGTCGGGCAGACACACGGTTTGACGTATTCAAGCTGGGGCCAGACGGGTCCTTGCAATGGATTGGCGATTCTGAATCCTTCAGCGGCGCTGTGTTCCACATTGAGTTGGTGGCAGCCAAGGCGCCGGGTAAGTACTTGCTCCACAATCAAAAGACTGGAGAACGAAGGCTGTTGAACTACTGCAAACACAAACTCGTCCCGAAATTGTAGTGGCGCTTCCCATCTCTCACTCTTCCGCACAGCGGTCAGCGGCCTGCGTCTACTACTTCAACGCTGCAATCTTGCCGATCTAAATCTTTACTGCAGGCTTTTATCTGTACTCCGGCCTGAACTGAAATTGTCCCTCAGGCTAGTTCCCCCTTCCCCCCGAGCAGGAGCACAGGCTTCCCGCAAAGTTGTGCGCCTCCTCATAGTGATCGCAGGGGAATCGGGGCGCTGTGTATACCGAAAACTCCATCCGGCGGTTTCCCGTCAAATGTCACATTGTTACTTCCCGATCGCCTTCTTAACCCAGGCTCCAGTCCCCTTCCTGCATGTCGCTGATTTCAAGGACGTTCGTCGCGGATGGGATTTGCGGGATACACAGGCCGCCGACGCGAACGGGCACGCCGTGGTCGTGTGGCTGGGGGCCAGCCTTGCTGGCAACTCAAATGACCGGAGCACGATGGAGAAGACCTGCTCGGATGGCACAAACAGTTGCTGGGCGCAGTGGAACGTTTACATGGCGGAAACGGTGGACGGTCATGACTTGGTGCCTGCGTTCACGCAGTTTACCGCCAGCGATCACATTATCCACGCCGGGACTGTCTCGACCGGAGGCCTTGGCGGTGGAGCTATGGGGTTGGTGGCCGACTTCTTCCAAGTAGCGCTTGATCCGCAGCACCGTGCCAACATTTCCTTCGCTGACGATCACATCGCCAGCCCAGAGTGCACGAGTCAATCTCCCGGCCATTGCGCCGATAACGACCCGCAGTCGTATCGCACGGGCCAGCCCTACTTCACCTACCAGCTCAAGGCAAATCCAAACATCGTTCCCGCCGCCAGCGGGCAATGCTCAACAACTCCGCCAGCTCCACCAGGGTTCGAGAAGATGACAGGCGGTGGCGGCATCCCGTCCGTCAAGGCCGGTCTCACCGCTAACTTCGGGTTCGTCGCACAGAATGACAAGCCCAATGCGTCGCTTTCCTATCACGACGACGGTGCGCCGGGCGGCGCCATCGACGCGCACAGCGTGAACACCAGCGTACCCACGGTGACTTTCTCCGGCAACTGTGGTCGTTCAAAGGCGACGCCAAGGTGAACCAGAAACTGGGTTACACCTATACCGCAGAGGGCTGCGACAACGGCGAGCCGGGAGCGGGCAAAGACACTTTCGCGATCACCGTCAGCGGGCCGAACTTCTTCTACAATAATTCGGGCACTCTGACCAACGGCAACATCCAGATCCACAAACAATAGCTCATACTGCCGATGTTAAGCGCAATGGATTGGCCTCACATTTCCGAGACCAACATCCGCACAACCGGACCAGTCGCGGTCTAGAAACGGGTTTCGAGGAGATCGGATCGCGAGTAGAATTCAACAGTGCAAGACCGGTGCTATCGGCACCGGGTTACGCTATGCCAAGTCTCCCCCGATTAGGATTGGAACCTGTGTGCTTTCAGATCAGACGAAGTTTCGAGGCAACCATAGGCGTGACGGTAGCAGGAAAGGGGTGCGCCAACTTTGGAGCAACTTTGGAGCAGGCCAAGGACGGCCAATTTCTCGTAAGCGCAACCGTCGCAACGACTTGGATTAGGTTGGCGTCGGCTTCGTAGCCAGACGCTCTATCCAGTTGAGCTAAGGGCGCTCCCTAATCTCTAAATATTATCACAGGCTTGTAAAACGTCACTACCCGCCTCACCGCTCGGCAGTCGGCGAGTTTGCGAAAAATCCTACGCGATTGAACCTGGCCACTACCCACCGTTCTGGGGCTTCACTCCCTCTCAACTTGCCTGGCCCACTTCGACTTTTTCCTCTCGCACGAAGCTCTTCCCGTGCTCCTCGGCGCCGCGCCAAAGCAACGCCACCAGCGAGAGGATCGTCACGACTTCAAATCCGGCCAAGGCCCACTGGTAGCCAAACCGTTCGCGCAAGGCATACTCGATCGTATTTGTCGGCGAAGCAAACAGAATCCCCAGCTGATAGGCCAATCCCGGCATCAAACCGCGCACTGCGTGAGCCGCCAATTCGTTCAAGTGCACGGGAATCACTCCCCATGCGCCTTGCACTCCCATTTGCATCAAGACGGATGCCGCCACCACGGTCGACACGCCTCTTCCAAACGACCAGAACGGTATGATCAACAGGCAAAGCCCTAACGCGGCCATCATTCCTTTGCGCCGCCCGGCCCTCTGCGACAGCTCCCCAAACAGAATCGCCCCCACGACTGCGCCGATGTTGTAGACAATCGCAATGTCGGCCACACGTGTAGCCCTCACGTGGTGAATCTCCTTCAGAAAGTCCGGATACAAATCCTGCGTGCCGTGCGACAGAAACATCATGAACGTCATCAACACTACAAGATATCCGAAGCGTTTCGCGTTCAGCACCACTACGCGCAACAATTCCTTCATGCTCCCTGCGCGATGTTGCGCCCAGGCCTCGGACTCCGGCACCTTCGTTCGGATATACAACGCCAACAAGGCCGGCAATGCGCCCAGCCAGAACATCCATCGCCATCCCAAGGCGGGGAGCACGAGCCGCGCGGCCAACGCTGCGAGCAAATAACCGATCGAATAACCGCTCTGCAAAATCCCACTCAGCACGCCCCGCCAACGTGGCGGCGCCGCTTCCATGGCCAGCGACGCCCCAACGCCCCATTCGCCACCCATACCGATGCCGAACATCGCGCGCAGAATCAGAAATACCGTGTAGTTCGGCGCGAATCCGCACAACAGCTCGATCACCGAAAAATAGATGACGTTGGCCATCAGCGGTATTCGTCGACCAAAGCGGTCCGCCAGCAGTCCGAACAACAGCGCGCCAACCGGCCGCAGCGCGAGTGTCGCGGTCGTTGTCAGTACAATCGCTTTTTTGGGTACGTTGAACTCGTGGGAGAGCGTGTCGTACAGGAAAACAATCACAAAGAAGTCGAACGCGTCCAGCGTCCAACCCAGAAAGCCGGCGAGCAGCGCGTGATGCGTGCCTTTTTTCCGGGCGGGAGCCCGCATTTATCCCGCCCACCGCACCTGGGACCTATTCATAGGCCGTTACAATGCCACAGCATACGCCAAAAACACTAGCGTCGCGTTCATTCCCCGTCGCCTCAGGCCTTGGCGTCCTCGAAATGCGCTTCAATTTCCTCCAATGTTTTGCCTTTCGTCTCCGGCAAAAAGAGCGCCGCGGTCAGAAAATAGACCACCGTGCAGGCCGCAAAGGCGAAGAACATGGTGCCGTAGCCAAACTTCCCTACGGTTGGCAGAAACACCGCCGCAATTCCCGTCGAGAACCCCTGGTTGATTAGCAGCGCGATGCTCATGCCGTTTGACCGTATCCGCGTAGGCATCAGTTCTGAAAGCGCCAACCAAACGCAAACGCCCGGCCCCACCGCGTAGAAAGCTACAAATAAATATAGAGTGAGTGCCACTAGCCAACCGTTTCGCGCGCCCGGCACTGGCGTAATCAGCGCATTATCGATTCGCAAGGGAGCCGTCCTCGCCGCATCCAGATTCCCGAATGGATTCGA
>Ga0307475_10002528_pt1 | contig 11024 bp, 10 predicted proteins | sample atmos_gasesECM1C_FD_203317 | JGI IMG/M metagenome (GOLD analysis project Ga0307475, IMG submission 203317) | Hardwood forest soil microbial communities from Morgan-Monroe State Forest, Indiana, United States - atmos_gasesECM1C_515 | ecosystem: Environmental > Terrestrial > Soil > Temperate...
ATTCGCGCGCGAAGTTTCCCCGCAAAAGAGGGCTTCATTTGCCGAAGTTGCGCCTACCGCCCTATCTGCCCGGCCCACGAAGAAACGTTATCCACCGAATAGCGCCTATCGGGCCAGAAAGAAAAGAGGGCGCTGCAAAATCGCAGCGCCCTCTGTGAAACCCTGAAATCAGAGAAATGCCCTACTTGCCCTTCTTGCCGCCTTTGTCGTCCTTCTTGCCCTTTTTCTTCATGGGAAGCTCCTTCTGTCGCTCTGCGGATGACCGGCGCTGTCGCCGGTTTTTAGTTGCCTCAAGCTGATATACGAGCGAGCCCCGCGGCTGTCAAGGAATATTCGCGTGTCAGCGGAAAAAGTGGCGCTATTGAGGCGTTGCGCCCGGTATCTCGCCGCTGTAATAGCGGTCGCGGGTCTTGATGGTAAGCCCTTCGCGCTTCACGCGCACTTCCACATTGTGGTAGTCCGCCGACCGATCCGTGCCTCGCGGCACGTAAGCGATGGTGTATTGGTTGCGCGCTTCCTCGCTGATCCGCGAGTAGAGAACTTCCAGGGTCTCGCGCTTGGCTGCGAAATAGACTTCACCGCCGGAATCGTGCGCGTAGTCGACCAGTCGCGAAAACTTGCGTTCCAGGAAGGCGCTGGCCACCGCCACGCTATACACCTCAATGTTGTCGTGCAACAGCGTCTTCACCACGCCGTCGTAGGTCATCTTGTTGGTCTTTTTCCCGCCGTTGGCGCCATCGGAAACCAGCAGTATGACCTTCCGTCGATTACGATTGCGGTCCCGCAGCAGCTGCGCGGCTCCGAACACTGCGTCATCTAGTGCCTTCGTCGGCTGCCCGCCGATGGCCATCGTCGCGGAAGCGATGTTGGGCTGGTCGCCAATCGCCGAATGTCCGTTGATAGACGGTCCATTGGCAATGCCGCCGCTAGACGGAGCCACGGACGGCTCCGTATCGAGCTTGGTGCGCTGCAGTTCGGTGAGCAGCAGATCGTGGTCGGTGGTAAAGCCCTTGCCGGGATGGAAAAATTCGTCGAAGCGGCAGATGAATGCTTCGTCTTCCAGGCTTAAACCTCCGACAACCGCGTCGAGACTCTTGCGAACCTGCTGCGCGTCCTTCTCCTTCAAGTCATTGTCGAGAAGGATGATCATCGACAGAGGAAAAGCTTCGGCAGTGAAGACGTCGATTTTTTGTTCCACATTGTCTTCAAACACACGGAATTCGTCGCGTTGCAGGTCCGGAACCAGATTGCCGGAGCGGTCCTTGACCGTGACAGGCAGAATGACCAGGTTGGAGTTCACGCTGATTTTCGCTCGCGCGTCGCTTGGCGGCGGCCCAGCGGGCGGGCGCTGATTCGTTTGCCCTGGCGCACTTTGTAGGGACCCTGTCGCCGGGGCCGACTGGCCGGCTGTTTGCCCTGCGACGTACACAGCAAATCCAGGGAGAACAGCGACAGCGGCAACAGCGATTTTCCGTAGACTTTTCATGGTCCTCAGGCCAAACTTCCTGCGGTTTCCAGTAGCTCTTGCGGGGCGAGCCGCGCATCCCGTGCTACGCTTCGCCGCATCCTACGAGGGGTGGGGCGACCTAGCGGCGGGCACTTCTGGCCGGGTATCCTGTACAAGGAAATTATACATGCGTTCTGCAAAGAAGGTTCTGGTGGTCTGCGTGGTCTGGGGGATAGCCCTGGGAGCGGCCTTGCCGGCGTTGCCGCAGGGGCCGGCGCAGCAGCAAGCGCCGGTGATCCGCACGCAGGTGAACCTCGTGAACCTGTTCGTGACCGTGCGCGACAAGAGCAAGCGCATCGTGACGGACTTGAAGCAAGACGACTTCAAGGTATCGGAAGACGGCCAGCCGCAGCAGATTGCCTTCTTCTCCAAGGAAGTAACCCTGCCGATTACCCTGGCTATGCTGCTGGACACTTCCGGCAGCGAACAGTACATGCTTCCATCGATTCAAGACGCCGGCGGGCGTTTTATCGAACGCGTGCTGCGCAAGGGCGACGAAGCGCTGGTGATGTCCTTCGATTCCGACGTGGACCTGTTGTCCGATTTCACCGACGATCGCGGCCAGATCGACCGGGCCATTCGCAAAGCGCGCATCAACGTGCCCTCCGCCGGAAGTATCGGAAACAATCCCGGACCGATCGGTTCGCGGCAAATCACCGGGACAGCGCTCTACGACGCCATCTATCTCGCGTGCAACGAAAAGCTGAATACTGAGGCGGGGCGCAAGGCCATCGTGATCGTGACCGACGCGCAAGACGAAGGCAGCAAGGTGCGGCTGGAAGAAGCCGTCGAAGCCGCGCAGCGCACGGACACCGTGGTGCACATTTTGCTGGTGGCCGACCCGCACTTTGGCGGCGGGAACGGTGGCGTGGCGCACAAAATCACCGAAGAGACCGGCGGCCGCACCATCTTCGTCAACTCGGAAAAACATATGGCCGAAGCCTTCGATCAAATTTCCGAGGAGCTGCGCAGCCAGTATACGCTCGGCTACTATCCGACGAACGCGGCGCACGATGGAAAATTTCGCAAAATCAAAGTCGATATGTCCAACCACGATCTGAAGGTACTGGCCCGCAAAGGGTATTACGCGCCCAAGGAATAGTACGTAGCTGAGTTCGTCTTCGGCGTTGCTACCGCAAAAGCGGCGGCCCTTCGACGCTCAGGGTAAACTAGCCGCCGCACTCCAAAAAGTACCGCTCAACGCTCGTTGACCCCATTCGCCGCAGCGTCTACCATCTGTTGTTCCACAGCGAACAAATGGAAGGCCAACTCATCGCGCACTACAAGATTCTCCGCAAAGTTGGCGGAGGGGGCATGGGTGTGGTCTATGAGGCGGAGGACACTAAGCTCGGCCGCCGCGTTGCTCTTAAATTTCTGCCCACCGAGACCGACAACGACGCTACGTCTCTCGAGCGCTTTGTGCGCGAAGCGCGCGCCGCCTCGGCACTGAACCATCCCGGCATTTGCACCATTCACGCCATCGAAGAGCACGACGGCCGCACCTTTATCGCCATGGAGCTGCTGGAAGGTCAGTCGCTGGACAAGCTGCTGGCGCACGCCCCGCTGCCCATTCCTCGCATTCTGGAAATTAGCATTCAGCTCGCTGATGCGCTGGATGCCGCGCACAAAAAGGGCATCGTGCACCGCGACATCAAGCCCGCCAACATTTTCGTGACCGAGCGCGGCGCCATCAAGATTCTCGATTTCGGCCTGGCTAAGCTGTTGCGTGACGACGAAGAAAATCTCGCCGGTGAGACGATTGGCGATACCGCGCACTTGCTGACCAGCCCGGGCACCGCCGTTGGCACCATCGCGTACATGTCGCCGGAACAGGCGCGCGGCGAAGAGTTGGACGCGCGCAGCGACTTGTTCTCGCTCGGCGCGGTGCTGTACCAGATGGTGACCGGAAAGCATCCCTTCCCGGGTTCGACCAGCGCGGTGATCTTCGACAACATCCTTCACAATGTGCCCGTGGCGCCTGTCTCGCTGAACCCCGCTACGCCCGCCGAACTCGAGCGCATCCTCAACAAATTGTTGGAGAAGGACCGCGATTTCCGATACCAAGTGGCGTCGGAGCTGCGCGCGGATCTGAAGCGCTTGCAGCGCGAAATCGACTCCGGCCGCGTGGCGGCAACGTCGTCATCGACAAGAATTCCGGCCGCTCCCGCGCCAACCCCTGCGCCTTCGGCGAGCGCCGCCACCGCGCCCGTCAGCGGCGAAAAACGCTTAATGCGTTCCAGAACGGACAAAAAAATCGCCGGCGTCTGCGGTGGCTTGGCCGAGTTTTTCAACGTCAGTCCGACCCTCATGCGCGTCGTTTCCTCATTCGTATTCCTGTTCACCGGTGTTGGATTATTCCTATATCCGATCCTCTGGATTGCCCTGCCGCTTGCCCCGACCACCGAGGAAGCACCACCCGAAGCAACGCCGCCCCGCGTCAAATCCAGCGGCTCGGTGATTGTCGAGGCCGCGCGAAAAAATAAGTTCGGCGCGGGCCTCACCGCCGCGTTGGTGATCCTGGTGATCGCCGCTGCCGCTTTCGGCGTGTACTCGTTTTTGCAGCGCAGCCGGCATGTGCCCTTCGAGCATTTTTCCATCGAGAATCTGACGAACAACGGTCATGTCTCCTTGGCGGCGCTCTCGCCGGACGGCAAATACCTGCTGCACGTACGCGAAGAGAATGGCCTGCAGTCGTTGTGGCTGCGGCACATCCCGACGATGAGCAACACGCAGGTCGTGCCTCCGGCGGCCACGCGGTATGCGGGACTTACTTTTTCTCCCGATGGCAGCTACATCTACTGCGTGCGCCGCGACGAGGCCGAGCAGACGCTGGCCTCCCTGTATCGCGCTCCGGTGCTCGGGGGCACGCCGCAACTGCTGATTAAGGATGTCGACAGCCCCATTACGTTTTCTCCGGACGGGCAGCGTTTCGCGTATCTGCGCGAGCGCCACGACAGCCCTTTCTGGGACCTGCTCATAGCCCATAGTGACGGCTCGCCGGATCGCGCGCTCTTCAGCAATACGCCCCTGGCCAGCAACAGTTTTGAGCCGGCGTGGTCGCCAGACGGTAAAACGATCGTGATTCCGGCGGCCCAGCCGACACAAGACACCATCGCAGGGCTGCAGGAAGTCGACGTAGCCACGGGCAAGCAACACACCGGTGTGCTTTCTTCGGAGCGGTTGTATTTCGGCGCGGTGTGGCTGCCGGATGGGAGCGGCTTGGTGATGTCGACCGTGAGCCAGATGACCAGTCTGCGCGGACAGTTGGCGCTGGTCAGCTATCCGGGAGGGGAGTTCCGGCAACTCACCACGGACACGAATGACTATTTTCATCCAGGCATTTCCGCTGACGGGCGCAGCATCGTTGCCAGTCAGGTGCACGGCAATTTTCAGATTGAGGTGGCGCCGGCAAATTCGCCGGATGCTGTGCAGCCGGTACCGCTGGCTTCGCGCCGGGATGTTTGGCGATGGGATTGGGCCGCGGATGGCCGCCTGGTGATACCGCAGAATCCGGACATCCGTCTGGTGAATCCAACGGGTGGCGAAACGGTTTTGCTTTCTGATGCCCAACACTTTTCCGATCAGGTCACGACCTGCGCAGGAGGAAAGTATTTTGTGTTTCGCTCGGCAGGACGCTCAGCGAAGGTGTCTATGAACCTCTGGAGGATGGACAGCAACGGAACGAATCTGAAGCAACTTACGTTCGGTCCCAACGAGAGCGAACCGGAGTGCTCGCGCGGGGGCCAGTCGGTTGTTTACGTGGATCGCGGAGACAATCACGCCATCAAGGGCGTTTCCATTGAAGGCGGAGAGCCGGAGACGTTGGTCAAAGAAGGGCTCGCAGGCTGGAGCCTGTCGCCGGATGGCAAGACCATTGTCAGCATGGAAGTGCGGGAGTTGGATCACCGGCTGGTATTGCGATTCGATTCGATCGAAGACAAAAAGACCAATTATCATGATTTGGACCAGCGAGCTTCACCGGCAGTACCCGTGGCGTACGCGCCGGACCCCAAGGCGGTGGTGTACGTTGTGCGCGACAAGGGCGTAGACAACTTGTGGGAGCAGCCGCTCGATAATTCGCCACCTCGCCAGCTCACGCACTTTACCTCGGAACGAATTGAGAGATTCTGTTTCTCGCCGGATGGGACAAAAGTGGCGATTGAGCGCGGGCACGTGGATTCCGACGCCGTGGTGCTCCGCGACACAGGCAAGTAAGCGTTTATTTTACTAAGCAGATTTGAGCCGCCGCAATTGGACGGAAGGGCAAAAACGAACATCTGTACTAATTTGCCGCGTTGTTGACCCGGAAGCGGTTCATCAACATCCAAAGACCACCACACGCCACAAGGGTGTAGGAATTGACTAACGCTGCGAAGCTTCGCCGGCTGCCACTCGGCGGTTGAAGTCGGCCGACTTTTTCTTCGGCACACTGAGCGTCTGCCACTTTTCGCCGGCAAAATGTTTGGCCAGAAACACAATCTGGCCGACGTGATGGGCATAGTGTCCGACCTGGCGGTTGATGGCCTGCATCACGGAGTGCGGCTCGGTGCGTATTGTGATCGTGCGTGCCAGGTCTTCGTCGCTCAGCGCGTCCAGCGCATCAAGAAAAATTTTCCAGCCGGCTTCCCACAGCGCCACCAGCCCGGCGCGAGTTTGCGGTGGCATTTCAAATTCCGTGTCGCGGTTGCGGTCAGGCTTTTCGCCGTCGGTGGTTAGAAAGTCCGTCCAGCGCGAGCGCATGTTGCCGGCCATGTGCTTGACGATGACGGCGATGGAATTGGATTCGGGGTCGAGCGTCGTGAACAGATCGGGGTCGGGACACTGCTCGATGGCGCGATCGCCGAGTTTTTTGTAGTAGCGCAGCAGGTCGCGCGCATCCTTCGTGTAAGACGTTGTGAATTGGTGGGCCATGGGGCTATTCTCTGCGTGCGGACGCGGAAGTCAATTGTAAGGTTGTAAGGCGGACAGCCAAAAATGGCTGTCCCACAAATACGCTTGACATTCGCCTTTTATTCGCCTACGATTTCTGCGCTGCAAGTCCCGCAACGCTAATCTCCGTCAGAGAGGCAAACATGACCATTGGCCAATCCATGCTTGGTGAATTCGATCAGGAAATGCAAAGCACGCGCAAGACTCTCGAACGCGTCCCCGACGAGAAATGGAACTGGAAACCGCATGACAAGTCCGGAACGGTGGGCTGGCTCGCGGGCCATATCGCAACGCTGCCCGGGTGGATCACGATGACGATCAATACCGAAGAGTTGGACTATGCTCCGGTAGACGGTCCTTCGTATCAGCCGCCGAAAATCGAAAATCGCAAGGAACTGCTCGCGACTTTCGACAAGGAAGCCGCGGAAGCGCGAGCGGCGCTAGCTGCCGCGAGCGATCCGGAAATGCTCAAAGGTTGGAAGCTGCTTGCTGGCGGCAAAGAGATCTTCACCATGCCGCGCGTGGCTTGTGTTCGAGGAATGGTGATGAACCACTTGATTCACCATCGCGCACAACTGGGCGTCTACTTCCGCTTGCTGGACGTAGCAGTTCCGGGGCTTTACGGTCCCAGCGCGGACGAAAACCAAGCGACCGCTGCTGGCGCCACGAACTAGCCGTTGCGGGTGAGAAAACGATAACGCGGAGGCGCAGAGTGCGCGGAGGAAACGCAGGGCAGGGGAGGGCACAACTGAATCGCGCCCTCCCTGCCTCCGCCAATCCCTTTGCGCACCTCGCATCTCCGCGTTAACTTTCCTCATTACCCAGATTCATTGAACCTGCCCTTGCTTTTCCGCAGCGAAGCGCCTGCCTCCCGCATCCGATATAATGTTGTTTGCCACGGAGGTCTTGCATGGAAACGCCCGTAATCCTCTCAGCCGTCCGCACTCCCATCGGAAAATTTCAGGGTGGACTCTCCAGCTTCTCCGCCGTTGAGCTGGGCGCGAAAGCGGTCGCAGAAGCCATTCGGCGCTCCGGCCTGGATGCCAAACAGATCGACGAAGCCATACTGGGCAACGTGGTCCAAGCCGGCCTCGGTCAAAATCCCGCGCGCCAGGCTGCGCTCAAAGGCGGCTGCGCCCCGCGTGTCGCGGCGATGACCATCAACAAAGTGTGCGGCTCGGGATTGAAAGCCGTCGCGCTAGCCGCGCAAGCGGTGCAGCTCGGCGAATCGGAAATCGTGCTGGCCGGCGGCATGGAATCAATGTCCAACTGCCCGTACCTGCTGCCGCAGGCGCGCACCGGCTACCGGATTGGCGATGGCAAGCTCATTGACTCGATGATTCACGATGGGCTTTGGGACGCTTACGAAGATTTTCACATGGGGATGACCGGGGAGCTGGTGGCGGAAAAATATAGAATCACGCGCGAGGAGCAGGACCGCTTCGCGGTGGAAAGCCACCAGAAAGCCGTGCGCGCGCGCAAATCTTGCTTTTTCGAGGCGCAAATCTTGCCCATCGAAGTCCCGCAGAAAAAAGGCGAGCCGGTGGTGATCAAGTACGACGAATCGCCGCGCGAAGATACGTCGATGGAAGCGCTGGCGAAGCTGAAGCCGGCGTTCAAGAAAGACGGCACGGTGACCGCCGGCAACGCGCCGGGCACGAACGACGGCGCCGCCGCCTTGGTCGTCACCAGCGAGCGCAACGCGGCTCGGCTCGGCAAGCAGCCGATGGCGCGCATCGTGGCGCAAGCGGTCAGCGGTGTCGAACCGAAATGGGTGATGATGGCGCCGGTGGAAGCCGTGGAAAAATTGCTGGTGAAGGCCGGCTGGGACCGCGACAAGGATGTGGATCTCGTCGAGCTCAACGAAGCCTTCGCCGTTGCTGCCATCGCGGTCACGCGCCAGCTCAAGCTCAACCCCGAAAAAGTAAACGTGAACGGCGGCGCGGTCGCCCTCGGCCATCCCATCGGCGCAAGCGGCGCACGCATCCTGGTCACGCTGCTCTACGAACTGCAGCGCCGCAACCTCAAGCGCGGCATCGCCGCCCTCTGCCTCGGCGGCGGCAACGCCGTAGCCCTCGCTGTGGAGCGTTTCTAAGCTGTGAGGTATTGTCCACTCTGCGATTCGGAATACTCCCAGGCTTATACGCATTGCACAGTCTGCGGCGTCGAGCTGGTGCCTGAAGAATTGCGCGGACGACCACTCGACGAGCGCCAGCGCAAAGAACGCATCGAGTTGGTCTGGCGGGGCGGCGATCCGAGCGCGGTTAGCGAGGTCGTTCAAACTTTGCGCGAAGCCGGGATTCGGCATTACGTGCAACCCACGAACGATCATTTGGTTTTCGAGCTCGGAATGCCACGGCCGAAATATGCCGTCCGCACGTTTGCTTCCGACGCGACGCGGGCAAAGGAACTCCTCTCCGACATCCGGGAGTCCTCGCCGTTTGTTTCGATGGAGGCTTCGGCGTTAGCCCTGGCGGAAGAGCCTGTGGCGCAGCCGGCCTCTCGGAGACACGAATGGAAGCCGGCGGCGGCGACGCTGGTAATTTGGAGCGGAGAAGACGTCGCGCTCGCCGAATTGCTTCAAGACTGCTTGCGGGAAAACGGTATCGGAGTGCGCTGCGAGGGAACACCGCCCGGGATCACGCATCTTCGCGTGATGCCCGCTGACGAATCGGCGGCCCGCGAAATCATCCGCGAAGTTCGCGAAGCAACACCGCCAGCCTGAACGTTTGAGCCTAATCCGTCCATCTGACTTGCACTCGAATCCTTCTCAAAAACATTTTTCTGCTTCACAATACGCGCTCGGAGCGTTCCGTGCAGACCGCCGCACTTGGCTTTCGCGTGCATTCCGGCTGGGCCGCTGCTGTTGTGCTTTGCGGACCTCTGGATGCGCCCGTGGTGGTCGACCGCAGAAAAATCCAGCTGGTCAAAATCTTTAGCTATACCTTCCGCCAGCCTTACCACACCGCGGCAAAAATGCCGCTCCAAGACGCGATAAAGTTCATTCGCGGTGTTCAATCCGAAGCAAAACGGCTGGCGTTATTTTCTCTGCGTTCCTTGCAGACGGATCTGGCGGACGGTGACTTCAAGATCGTGCGCGGAGCTCTGCTCCTGGCTTCCGGCCGCGCGCTTCCTGCGCTGGAACAAATCCTTGCCTCCCACGCGTTGATTCACACCGCCGACGGCGAACTCTTTCGCGATAGTTTGCGTGCCTCGTGCGCTCTCTTCCACTTGCCGGTCGTGGGCATCCGAGAGAAGGAGCTTTTTGCAGCGGCCTCGAAGGCATTCGGCATGCAACCCGCTGTGCTGAAAAGCCGCGTCGCTGCAATCGGCAAAGCCCTGGGTCCGCCGTGGAGCCAGGACGAAAAGTACGCTGCGCTTGGCGCCTGGCTCAGCCTGTCGCGGCGGGCGGTTCCCTAGGTTCGGACGTTTTCACCGGTTCCAAGTCATATCCGCAATAGGCGCAGAACTTGTCGGTTTCCGCCACTTCGCGCTTGCACTGTGGGCACGCCGGATGCAGGTTGCATTTGCAGTTGGGGCAAAAGTTGAAGCGCGCGTCCACCGTTGAGCCGCATTGCGGACAGTTGTAGGGCAGTGGCTCGCGCATCAGCAGATAAATGATGAAGCCGAGGATCAGATAGCCGGGCATCAGGACGAGGACCAAGAAGGTCCAGAGCGCGGAGTGCATGCCGCGGCGCTTCGCGTCTATGTTGACGTAGCCAACCATGAACACCATGATGGCGAAAACCAAAGACGCACCGGTGATAATGCCAAACAGTGCTGCTCCCGCCGCGCCTGGGTCATTGTCCAGTTCCGGGCCAAAAACCTCCTGATGGTTCGCGAGTTGGACATGAAGGACCGTCTGTCCGATGATTTGTGCGATCAGAAACAGCACCACTACCATCCAAACAAGCCAGCGGGGCACGAGTTTGAATTCCTGCCAGAAGCGCAGATTCTCCTTCTTGCGGCGAAAACGAATCAGTCGCATTTTTTCGCTGAACGAACTCTTTATGCCTTGTGGATCTTCGATCATCGATTTCCTCATTTACGTGCTGGATTGACGCGCCCGCTTAGTTCTGTTGCCGCTTCCAGTCCGCCTCGCTCCTGCGGCCCGCGTTTTCCATCAGCAGAATCACTGCCACCACTGCCGCGGGCAGCGCCCACCAAAGTCCAAAGCCGAGCTCCCAGATAATGTTCGGTACACCCATGCGGTTACCGGCCCACTCGAGGCCGCGCCAGACATACGGTGCAGTGGCCGCGCCAAACGCCCAGGAAACTCCGCACGCGGCCCACACCAGGCGCCAGCGCGGTTCGCCGCGCAACTGTTGCGCGCGCATGCGCACGCGGAATTGTGTGCGGCTGGCTAGCGCGGGCGGCAACGCCACGCTGAGGCCGCGCAGCGAACGAATCGCCTGCTCGGTCGCACCGGCGCGCGCCGCGCAGCTCGCGCACTCCGCCAGATGCTGCTGGAGCCAGATCTGATCCGCCGTCGAGATTCCTTCGACGCGTTCTTGCGCAATTAACTGTTCCGCCCGCACGTGCAATTCCTGGTTCATGCCGCTTCTCCCGCAAGCAATCCGCGCAAATC
>Ga0307475_10002529_pt1 | contig 11023 bp, 8 predicted proteins | sample atmos_gasesECM1C_FD_203317 | JGI IMG/M metagenome (GOLD analysis project Ga0307475, IMG submission 203317) | Hardwood forest soil microbial communities from Morgan-Monroe State Forest, Indiana, United States - atmos_gasesECM1C_515 | ecosystem: Environmental > Terrestrial > Soil > Temperate...
ATTTAGCAGCCTGACCCAGGTCAGCAATGCTAGCAAGTAGCTAAACGCGAGTACTGAATTGGCGGAATTCTACTTGAACAGGATCTTGGCCATCATTCCTTTGTCCTCGTGATTTAGCAGATGACAGTGGAATACCGATACGCCTTTGATCACCGGGTTGGTGAAGTCCAGAATGACATCAACCGAGCCGCGATAGGGAACATTGACCGTATCCAGCCATGAGGGATGTGGGAGTGAGACGCCATTTTCTGCGTAAGCAAGGAAGTGAACCTGGTGAATGTGGAACGGATGCAGTTCGCCAGTTTGGTTGACAATGCGCCAATGCTGATAGGTGCCCACGCGAACGCTTGTCATGGGACTAGCATCTTGCGCGTACTTCTGCCCATTGATGTAGAAGCTGTTCTTGTCTTCAGTAAAGGTGACAATAAATTTAGGCGCGGTCTTCTTCAACAGTTCGATGTTGACGGGCTTGTAAAGCGGTGGGCTGGTATCGATCGAATGCCGTTGCTTCGATCGCGAATTCGAGTTGGACTTAGCAAAACCAGGTTGCACCAAATCTGCCAAGACCATCCCCGGGTTGGGATCCCCATCTGGACCAGTATCCACGCATAACGTCTTCAGACTCCTTTTCATGTCCATCGGCGGGCCGGTCACAATAGCTTCGAGTCGTCCCGCCGGCGCCAGGAGCAGGTGATTCGCGGTGCGGATCGAGTGCTTCGGATCGTGGTATGCAAGTGGCATTCCGTCAAGAGCGACAATTTCAAATCTCAGTCCACTAAGGTCTAAGTAGCGGTCGGCCGACGCGTTTACGATGCGCCAGAACTGCCGCTCCTCAGGCGCGATCTCGATTTGTGGACGAATCACTCCATTCACAGTAAAGATTTCGTCGGCTGCCTCTTCTTCTCCACCACATTCCTTGGACGAGATTTCAACTTGATGCTTGAGTTCCGCAGCTTTCGAATCATGCTCAATAGAGCTGCCGCGGACAACGATGACCCGCTCACGAAGTCCCCTTAGCTGGGGGACGTAACGCTCCATGCCCTCAATCACGATTGCTCCCGACATTCCATCCAATGCTTGCCTGTGACTCTCGCCATGGGGATGGGTGTGATACCAGAACAGGCCCGGTGGATGATCACGCGGGATATCAACCGCGTAGTGCAAAACCTGACCTGGCATCGCCAGCATTCCGAGAACGTCATCCTGAGGAGAACTTGGTGAGACGCTGAGTCCATGAAAATGCAGGTTCGTCATGTCCATGCAGGGATTCACGGCACAAGTCTCGGGGGATTTGGCAGGAAGATCGTTGATATAAGTGATCCTGATGACGTCCCCGGGAGAGGCGCGGATTACAGGCGGCACAATTCCGCCGTCGAAAGCGAAAGCATTCCGCCCATTTTCATTCACTGCTCGAAGGGTGAGGGATACAACGTGATTCTTTGGTCGGACTTGCGGCGGCTCCGGTATCGACACGGTTTGGGCCCATCCCAAAGTTCCGAGAAGGATTGACGCAACTATGGGGAGTGAACGTGCGCAAGTGCTCGTCTTTTGATTCGCCACCAACAAGCTCCGCAGCCTTTGCCGTTATTGCGAGAGGAAACAGTCTACGGCTTCAAACCTGGATCAATCAGCGTCAGGTCAGTTGCCGGATCAAACCGTTTCTGCATCGTTATCGGATCGACTGTCACCATGACTTCCAGCGTCGGGGATACATATGCGGCAAGAACATGACCAGCGCGGGTGGTTCCCCCCTGATCTCCCACTATCATATGCGTGTGGACCACGGGCTTTCCTTGATAGAGCGCGATAGCGCCACTCATCCCAATCACTTCGTGCTGACCTTCGATGGGAATCTTTTTATACATTTTGCGCTGGGGATCGAACCACCCCAACGTTGCTCCACTTAATGCTCCGATAGCGGTGAAATGAGCACTCGTTACTTGATACTTCTCAGCAAATTCTAGTAGTCCGGAAAAGGCCTCGTCACCCTGGTAGAAGATGACTGCATATTGTTTTGTACGCTCCCCAGGGTTCAGCAATTGAACTTGCATCTTTGGAGCTTTCCCCCTCGGAACGGCTTCCGACGGCGAAACGTAATCGCTTGTTGTCTCCTCCGAATACACAATCATTGTGGCCAGCCCAATCAACAACAATACGTAAACAAGTCGTTCTACTTTGAACATAGACCACCTCCGCTCTCGACCCGTCTCGTACCGCAGAAAATAACTCGGCCGTTGGCGGTGCACGCGAATCTCTTACGAACTGCCAATCAGCAAACCAGTCCCAAAAACCAAGGCACCCCCGAGTGCTACTTGGGTTGCGGCCGAAATGTGAGCCAGCGAGTCGCGTCGCCGGCTTCTAGGCGTGAATCGTGGCGCCCTTAACCTCACTCCGCCACGTGCCAACTCGAATTCCGCAAGTGCCAATTTATGTTCTGTGAAACGCTTGTCGTGTCAGGCCCGAGGTCTTTTTCGAAAACAACCCCTCTCCTCGTAACTACGAAGGTTTTGATCCCGGACGACTGGTACTCCGCGGGATACGCGACCAACGTCAGACCTCTTGTCCTCTTGCCACGGCCACTCGCGTCCGATGCCATATCCTGTCCCACGATTCGAAAGTAGTATCCATGGAAAGGATTGGATTCAGTGTTGCCCCCATTCGCAGCGGAGGCAGAGGCCAGGTTCTCGGCAAATCGGGTGATTGGGTCTTTGCTAGCTGCCTTGGCTTCCGCTGCATTTTTCGCCATTGCGAATTCCTCGCACACTTCGATTGCGGTAATCTCATTTTCTCCAACTGTCCGAAATAGAATTTCCTGAATGCCGCTGTCGGAATCGAAGTACCATTCGCCGTTTTTTGAAATGAGGGGAATCGGAAAAGGCCAATTCTCGGCGCCGATGTATAGGACTGTTAGTCCGTCTGGTTCCCGGACCAACCTGTGCATCTCCTGATACTTTTGGCTGAATTGCTCGCGTTCGAGCTTGTCTTCGACCTCGTCGTTCGATGAAGTGACTTCCTTCCCTGCTCCGAGGATGGCTTCCAGTCCCTGCTCATCCCCGTCTTGTGCCGCTTGAAAGAGAGCGTTAGTTGCTTTCCCGGGAGACGAGAACGTCTTTGGTTGTGATCCCTGAGCGAACGTCGTTTTCGCGAAGCCCATGACAAGCAGCAAGAACAGAAGAAGGACGGTGGATGCGAACCCGCAGGCTAGTCTTACGACAAATGTTTCAAATGTTTCAAGCGTCATATTGTTCGTTTGCATGATCTCTCTCCCTATCGTCAGTTTCTTTGCAGTAATGGATTGAGTTACCGGTGACCGCCTCCGCCATGACCTCCGCCGCCGTGGAAACCGCCACCTCCATGGAAGCCACCAAAGCTCGATCGCCCACGAGCGGAGAAGCCTCTCGTGACTCCTCCACGGTTAAAACCGCCAAATGCAGCGGAACGGCCACCTTGCTGGAAGCGTGGTTGCGCGAAGCCGTGTTGGGCCGTGCTGAAACCTCGCCCGCTGGCGCGAAATCCGCTCCCGCGATATGCACTGCCGTGAAATCCGTTTTCATGAGGGGCACTACCCTGAAATCCACCAGCGCGATAGAAATTCTTGCGATTAACAAATATCCTGCTGTGTGATACGTAAGTGTTGTGGTTGAAAACGATATCGTGGTGATGCCAGTCAGATCCCCAGTGATGCCATCCCCAACCATATCCTCCAAAAAACCCGACGCCAAAACCGAAGCCAAATGCAATTCCCGGACCCGTGAGGAATAGCCCCGGATACGGATACCAGCCCGGCCAGACCCCGATGGGCGCTCCATACACGAGCCAAGGGTCGTACTCAGGAACGTAAACGACCTCAGGATCGGCCGGTTCGATCACAATAGTTTTTCCCTTATTGCTCACCTTCTCTTGCGATGTGCTCGTTAGGTTCCCCGCCTTCTGTGCGCGGTCTCGCATTACTTGAACAGCATTCATCACGTCCTGCTGTTGATTGACGTAAGCGTCGCCGAGCGAAGAAGTCCAGGAAAGGTTTTTGTCCATGTTGGCGAGCACTGAAGGAAACTCGGTAAGGGCTTTCACACTGGGATCCCAAGGCTGCTTATCGACTTCCTGACCAAGCTGCTCACCCTTAAGATTTGTATTTTGCTGAAGCCACCGGTCTGCTTCCACGACTTGGTCGGGATACGTTGCGGCTGCGAGGATCTGTGCCACCAGCGCATCCGGATACAATGCAATCGGTGCGACTAGTTGCTGCAGTTGTTCAGGCGTCTGTTGCGCAGCCTGAACCGGCGCGGCGGATTGCTCCGCCTGAGCCGCGAATCCTCCCGGCGCGGTGGATACAAAAAGCAAACAAGAAAGCAGGAGAGAAAAACTCTTTTTTAATAAATTCATAATCAATCCTCCTTCGGCTGCGCTCGCGTCAGACTGGGGCAACGCACACCGACAAACTGCCAAATCGTCATCAATTGTTTAAACTAGCGATGCTCTCAGGCATTGGGTAAGAGAACGTAAGCGGACATGCCGGATGCCCGCATTGACACGCGATTTCTACTTCCCCACTTCCCGCTTCGCGACATATATCTCCGCAATACTCTTTCCCGTTCGGTACATCGCAAAGGCATGGGATATGCGCACACTTTTTTGTTTTTTGATTTGCCATACAATTCCTTCCCTTTCCGCTTCATCCCGCTTTTTGATTTACGGAAACACATCAAGGTTGATTGCATGCAAATCTCCAAACGCAGCTCTCGCCGCATGGGTAGATTTTGTAACGTTTTATGAAGTGACTGGGAAAGATGAACTGTTCAGAGTGTCCACGGAGTGATAGCAGTGTCAGCATTTGGACGTCGCCATGGTTTGAACTATCAATTGCATTTGCTGAAATCGCTTCCACGGCAGGACAATACGTAAATAAACCAGACTGAAAGATGCGAGTGTCTTTCACTCAGGAAATTCGCTGGTAATTGAAATAGATGGAAGCTAGCGTGCTTCATCAATCATTGGAGAACTATGATCAGCACCCCTCAAGTCGCTCACGCGCCGCGCCAGCGAGCTGTTGCTCCGACATCCCGGCTTCGGAGAGTACTCAGCTATGATGTTCTCCACTCGGTCCTCGAGGCGGTTGAATGACGCCAAGCGCTCCCACAGTATTCGTCGTTGATGACGATGCATTGGTGCGAGCGTCGATCGCGGGCATGCTAAAGTCGGTCGGGTTGCGCGCCGAAACGTTCGGAACGCCACAAGAATTCCTGCGCTGCAAGAGACCGGATGTTCCGAGTTGCCTTGTTCTCGACGTAAGACTTCCTGGAGTCAATGGTCTGGATTTTCAGCGAGAGCTGGCTGATGCCGGCGTCCGGATTCCCATCATCTTCATCACTGGCCATGGAGACATTCCCATGACAGTGAAAGCCATGAAATCCGGCGCGGTGGAATTTCTTACTAAGCCCTTCAGGGACCAGGAACTGCTGGATGCAATTAACCAGGCGTTGCAGCGGGATCTCGCGGCGCGGCAGCAGCGCAGTGAGATTACCGACTTGCTAGAGCGCTACGAGACTCTCACTGCACGCGAGCGCGAGGTGATGGCCCTGGTGGTTTCGGGCATGCTCAATAAGCAAATCGCCTTTGACCTCGGGACCAGCGAAATCACGGTGAAGGTTCATCGCGGGCATGTGATGCAGAAGATGCACGCTGAATCTCTCGCGGAACTGGTCAGAATGGCTGCGAAGCTTGAGTTTCCGCCAGTTAAGAAGTAGCTTCACGTCCCTGGAACTGATCGAATATGAAGATAGTTTCTAAACTTCGGTGGTATGGCCTGGCAGCAATTTCCTGCGCCCTCGCGGCGGCGATAGCTTGGCCTATCGATGCTCCTTCATCCAGTTTCCTGCTTGCCGTCATGGTGAGTAGCCTCTTCGGAGGCTTGGGGCCAGCTCTTCTATCGGTCGCTCTCTCTGCATTGGCTTTTGACCTCTTTTTTTTACATCGGACGGCACCGAAAACCTCCGAGCCCGAGGCCTTCTTACGTTTTGCAGTGTTTGTGGCAGCTACTTTATTGGTGACTGGGTTGATGGAAATCAAAAGGCGGGTTGAGGAATCCCGCAACAGCACGGAAGCTGCTCTGCGCGAGGCACAGGCGGATCTGGCTCACATCAATCGGGTCAACATCATGGGAGAGTTGACCGCTTCGCTCTCGCACGAGATTGCTCAACCCATCGCCGCAGCGGTCACCGACGCCAACACCACCTTGCGTTGGCTTGCTCGCGACCAACCCGATCTTGGGGAGGCCCGCGAAGCTGCGTCAAGAGTGGTCAAAGACGCGAACCGCGCCGCTGAAATCGTGAGCCGGGTCCGCGCGCTCTTCAAGAAGGGTACTTCGCCGCGTGAGTTTGTGGATGTAAACGAAGTCATTCGAGAAATGATTGTTCTCATGGGCAACGAGGCAACACGATACTCGATATCGGTGCGGAGCGGACTCGCGGAAAATCTGCCTGCGGTTTTTGGAGATCGCGTGCAATTGCAGCAGGTGCTGATGAACCTCATGATCAACAGCATTGACGCGATGAAGGAAATCGATGGAACCCGCGAGCTAATCATCAATGCGCAACGAGCCGAGAACGATCACGTTGTGGTGTCCGTCAGCGATACCGGCGTGGGACTTCCGCAGCAGCAGGAAGCGAATCAAATCTTCAACGCGTTCTTTACGACTAAGCCTCAAGGCACCGGCATGGGACTTCGAATCAGCCAATCCATTATTGAATCGCATGGTGGCCGTTTGTGGGCTGCGGCCAATTCTCCTCGTGGCGCAAGTTTTTATTTCACTTTGCTGACTAAAGAAGAAGCAGACTAATAACAATGCGACGTTCTTCGTCGCCACCTCACGGTCCCATCTCTGTTATACAGCTCGCCAAGATTCAGCCCCAGCATTGAACTTCTCCGCCAACTCACCAGTATTAGAGGTCTTATACCAAGGCATAATTGCGGCATCTTTCGCTAGCCGCTAAGCTCCACATATGGTTGTTCAGGGGAAGACGAATATGGTCGCAATTGTCGATGACGATGATTTAGTGCGGGGTGCATTACAAGGCCTGTTGAAAGCGGTTGGAGTGCCCGCTCGCGCATTTGCCTCTGCCGAAGAATTTCTCAATTCTGGCCAGCAGCGGGAGATTGGATGCCTGATCGCGGATATCCGCATGCCGGGAATGTCTGGCCTGGAACTGCAGGCGAAGCTGAATGCCGAGCACTGCCGGATTCCAACCATTTTTATCACGGCACACGGCGACGAAAAAATGCGAATGCAGGCTTTAAGAGCCGGCGCCGTGGAGTTCATGGCAAAGCCGTTCGACGACGAGGCGCTACTCGAGAGTGTTCGAGCGGCTCTGGCGAAGTGAAGCCCAGCCAGGAATGCGGACGCGAACGCGCCAGGAGGTTTTCTGTGAAAGATTTCAAAGAAGTTCGATGTTGTGATTCAATTTCTGCCGACCGTAGGTTTGAGCAAATCGTAGGCAAGAGTCCTGCTCTTGAGTCGGTACTGGAACAGATCGAACGAGTAGCATCCACAGATTCCACTGTTCTGATTCATGGCGAAACCGGCACCGGAAAAGAACTGATCGCGCGCGCGGTTCACAATATCAGCTCGCGCTGCGGACGCGCTTTCGTAAAGTTGAATTGCGCTGCCATTCCGCTGGACCTTCTGGAGAGCGAACTGTTCGGCCATGAGAAAGGTGCTTTCACCGGTGCCATAGCGCAGAAGATCGGACGTTTCGAACTGGCTGACAAAGGTACTCTCTTTCTGGATGAAGTAGGTGACATCCCTCCCGCTCTGCAACCCAAACTTCTTCGCGTACTACAGGAACAGGAGTTTGAGCGCTTGGGCAGCACTCGGACCCACCAAGTAGACGTCCGGATCGTAGCCGCAACGAACCGTGATCTGACCCAGATGGTGAATCGCAATGAATTCCGCAACGACCTTTACTACCGTCTGAACGTATTTCCCGTAGTATTGCCTCCGTTGCGGGAGCGACGCGAAGACATCCCGGCGCTTGTGACTCATTTCGTCGAGAGATTTGGCCGTCGCATGTGCCGGAAAATCGAACAGATTCCTCCAGAGACGATGTCGGCGCTCAATTCGTACGACTGGCCTGGAAATATTCGGGAACTGCAAAATCTGATCGAGCGGGCCGTGATCCTTTCAAATGATGGCGTGCTCCCCAATCCTCTGCCAACGACAAAGGCTGTAAGTGTTAATAACTCTCGACCGACCACCCTGAGAGATTCCGAACACTCTTTAATTCTGCGCACGCTCGAGATCGCTGGTTGGGTAATCGGCGGCCCGAAAGGTGCAGCTGCCAGACTCGGCCTGAAGCGAACTACGTTAATTCACAAAATGCAAAAGCTGGGAATCTCCCGGCCTGGTTTGCAGAATAGACCGTATGCCACTGAACTGCTTCACGAGCAGGACTCACGCCTTCAGTTCTAGTCGTCAGTTACGAAAATCAACTTCAGATCACAACAAAAAGCCGATTGCATTCATTGGTGCATTACATGCAGCAACGGACAACAGCGAACACGGCGGGAAACCCTCGGATCACCGATTTTTCGCCCCGGTATTACTCAAGCGTCATTGGCGACCTCCATCGAGCCGTTGCATGGTTCTTTAGACTCAAGGAACTGGAAAGAGCCGCGTGGCGGAATCTACAAAGGGGCCCGGACCGGTGATGTTCTAACACGCAGTGCTGGAACTCTCCCCCAGACCCCATCTGGCCGCTCACCAAATTAGTTTTCAAAGAATATATCGTGTCACGATATTTCCATAAAGGTTAGGCCTGACGCGGAGACACGCAATTTTACGAAACAAACCCACTAACTCTTTTCTACTCTTCGGTGCTGGAGAGAATCGGGAGGGAGACAGCCTCAGCAGTCGGTGTCTGAACCGTCTTTATCTGCCAGCCAACTGTTGCGAGTCGGGCTGCTGATGATCAAGGATGTTGCAAGCGCAAAAACTAGCTTCAGATTATGGCAAGAAGCCTGTCCAACCAACCTCGCTGCATTTTCCGCAGCGGTCATCTGACACCGTTAAGGCTTAAGTCTTCCCGTTTTGTTTCCCCTGACTGAGTATCAGGAACGCACAACTCTCAGGCTAATTTCCGAGGGGGTCGGATGGTAGGCAATCCGTAAATAGTCCGGTCCCGTTAACACAAGATTTAGTACGCGGAAGGCGGATTGTCGGAAGCTTTGTAGCGATTGGGGACGGATGTTGACCGAGGTGTCCTGGGTGCGAGGGCTCGTAATCAACTCTGCGAGACTCTCATTCGGGGACTCCCTCTTGCATTGTGACCTCTCTGTCTTCCCACTGATGCCCATTGCGCCCTTTTCGGATATCGGATAATAGATGGGATTGGCCGACCGCTTGCCGCGTGTTCGGCCGCAAACCTCTTACATCTTCGAGGTAGACACGTTGAATCTCGGCCACGCTCCAAGCCTGGGCAATGCATCCGCGTGCGCGATGAGGCGCGTCACCCTCGAAGATCTCCGAGATATGACCTAATCCGGCTTCCGCAAGGTGAGATTGAAAGGGAGACAACCAGGCTTGCGCTTGGCGCCGGGCTTCCTCGCTGCCTCCATTCACCTTCATATATGCGGTTATGAACGGCCCAAGCAACCACGCCCAAACTGTTCCCTGGTGGTACGCTCCATCACGCGCAACCTGATCGCCGGTGTAGCGTCCGCGGTATTGCGGGTCGCTTGGCGCGAGACTGCGAAGCCCGAAAGGGGTCAGCAGGTGTTCTTTAACCTTTTCCACCACGCTTCTGCCGCGGTCACGCGGCAACATGCCGTAATGCAGGCTCACCGCGAAGATCTGGTTGGGGCGGATGGATGGATCGGGAGGACCGCCGTTTACCACGTCGTACAAGCAGCCGAGCTTTTCGTTCCAAAAGAGCCGGTTGAAACTCCACTGCGCGACCGCGGCCATGTGGCGATAGCGCTTTTGTGCAGCCTCGTCTCCGAACCTGCTGGCCAAGTCTTCCATGATGCAGAGCGCGTTGTACCAGAGAGCCTGAATTTCAACGGGCTTGCCACGGCGGGGTGTTACCACCCAGTCGCCCACCTTGGCGTCCATCCATGTGAGTTGAACTCCCGGTTCGCCGGAAGCCAGCAGGCCGCAGGGGTCCACTTTGATTCCGTAGCGGGTGCCGCGAGCGTGCCAGGAAATGATGTCAGCAAAGACGGGGTAGAGTTCGTCGCGAACGAACTCCAGATCGCTCGTGTACGTGAGGTATGCGCGAGCCGCTTCGAAGAACCAGAGAGTGGCGTCGACCGTGTTGTATTCCGCGGTTTCGCCCGCGTCAGGAAAACGATTCGGCAGCATGCCCTGATCCACGTACTTAGCGAAGGTGCGCAGGATACTTCGCGCGACCTCATATTTTCCGGTCGATAACGTGAGACCTGGCAGGGCGATCATGGTGTCGCGACCCCAATCGCCGAACCAGTGGTAACCAGCGATAACTGTTTTGTCGTCGCCACGCGAAACCAGGTATTGGTCTGAAGCAGCAGAGAGGCTTTGGGCAAAGCTATCTTCAAGGGGAGATGCCACGATCACTTTTCTGCGACGTGTGATTTCCGCCCGCTTATATTCGATCGCTTGGGTAACATCACGCTGCTCGGTGGAGGCGATGATCGATGCCTGACGGCGCAAGCGAAGATCGAAACACAGCGCAAAGGGATTGAAGAGGTCTTCAGAAAAATCGAGTCCGCGTTCGCGCTCGGCGTCATATTCAAAGTTGCGATACCAGTCGCCGATTTTGTGCACCTCGACAGCGTTGTGGGCCAAGTGCAGGCTAGGCAATCCTTGATAAGGAGTTACACTTGCCAATCCGGAGCGTTCCTGCACTGCTGGGTTGATGGCTTCGTTTTCGTGAGTCGTACTGTGATAGTCGCGGAATGCAATCAACGGGCGTATTTCTAAGCGGAAGTCCTTCGGTACTTCCGGACGATTGTTCTTTCTCACTTCATACTGAATCACCACGCTGTTTTCGCC
>Ga0307475_10002530_pt1 | contig 11016 bp, 7 predicted proteins | sample atmos_gasesECM1C_FD_203317 | JGI IMG/M metagenome (GOLD analysis project Ga0307475, IMG submission 203317) | Hardwood forest soil microbial communities from Morgan-Monroe State Forest, Indiana, United States - atmos_gasesECM1C_515 | ecosystem: Environmental > Terrestrial > Soil > Temperate...
TATAGCCATCAAACGTTTCTGGACGGAAGTTGAGGTTGGGGGCCGTAAGCTTTTCAGTGTGACCAAGGAATAGATATCCGCCGGGCTCCAGGTAGAGATGCAGTCGCTCGAGCAGCGCCAGACGCTGGGCGCGGGAAAAGTGCGGCAGCACGTCCATGCAGAAGATGCAGTCGAAGCGTCCGATATAGCCGGGGCGGGCGAGATTCATCGTATTGAAGGTCACCAAGCTGCGCAGGCGCGGCTTCACCAACAGGTGCGATGCTGATGTAGATCCGGTTTGGGATCGGCTTTGGGATACATTCTGCGAAGTTTGCAGAGAACCAATTTTCGAAAAGCAGGTGCGGATCACAGCCGGCGGCAACCCGCCCACAGCGGATTGCGGATACAAACCACGCTCGGCGACTTCGATGGCAGAAGGAAGCAAGTCGCTGCCGACAATGTGGACGGACCAACCCGGGCTTGAATTTTGCGCGGAGCCTTGCGCTGTGTCGACGATGCCTCCGGTTCGGCCGGTGCGGCTTTTTCCCGCGCCGGCACTTCCATTGCTGGCATCGCCATTTCCCGCGCCATGGTTTCCACAATTCGGATTCCCCGGGCTGGGGATGGCGTCCGAAACCGCCATGGCGATGGAATATGCCTCTTCGCCGGTCGCGCAGCCAGCGCTCCAAATGCGGAGCGGGCTGGATCCCTCGCTGGCCTTACGGGCGTAAAGTTGCGGCAACACTTGGCGCGTCAGCGCACCGAGGGCACCGGGATGACGGAAGAAACCAGTGTTTGTGTTCAGCATGCCGTCAAGTAATTGCGGCAGAATGGAGGCCTGGTCGGAAGCGCGGAGTTGATCCAGCAGCGCCGTCGCGGAATCCAGATGCCGGGCGTCAAAAAATTCCATGAGGTGCGTGCCCAGCGCGCTGTTGGGACAGTCGAGAACGATTCCCGCCTGGCGCTCGACCAGCAAACGAAATTCCGAGAGTTCGTGTTCCAGTATGGCGCTGCTCGCGATCAACCTGTGCATGAGACTTCCCCGCAGTGAAGCTGGCCGTCTGCGTGAGCAGCGGGCGCAGTTCTTCTTTTAGAATCGGTATCACCGGGGGAGGATGGAGCGGCAGCTTACGCCGCTGTTGACCAGATTCCGCGAGCTCACGAGCGAAAAAACCGTATCGTGATCTCTCTCTTGCCGTTTCTAGTATCTAGCTTCATCGGTAAGCCACAGCCACGCGGGACTTGCCCGAGTCCCTTTCGGCCTGTAGGGCGACCATGTTCATTTCCTTCTCGAGCGATGAAAAGCGCTGCAAGACCTCATGAATGCGCAGCGCCATGTTGCGAATCGTATCAATTTGCGCGCGTGCCGGAGCCGAGAGGCTGCCGGGTTCGAGCAGCAGCAGATCAGAATTGCCCAGTACGGTAGTGAGAGCGTTGTTGACGTTGTGGCGCATATCGAGAATAAAGCGGCCCAGCATGGCCTGGCGTTCCAGCTCAGCGCAGGATTGTTCGGCGACTCGGGCTCGGGTTTCGGCTTGTGCGCGGTGCACGGCTTCGCTGGCCGCCAGAACCAGAGCATCTAGCCAGTTTTCGTCGCGGCGAAGGATTGAAGCGCGTGGCCAACGTTGGCGCACCAGTTGCGCGTTGGCGGCATCGTCGCAAACGCAGAAAAAGGGCTGCGCCGTGGAGTGCAGCGGCTCCAGCACCACAGAGAGCAGTTCGCGCCGCAAGGCGCCAACAATGGCGACGTCGAAGGCATCGACGGCGAAGCGCGGCCAGAGATCTCCACTCAGAAGCGTGAACGTGGGCACGTTGCGCTCCATCTGCCAGCGTGAGGTCACCCGGCGGGAAAAGTCCACTTCGTCGGAAATAATCAGTACAGTCGGATGATCCACTTGCAACTTCCCTTCCTCGAAATCTGCCCAGCCCTACCGGTCAGCCGCGCTCCGGTCATGCCTATTTTTGCTTGGCGGGAGGTGAGGCGGAATCCGGATCCCACTCGGGCGCGCCGGAAACTTCAAACTCCCGGGGGGAAGAATCGTCAACCTCGGACTTGGCCTCAATCTTGGGCGCCGCCGGACTTGAGCCCACTGCGGGCTCGGCCAATGGCTTAGATTTCGGCGCTGATTCGCTACGATTGAAACTGGCGCCCGCACTAGCCGCTACGGCCTTCGCAGCCGGAACCGGCGCTGGAGGTGTGCCTCCGGACTCGGCAGCCAGATTGCTGGCGAGTGCGTCAGCGACCGAAGCGCGCAGATCGACGAGCATGCGCAGCGGCTGCCCTGAAGAATACTCGGCTTGAAACATTACCTTCCATGACTGGCAGATCATGCGCAATCGAACAATCGGTTCTTTCGCGGAGAACTGGGCGCGCCGACAATCGAGCATAGCGATACCCTGCTCTTCCAGTTGATTAAGGCCGTCGACAATGGCGTTGAGGTCATCATGCATCAGCCGAAAAAAGACGCGCCGCATCAAGTAACCAAATCGGGTGAAAGCAACCAACGCGATGGGGAGGAAGAACAAATCGCCGGTTTGGGTTTTAACCTTGCGCCCTTGCTCGAGCACACCGCCATGCAAGAGTTCGTTAAGGCTGCGGCAGCGGTGCGCGGAATCGATCACGCGTTCAAGAGCATTCAACCAGACCGGTGCCTTCAGCTCGACCGCACCCAACACCGGTTCGAGACTCTGCGCCACGTATGCGACATCGACATCACTGTCATCCAGCTGCGAAGGCGCCACCTGGCTAAAGTACTGCACCAGCAAAAAGTCAACCTTGTCGCGGGCAGAATCATTCTTGGTGGGCTGGGCAAGGAAATGCTGCAGCAGGGCGAGCATGCATTGCTCATCCACCCGTGCGCTGGTTTGAAGGAACTGGCGTAATTGATAGACCTGAATAGCCTTGTCCATCTGGGTCAGCCACTCGACGGCGCGCTCGACGCCTTCACGGTCGGGCTGCTCCTCCCCTGACTCGAAATCGGCGCAGGACGGCAGGTCAATGACGAACTCGCGCGCAAGTTCGACGTAAAGGGGATAAAGCTTGCGGGCCGTGGTCCACTGTGCCGCTAGATCTTGCGGGGGCAAAGAAGGAGTCATGGTTTCACGATCCAGTTAGGAACTTCCCGGAGAAAGCGCGCAGCCACGATGGTTTTCCCCGGGTGATATTGCACCGCGACGATAGAAGCCTCCGCATCCAATGATCCATCGGAGTTGCGCAGACGCACTATGTCCGCGAACTCCAGAGGTATAGAGCACGCGAAGAGAACTTCGCGGGAGGTGCCAAATTCAATGACTGTGTTTTCGTCGAAGCTGCCGGGAAAGCTCGAAGGCTCAACCCCGGTCCGGACAAATTGAACCGGGATCCGCATCGGCGTGGCTTCGGGGAAAAACCGGGCTAGACCAGCAACATTGCTGTTTGCCGTGCGTGCCGTACCTGTAGCTTCCTGCGCCAACGGAGATCCCTCGCCCAGTTTTTTGAAAGCCGCCGTTTCAATTGACGCGCTCGGGCCTCCCTCTTCCCGGCTAGGAAGAGCATGGAGAGCCTCTAGTTGCGCATAGGAAGAGAAGCACGGGGTGCGCCAAAGCCGGGAACGGAAGGTCTAGCACCGTAGTGGTTTATTTTTCAACGGGTTAGCGAAGACGACTTACCGGCCGTGAACTCCACGCTCCGAGCCGGTCTCAGAATGATACGAGAATCTCAGTGCCGAGTTCATTGGCAGCGGCTAGATTCAGTCTTTGACAACGTCGGTCTTGGCCTCAGTCGGTTCTTCCGCGGCCGTCTCTCTCATGGCCGACTTAAAGCCGCGAATACCTTCACCAATTCCTTTGCCCAATTCCGGAAGCTTCCTGGGACCGAACCCGAACAGGGCAATTCCGAAGATTACCAGCAGATGCATAGCTTGGAACGATCCTTCGAGCATAACTCCTCCGCAAATAGGAAATGCGCTCGATACCGACAAGAAACAGAGACGCCAGCAAAATCAGGCGCCGCGACCAGCAGGTTCGCTTCAGTCACGGCGCCCGGCCAGCGACCCAGGCCAACCCCGATTGACCATCAAATATTGCGCCGGGCTGAGTCCGCATCCTCTGCCAGATCGCGCAGCAACTCGAAAAACTCGTCCGATTGACCGATGAAAAGCCCGTCGTCCGTGAGCCCTTTCACGGCGCCCATGGCCGCGCCCTTGGTAGCGGTGGGGCGAATGATCGACACCGGCGGGAACTGCCGGCTGAGGAATACAGTGGGCTCGGGCATGATCAAGTTAGTCTGAAGATTTTCACCGCCAAGCGGCGGAGAATTCAGATCCGGAAAAGTCACCGACACCCCGGTCACGGGATCGACCACATCGGTTAAATGAGGCGCGTTCCCCGCCTTGTCGTGCCAGGTCTGGAAGTGACAGATCTCGGTACCTCCGATGCTAAGGACTATGCGCAGGACTTCCGCGTTGCTGACTCTTTGCGCCAGTTCGGGGTAGAGACTGGATCCACCCTGTTCGATGAAGGCAAAGTGAAAGCCCGCGGTGTTGGCGACCGCCTGAATGAAGTTGGCATCGTTGGTGTCAGCGTCAGATCTGGGAATCGCCGTGTGCTGCCCGACCGCCAGCGTGGGAATGGCTTGGGCCGTGGTGTCGCCGAAGTCGGGATTCTTGGTACGGCTGCGATAGCGAGTCCACCAGCTGGTATTCACCGTGAGCTGCATCAGATTAGTGAGCCGCCCGAACTGGTTCGCCCCCGTCGCTTTGCTGCTGGGTAAAGTCCGGAAACGATCCAGGTTGACCGTATCCGCGCCCTTCGAGGCCAGATATGCATTGATGAAAACCTCGTGGGTCAACTCATCTTCGGTGTTGTCATGAATGTACTGGGACATGTCGCCGTCGAGCGGTATCAGGTCCTGCATGTACACGGGGTTTCCGCCGGTGGGCTGTGCGGGATAGCCGGGGATGAGCTGGCTGGCCAGTTTTGAGACTTCACTATCCTGAACTCCCCCCAGCTCTTGATACTGCAGCCAGAGGTCGCTCTCGATGATTTCCGCGGCCGCTAGAAAGCGCAGGATTGCGGCATCGCCTTTCGTAAGCCGGCCGTTTCGGTCGCGGTCGTGATCTTCGTCCGCCTGGAGTTTAGACACCAATAGCGCCCCAGTCGATAAGGTGGCACCGGCCATCCCCAAGCCTTTCAGAAATGAGCGTCGCCCTAAGGCGCGCAGCCAGTGCGTTGGTATGTTTTCTTTCGTCGATGCAGGGGTCTCGGACGACGTAAGGGAAAGACTTGTTTTTGCCATAATCCACGCTCCGTTTCCGCGGAACACATGGTCGGTGATTCCGCGGGAATTTCGATTTCATTCGACCGATAGAATGGCCTCGTGGATGACGACACGTGTCAGGCAGCCGTCAAAGATTTGTAAAGTCTTTGTCTTGCGCAGCGATGGGCTTCGAATCCCGCAGGGGGGGTCTTCCGGATGAACCGAGCGCTATTGCAAAGAGTGGCTGGAGGAAGGTGAGGTTCCGCCGCTGATGTTGTAGCGCTTCAGTTTGCGGTAGAGGGTGGCGCGGCTAATGCCGAGCATGCGACCGGCAAGCGCCTTATCGCCCTTCACTTGCTCGAAGACACGCTGGATGGTAGCGCGTTCGATGTCTTCGAGATCGGTGGTGGAGAGCGGGACATAGGAAGATCCCGCTTCGGCTTCCGCCGCAAGTGATGGCATGGTCCTGGAAGCTTCGTCGGCCGCCGAGCCGGCCGGCGAATCGGCGGCAATAGATGGGGGGAGATCGCCGGCGTCAATGATATGTCCGCTACCAAGGGCGACAGCGCGCTCGACGCAGTTTTCCAATTCGCGCACGTTGCCGGGCCAATCGTATTGCATCAAAGACTTCAGCGCCCCGCTGGAGACCCGAATGTCGGAGCCCGGGGCGTAGCGGTCCAGAAACAAGTGCACCAGCATGGGAATGTCGCTGCGCCGCTCACGCAGCGCGGGCACGTGCACGGTAACGACATTCAATCGGAAGTAAAGATCCTTGCGGAAGTTTCCGGTCTTGTAAGCCGCCTCCAGATCGCGGTTGGTGGCGGCGATGACGCGCACGTCGACTTTAATTCGCTGATTGCTGCCCACTGGCCGTACTTCCTTTTCCTGCAAAACCCGCAGCAACTTGGCCTGCAACTCCACCGGCAATTCGCCGATTTCATCGAGGAAGATGGTGCCACCGTCGGCTGCCTTGAAAAGGCCTTCCTTGGACTTGAGGGCTCCGGTGAAGGCTCCCTTTTCGTAACCGAAAAGTTCGCTCTCAATCAGCGTCGGCACCAGCGAACCACAGTCCACAGCCACAAAAGCACGAGTGGCGAAGGCACCGCGGAAATGAATAGCGCGAGCGACAAGTTCCTTGCCGGTGCCACTTTCGCCGGAGATGAGCACGGGGGTACGGGTATCTTTGAGGCGCGAAACCATGCGCAGAACTTCCTGAATTTTCGCCGAGGAACCGACAATGCCGTGCACCGCCGTTTCGGAATCCGTGCGCTGGCGCAGGAATTCGTTCTCCTCGACCAGGCGAATTTTTTCCGCCATTCGGCGCAGGAAAAGCCGGAGTTCTTCGAGCGGCGAAAACGGCTTGGTGATGTAGTCATATGCGCCCAGCTTCATGGCCTGCACGGCGGTTTCGATCGAGCCGTGCCCGGTCATGAGCGCAACCTCGGTGCGGGGCAGAAGCTTCTTTACTTTCTCCAGGAACTCGAGCCCCGACATGTGCGGCATGACCATGTCGGTTAAGACCATGTGGGCGGGTTGTTCCTCGAGCAGGGCGAGAGCGGAATCGCCGCTGTCCGCTTCGAAGCAGATGAAGCCCAGAGCTTCGCCGACGGTGACGCAGAGTTTGCGGATGCTCTGCTCATCGTCCACGATCAGCAAACGGATGCGGAGATCGTCCTTGCTCAGCGCCGTGGTCACTCTGCTCTCCCCATGGTTTTCGCAATAACGTCAATAAACTGCTGTACCCGGAAAGGCTTTTCCACGCAGGGAGCGCCGGTCTGGCGCAGGGTGGCGACGGTTTCTTCATTGGCGATGTCGCCCGTGATGAAAACAATTCTGGCAACCAAGTCGGGACGGTGTTGGGCGATCCAGCGGTGCACCTGGGCACCGTCGACGCCACCGGGAGTTCGCATGTCGGAAACGACACCGAGAAAATCGCCGTGCTCGAGTAGGCGGAGAGCATCGACGCCGGACTCGCAGCAAACCACAGGATAGCCGCTGCGTTCGAGCGCGGCCTGCACGTAGGCCATCACAGCAGGCTCGTCTTCGATCAAGAGCACCGGCGAGGGAACAGAATTGACGGCAGGTGAATTCATTGCTGTATCACTCCTGCAGCCACACCCAAGGAAACGGTGTGGGGGGCTGCGGGCAAGCGCACGATAAAAGTCGCGCCATGCCCCTCTGGGTTGTTAAGGGCGAGAATCTCGCCGGAATGCTCCTGGACGATGCCGTAGCAGATGCTCAGACCGAGGCCGGTTCCCTTTCCCACCTCCTTGGTGGTGAAGAAGGGATCGAAAATGCGGTCGGGATGGGAGATGCCGTGGCCGTTGTCGCGGAACGAGACTTCCACGGCATCACCAGCCTTGGTCGTGGTGATCTCGATGCGCGCAGTGCGGCCTACGGCGTGCACGGCGTCGTAGGCGTTGTTGAGGATATTGAGAAAGACTTGCTGCAACTGGTGCGCGTCACCAATGATATCGGGCAATCCTTCATCAAGATGCTCGACGACTTCGACGCCGTGACTATTGAAGTCGTAGGACCGCAGTTGGATGGTGCGGCGCAAGATGACGTTGAGTTGCACGGCATTACGCTGTGGCGGCATTTGCCGGGCAAAACTCAGCAGATTCTGGACAATCTGTTTGGTGCGCTGCGCCTCCTGCAGAATGACCCGTAAGTCCTTGCGTGCACTCTCGGGCAGGGCCGGATTCTCCATCATAAGATCCGCGAAACCCAGAATCGCGGTGAGCGGATTGTTCACTTCGTGGGCGACGCCGGAAACCAGTTGTCCGACCGCCGCCATTTTTTCGGCGTGCACCAATTTGTCGCGAAGGACCGCCGAGTCGGTGATGTCGGTCATGACCACGACAATACTGGTGATCTGGCCTTGATCGTCCCGCATGGGACTGAGATTGACCGAGAATTGTCCAGCCCCGCCGTGGCCACGTAAAACCTGCATTTCGAGATTGTCCACCTGCTGCCCACGGAGGGTTGCGTTCAGCGCATCGGCCAGAGGGCGAACGTAGCCGGGTGCGGCCATCTCCAACAAAGGCCGGCCCAGCAGTTCCCGCTGTTCGAAGCCGGCGTCATACCAGCGGCGGTTGGCGTAGCTGACCAGACCGGTGGTGTCGACAACCAGGATGAGGCTCTGAGTATTGCTGATGATCTTGCTGGAAAAATCTCGCTCCCGCTGCAACTCGGACTGATAGGCGTGGAGCCCGCTCACGTCGAGCATGAGACCGCGGATCTGGAGCAATTGTCCCACGGCGTCATACATGCCAAAGGCGTTAATGAGCACGTAGATGGGAGAACCGTCCTTGCGGCGCAGGGTGACCTCGAAGTTGCGGAGATGACCCAACTCCTGAAGCGCATCGATGAGCCGCTGGCGCTCCTCCGGAGAAAAATAGAGTTGAGTGGGAATATCTATATGCAGAAGTTCCTCTCGGCTGGCATAGCCGAGCATGCGAACCATGGCGTCATTGACTTCAATGAAACGGCCTTGGGGAGTGCTGAAGAACAATCCTTCCTGAATGTTGTCGAATAGCTCCCGATAGCGATGCTCGGCCTCGCGGCGGTCGGTGATGTCCTTCAGGATATGAATGGTTTGCAAGCCTTCGCTCGATGGGCCATGTACGCGCGAAGTCGAGACTAAGTGGGTGCGATCCAGCAAAGGATGAACGAATTCGTCCGCATCTTCACCCATGGAGCGGCAGAAGGGGCAAGAATAGGATGCGACGTCGCTGGTCAAGGCCAGCAGAGCACGCATGTTGACACCAATCAGTTCGGCAGGGGAGACGCCGATCAGCGCTGCCAGAGAGCGGTTGACGCGCAGGACTTTATCGGTTTCATCATGCACCACAATGAAATCGCTGATCGCGTCGAAAATCTCAACCCAGTGCCGATTGGCTTGCTCAATGCGGGTAAAGAGGCGGGCATTCTCCAGTGCCATGGCAGCATGAGCGGCGATCGCCCCCAGCAAATCGCGATCGTCCTGTGACAATGACCGGGAGCGACCGGCAAGGCACAGCACGCCCGCCAGCTCTCCATTCGAGCCGGACAACCGCAGCATCGTGCAGTCTTTCCAGCCCAGATGGGAAGCCAGCGGTGAGCCGAGAAGATCCGCCGCGGCACCATGGACGATGGCTTCGGTATGCTTGGTTATGAGATCGGCAAGGGCCTGGCCCATCTGCCGCTCGAGTTCATGACTGGAACGATCTTGTATCTGGCGATCTTGGCTCAGGGCAGGATTTTCCGAAGGCTCGTCCGCACGCTGAGGCGTTTCCGGGCGGGGATGGATGGCAATAGTCTGGAAGAGTCCATCTTGGAATAAGGCAAAAGCGCCGGCGCTTGCCCCGGTAAGCTCGACTACCCGATGCACAAACTTACGGGCGAAATCAGGCAGGTGCAACACCCCATCGATCGCGCGCGCCAGATCCATCAGTGCCTCGGCCCGGCGGCGATGCTGCTGGGATTGATGCAGGTTGCGGGCAACCTCGAGGACCACCGCGACTTGGGCGGCTAAAGCGCGGGCCCGTCGCACATCCTCAGGCAAGATGCGGGCCCCCTCCAGGCGATCCAATACGCCGAAGGCTCCTCGGATCTGATCTCCCGCGCCAAGCAGGGGCACGATGAGAACTTGCCGGACGTGGAACCTGGCGATCAGATCAAGATTGGCGTTGGCCAACGCGCTGGCGTCGTCGGAGCAAAAGACTTCCCCGGCTCGCAAAGCATGGGTGGCGATGCCCTCTGGGAAGATTTCGTCGACGCGCTTCGCCTCGCCCTTTTCAACTCCATAACGGACGTGAAACTGTTCCTGCTCGAGCAGGGCGATAAAGCAGCGGCCAAACCCAAGAAAATCAGCCGCACGCACTACGAACGCCTGCAAGAACTGCTCCAGATCGCCGCTGGAGCTCAGCGCGGAAGAGATTTCCAACAACTGGTGCAATTCGCGAGCCTGAGCGTGGGCGGAGGCATAAAGCTCAGCATGAGCCACGGCCACCGCGCCAAAGCCGGCGATTGCCGCAACCAGAGACTTTTCCTCTGCGGTGAAAACTCCTTCCGAACGTGGATAGACCAGGATCGCGCCTTGAGTCTGGGAGGTGCGGAAAGGCGCCGCGATCAACATCCCGGCGGAGACCAAGCTTCCCAAAGAGTGAACCTCAGCGCTGACGGAGAGGGTCACGGGTTCTCCGGCGGCGACTGCGCGTTGCGCCAAATCTGTAGCGAAACGGATGGTCTGCCGATCATGGCGGGCACGCGCGGTATGAGCAAGTTGCGGAGTTTCGGCGGAGACGGCACGGAGTTCAAACGGACCGTCATGACGGAGCAGAACACACACCAGGCGACTGCGCAGAAGAACGCGCAACTTGTCGGCCAAAGCCTCGATTACGGCGGTCACATCAGGCGTCCCGTGAAGAGCCTGGGCGACGTCAGCCAGCAGTTCAGCGCGGCGATGCTCCTCCCGTGAGGCCTCGCTCAGCCGCGAGGCTTCGAGAAGACTGCCCAGTTGACCCGCCAGGATGGTTGCCTTGGCGGCCAGATCCTCGTTAAAAAACTCCTGGTCGGAATCATGCAAAAAAGTGGTCGCCCCGATGACCTCGTTGAAGACCACAAGTGGGACCGCCATCAGAGAACGCGCCCCGAATTCAGAGGCGGCGGTGTAGTTGGTGGGGTCAAGCTGGTTGACGAACACGGCACGGCGCCGGCGGACGGCCTCCATGGTTACCGCGCTCTCTTGCTGCTTGAGGCGGAGACCCCGGAAGCGCTCGGCCATCTTGCCATCCGCTTCCTCGCCAACTAGTTGATCT
>Ga0307475_10002531_pt1 | contig 11016 bp, 10 predicted proteins | sample atmos_gasesECM1C_FD_203317 | JGI IMG/M metagenome (GOLD analysis project Ga0307475, IMG submission 203317) | Hardwood forest soil microbial communities from Morgan-Monroe State Forest, Indiana, United States - atmos_gasesECM1C_515 | ecosystem: Environmental > Terrestrial > Soil > Temperate...
AAGAGAAGCGCGAACGACTGTTCGTCGCCCGCCTTCACGTCCAGCATCAGTTGGACGTCGGTCCTGGCCATCGCCGACACACTGTATCAAACCCGTGTATTGTCAGAAAGTTGCAAATCGTGGAGGTAAAGATGGGGGTTCACTAGCGACTTTATACATGGAACAAACGCTGCATTATCAGCAAGCTGGCTACGCCAACGAATACCAATACAGCCATGCGCCAGTTAGGCTCGCGATTTACTTCCGGGAGCAGGTCTGTCGCGGCGACATATAGCGTTACCCCGCCCGAAAGCGGCAAAGCAAATTTCAGTTGGCTTTCCAGGAGCGTCGTAAGCAGAACTCCCAACAACGTAGCTACCCCTAGTAACCCGGAAGACAGAATTGCGTTGCGCCTGCTCTGCCCGCTGGCGAGAACCACCGACGCGACCGTGAAACCTTCGGGAAGCTTATGCAGAAAAATGGCCACGAAAATCACCACGCCCAGCCAGTTCGATACCAGGAAGCCGGAGGCTATCGCCACCCCATCAAAAAAAGTATGGATGACCAGCCCCAGCAGCATAGTGGCGCCCACGTGGTGATGGCTGACTATTTCGTGATGCGTCTCTTCCCCGAAATGGAGGTGCGGTGCGATGGTGTGTTCGAAAAGATGAATCAGGAAATAGCCGATGAGGATCACCAGGAACGCGCTGTCGCCCGCAAGCCGCACGGACTCCGGGATTACGTCCAGGAACGCCACAGCCAGCATGTAGCCCGCGCCCAACGCCACAAAATATTGCAGGTTCCGACGTTGCCACTTGCGATAAACCACGAAGTAGCCGCCCAGCAGGTTGCCGCCGGCGGCCACGAGGCCGAGAACAGCTGCTAATGCGATGCGAGTTGAGTCAGGATGCGGCATTTGCCTAATTCGAAGAAAGCCGCGTCAACCGCTGTGCCGGAAGAGAATCACATCGCCTTCCTGCACGATGTAATCGCGCCCTTCGAGGCGCACCTGGGCCTTTTCCCGGGCAGCGGCGATACTGCCCGCCGCGAGCAGATCGTTCCAGCGCACCACTTCCGCGCGAATGAAACCTTTTTCAATGTCGCTATGAATTTCGCCCGCGGCTTTCACTGCCGTCGCGCCCTTTCGAATCGTCCACGCGCGCACCTCCGGCTCTCCAGCGGTGAAGTAAGGAATCAAGCCCATCAGCTCATACGTGGCATGGATCAAGCGGTTCAAGCCCGGCTCTTTTAGCCCATACGATTCCAGCAATTCGGCGGCTTCTTTCTCGTCCATCTGCGCCAGCTCGGCTTCAAGGCGCCCGCAGATGGCCACCACCGCGGTATTGGGCCGCCCTTGCAGCGCGCTCAGTTTATGACGCTCCACCGCAGTCGAAAGCTCCGCGGCTTCGTCATCGCCAAGATTCAACACATAAAGCATGGGGCGCTGCGACAAAAATAAAAATCCCCCGATGGGCTTGCGTTCTTCAGCCGTCAATTCCAGTTCGCGCAAGGGCTTTTCGGATTCAAGATGCGCTTTGCACTTATCGAGGACCGCTTTCTCGGCTTCCAAAACGGGATCTTTCTTTTTCTTTAAATCTTTCTCGAGCCGCTCAAGCCGGCGGGTAATCTGGTCGTGATCGGCCAGGATTAATTCCAGCTCCAGGTTGGTAGCATCGCGCAACGGATCGATGCTCCCTGCCGCGTGTGGCACCGAAGGATCGTCGAACACCCGAATAACGTGCGCAATGGTATCCACTTCGCGCAGCGGTGCCAGCGCGTCGCGGTTGCGGTCTTTCTGCATGCCGCCAACGTCCACGTACTGCACAGTGGCATAGGTAATTTTCTTGGGATTATAAAGCTTCGCCAGCTCCACCAGCCGCGGCTCAGGAACCTTGGCAACGCCCACATGCGTTCCTTGTGCGCCAGGCTTGCCCTCGACGCTAGCTTTGGTGAGGATGCGGAACAGCGTGGTTTTTCCGACCTGCGGCAGACCGATAATTCCTGTTTGCATAAACGGAATATTTTAGCACAGCGACAACGCGGCTCTTTGTGTCGCGGCCCGAGAACGCGAAACGTCCGATGGGATTTGTGACGTAAACGGATAGACGGGGAAGCCCTTTGCGTGCTAAGTAATTCAAGGCTATTTCATCAAAAAATTCTTTCTACCAGAGTGAATAAAGTTTTATGCCCACGACAACTCCCGCGCTGCCATTCGATTTACGCATCGCAAAAGCGGCGCTCGCCGCCAAAGACCAACGCCTCGCCCGCCTCATCGAAGAAACCGTCGAATTTCAGATCGAAATGGAATCGATGGACAGTCCTTATGAAGCGCTGATGGAATCCATTACTTATCAATCCATCTCCGGCAAAGCCGCCGCCACCATTTTCGCTCGCATCAAAGCCCTCGGCACCAACGGTCGCGGCCCTACCCCGCAAGAAATGCTAAAACTGCGCCCACAAAAATTGCGTAAAGCCGGCCTCTCCGGCGCAAAAGTTCTGGCCATGAAAGACCTCGCGCAAAAAACCATCGACGGCGTTGTCCCCACCTTGGAAGAAGCCCAAAAAATGTCCGACGAAGAACTCGTCGAGCGCCTCGTCTCGGTGCGCGGAATCGGCGCTTGGACAGTAGAAATGTTTCTAATCTTCCGTTTGGGTCGCCCGGACGTTTTGCCCATCCACGACCTCGGGGTAAAAAAAGGCTGGTCGGTTACTTACGGCAAAAAACGCATGCCCAAGCCCAAAGAACTGCTGGCCTTCGGTGAACGCTGGCGCCCCTACCGCACCCTGGCCAGTTGGTACATGTGGCGAGCCTTCGAACGCGCCGGCTACAAAGCCACCAACAAAATCAGCAAAGCCCTGGCGCGGAAGAAAAAAGCCAAGTTGCAGACTGCGGCAGGGCTTCGGTCAAAGAAAGATCGCGCCAGGCGCCCGGCGAAGTCCCTAAAAAAAGTTCGAAACATTTAGCGCGCTGAAACATCTCTTCTGGAAGCACCTATGAATCGGCGAAGCTTTCTTACGGGAAGCGCCGGCACTCTTGCATTCGGTGGTACCCCGCGTCCTACACAATTGCCGAAGTAGATAAAGAGAAAAGAAAGGAAATAACTCTTATGGCCCAACACGCCAACGTCCCGCTCACCACCATTCATCGCATCCAGGCAGACGGCATAACTCTCTTCTACCGCGAAGCAGGCCCCGCGGACGCGCCCGTGGTGCTCCTGTTACACGGCTTCCCGACGTCCTCATTTCAATACCGCGAATTAATCCCCCGCCTTGCTGACAACTACAGAGTGATCGCGCCTGATCTTCCCGGCTTCGGTTTCACCGAAGTTCCCCCAGCGCGCGATTACAAATACACCTTTGACGCCCTGGCGAAAACCATTCTGGCCTTCACCGACGCGCTGCACCTCAAACGCTACGCGCTCTACATCTTCGACTATGGTGCCCCCACAGGCCTGCGTCTAGCGATGGCCCACCCTGAGCGGGTCACCGCCATCGTTTCGCAAAATGGCAACGCGTATGAAGAGGGACTTGGCGACGCCTGGGCTCCCATCCAGCGCTATTGGCGCGAGCCAACTTCGAAGAATCGCGAAGTCCTCCGCGACACCTTGAGCCCCGAAGGCCTTCGCTCCCAATACACAGACGGCGTCCCTAATCCGGACAGAATCGCGCCGGAGGGTTACACACTCGACGCCGCAATGATTCAGCGGCCCGGCAACATGGACATTCAATTGGATCTGTTTCTCGACTACGCCAACAACGTGAAGCTGTACCCCGCCTTCCAGGAATATTTTCGCAAGTCCAAGCCGTCGCTGCTGGCCATCTGGGGTAAGAATGACCCGTTCTTCATCCCGCCAGGCGCACAAGCCTTCCGGGGTGACAACCCCAACGCCACCGTCCAACTCCTGGACACCGGCCACTTCGCGTTGGAGACCCATGTGGAAGAGATCGCGCACGCCATGAGGGAATTTCTTTCGCGCAACGCCGGGGCGTCATCCAAGGCACACGCCTCGTGACAAACCAGGTTTAAGCGGCTTCGCGCACCAACAAAAACATCGCCGCCATCCCCGCCAGCAACACCACGCTTTCCAGCGAAACGGAAATGCTGTGCAACCGCGTAAACTCCGCCAGGAGAGCATTGTCCGCGCTGGCAGCCTGAATCGACCCCATCTGCGTACGCAACGCCGCCATCTTGGCGCTGACCGTAAACTGCGAAATCAGCGTCGCCGCGATCATCACCAGCACGCATAAAGCCGCCGGGGCCAGGATATTTGAAAGTGCGCGAGTGCGCGCGAGCCGCACTAGCAGGAAAATCACACCGCAAATAATCCCGCCGATATGCATGCGCGTAAGCGCGAATCCCACCATCACGCCAGCCTGATCACGGGTGGCCAGCACGTGAAACGCCCCCGGCGCAACCACAAAACTCAAAAACACATCGCTACCGAGCCACAGCCCCAAACTCAGAAACTCCAGCGTCCGCAGAAAAGTTGTCATGGAAGGTCCATCCGCCGGCAGAAACTACAGCGCCAAAAAACTTTACGGCCCGTAGCCCTCAAAAAAAGTAATGTTTACGACACCAAAAAGGCTCAGACTTAGAAACTTCAGCATACGCGGAAAGTTGACTTCGCCGAAGTTCGCTAGAATAAAGCTTGGCGTAGAAATGGTGGGCGATAAAGGACTCGAACCTTTGACCTCTCCCGTGTGAGGGGAGCGCTCTAACCAACTGAGCTAATCGCCCGTTCGTGGTCTAGTTGTAACAGGAAGGGCCCGGGTTTTCAACCAATGCCGACCACCACCTCTCAAGTCGTCGCGCAGCTGCAGCGCAGCATCGCGCGCGCGATCTACGGCAAAGAAGAAGCCATCCAGCTTTCCTTGATCACCTTGTTGGCGCGCGGCCACTTGTTGATCGAAGACGTGCCCGGTGTGGGCAAGACCACTCTCGCGCAAGCGCTGGCCAAATCCTTCCATTGCACCTTTCAGCGCATTCAATTTACTTCCGATTTGTTGCCCAGCGACGTGCTGGGCGTCAGCGTGTACAACCCCGAGGCCCGCGAATTTGAATTTCGCTCCGGACCGATTTTCGCCAACGTGGTGCTGGCCGACGAAATCAACCGCACCACGCCACGCACGCAATCAGCGCTGCTGGAAGCCATGAACGAGGCGCAAGTAAGCATCGACGGTAAGACCATGGCGCTGCCGCAGCCCTTCCTGGTGATTGCCACCCAGAATCCCGTCGAACATCACGGCACTTACCCGCTGCCCGAATCCCAGCTCGATCGATTTTTGATGCGCATCAAAATGGGCTACCCCTCGCCCGAAACGGAAAGAGAAATTCTGCGCAAGCGAGTAGGCGTGCGTGGCGAAAATCCACTGGACGCTTTGGAGCCAGTAGCGGACGTCAGCGAAGTGCTGGCCATGCAAGATGAAGTAGCGCACATAAAAGTTGATTCCAGTTTGCATGACTATGCGCTGGAGATCGTGAACCGCACTAGAAGTTCCGACCTCTTGGCGCTGGGCGTGAGTCCGCGCGGCACGCTGATGCTGCAACGCGCGGCGCAAGCGCGTGCCTTCCTCGATGGCCGCGATTATTGTCTGCCGGATGACTTCAAAAAACTGGCCGTGCCGGTATTTTCGCACCGCGTAGTGGCTAGTTCGCGACACGCATCGCTGCAGAAAAAATCGGAGACCACCGAATCGGTCCTGCGCGAGATCGTGGAGTCCGTTCCTGTACCGCTGTGAACCTTTTAATCCTTGCCGGATTTTCTGACGCCACCACGGTGTATTTGTTTACACCCTCTTCGTCTTCACCCTTTTCCAATCTTAATTATTTCGCGGACAAATTCGGCCCATGAGCTTTAGCCGCTCATTCGTCGCGCATCTCCGGGCACGCTCCGACCGCTCGCCGGTGCGCACGTTCCTTTTGGCCCTTGCGGCCTTGGCAGTGGCCCTCCTCCTGGCGCTGTATTCCGGCGCGGCCGCGGAGCTGGGCCAGTTGCTGTTAGCCAGCACCTCGGCAGTCGCGGCGCTCGCCGTCGCTGCTTGGGTGGCGGTGACCTTGGTACCCGCCATGGCGCAACGCACTCCGCTGCGCTGGATCGGTTACAAAATGGAATACCGCGTTTCGCGTGCGGGCTGGATTTACTTTGGCGGAATTATTCTTGTGGCCCTGGCGGCGCTCAACACCGGCAACAATTTGTTATTTCTCGTGCTGGCCTGCCTGATCGCCATCATCTTGATGTCCGGGATTCTTTCGTCGATAACCCTGTCCGGCGTGGAGATGCGTCTGGAGTTGCCGGAACACATTTTCGCCGGCCAGCCGGTACGCGCCAATATTCAATTGCAAAACGACAAGCGCACCCTGCCGAGTTTCTCTTTGCGCGTGGAAGCCGTCAAACCAAAAAACGCTCCGGCAGCCGCCATGCTGGAAACTCCGGTGTACTTTCCCTATTTGCCGAAACGCGATCGCGTGCAGCAAACCGTGCCGATGACCTTTATGCGCCGCGGAGTGCACCGGCAGGACGCTTTTCGCATCGTTACGCGCTTCCCGTTTGGCTTCTTGCAGAAATCGCGGCGGCTGGATTTGAAGACCGAAGCGGTGGTGTATCCCTCGGTAGCGCCGACGGACGAATTAGTCGAGATTCTCCCTGGATTACACGGTGCATTGGAAAGTTTGTCGAAGGGGCGCGGGCAGGATTTGTACGCCTTGCGCGGTTACGTGGCCAACGACAGCGTGCGCCATGTGCACTGGAAAGCGTCTGCGCGCTCGGGTTCTCTCATGGTGCGCGAATTTACGCGCGAAGACGACTGCCGGGTGCTGTTGGTTCTCGATCCGCACATCAGTTCAGTACTCCAACCGGGAAGCGATCCCAAGGAGCACACCGCGAGCGAGCGATTTGAGCGGGCCATCACGCTGTGCGCCGCACTCAGCTGGCATTTTTACGAGCGCAACGCGCAACTGCAATTTCGGAGCGCCGGAGTGGAAACGCGTCTAGCTCCCGCGGAAGAGATTGTGTTTTTGATTTTGCGATATTTGGCGCTGGCGACTCCCCTGCCACCCGATCCAAAACACACCTTGATCACTGATTTGGCATCATCGCCGGAATTGTTCAAAGTGATCGTTACCAGCCAGCCGCGTGGGTCGATTCCCGCCAACGTGTGGTATTCCTCGTATGTAATCTTCCTCGATGATGTGTTGAAGTAGATTTGATTTGCGCGCGGTCTCATTGAGTGTGCGAAAATGCGCGTTGATGAACGCGTCTTCCTCTTTAACAGCTACCGAACTCAAAAAATTCCGCACTGAGTTGTTTGGCTGGTTTGCAATTTACCAGCGGGATCTGCCTTGGCGTCGTGACTGCGATCCTTACCGCATCTGGATTTCGGAGATTATGCTGCAGCAGACCCGCGTCGCTGCGGTGATTCCTTACTTTGAGAAATTCTGCGCGCGTTTTCCCGATGTGCGCGCGCTGGCAGAAGCAGAAGAGGCCGAAGTGCTTCGAATGTGGTCGGGCCTCGGCTACTACAGCCGCGCTCGGAATTTGCAGGTCGCTGCACGGCAGATTGTCCGTGAGCATGGCGGAACATTTCCCGCAGCCGAGCAGGATATTCGGGCGCTGCGCGGAATTGGTCAGTACACCACCAATGCTATTCTAAGCATCGCATTTGGAAAAAAGCATGCCGTGGTAGAAGGCAACGTTGCGCGCGTGGTGGCGCGACTGGAAGCCGTTCGCGGTGACTTGCGCGAGGGCGGAAGATGGGAATCGCTGCAACGCACGGCCGACCGCCTGCTAGCGCCCGAAGCCCCGGGAAATTGGAATCAGGCCATGATGGAGCTGGGCGCCACAATCTGCACGCCGCGCTCACCGCAATGTTTGTTGTGCCCCGTTGCGAAATTCTGCCGCGCGCGCAAATTGGGAATCCAGGAATTAATTCCCGAGAAGCGCAAGAAGCGCGCCACCGTGAGCGTGCAGCTCGCGGCCGCGGTGTTAGTCGATGACCGAAGCAGATGCATTTTGTTGCCTCCGCCAAAAAAAGGCTCGGAAAAAGCGCTGGCGGACGATATTCCCACGCTAGTATCGAAAATGTGGTACTTCCCGACCATACCCGTTAGCGAAGACCCGGCAAGTAACTTGCGGCGATATTTGAAAAGTGTAGTTGGCGCAAGGGGGCTGCCGTCGCGATTCGTGGCGCTTCGCAAGATTCGCCACGCGGTGACCTACCGCGCCATCAGCTTGCTTCCCTTCCGCGTGGAATTCAAAAAATTGCCACGCGTCAAAGGCGCAACAATAATTTTGTTGAAGGATTTTTCCTCTGTGCCGGTCTCCAATTTAACGCGAAAGGTAGCACGTGCAGCGCTTGAAGCTGCCGAATACTCATGACCGGATTCCATCACTGGATCCACGGAAAAACCCCCCCCAGTTCTGCAAACCGAACTTTGCTCTTATCCAATCCACCCTTCTAACTTAACGTGGTCGGTTGTCGCCGAAATTCTTCTCTCGAGCTTCCAGATACCGCTCGATATATTTCCCCAGCACATCGGCCTCTAGATTCACCGCATCGCCGACAACACGGTCGCGCAAATTGGTGTGCTCATACGTATAAGGGATCACCGCAATCTCCACGACTCGCCCGTCCCAACTAGCCACTGTCAGGCTTATCCCGTCCACCGTAATCGAGCCTTTTGGAACGATGTATCGCGCGAACTCCGGAGGCACTTCAACTCCGAATCTCCAGCTCTCGCCGCCAACTCCCTCGGAACGTAATTCGCTGACCCTTCCAGTCGCGTCGACATGTCCCAGCACAAAATGACCGCCAAATTCTTGCCCCACCGTCAGCGGCTGTTCCAGATTTACGTGCATTCCTCTTTTCCATGCGGGAGAAGTAGCGCCAAAAGAAGTTTTACTCACTGTCTCGGCAGAGAGGTCGGCAGAAAATCTTTCTCCATGCAGCTCCGTGATCGTAAGGCAACAGCCATTTACCGCGATGCTTTTCGACACGGCCAGCGAGCCCGTCAAAGTGGGGGCATGAATCGCCACGCCACCGCCCATGTCAGTCAGCTCGAGCGAGTGCAGCAGCCCGACATGTTCAATGATTCCCGTAAACATCGTGCAACATTCCTTCCAGCGCAAAGTCCGGCCCGAACTGATGGAGATCCAGAGTGCGTAACGGGGCATGCTTCAAGTTTTTCGCCGTGGCGAACGGTACACGCGTTTCGCCAGCGAATCTCCGAGCGTAAAACAGAAAAACTTTGTCCACGATATCCGCCGCCAGCGCGGCTCCATTCAAAGCAGTCCCCGCTTCCAGCAACACGCTCAAGATCTCGCGCTTACCCAATTCCTTGAGCACCGCATTCAAATCTATCCGTTCCGCGCGCTTTTTCATGCCGACAACTTCAACGCCAACCTTCTGCAAACGTCGCGCCCGCGTGGATCGCAACGATTCGCTGGTAAACACCAGCAGATCATCATCGGCAGTTTTGACGATGCGCGCTTGCGGTGACAACCGCAATTTTGAATCCACAATCACGCGCAACAACCGTCGTCGTCGCGCTAGCCCGCTGCGATCCGTCAACAGCGGATCATCCGCCAAAATTGTGCCGATACCGGTGAGTAGAGCGTCCGAAGCGTGCCGCAGGCGATGCACCTCCGTGCGCGATTCCTCCGACGTTATCCACGTGCTGCTTTTTCTTTTGCCCGCCTGCGGCAGCGCCAGTTGCCCGTCGAGCGTCATCGCCGATTTCAGCGTGACGAAGGGCCGCTTTTTGCGAATCCATTTTGCAAACGTTTCATTCAGCCGTCGCGCTTCTTCTTCCAGCACTCCGGTGAACACTTCAACGCCTGCGGCTCGCAATCGATCGAAGCCGCCACCGGCGACAACGGGATTCGGATCGTCGATCGAAGCGACCAATCGTTGAACTCCTGCCTTGATGATTGCTTCGACACAAGGTCCGGTGCGCCCGGTGTGATTGCACGGTTCAAGATTTACATACAGGGTCGAACCGCGCGCTTTTTCTCCCGCGGACCTGATGGCTAGGACTTCCGCGTGATCGCGCCAGTCGTATTGATGAAAGCCTTCGCCAACAATCTGCCCTTCGCGCACCAGCACGCACCCGACCAACGGATTGGGGCTCGCCAGCCCGGTTGCTTTACGCGCCAGGCTCATCGCGCGCTGCATGTAGCCGATGGCGTTGGCGTCCACGGTCAATTGAAGAGAGAATCTGCGTAGGTTTGTGCGTCGAACGGCACCATATCGTTAATTTGTTCTCCGGTGCCCACGAAGCGAATCGGCAAGCGCAGTTCTCGCGCGATGGCTACCACAATTCCGCCCTTGGCGGTGCCGTCCAGCTTGGTCAAAATAATTCCCGTCACCCCCACGCTGGTGGTGAACTGGCGTGCCTGCGCCAAACCGTTCTGCCCGGTAGTGGCATCCAGCACCAGCAACACATCGTGGGGCGCGCCTGGAATTACTTTCGCGGCAGTGCGTTTCATTTTTTCGAGCTCGATCATAAGGTTCGACTTGGTATGCAGGCGTCCCGCGGTATCTACGATCACGGCATCAGCACCGCGGGCTTTCGCTGCCGCCATCGCGTCGTATACCACCGCAGCGGGGTCGGAGCCAAACTTTTGCTTGATCACTTCAACGCCGTTGCGCTGCGCCCAGATTTCCAGTTGTTCAATGGCCGCGGCGCGAAAGGTGTCCGCGGCGCACAACACCACGCTCAATCCTTCCTGCTTCAGCCGATTCGCCAACTTGCCGATGCTGGTAGTCTTGCCCGCGCCGTTGACGCCCACCACAAAAATCACACGCGGTCCGTGGCCATTTGCGGCAGCGCGTTCTTGAAATACATTTACGCTTCGCGATTCCGTCAAGATGCGCACGATGTGGGATTTGATTTCGCGCTTCAACTCTTCTGCATTGGATAGCGCGTTGCGGTCCATTTTTTCGCGCAGCGCCTCCAGAATTTCTCGCGTGGGAGTTACGCCCAGATCGGCGGAAAGCAAAGCGGTCTCCAGTTCCTTCAGCAGCGCAGGACTGATGCGT
>Ga0307475_10002532_pt1 | contig 11015 bp, 7 predicted proteins | sample atmos_gasesECM1C_FD_203317 | JGI IMG/M metagenome (GOLD analysis project Ga0307475, IMG submission 203317) | Hardwood forest soil microbial communities from Morgan-Monroe State Forest, Indiana, United States - atmos_gasesECM1C_515 | ecosystem: Environmental > Terrestrial > Soil > Temperate...
AAATCGACGCAAAAAGGCCAAGTTTTGGACCCCAGTTGGAGTGCGCCGGGATAAACCGGCGTGAAGTCGCGAATGCAAGAGTCGTACAGGTAAGGCGTAGCGAGCCAACCTGGCCCCGAGTCATGCGCGGGTAGTCGCAAGGCTGCACGTGAAGCGTTGACAGATTTCTGAGGAGTGCTGTCAAGTAGGAAATTGATTTTCCCCACGAAAATTCACCTCCTCCCCCACAGGTTTCACACATGTTTCTCACAACGCCTCCGCTTTGGTTGCTGCCACCAGCGGTGAGTTGTGCTTGGCCAAAGCTGCCAGGTAGACCTTCTCGTCGTAGGCCACACGCTCCTTCCAGCAGCGATAGATAATCCGAATCCATTTGAAGGCTAACGCCCGCACGGCCGCATGGTGCCTCTTGCCCCGGCGACACTGCAGCTCGTAGTAGGCACACGCCCATTGCGATTGGGGGATGGAAAGGGCGGCCCACTCGTGAAAGCTCTGCCGTAGGAACTTCGAACAAGCAAAGCGGAAATGAACCCAGCTGCTTTTCCCACTGTTTTCCGTCACGGGTGCGATCCCCGACAAGGTTTGCACCTCGGCGGCATTTTGATAGCGCTCCCGCTGCGAACCGAACGCCGCCAGCAGGCGTGGCGCCATCACTGCTCCCGCTCCAGGCAGAGAGTCAAAGATGAAAAAATCGGGATGCGCTTCGGCCGCCTCCTGAATCTGCCGATTGAAGCCTTCAATACCCTCATGGAGAACCTGAATCAATTGCACCGACACCTTCACCACCGCTACCTTGGCCTCCACGACGGCGCGATCCTTCAGCGCGGGCATGGCTTCCCGGATGGATCTGATCCGGCTCTCGATCAGCTCTTCCTTGCGACAGTGATGCTCGCGAAAAAAACTTCGCAAGGTTCCCGGTCGCGCCGTTTGCAGCGCTTCCAGCGTGGGCCAGCGCTCCAGCAGAGCGCAGACCAGAGGACTATCCACATCCCCAAACCAGTGCGGAATCTGCGGAAAGTAAATTTTCAAGTGCGCTTCCAAACGATTGCTCTGGGCCGACTTTTCGTCCACCAGCTTGCGCCGTTCCTCCACCAGATTCTGGATGAGCCGCGTAGCCTCCGTATCCGGCGACAAGCGGCGCAACTTCTCACGATGCCGCTGCACCAGATCCAGCAGCAGGTCGGCATCGGTGGGATCACTTTTGGCCCCTGAGGAATAAAACGCTTTCCGCAAGTTGGCGGTCATAGCCGGCGGCACCGGAAAGATATGCAGCTGCTCGTACTTGCTGAGCAGGAACACCAAGGCTCCGCGCGACTGCTCCACCGCTACCGCAATCGGTCGACCGGCAAAGCGCTGACTCATCTGCGCGACCCAAGCCTCAACGGCCTCTGGCATAGCGTCCACTTCTCCGCGCTCACAGGTGCTGGAGTTGGCGTCTTGCAGGCTCCAGACGTGCTTTTGGTCCGCCCAATCAATGGCCAAAAAAGCGGCATACTGGATTTCGGGTTGGTTTTGACTCATGAGTTTTCTTGACTCTCCTTCTTTGGCATTACGAACGTAGATGGTTCCTTTCTCTGATTCTGTATCGGGCCTTTGCTTCTCTCGTCCATCGCAGGCTACTTTGTTGTTCGGAATCCTTATAGCAGAGTCATGGCGCAAGGCCTGACAGTATCTGAGTATTCGTCGCAACAAAGTGCATCCCGCGGCTGAAAATCTGTCAATAAACATTCGAGTGTTAGGGGAACGTATTCATGACCGCAGGACGCCTGCCGCCGACAGTGTAGCCGGTCAGCAAACTCAAATTTTTCACATTTCCACAGGCACGCGCGCAACAACAACTGTGGATGATCTCTCCTTCGCTGAGACTTCCTCAGAGTCACTATAAGGGGGACATGCAGGCAGGGTTATTGAGCCGTGAAAGGGGTCGGAAGTCAGAGCGCCGACGCTGTTCCATTGTGCGGAAGGCCACACCGATGAATGCGAAATCGCGAGCATTGATCGGGCTCTGCGCGGTCGAAGACCCCTAGCATGCATGGAAACTTCACGCGCGAGAACCGGGAGGTCCCGTCAACGCCCGGCACGTAGTCGTGCACGGGCCGGTTGGAGAAGGACATGATCCAGAAGTCCAACATGCACGTTGATGGGAAGTCGGACGGTCGTGCAGTACCGACGAGGTGCCTGAACAAAAGCGGGAACCCGCTGGCGGAAGGTGCAGAGGGAAGACGACCGACCAAGGAGAACACCGAGCAGACGACCGCGTCCCAGACACAGAGCTGGGGTGACGCGTTGAGCGGCCTGCGCGGTGTGCGCGAAGCAGCAAAAAGGGACAAGCGGTTACGGTTCACGGCGCTACTGCACCATGTATCCGTTCTGCTGCTGGAGAGCAGCTTCTACGCCTTGAAGCGAGATGCAGCTCCCGGAGTTGACGGAGTCACGTGGACGGAATACGAGACGGGCCTGGGTGAACGGCTGAAGGATTTACACAGCCGCGTGCATCGAGGAACGTATCGAGCGCAACCTTCGAAGAGAACTTACATTCCCAAGGCGGATGGACGACAACGTCCGTTGGGGATCGCTGCGCTGGAAGACAAGATCGTCCAGCATGCAGTGATGACGGTCCTCAATCAGATTTACGAAGAGGACTTTCTGGGGTTCTCCTATGGCTTCCGACCCGGGCGACGCCAGCATGATGCGCTGGATGCGCTCTGGGTGGGAATCATGAGAAGGAAAGTGAATTGGATTCTTGACGCTGACATCCGGAGTTTTTTCGATGAAATTCGACACGATTGGCTCCTGAAGTTCGTCAAGCATCGCATCGCTGATCGAAGGATACTCCGTCTCATCGGAAAGTGGTTGAGAGCTGGAGTATCGGAAGAAGGGCAATGGTCGAAGACGGAGCGGGGAACTCCGCAAGGTTCGGTGGCATCACCGTTGCTTGCGAACGTTTACCTGCATTACGCCTTCGATCTATGGGCTCAGCACTGGCGGCGCCATCGGGCGACAGGTGAAATGATCGTGGTCCGATACGCTGACGATGCGGTGTTGGGATTTCAGCACCGCGCCGACGCAGAGCAGTTCCTCCGAGACTGGAAGGAACGTCTGAGCCGGTTCGGATTAGAGCTGCATCCGGACAAGACGCGGTTAATCGAGTTCGGGCGCTACGCAGTCGCAAACCGAAAAGAGCGTGGAGCAGGGAAGCCGGAGACGTTCAACTTCCTGGGCTTTACCCACATCTGTGGGCAAACGTGGAAGACCGGCAAATTCCTCGTTCTACGCAAGACCATCCATAAGAGGCTCTCCGCCAAATTGAGAGCGCTGAAGGAGGAGCTTCGAAGACGCCGACATCTGTCCGTGGCGGAGCTCGGGAAATGGTTGAGGTCTGTAGTACAGGGCTACTTCAACTATCATGCAGTTCCCGGGAATCTGGCCAGTCTTCGAAGTTTTCGGTTACAGGTGATCCGGCGCTGGCTACGCGCGCTACAGCGACGCAGCCAGAAAGATCGGATGACTTGGCCACGACTCGTGGCTATTGCAGATCGCTGGCTCCCCCACCCTAGCATCCTTCATCCTTATCCCAATTTGCGTTTTGACGCCAAACATCCGCGGTAAGAGCCGCATGCAGCAATCCTGCACGTGCGGATCCGTGCGGGGGGCGTCAGGTTAACTGGCGTCCCTACCGCGACCCCTAAAAGATGGGGTGAACCCCTAAGACGGCACAACTTTTTTCGGCACATTTACGAGAAAAACTCAGTCGCGTTTCTTTTGAATGTCGATTAGTGGTAGCCCGTCGTCCGTCCAGAATCAGTGACAAGAGTGAGATCACTGCCTACAAGCCGACTTCACAGGACTAATCCCGTGGAAGCCGGATAGCTTCCGCTTAGCGGACCATCCGCTCAGAATCATTCGTCGCCGCTTCCAAGCTCCCCTATCCGGAGTGCTTTAACCGCTGCTGTGGGGCAGCTGGTTGACAAGCCGCCTCACAGATTTGGAAAGGATCCCCAATGGCGATTACTAATCGGCGTCTTGTAGTAACACAGTTCCCTCGACTGAATAGAACGCCATCCCCGCCAAGCTGAAGGGGCTCGATGGTCCTGGAAATGCCGTGGCCGTGAAGCTAGGGCCTGAAGCGGCTGTAAAAGCAGCATTGCCGTGTGCGTTTGCGAATTTTCCCGTTCCCCCCGTGATGGTTAACGTGCCACTGAAGGGACCAAAGGTGTAGAAGTCTCCCGCATCGTTGTTCTGCCCTAAATAAGCCCAGGTCAAGGAATCTTTCCCATTAGGAGCGATCGTCGTTAAAGTCCCTGCGTAAGTGCCAAACCCTTGCGGGCCCCCAGTCAAGTTGTAACATTTCAAGACTTCAGCGAACAGCGGGCCCATCGATGTGTTAGCAATACCCTGTGCCTCCACATAAAGGCTTGGGCTGGAACTGTTGATACATGCGCTGCAATTCGTGTCGCCGGGGGCACACACTTGACTCCCGATGTATTGGACTGTAAGAGTTCCCCGGAACGGAACGCCCTCATCGGCGTGGGTCGCTCTGGGCTTCACAGCAACGAGCATTACGGGCAGTGCAATCAGCAGCACTAAGGAAATCAAGCTGAGGTTTCTCTTCGAAACTGAGCTTCGCAACATTGTTATAGCCTCCTTAAATGATTTAGAATCACGCGGAAACCGGTGCTAGAATCAACCCCATATCCGGCCTTCCGGCTGTTATCTACGCAATGTGCCTGCGGCAGTCCTGGAAGTCCTCTTGGCGTGCTCACGGAATTCTCTAAAAGTTCTCACAGGGATCTGGGAGAGGGCATGAGCAACGAAACAAGCCAGCGATCTGCCTCTGGCGGTCACCGCAATTCGCTCTCCGCTGCGAAAGAGACACCAAGCCAGGAGACACCGCGGCTCTACGAATTCGGCCCTTTCCGCCTGGATCCGACTGAACGCAAGTTGCTGCGCGGTAACGAGATGGTGGCGCTCACGCCGAAAGCGTTCGACACCCTACTGCTCTTGGTCCGAAATAGCGGACACCTTCTGGAGAAGGACGAACTCATCACCATGCTTTGGCCCGACTCTTTCGTCGAGGAGGGAAGCCTTTCCAACAACATCTTTCTGTTGCGAAAGGCCTTAGGCGAAGACCCCGCCTTCATTGAAACCGTTCCACGGCGAGGTTACCGCTTCATTGGCGCCGTGCGACAGTTCCCACCTGCTGGGCCGACACACCTGGAAGAGCCACCCGAGGTGGGCGCACCCGGCATCCTTCCCCCTCTGACGAAAGCGCGGCGGCCGTGGCGCAGTCGGACCGCGCTAGGGATCGCTGCGGTTGCCCTGCTGGCTTCGCTGGCGTCTGCGGTTTGGTTCTACAGCCGGACCGGGCGGGGCGGAGAAACGATAGACTCGCTGGCGGTTTTGCCTTTCGTGAACGCCAATGCTGATCCAAACACCGAATACTTGAGCGACGGTATCACCGAGAGCCTCATCAACAGCCTGTCGCAATTGCCGAATCTGAAGGTGATGTCTCGAGACTCTGTTTTCCGCTACGAGGGAAGAGAAACAGATGCTCAAACGGTTGGCCACGAGCTGGGCGTGCGCGCAATCTTCAAGGGCAGAGTCACGCAGCGAGGAGACACTCTGAACATCAGCGCCGAGCTGATCGATGCACGCGACAACAGCCATCTTTGGGGGCAGCACTACGACCGGAAGCTCGCCGAAATGGTTGCTCTCCGGGAAGATCTCGCCAGAGAAATGGCCAGCGTGCTGCGTAGGCGTTTAACGGGCGCAGAAGAGGAGCGCCTGACCAAGAGCTACACAACGAATCCCGAAGCCTACCAAGACTATCTGAAAGGCCGTTATTGGCTGAACAAGGGCACCGAGGAGGGATTTAACAAAGGCACCGAATACTTTCAGCAGGCGATCGCAAAAGATCCCGCCTATGCGCTTGCATATTCCGGCTTGTCTGATTCCTACAGCTCACTTGCAGAGTTTGGCGCTGTTCCTGCGAAGGAGGGCTATCTGAGGGCAAAGGATGCCGCGCTGAAGGCGCTAGAGCTTGATGGCACCCTCGCCGAAGCTCACAGTTCGCTGGCATTGATCAAATCAAGCTATGACTGGGATTGGTCCGGCGCCGACAAGGAGTTTCGACGAGCCATCGAACTCAATCCCCGCTATACGGACGCCCACCGATTGCATGCCGAGGTTTTATGGCAGACTGGACGGCTTGACGACGCTATCGCCGAAACCAAGCTAACCCTGGAGCTTGATCCACTTTCCCTCGATGCCAACAACGATTTGGGCCTGGAATTCTTCTTGGCACGCCAATATGACCAGGCCATCGAGCAAGAAGGAAAAGTGCTGGAGCTCGACCCTAACTACATTGTTGCCTACTACTTTCGCGGCGTCGCCTATCTCAAAGAATCCATGCATAAGGAAAGCATGCGGGAGTTTGAAAAAGCGGTGGCGATCTCTCCTAGCGACATGGTGGCACTAACGGGGCTTGGATACGGCTATGCTGTGACGGGCAAAACAGTGGAGGCGCGGAAAGTCCTTGATAAATTGAACGCGCTGTCGAAGCAACAATATGTTTCAGCAGTGTGGAGAGCGAAAATCTACGCGGGCTTTGAGCAGAAGGACAAGGCATTTGAGTGGCTGGAAAAAGCTTATGAGGATCGCTCCATAGTAAGCGTCGGATATATAAAAACGAACCCCATGTTCGATCCGCTGCGATCGGACCCGCGCTACGCCGATCTCCTTCGCCGGACAAATCTGCAATACTAATCGGCAAACTGTTCCGTGGCATCGGACTCTGAACCCGGCGCAGGCACAGCGAACTCCTCCCGCATCACGGGGAAACCGGGCCCCCGGGTTGGCAGATTGCTCCCGATAAACGCGCATCTCGTCAGTGCTTGATTTCCTGACGAGAAGCCGACTTCTAGGGGCTAATCCCGCCGCGGAAGCGGATAAACAATCGGCTTGTGATGTTGCACGCCTCAAAGGTACAGGGCGCCTGTCGCGACAGGCGCCCTGGGTTTCCGAGAAAGGTGCGTTGAGCTAGGCAAGGACCGGTGAAGCACTCTAATGAGTGAACTTTACCGGGACTCGCCCTTTGAGAAGCGCAAACTTCACCGGCTTGTCCGTAGTGGCGGTTGCTGCCGATTGGCTCATTGGGGCCGGCTGAAGCGATAGCGACGAGGGTTGCGCTCCTGCTTCTACGTCGTCGTCGCCTTGTTCCTCGTGATGGACGAAGAAGCCGTTGCGTTCCCTGCCCATCTCACCAAAATTGCCTGAGGAACCGAAGCTACCCGATGCTGAAAACGTTCCGTCGTCGTAAGCTACGGAGAACGATCCAGAGTTGGTGGCATCCCACATCTTGCCGGCCCAATTCAGCGGGCTGAGCGGGTCGTCAGTCGAAGGAAGAATCTGACGTGCGGTGCCCGGTGTCTTGGTGTAGGTGATGTCAAAGGAAGTCCTGGCTCGAATCAGTTGATATGGCGAGATATTGGTTTCGTCCAGAGCAAAGTTGCTGGGAACAGGGGGAGGGAAACTAAACGCATCGACTACCGGCACATTTTCCAGGTGAATGGTCAGAGTGTTGCCGTCAGGGCTGATCTGCACGGCGCTGTCTGGAACTTTGACAATCCAGAAAAGACCGTTTGGCGCCGTCCACGGACTGAAGTCATGAACCTGTTTAATGAGTGACCCCGAACTGGGGTCATATATCCAGAGGTCGATTCATATCTCGACAAATGTGCCGTACGCACGTGCTGATTGGGTCGCGCCCGCGGTGTTGGGGTCCGCGATTTGCCCTCCGATGTAGTCCCCTTGGTATACGCGGATGTCAGTGACAACGGCGAACTTCTGGTCGCTCGTGAAGCCGCTGGTATACCCCATGGCGGTGACACCGTGGAAATTGGTGATGCCGTGGGGGTCTGCATTCATTGGGTCAAACGGCGGATTTTGATTGGGCGGACCCGGAAAGAACTGGTTGAAAAGTCCATAAGACGGCACCACCGTGCCGTCGGGAAGCACGGTAGGTGGAATTATGTCTCCGCCAGGAAGCGGAATTGGCAGAACTTTGAGAGTAGATAGTGGTTCGATTTGCGCCCTCAGCGGGACGCTGAAGGCTAGAAGAAACAACACCAAGTAACCGAGCCTCGACCCCATAGCTTTTCCTCCTGAGTCTGACTCTCGCGGACAGGCGACTATCGCGTAAAAGTCCCAGCAGGTCAATCCCGCACGTACCACGTATCTGCCAAATAAATCTCCCGGTGTAAGTACTTGAATCCAAAGGTCGCCGGGCCCGGCCTCCCGAGCTACTACGCTTCTATGGCTCTTTCGATGTGGTACACTCTGGCCTAATTCAATGGGTGTGCTCATCGTGAATTCCCCAAGGGCATCTCAGGTAAAGGCGCGCTTTGGGTCGTTTGAGACGGATATGCGCGCTGGTGAGCTGCGCAAACACGGCGTGAGGATTCGGCTGCAGACCCAGCCGTTCCAAATCTTGGGAATGTTGCTCGAGCGCCCTGGCGAGGTGGTGACACGCGAGGAGTTGCGCCAGGCACTGTGGCCCGGCGGCACTTTCGTGGACTTCGATCACGGGCTGAACAACGCTATCAACCGCCTTCGTGAGGCTCTGGGCGACTCGGCTGAGAGCCCACGATTCCTCGAAACCTTGCCGCGTCGAGGCTACCGGTTCATCGCCGCAGTGGAGAGCGTGCTTTCCCCGTCGCCTCAGTACTTAGCAGTCCAGGTCGAGAATTCTTTTGATGCGCCTACGCCGGTCGGCGACAAGGTAGCCGCACTGCCTGTGGAGAGTTCTAAAGCAAGCCTACGGGCGAGGCTCTGGATTGCCGCCGGCACGGGCGCCGCGGCATTGCTCGTCCTGCTCGTCAGCCTGAATACAGGAGGCTTGCGACAACGACTTCTAGGAGCAACCGCTACCAGGAGCATTCAATCCATCGCCGTGCTGCCGCTCGAGAATCTCAGCGGCGACCCTTCCCAGGAGTATTTTGCTGATGGGATGACCGACGAACTGATTACGGATCTCGCCCAGCTCAATGATCTGCGCGTCATTTCCCGCACTTCGGTGATGCGCTTCAAAGGCACCAAAACGCCTCTGCCAGAAATCGCGCGGGAACTCCAAGTCGACGCCATTGTCGAGGGATCGGTAGTTCGTGTCGGCCCGCGTGTGCGAATCAGCGCGCAATTACTGGAGGCCGCGAGCGATCGGCATCTCTGGGCTCAGACTTACGAGCACGACCTGAGCGATGTCTTCGGGCTACAGCGTGAGCTCGCTCGAGCCATCGCCGGCGAAGTCAAAATCAAATTGACGCCAAAGCAGCGCGGTCGGCTGGAGAGTTCCCGCCCAGTCAACCCGGAAGCCCACACTGCCTATCTCAAGAGCCGCTATTTCATTTATAACCAGCGGTCCGCCGAGGGTGCGCGCAAAAGTCTCGAATGCTCCCTGCAAGCGGTCCAAAGCGCCCCCGATTGGGCGCTGGCCTATTCCGGCTTGGCCGACTCCTACATCTCGGCGGCTTTCCTCAGTGCACTCCCACCCAATGAGGCCATGCTCAAGGCGAAATTGGCAGCGAAGAAGGCGCTGGAACTCGACCCCGACCTACCGGAGGCGCACGTTGCCCTGGGGCTGATTCTCCAGAATTTCGATTACGACTACACGTCCGGCGAGCGCGAATTTAAGCGCTCTATTGAGCTGAGCCCCAGTAATTCCTACGCTCATCTAAGTTACGCAGACGTCCTCAACGTTGTGGGTCGCTCCGAGGAAGCCATTTCCGAGATTAAGCTTGCACGCCAGCTCGACCCCATGTCGTTCTGGATCAGCCGCGACGTCGGTCGGATCCTCTACCACGCTCGGAGGTACGACGAAGCTTTGGAAGCGCTGCGTCAGGCTGCGGATATGAACCCGGGCTCTGGAGTGGTCTACAACTGGATGAGCTGGGTTTACGACAAGAAAGGCATGGTGGCCCAGTCTGTGACACTGGACCTGAAGAACGAGGAGAATCGTGGTGCTAGTCAGGAAGTCCTGCAGCAACTGAGAAGGGCTTATTTGGTGTCAGGAGAACGTGGGTATTTGAAAAAGCACAACGAATTGATCCGGAATGATCCCTATGAGAAGGCCTTGTACACCGCTCGGCTTGGGGAGACCGATGAAGCCCTGAAGCTCTTACAGAAAGCCCATGAGCAACACTCTGGATGGCTTACTTTTGTGAAAGTCGACCCAGAACTCGACAACCTTCGGTCTGATCCTCGATTCACTGAACTTTTGCGGCGCATCAACCTCTCGCCGTAAACTGCTCTCGCTTTCGGTACCTGCCGGGCTGGTCTGTCTCTATGAACTGGGCACAACTTACCTGGCTCTGGGCGATAAGCAGCAAGCGCTGCGCGAGTTGGAGAATGCCTACGACGCGCACTCGATCTGCATGGTTTTGCTCAAGGTTGATCCCAGGCTCGATCCCCTGCGCTCCGATCCGCGCTTTCAGGCCATTCTGCAACGCATGAGTTTTCCGCAGTAGCCGCCTGCTGAGGTGTGCCGGTCGGTCATTGGTTCGTCCGTCGGATTAGTACCGATAAACGCGCTTGTGTTTACGAATATCGCGTCAACTCACGAGTGGTCGTCTAACCGGAAGTGATCGTGGGACTCGTTTTGCTTCGCGGTTTTGTCCGAGGCGTCTGAGCGCAAAACTACAATTTTTCGCTCGTCGAAACTTAACTTACGTAGAATCAATCCCCCGAGGAGTTCGATCCCCGCCGCCCCTCTTGCACCCCTGCCTGCCAAGCAGACGCGATACCTCGCGCCCTTGAAACGATGCTCACGAGCCTGGCGATCAGGTATGCACTCACACCGATGTCCCGTCCCGCCACGCCTTAGACTTGGGCGAAACCACCATCCACAAATAACTCGACCCCGGTAATAAAGCTGCTGTCTTCCGACGCCAGAAACACCGCGGCCTTCGCAATTTCCTCAGGTTTGCCGAGCCGCCCGAGCGGTACCGTGCTGCTGATGCTCTTCA
>Ga0307475_10002533_pt1 | contig 11011 bp, 6 predicted proteins | sample atmos_gasesECM1C_FD_203317 | JGI IMG/M metagenome (GOLD analysis project Ga0307475, IMG submission 203317) | Hardwood forest soil microbial communities from Morgan-Monroe State Forest, Indiana, United States - atmos_gasesECM1C_515 | ecosystem: Environmental > Terrestrial > Soil > Temperate...
CCGAGCAGGATTTTTTCAGCCCTCTGGGGGTCCCGGGCGGCCCATTGCGCCTCTATAAACGCAAAGAAGCAGCCCACCAGAATGGCGGCGGCAACGGGCAAGATCGCGCGCATTTCCTCAGGGATACTTAGGCCTGCTGGCGCAGTCGCAGAAGCGATCGATCCATAACACAGCATCACGAATGCGAAAAGGCCCGCCATTGGTCGAAGGAGCAGAACCCCGGCCACGATCACCAATACTAGAAGTAAGAGGTCGGAAACGATGGCGGTCAACAAAAGACAACACGTGAAATCCAGCAAGGAATCCCAACCCCGCGAATGCTTGTGCCAATGCGCAAGAAAAGCAAGAGCTAAGAGGAGAAACAGCAAGCCGAGCGCAAATTCGGGGCTGGCCCGGGTGGTTGCCGGGGAAGTGCTGAAGACGCTCTCCATTTTTTCCATCGCGGAAATTGCCACGCCCGTTTGGTTTCTCACCGGCGGGAACGCGGCAGCTCCTAGGCAATACATAGCGGCAACCGAGGCAACACCCGCACGGGCGCATACCTGAATGAGCAAACCGGTGGCCAGCACCACGGACAGGCCGACTGCGGGCGTCAGGAAACGTGTTACCTGGGCGGGATCCGTACTGCTAAGCAAAGACGTGGCCGCGATGATGGCCGGGAATACGAACGGTCGGCCGGCAGGGTGGATATTGAGCATCAACTCTCGTGCGCGCAGCAGAGCCGAGTATTGCTCAGGTTGATCAAAACGCAATTCGCCAACCGCATGCTGCGTGCCGAGAACGACGGTTGTTGCCAGCACCACAACCAAGCATGCCCCCAGCAGTTCCCGCCCTTCTATGGCTTTCATCCAGGAGCCTAAGCGTAATCCGAAAGGCTGGCGGGCCGCGGTGGGCGAGTGCTTGCGGGCCGGGAGAAACAGTCCCAGCGACCGAGATTCAACCTGGCGTAGTATCTCAATCGTGATGGCTTGCAGCTTGGCCAGCAAATGCAGCGGCACGCCCGCACGCTGGCGAAACCAACCGACGGCTACGGCGCTCGCAAGAAGCAAAACCGCGGTGACCGCACCGAGCACTCTCAAACTGCTCAAAAGAAAAACCAAAATCGTCACACCCAGAACGATACGGGCCCAGTTGCCGGCAATTCGCATGACCCTGGGAAAAGTCGGGCGGGCCGCAAAGAGATGTGTGGGAAGCCAAAAAAACAGTGCCAGGAAGACGGCCAAGATCCAAAAACCTTTCAGTAGATCGAGAGCCAGCATCGGGAAAGCTCACGACACGGAGAAATGATAATCAGGGTGGCCGAGGACACGTCTAACCGCCCGGTTGGATATCAACAGAACCACCGCGGACCCGGCGAGCAGCCCGACCGCGGCATATTGCACTCCCCACAAATGGCTGAGCCCGTATCCAGTGAGCAGGTTTACGGCGCCCCCCACGGCGACCGCCAGCGTGGCCATCGAAATGGCGTTTATGCTGGCCAAAATTACGATTTCCAGCAAAGCCACGCTCAGCATGAGATAACCCAGGCCTCCGAGCACAGCCGTCTGCAATAATCTGGGGGCGGGGGCCAGGCTCTTTGAACCGGAGAAGGCGAACCAAGCGCTCAAGGCCACTACCACGAAGGCAGTAAAGATAGCCGACATCGATTTCCAGTGACGTTTCCTGAGACTATCCTTGAGTTGCTCGCTTGCGACCTGCGGCAGCTCCGCAGCTAGCCTCTGCCAGGACCGCAAGAATGAATCAGCGAGATACTCCACAAGTCCGGCGGTAATCAGGAAAGCGAGCAGCACCAGATCTGTCCCCTTCTTGTATGCGGTGTCGATTCCAAAACTTAGGCCAGAAACCCAGGGAACCGCGCTACCCGCGGTCAGTCGGTCGGCGAAGAGAAAGCCGAAATAGACGGTCCCGTAAACATAGAAGGGCACCAGCGAGATGAACAGGACACCGCTTCGGGGACGAGCGCTCTCCTTGCTCTGGGGGTTTTTTCTCTCTGCGTGATAAGAACCGGCCAGCACACAACCGAGCGCGAACGACGCGGCCAGCACCGGGCCGAAGATCAACAGAATGATTGTTCCCAGGTGAAAGAGAGTTTTGAGCAAACCACTGATTAGGATGCTGAGAGAGAAAATGAACGGGATACACCAGCCGATTCCCTGCACCGAAAGCACGGCGCAGAGCATCCACAGAAGGCTCAAAAGCAGGCAGTTGACGGCCGCCAGCAGCAGATAGTTGCCGGTAAACAAGTGAAAATAAGAACCCACGATGATCCCAAGCAAGGTCAGAAAAAGACTGCTGGTCAGCCCAATGTTCAGCAGTGAGAGGCAAGTACGATTCGCCAAAACCGGCTCTTTCAGCCCGTAATAGAAGTTCCCGCAGCGGGAAATCATCTGGACGAATCCGCCGGTGGCAATGAGACTGGCAATCAGAGAAAGACTCAACGCTCCCCCGATCTGGGCGGAGACCTCGAGAGCCGCAGGTCGCAAGTACTCTAGGCTCAGCATCACCATCCAAGGGATCGCGTAGGCCAGGCTAAGCGAGAACTTGCGCAGCGCGCATCTTGTCTCTGCCAAGAGGGAAAGCCGCCCGCGCTTCTGGCCGGCGCTTTCATTCGGGGCCGGGTTTTGCTGGTGACGTGCGAACAGATGCTCGGCGAGGGAAAAGACGTCGGGGAAGCCCCACTCTCTGGCGGATTGATCGGTATACCCAAAAGACTCAATCAGGGCTGCAACTTCGCGGGCATTCACGACCTGTGCCCTAGCCTCGCCAGTCATCAGCGACTCTTGGTGCTCTTTGTGCTTCATGCGCCTCCCCCGCAGCTCAAAAGTGATCCTCCTCGGAGAGAAGTGAACAAAGCTTCCATGTTTTTTGGTTCGGCGGAGCCATCGATGGGAACACCATGAACAGAATGAGTGGTACTATCTCCGACAATTAAATACTTGCCGGCCTTCCTCCAGAAGCGTGTGTTGTCAGAACCGACCGCGGTTGACGGTTCGAAAGCAGGCAGCATCGTAGTCTTGAAGCTACAACGTCGCTCAGGTAAAGCGTTGCTCAGAGCAGCAAAGTTCGGTTCTCCCCAGCCAAAACCATCCAAGCCGTAGAGCAGGGCGGTCCACCATGCATAATTGAACTTTTCCGCGCTGAAAGGCTCCCGCTCCGTCGTTGTGGTAGTGGCAAAAATGCGGGCCCCATAGCGCCGACGATACTTGAGGGCTAGGGTCAAGCGTGGCTGCCAGTCGGAAACACTCTCATAGTCTCCACTTTTCACTTGAAATGATTCCAGCAGGAAGAGATCACGCTGGTCTAGGAGCGGAGGCAAATGTTCAGGATTCTTCGCGGTGCCATCCGCGTGAGGGAGCTTGTCTTCAAGGCTGAACAAATGTTCCGGAAAGTACGCATTCATGAACGCGCTGAGACCGAGGTTATGGATGAACTGGACGGCAAGATTCTGGCGCTCGCGAGTAACTACGGTGAAGTCGTAGCCGGCTTCATCGAGAAAAATGCCCGCCACGCCCATCTGCTTCCACAAGCGCATGCGCCCTTCTAGCTGGCCGGGCGTGAGAGCTATTTTTTCTCCCGTGGGAGAGGGCATCTCCCCCAAGCAAACGTAGCCGTAAAAGCGCGTACCCGGCGCGCGATCTCGGACGGCCGCGATTATCTGGAGAACTTTCTGGTGCTCCTTGGGGTCGCCCGGGGGGTAGCGCCCGGACTGTTGGTCCGGGAACTCCAGGCCATCGCCCAAGATCACCACGTCGTAGGAGCCGAATACCGTCGCGGCTTTCTCGACATCTCCGTTGGCCCCATTTACCAGACTGGGATACCCGTAATAGATAGCCAAGCGCGCGCCAGCGATAGCCGCACGAGCGGTCGGGCCGATATTCCTGGTGAAGAGCAAGCTTGACCCTGCGAGCGTCATGGCAGCCAACCCTAGCCGAGGCAACAGCACGCCCGCCCCCATCACGAGCTGTATGCCTGCAAGAACTGCGGTGGACGGCAGGAAAGCAAGTTGCAGTAGGCGCTTTCGTAGGCATGCAAGAATTGTTCCTCGGTAAAATGTTTGAGGACTCGCGCGCGCGCCATCTGGCCCAGTCGCTTGCGCTCTGCGGCATTGCTAAGCAAGAAAGAAATGGCCTCAGCCATCGCCTGCGGGGTCCTGGCGGGCACCAGCAGCCCGCAATCCCCCAGGGCTTCTCTTACGCCTCCCACATCGGTAGCCGCGATCGCGGAGCCGCACGACATGGCCTCGAGCACGGCGTAGGGAAAGGCTTCGGAAATGCTGGGGAAGGCTATGACCTCGGCATCGTTGTACACTTTCCACGGCTCCTTGGTGGCCCCCGCAAACCTGACGCAGTCCCCCAGTCTGTACTCGGCGACCTTGCACATACAGGAATCGGAATATTGGCGGTCGGCAAGCGTCCCATAGAGGCGTACTTCCAGGTTGTCGAACTTCGGCCGTAGCATGGCAGCGGCCTCAATCAGGTGGTGCTGGCCTTTGAGGGGATAAATATGGCCGACACTCGAAACCCGCGCTTGCCCACTGCTTTCCGGCTTACCGGGGTAGAATTTCTCGGGATCAACTCCGTTGAAGATTACCTTGATGCGGTCAGGTGGCACGCCTAGGTGCTTTTCCCAACGCGAATTGTAGGCGCAAACCGGGGCCACCAAGTCGGCGAAGTGATAATTCAATTCGACCACGTTCTCAACCACCCGGTAAAGGAACCAACGAACAAAGAAGGATTTCACTTGACGACGGAGATTCAAATACTGTTCGCGCAGATAGACCCCATGCTCGGTTAGCAAATAAGGGGTGCCATGGGCAAGTTTGCCCAGCACGCAGGGCAAACCGCAAAACGACGCTGCCGAGGAGTGGGCGATGTCCGCGCGAGGAATGGGGAAGTGCAGCACCATCAGCAAGTGATACAGCAGGCGAAAGGCTTGCTTCAATTCCGCGACGGTGAGGTGTTCGGTAGCCCGCGGGCGACACTCCCATGCGGCGCGAACCGCGTACCGAAGCACGTTCCACGCATCCACGGAGTTCATGGTCTTCTGGTAGTCGAACCATTGAAAGTAGCTGTGCAATTCGAGCAGCACGCGGCCAAGCTCTTCTTTGTCGCAATGAGCAGAGAACAACAGAGCAAGGAATCGTTCGAAGATTGGCTTGAAACAGGCGGCGATGACTTGCGGCGTAGTATTCCATAGATTGCGCAGCACCGCGGAAGGAGGTTGATGAAATGAGTATTCTGCGGGTTGCAGGAGGCCCCATTGCGGCACCTTAATCAGTTGGCGCACATTGGGCGCGAGGTCGTATTTCGGCTTTGGTGAGGGGTTGGTAACCACGGCGAGCACGGTGAAGTCAATGTCTGGCAAGCTGTGGGTGAGCCGATGGCACCACGTGCTCACACCCCCAGTGTAGAAAGGATACGTTCCTTCGGTTGTCAGCAGAACGGAAATCGGTGGTTGGCGGCTCACGGCCTCACAAACCTAACCTCTGCGGGCTGGCCCGCCACCAGCAAGAGAGTGGGATTGTCGAATTCGACTTCGACGCTGTGGGTCATGTTTTGCGAGGGCAGCGGACTAATGGTCCGGATTTCGCCCTCCAGTTCGCGAGAGGGCACCAACGCCAGCCGCACTTGAGCCGGTTGGCCGACTCTCAGCTCGGAAACCATCTGCGCTTCCACCGGGACCTCCGCGATCATGTGATCCAGTTTCGCCAACCGCGCCAGGACCGCGCCACCGGGAACACGATCTCCCAAACGGATGGGGATTTCGGACACCACGCCGGCGGTGGTGGCGCGCACCACGGTCGCGTCGGCCTGCTGCTTGGCGCGCTCATAATGGACTTGCGCCTGGCGCAATTGCGCTTGCAATTCCTCTCGCGTAACCTTCGCTTGCAGGTTGGCCTGGTCGGCCTGATCGTGTGCCAGCTTTGCGGATACCTCCGCCAGTTGTTTGGCGTTTTCCAGGTCATCCCGGGCCATGCGAAGTTCCGTAGCTCGAGCATCCAGGTCTTGCTGCGCACTGAGACCGGAGTCGATGAGTTTCTTGGTGCGGTTGTAGTTGAGCAGGGCCTGGTCGTAAGCGGCGGCAGCCCGTTCCGGAGAATCTCGCCATTGCCGGGTGGGAACTAACTGCTCTTGGCGTTGCGCTATGGCCACCCGGGCGTCGGCGTCGGCCAGCTGCAGGCGAAATGTGTCGAGTTTTGTTTCGGCCGCCTCAAGCTCTACACGCGCCTGTTTGGCCGTCAATTGCGCTTCACGATCGTCCAAGCGCAGGAGTTCCTGGCCCTCTGCGACCGTATCGCCCACCTTAACCGAGATGTTGGACACCGTGCCGTTTGACTCCGCGGTGATGCGGATCTCACTGGCCGGGCGTACGGTGCCTTCAAATGGTACCCCGTAGATCGATTGGCTGCTGGCAAATGCGTTCCCACGCGAGCGGAAGGCACGGTTCGTTTCCAGCAGCACCAGCCCGGTCACAAAGAAAATCAGCATCAGATAGTTTCTGATTTTCTGGTGTGACCAGGTCGCTTGGCCAGGAAGCTGCTGGTTTTCGAGCCTTTCGCACACATCAACGTTTGAGGGAATGACGACCGGCGGCAATAGTTCGGAGAAGCCATCGGTGGGTTCCCCCCGCCCGTGCGACGCTGACTTTACCTCATACACTGCAGGGTCGTGCACAGCGGTCAAGGCATCGAATATGCGGCTCACGGTCGTCCTTTCACGGGCAATAACATCTCGAACGGCTCGACGTTATCCCCTTGGTTTGCATTCTAGATGGCGCGACACGGATGGTTGACATTTGCGCACTGCTATAACAACACGGAAAGAGTGGCTGTTTGACTCGTTTGATTATACGAAGCCGAGATCGTCGCAGAAGTTGGTAAGAGCACTTGAGACGTGTTCACGGTGAAGGTTCCGCTAGTGCTTCCGGCCGGAACCGTCACGCTCGAAGGCACGCTGGCTGCCGCGTTGTTGCTGGAAAGCAGGACTTGCGCACCGCCCGCAGGAGCCGGCCCGCTCAGCGTCACCGTGCCGGTGGACGATTGTACGCCGCCAACGACACTGCTTGGGTTTAACTTCAGCGAAGAGACCGTTGGCGGTGTCACGGTGAGCGAGGACGACGGGCTCACGCCATCATAGGATGCGAAGATCGTGGCGACGGTCTTTGCGGCCACCGGGCTGGTGCTGACCGCAAAGGTTGCGCTGCTGCTTCCGGCCGAGACGGTCACGCTCGAAGGCACGCTGGCTGCCGCGTTGCTGCTGGAAAGCATGACTTGCGCCCCCGCTGCGGGGGCCGACCCGCTCAGGGTCACCGTGCCAGCGGACTGCGCACCACCCGTAACACTGGTCGGGTTCAACGTTAGCGAAGAGGCGGATGGGAGAAGCGGTACAGGCGCCACGGGCAGGATTACGGTTTGGCCGCTGCTCACCTGCACGTGAGAGATGTATTGTCCTCCATAAGCTTCCGCTCCCGCACTGTACAGGCCGGTGACGGGGACGATCGCGCCCGGAACCGTGGCCGTGGCAGGCACAGTGATGCTGATCGTCTGATTCGACCCGGAAGCGCCCGTGAGGCTGGCCGTCGCGGTCGACAAGTTGTACGCGTTGCGATTTTGCATGTTCTGCCCCAGCTCATCGAGCGTGAGGCTGACGACCCCCCGCTCGAACAGCCGTTCGTACTTGCTGAAAGTTTGATCATAGGTGTCGCTGAGCAGCGAGTGACCTTGCCCGTCATAGTCGTGCAGGTTGGGTTGATGGAACATCTCCGGATCCATGTCTCCGATCAACATGCGGTTCACGAAGGCTGAGCTTACGTAATCGAGAATCTGCGGTGCGGTGAAGGTGTTAAAAGGTGGCTGTACGGGATTGTTATAGATGCAGGAAAACTCTGCCTGATCGTCAGACCAGTTGGCTGCGTTGAAGAAGATATCGTTCGGACGTCGCGGTACTTCGTAGAGACCGGAGGCATAGCTGTTAGCGATACCCACGTTCGGCGATGGATTGGGGCCGTTATTTGGCTGTCCGACAACAGAGGTGTCGGTTACCACGTAGCTGATGCCATCTTGCACCAGATAAGATGGAACCAAAGTATCGTTCAGACCGGTGACGCCCGGAGTGACCAGGTTCGCTGCGTTGAAGTCCGTCAGGTGGATGGGGCTGACACTGTCACTGGGGTCTTGGTCTAGGTTCTGCCCTGTGCCGTTAGCTACGTACTGGTTTGTCAAGATCTCCAGGTCGATCGAATCTACTTGTGGCGTGCTAGGGTCACCATAGGGATCGGATTTGTGCAAACCGTTAAGGCTGTTCGGGTGATCGTAGGTGTGACCGATCCAGTGGAAGAACGACTGATAGTTCTGCACGTTGGTCGTCAAATCGTCATTGGCGACGCCAGGGGAGGGAAGGCCGGTCCAATCGGTGTTGCCGGTGGTGCCCACACCATTGAAGGCTAGGGTCAGCTTGAATTTTGCAAGTACGGGATCGCTTTGAATCTTGTTCTGCCAAGCTACCAATGAAGTCATGTCAGCCGACTTGATCCTAAAAAACGGCAGCGAGGTAGCATCCGGGGGTGTCCGGTCGTGCGTTATGGGATCAGTGCATGGTGTGCCCGGTACCCATTCGGAGTCATTAATAAAAAAGTCGTCGACTTGCGCGGCGGCGTAGGTGTGATATTCACCTAGGAAGAAGCCTTGGGTGACCCAATTGATCAGACCGTAGGCCAGCACCAAGTCGTGCAGCAGATACGGACTGCTGTCGAAGGTCTGGGTAAGATATTGCCGCCCATCGCCGAGGTTGTAGATCAGCGAGAGCACATAGCCGGAGGAATCCGTTAGTAAGGGTGTTACCGACGCCCCCGGTGGTAGCGCCGAAGCGGGGAGAGGCGTACCCAGATAGATGTAGGCGTTGGAGATGGTAACCGGCGTGGTGCTGTTCGCGTACCAGAACACCGAGTCCCCTTGAGAGGTAAAGCTAGCGCTATCCGTGCCGGAGGAGCTAATCGTGCCGTTATAGGGATAGTTGAACCCAAAGTCGTTGTTCGGATACATATACCAGTTCAATTGGCGTATGCCGAACTTTTGCTCATAGGAGGTCAGGACCGACATCCCAGGCAGCGTGTAGATGTAACCGCCATACGTGAAGATCACGCCCTGGTAGTGCCCGTGGCAACTGCCGTCCGACAACATGGAGGAAGTGATTCCTCCGGTGTTGACGGCCATGTCGAGCACGTCGTAAGGCGTGCCCAAATAGTCGAGGATCTGCTTGATCGCTGGGAAACCCGCCTCTGTTTTTCCATTGCTGACCACGAGCAGCTTCAGGTCGATGGTCGGCGTCGAGCAGGCCTGGGCCCGCGCGGTCTGCATGGTGGCCGAAAGGAACAGGAACGTGAGGAGAGTGGAAATCGCGCAAAAGCGGAGCAGCTGCTTCATAACACCATTACCTCCGTGAACTCAGGAACCGGGACTCCGAACCAAGAGTGCGGCAAGTCGTGCGGGCTACGTGCAAGTAGGCCAGTTCAAGCGGGGGACGCGGTCTGTGGCCGGGTAGCAGCGCGTACTGAAAACTTGGCCGGGGAGCCGCAATCAGGCTAGTAAATGCCAAAGTAGCCCGCAATCCAGTGATTGGTCCAATTTGGCATAGGGTAACCTCTTACCTACAAAGTATCTAACTGATTCAATTAAGCTATTAGACTAGTGCAATCAACTACTCTGTTAGGATACTCACGTCTACCTCCACGCAGACCAATAGCGCCAACCTCGGAGGGGTTCGAAGCGGAAGAAAAGAACAACAGCCCGAAGCCGATTACTGCGGTTGGCTCATGATAATTTTGCCCACCACTGCCGAGCGGGAAGACACGCCCGTCTTGATCATGATCATCCGCAGAAAGGCCCTCACGGTGTTTTGGCTGATGTTCATGCGATTCGCAATCGCGGTGCTGGTTAGACCTTGCAGCGTGTACTCCATCACCTCCCGCTCGCGTTGCGTGAGGTTGAACTGCTGCGAGACTTGCGACATGGCGACCAATGCAGAGGGTCCGCGTTCTAGCAGGATGGCTATGCTCGGGTGCGGAGGATCTTTGGCGCCTGAATTCAGAAAGAATGCTCGGCAAAAATAACGCCTCCGGCCTGACCGGAACTCGTTCACAAGGCGCGATTCACCATGGACCTGCCGGCTTACTAAGTTCGTCCGAATCTTGGCGGCGAGGAGGACCTGAGCATGCGTTGAGTTTGCGAGTTTGTCCGGATAACTCAGAATGTCGATGGCCTCCGCATTGAACGAGACCGGGCACAGTGCGGAGTCCATCAGAAGGAATCCTGCCGTAGTCTTGGGCGGAGACACCCCCTTATTCGGCAGCGACGGGTCTGCTTGGGCGGCGGAAATCTTCTTGGCCTTCGGTGGAGAGCTAGTGTTGCCCATGGCCACTCCCCGGAAGCTGTTCCAGGCCGCGTACGGCCCGTAGTTTTGGCGGTGTGCAACTGAACAATAAGGAAGGATCCAGCTGCATTTCTCGCTTTCGAGCCAATTTCTCCAATCTTGACGGCTCATTGCTTCCTCCGCGAGAAACCGGTGAGCACAATTTCGGAAGCCGCTTCCTAACCGACACCTGGCGTCGCATGCTAGCTTTAGGGAGCTGTGAACTTTCCTTCCTTTGGCGGTTTGACGAGGGAAAAGGAATGATTGGTCCTCATCGCCTCTTGCATTAGAATCGCGACATCCGGGGACCAATAATTTCTGATGGCACCCACCCCGCGGCGGCCCGGTCAATCTAGAAAACCTTCGGGGCGTGGCGTCGGATTCGCTTCTGAGCGCGTCCTACCCGGGGAAGGCACAAACACAACACACTCCCTATGGGGGCACATGCTACTCTCTCGCCAGCGGAGCACAACCCTGTAAAGTTTGTAAAATTTGATAGGTTGAAGACCTGATGACCTGTAGGGAAAAACCCGTGCTCTCGGGAGGCCGGAAATAAGCCCCCAGGTGGATCTCACGTGGGATGGCCTGCCTCCCTCGGCACCCTT
>Ga0307475_10002537_pt1 | contig 11004 bp, 9 predicted proteins | sample atmos_gasesECM1C_FD_203317 | JGI IMG/M metagenome (GOLD analysis project Ga0307475, IMG submission 203317) | Hardwood forest soil microbial communities from Morgan-Monroe State Forest, Indiana, United States - atmos_gasesECM1C_515 | ecosystem: Environmental > Terrestrial > Soil > Temperate...
ATCGCATCCCCACCGCCCGCGTCGTAAGCCGTCTTCAACTTCGTCCCCGCTGCTTGCGCCGCCTCTTCCCACGACACGGGGTACAACTGGCCGCCCTTGCGCAACATCGGCTGCCGCACGCGTTCCGGGTGCTTCGTGAAATCAAATCCAAACCGCCCCTTCACGCACAGAAAATCCTTGTTAATCCCGCTCAAGTCGCGGTTATTCGAACGCAGAACCTCGTGATTCCGCACGCTTAGCGTCGTCTTGCAGCCGTTCGAACAGTGCGTGCAAACGGTCGACACATAATTCATTTCCCAAGGCCGCGTCTTATACCGGTACGTCCCGCTCGTCAGTGCTCCCACCGGACAAATGTCAATGCACATCCCGCACTCTTCGCATTCCAGGTGATCCTGCCGGTTCGGGATGATCACGCTGTTCGCGCCGCGCATGCCTACGCCCAGCGCCTTCACGTCCATGCCTTCATCGCACACACGCACGCAACGGAAGCACAAAATGCAGCGAGGCGCATCGTAATAAACCAGCTCCGACCATTTCTCCTCGGGACGGTGAATCTTCTCTTCCACGAATCGGCTCGAGTCCGCCCCGTAGCGGAACACCATGTCCTGCAATTCGCACTCGCCGCCTTTGTCGCACACCGGGCAATCCAGCGGATGATTCGTCAGCAAAAATTCCAGCATGTACTTCCGCGCTTGCCGCACCTGTTCCGTATCCGTACGGACGATCATCCCTTCGGTCGCCACTAGAGTGCATGCCGTCTGCAGCTTCGGCGCTTTTTCCACTTCCACCAGGCACATGCGGCACGCGGCTTGCAGCGAAAGCCCTGGGTAATAACAGAACGACGGCACTTCCGTCCCGATGCGCCGCGTCGCTTCAATCAGCAGCGTCCCTTGCGGCACCTGCACTTCGCGGTCGTTGATCTTCAGCTTGATCAGTTTCTGTTCTGTCATGGATTCCTACCGCGTAGCCCTTCTATCTGCCCGCAAGCAGCGCTTCAGCGGATTTGTAAGCACAGCGCCCTTGCAAATGTTCTTCGAATTCGCCTCGCCATTTTTTCATGATGCTGATCGTCGGCATGGCCGCCGCGTCGCCCAGCGGGCAGAACGTGCGCCCCAACATGTTTTTTGCCAGGTCCGCGATCATGTCGATATCTTCGTTCCGTCCCAGCCCCGCATGAAAACGTTCCAGCATCTTCCGCAGCCAGGTCGTTCCCTCCCGGCAAGGGATGCACCAACCGCACGATTCGTGCGCGTAGAAATGCATGATGCGCCGGGCCATGTCCACCATGCAGGTGTCTTCGTCCATCACCACCATGCCGCCCGAGCCCAGCATCGACCCGGCCTTCGCCACGGCGTCGTAGTCCATCGGGAGATCAATCTCCTCCGCAGTCATTAGCGGGCATGAGCTTCCGCCTGGAATCACCGCCTTGATCTTCTTCCCTCCGGGAATGCCGCCGGCCACCTCATAAATGAACTTCTTCATGTTCATGCCCAGCGGCACTTCGTAAATGCCGGGTTTGTTGACGTGCCCCGCGATGCACAACATCCGCGTGCCGCCATTTTTCGGCGTGCCGCGATTCGCGTACGCTTCGCCGCCTTCGAGGATGATCGACGGCACCGCGCTCAGCGTCTCCACGTTATTGATGATTGTCGGGCATCCATACAACCCGACCACGGCAGGGAACGGCGGCTTGATTCGCGGGTACCCGCGTTTGCCTTCGAGAGACTCCATCAGCGCGGATTCTTCGCCGCACTCGTAGGCCCCCGCGCCCGTATGAATCAAGAGATCGAAATCGAATCCCGACCCCAGGATATTTTCTCCGAGATATCCGCTCGCGTACGCTTCCGCGATCGCTGCGTCCACGATGTCCAGCACGTAGCGATATTCCCCGCGGATATAAATGAATCCCCGGTGCGAATGAATGGCCCGCCCGGCGATGACCATCCCTTCGATCAACTGGTGCGGGTCCATCTCCATCAGCGGCCGGTCTTTGCAAGTTCCCGGCTCGGATTCATCGGCGTTGCAAATCACGTACTTAGCCTTCGGCGAATCCTTCGGCACAAAAGACCACTTCATTCCTGTCGGGAATCCCGCGCCTCCGCGCCCGCGCAGGTTGGACTTCTTTACTTCATCGATGATGCTTTCCGGGGTCATCTCCTTCAGCGCTTTTTCCAGCGCCTTATAGCCGTCATGGTTCAGGTAAACGTCAATCTTGTGCGAATTCTTAATGCCCCAACGTTTGCTAATGAGTGGGGTTTCCGCCGGATGCCGCGTGTGCAGCGCGCCCGATATCACCGGCTCCGGAGCGGGCCGCTTCCCGGCATCGAGGTCTTGAATGATGCGATCGAATTTGATGGGCGTCAGGTTCTCGTAAAAGTCGTAATTGACCTGCATTGCCGGCGCGCCCGTGCACGCTCCGATGCATTCCACTTCTTCCAGCGAAAAGATTCCGTCAGCTGTTGTCTCTTGGTGGCCGATCTCCAGCCGCTTCTTCGCCCGTTCGAGCAGCTCGTAGCCGCCTTTCAGCATGCACGCAACGTTCGTGCAAATCTGCACGTGATTCTTGCCCCATGGCTTCCGGTGCAGCATCGAGTAATACGCCAGCGTCTCCTCGATCTGCACGTTGTTCAAATCCAGCCGCCGCCCTATCTCCGCAATCATCTCGTCGCTGACGCAGCCGAATTCATCTTGCGCGTACATCATCATCGGAATCAGAGCACTCCGCTTCACCGGATAGCCGCTCTGCAACTTCTCAAACTTCGCCGTCAGTTGTGCCGAAAGTTCCATGATCCTCGACCGCTCCACCCGTTCCACCAACTCCACGAATTCCCGATCGCGCCTTTCTCCGCCCGTTCTTCTGCGCCCTTTCTTCCCCGTGATCTCTGTGTTCTCTGTGCCCTGTGTGTTAATTCTTTGTTCTTAAATTCCTAATCCGGCCGCTCGCCACTTCTTTATCGGTCCACTTCCCCCAGCACGATATCCGTCGTCCCGATGCAAGCAATCACGTCCGAAATCAACTGCCCTTCAATGAGCTTCGGCAGCGCCTGTAAATTAACGTAGGAAGGGGCACGGAAGTGGACGCGCAGGGGCTTGGGCGAACCGTCACTAGCCACGAAGCATCCCAGCTCTCCGCGCGGGGACTCAACGGCAACAAAAGCCTCTCCCGGCGCGGGCGAAAAACCTTCCGTAAAAATCTTGAAGTGATAAATCAGCGCTTCCATCTCCGTTTTCATCTTTTCGCGTTGCGGCGGGATGATCCCCGGCGCCTCCGCTTTGATCGGGCCTTCGTCCGTGATTTTGTCCACCGCCTGCCGGACGATCTTCAGGCTTTCCCTCATCTCGGCAACGCGCACCAGGTATCGCGCGTAACAGTCGGATTCCCTGCGTGTCGGAACATCAAAATTGAATTCCTCATAACTCGAATACGGGAACGCCTTGCGATTGTCGTACGCCACGCCCGCGGCCCGCAGCATGGGCCCGGTGATGCTCAGGGCCACCGCATCCTCGGGCGAGACATATCCAATGCCTTTTGTCCGCCCGATCCAGATGCGGTTTTCCGTCAGCAGCGTTTCGTATTCGTCTACGCTGCTGGGCATCATCTTCAGGAACCGGTCCACGGCCGAGCGCCAGCCCGCCGGGGGATCGAGGGCCAGCCCTCCGATTCGAATGTAGCTGGTCATCATCCGCTGCCCGGCGAACATTTCGAAAATCTTCAGGATCTCCTCGCGTTCGCGGAAGCAGTAAAGGAAAACCGACATGGCCCCAAGATCGATCGCGTGCGTCCCCAGCCACACGAGATGCGAAGAGATGCGCTGCAGCTCGACCATCATCACCCGGATGTATTGCGCGCGTTTCGGAACTTCCAGTCCGAGCAGCTTTTCCACCGCCAGGCAGTACACCAGGTTATTTCCCAGCGGATTTAGGTAATCCATCCGGTCCGTCAACGTAATGACCTGGGAGTAGGTCTTGTCCTCGCAGGATTTTTCAATGCCCGTATGCAAATAGCCCAGGTCCGGGATGGCCTTTACGACCGTCTCGCCGTCCAGCTCCAGCAAAATGCGCAGCACCCCGTGGGTCGCAGGGTGTTGCGGTCCCATGTTGAGGACCATTGTTTTTGCCGTGCCGATGGCGGTTTCTACGGTGGTCATGGTGTGCTGCTCTTCCTGAACAGCTCGCCGGTGTTGGGCACGTCACGGAAACCCTCGACGGGATAGTCCCTGCGCAAGGGATAACCTTCCCAATCGTCAGGAAGCAGAATGCGCCGCAAATCCGGATGCCCGGTGAAGCGAATCCCAAACAGATCAAATACCTCCCGTTCCAGCCAGTTCGCCCCCGGCCACACTGGCACTAATGAATCGACGGCGGGGTCGCCGTCAGACAGCCACACCCTCAGCCGCACTCTTTCGCGCCGCGGAATGGAAACCAGGTGGTAATCCAGTTCGAATCGCGGTTCGGAGGGGTAGCGGTCCACGCAGGTTGCATCACTGAGCAGGCTGTATTGCAGTTTCGCATCTTCGCGGCAACGCTCGGCCGCTGCACGAAGCAGCTCCCGAGGCACCACGATCGTGGTTTCACCACGGAATTCAATGACCTCGGCCACCGCTTTGGGGTTCCACGAGCGCAGACATTCGGCTACAACATTAGCGTTTTGGCTGGGGGACTCCGTCACGATTTTCAATCCCATAGGCGCCGGCTACTTGTGCCAGTCCAGCGCGCCCTTTTTCCACAGGTAAAGGTAACCGACCAACAGAATGGCGATGTAGATCATCATCTCCACAAAGCCGTACCATCGCAAACTTCGAAAAATGTAAGCCCAGGGGTACAGGAAAATGGCTTCCGCGTCGAATAAGATGAAAACCATCGCCACGAGGTAAAACCTAACGGAGAAGGGCGCGCGGGCGTCTCCAGTGGGCTCCATGCCGCACTCGTACGGCTGCTGCTTGGCACGGCTCGGTCGCCGCCAGCCTATCAGCACGGAAACAGCAGTCAGCGCACCGGCCAGCGCCCCGGCGATCAGCAGGTGTAAGAGAAGCGGGGCGTAACTATGTAAGCCGGACTCGCTCATGGCCGAAGCGTTATAATAGCGATTCGAACGCCAGTCGGTCAAATGCGAGCGAACGAATGCTCTTTGGGCACAATACGAACGTGAAGGTGGGCGAGATCACCTATCACATTCAGACGGAAGATCGTGGCACCACCAACGCCCTCATTGATACCACCGTTTATTTCCACGGCCGCGTCCTGCATCGCAGAACAAACAACTATTTCGACCTGCTTCCGCTGGACCCCGGCCGCGAACAGACCCTGAAACTTCGCTTGGATGAGCAGCACCGTTCTACCATTGAGGAGATTCGAACGGGAGCCTTGCATCTCTCGCTGCCGCGCGACGAAAAACCCGCGCCTTCCCCCGACGTGTCTTCAGATGGAAATCGAGCGTCCAAACTCCTCCATCTCGAACTTCTCAATGCAAAGACTTGGCTCACCGGCAAACGCGCATTGCTGCAAGTCGCCGTGAGGGATGCAGCCAATAGAGCCGTCGAGGGCGCTAAAGTTGCCGCGCGCGTCGATGGCGCGGCCGAGCCTCTCGAGTTTTCCACCGAGACGGGACCGTTCGGACACGCTCAGCTGGAATTCGATATGCCACGGCCCGCAGGCGCGGAACCGGCTTTGGTAATCGAAGCGGCTCACGGCCACTCGAAAGGGCACTTGCGTTTTCAGTTGAAGGCCAAACCGCGCGTCCCTTCGGCGGCGTCCTAGTTTCGGATGAATTCGTAGATTGAAAGCGCGGAAAGATGCACATGGAAATCACGATTACAGTGAACGGAGAAAATCGCGCTGCAAAATCCGGCGCTACGGTTGTGGATTTGCTCCATGAACTCGGACTCCATGGCGGGCGCGTCGCGATTGAACGCAACCTGGAAATCTTGCCTCGGCCACAGTGGCCGGAAACCCGTCTGGCGCAAGACGATCGGTTCGAAATCGTCCAATTCGTCGGCGGCGGCTAGCGCATCCTGTTTCAAATCAATTCGCCGTCAGACTCCGTCGAGCAGGTGCCCCATTTTACGTTTCTTTGTTTTGAGGTACGCGCGTGAAATTTTCGAAACGCGTGGCTGGCAGGGAACTCGCTCGACCACTTTGATTCCGGAACTTTCCAGCTGGCGCACTTTTTCCGGATTATTCGAAAGCAGGCGAATTCTTGTCGCGCCAAGCTTTTTCAAAATCTGAGCGGGGAAATCATAATCGCGCGCGTCCGCGGCAAACCCGAGTTTTTCGTTGGCTTCGACGGTGTCCATCCCTTGATCCTGCAACTCGTAAGCGCGCAGCTTGTTCATCAAGCCGATGCCCCGGCCTTCCTGCGGAAGATAAAGAAGCACTCCGGAAGCGGCTGCGCCGATTTTTTTCAGCGAGAGTTCGAGCTGTGCGCGGCAATCGCAGCGCAGTGAAGTGAGTACGTCTCCCGTCAAACACTGTGAATGAACGCGAACCAGTGGCGCCGTCTTTCCATTCATCTTGCCGCGTACCAGGGCCACCGCTTCTTCCTGCTCCCCGTTGCCCCTAAACCCATAGATCGCGAAGCGGCCAAAGCGCGTCGGCAACGCCGCACGCGCGACGATCTGCAACCCGGGAGTTTCGGTATTCACGGTCTCGGTGGGAATGGGTTTGGTGCTCATCGGGAAAAGAGAAGTATAGCAGGGAGGCCGTTCCCACAAAATTGAACGGGCCCATGCCGAAAAAGAGCGCGATGCGCCGCAATCGGCACAAAGAGTGCGCTACTGCTTTACATCGTGACGGCGATTGGATAGCGTTAGCGTGAGACGCGCGGGCGAATCGAATATGGATACGGCGACTCCAGTACGAGATTTTCTTTTCACCTTGCTGCTGAAGGTGGCTGTGGCGTCTTCGTTTGCGGCGCTGCTGGCGCGGTGGAACACGCTTCGCCGCGTGTTGTTCACCGAGCAGCGCGACCCCGACCAAAAACTCAAACTCATGTTATTCATGACGCCCCCGCTGATCCTCGGCGTGACTCTGCGGCTTGTGGGAGGAACTGCGTATTCTTTCGCCGATTTGTCGCTCGAGGGCGCGTTCCTGATGGGGCTGCTCGGCGGCCGCGTGGTGGGGCCGATTGGCGGCGCGATTATCACCATTCCGGCTCTGATCTCGCACGAGTGGCTGGCGATGCCGGCGGCGTCCACGGCGGGGTTGCTGGGCGGGTTGATCCGGCAGATGATTCCCAACAAAGAAGACATTTGGAATTTTGGCCCCTTCACCTTTCTGAGTATTCCCAGGGCCACGATTCGGCTTTTGACCAAAGCGCAACTGTCCTGGGAAATGGCGCCGCTGACGGCGTGCGTCGGATTGGAACTAGGCCGCGTGGCTCTGGTGACGGCCACGAAGCCCAAGTGGTTGTTCGCGATTGACGCACGTTGGGACTGGTGGCTGATTCTGGTGGTGATCGCCACGCTGATGTCCGTGGCGGCGCCGCTGAAGATCTGGAACAACACACGCAACGAAATGAACCTCGAGCGGCACCAGCAATTGCTGCTGAAAGCCCGCATGGATGCGCTCTCCCGGCAAATCAATCCGCACTTCCTCTTCAACACGCTGAATACCGTGACGGCGCTGATTCGTTTCGATCCGGATTCCGCGCGCGGCGTGGTGCTGAAGCTGAGCAATATTTTGCGCAGGCTGCTGCGCAAGCACGAAACGTTTGTGCCGCTGCGCGAGGAATTGCAATTCATCGACGATTATCTGGACATCGAAGTGGCGCGATTCGGGCGGGACAATCTGGAGATTGTGAAGCAGCTCAGCGAAGAAACGCTGGACGCCTTCGTCCCCAGCATGCTGCTCCAGCCGATTGTGGAGAACTCCCTGAAGCACGGCCTGGCGCCAAAGCTTGAAGGCGGGAAAATCCAGTTACGAACGGCCAGCCGCGACGGGCGACTGTCTATTGAAATTGCAGACAATGGCGTCGGCATCTCGGAAGAGAAGATGCCGCACGTGTACGTCGAGGGCATCGGCCTGAGCAACGTGCGCGAGCGCCTGCGCGTCCTCTACGGCACGGATTTCCATCTGGACATCCAGAGCCGCCCCGGCGAAGGCACCGTCATCCGGATCGATATCCCCGAGCTGGTCTCCACCATGCAACCCGTCACGTAAGATGCCGCACATTTCAACGCTGTGGGTAGGCATAGCATCCCCACGCCTCCTTAAACTGCATGAATATCAAAACAAAGGAGTTGCTGGAAAGGCAATTCATAAGTCGTTGAAAACAAAGGGACAGGGAATGGGTCATTTTCTAAGGCTTCACAGTTTGAAGGTTGGAACGTGGTACAAGAGGCTCAGAGCCTTGCGGAATGAGCCCGGCGACAAGCCAGAACTGTCTACGGAGGAAAGGATAACATGCTGACATCATGCAGCTAATTGATTACAGCGAATAGTCGAATTATTGAACGGCGCGAGACGCGGGGTAAACGGCTGGGCGTTCAGAAGGGCAGCCTATTTACTCGACTTCCCACCGGCAGCAGCGCTTGCAGCCTTGGCGCGAGGTTCTGCCACAACCGGATGCGAACTCGTGCTTTGATCAGCAAACAGCGGATGCGGAACGAGGGACGCAGGAGGCTCCTGCTCGAATCTCAGCACTTCGGAGGGTTTATAGAGATATTCTTTGCCGCACTCATCGCATCGGACTCTGAAGCGGCTATCGATCGGCGGACGGGGGGTGACAGCGTCTGTTTCGGCTAGTGGGATTCTGTGCCTGAAAAACAGATTCTTCCGAAGGTGAAACCAATGGTTCTTGCACTGGACCACCCAACAATAACTGCTATTTTCCCACATACGAGTACCCTCCGGGCTGTGATTAAGGTGGGCAGGGACTTTCGTTGCCCGAATCATATCAAATCAAGTGGAACGATTTCAAGAAAAGCACTCAGCTTAGCGGAAGCGCACGTCAGCTTGCTGTGTCACGTTAGGGGCCGCGATCCGGCAAAGTCGTGTTGGGGCCTTTCAGTGCGAACCGGGCGAGAGAGGCAGTTTGGACTTTGGCAACTCGGGAAGGATAATTGGTCACTTCCCTCCTTTCCGGGGACCTCGCCGTGATATAAAACGTGTGTCTGCTTAGAATTGGGAGCTTGCGCAGAGCCTCCTGGGGGATATCTCAGATGCCGCTTAAGCGCCACCGAGCACGGCGTTATCCCTTCCATGCCAGCATCGAGCTGACCGATCTGCGGTCGGAAACTCAGGCCAGGCAACAAACCAGGGACCTGAGTCTGTTCGGATGCCATGTGGACACCCTGAACCCCCTACCGGCGGGGACAAAAGTCAGGATAAAGATTTCCTACGGAAGTGAGAACTTCGCTGCTCTGGGTAAAGTGATTCATGCTCGACAGAACTCCGGGATGGGCATCCTGTTTACAAAAATTGAACCGAACGACCAGTTGGTTCTCGATAAGTGGATCGCTGAGCGAAGAGAGCTGTAAGAGCGACGCTAGGTCGTTTATCGCATATCATTCTTGGTTTCGCCGTTCGTAACGAAATCCCCATTCTACTAGTGTTTTATATCGTCTGGAGACCAATCCGCGACAACCGGATGGGAGCCGGTGCTTCGATCATTAAATAGAGGCTGCGGAGTGAATGACCGAGGAGGCTGTCGCTCGAATCCCAGCACTTCTAAGACTTTATAGCCATACACTTTGCCGCAACCATCACGTCCTCTCCAACCGGAGCCGAAGAATGCCCCACCTCGCCGCGATGTGCATAAGCAGCTTCAACCGTGAACCGATTCGCGACGCAATCCACTTTGCGCCGCGAAGTAGTCTGCCGCGCAAACCAAGATTCAGGCACCCGCAACCTAGTTTGCGCCGCAAACCAAATTCACCCTAAAGTATTGCAGGGAAAAGACATATCGTGCAGCGAGGAAACGGGTAGCCGATGGAGCCGGGCTGAAGCCCGGCCTCGGCGGGCGGAGAATAGGGATGGAGTTCCACGAACCGGGAAGATCGTTTGTGGGCTAAGTACTTGCCAACGATGCTTGCATCGCAGCTTTCGACACTTTGGCTTCTTTTGCTTCTTTGCTGCCGGTCGAGGTGAGGTCCTGATTTCCAAACCCGATGCCGATTTTTTTCAAAAATGCGGTTGGAGGTTCGCCGCCGGCGAAGATCCAGACGTAATCGTTGGGGATCTCCTCGGGCTTACCGCCGACTTCCAGAATCACGGATTTTTCTTTGAATTCCGTGGGAATGGAATTGAAGACCACTTTGACTTTGCCCTTGCGCATAGATTCCTGAATGCGCTGGGCGTTGCGTTCCTTGATGCGGCCGAAGGCTTCTTTGCGATAGGAGAGCGTGACCTGATTGCCGACTTGGTGGCCCAGGCCCATGGCGGCCTCGACGGCACTGTCCCCGCCGCCGACGACCAGGATTTTCTTGTTGATGTAATGGTCCGCTTCAATCAAGCGGTACATCACTTTGGGCATGTCCTCGCCTTTGACGCCGAGCTTCCGCGGGCTGCCGCTCTTGCCGAGCGCCAGCACCACGGCATACGCTCGATATTGAGCTTTGGGCGTCGCTACGGTGAAGATGCCATCCTCGCCCTTCTTGATGTCTTCCACCTTTTCACCCTGGCGCAGCTTGAAATCCGCGCGCTGCAGGACTTTGTGCCAGAAGGCGATCAGTTCTTCCTTGCTCAGCTCCGTCTTCTTGAATTTCCCGTGCATCGGAAATTCCACCGGACTGGTCATCACCAGTTTCTGGCGGGGATACTTGGCCACGGTGCCGCCGATCTCTCCCTCATCAATGGTAATGTAATTGAGCTTTTTCTCCGTGGCGCGGAGTGCAGCGCTGATTCCCGCAGGCCCTGCACCCACAATCAGCACCTCGTAAACGTCCGAGGAGCGCCGTGCGCCGTTCGATGATGCGGCTTTCTGGGCAATGGTATCGATGCAGTCGCGGCCCTGGTTGATGGCGTTCTTGATGAGCGCCAGGCCGCCTAGCTCGCCGACGATATACA
>Ga0307475_10002540_pt1 | contig 10993 bp, 9 predicted proteins | sample atmos_gasesECM1C_FD_203317 | JGI IMG/M metagenome (GOLD analysis project Ga0307475, IMG submission 203317) | Hardwood forest soil microbial communities from Morgan-Monroe State Forest, Indiana, United States - atmos_gasesECM1C_515 | ecosystem: Environmental > Terrestrial > Soil > Temperate...
CGTCACCGTACCGCGAATGCTGGCATAGAGGTTATCGGCGCTAGCGGAGACCGAGAGTAGACCGACGACAGCAACGGACAGCAGGGCTAGCAAAGCCAGCTCTCGAATTCTGTTAAATCGAAATTCGGATTGCATGTATTTTCTCCTGAACCTATCGAATCCGGTGAATCGTTCAAATGTTGAGCCAGCCAGAAGGCGAGCCCCTTGATCTGAAGAACCCTTGGAGGCAGCAACCCACATTCCAAAGTGGATCGAACGTAACTAGTTCATTTATTGAGCCTTATAATCCTTGGAACGAGATAAATACTACTTTCGGAAGGTTCCTGTCAACCAGAAATATGAGAAGTGGTATTCCGTGCAGCAACAGATGACTGCGGTTGGAACTGTACCCAAGGCTTGCTCCTTCGTGAGGCTTCATCGGTCAGGACACCAGAGTATGCAGAGAAACTCGCTTCGGCACGGCGTAGCGCTCTTCAACCGCGCCCACTTTTTCGACGCTCATGAAGTTCTCGAAGACGTCTGGCGCTCGGTGCCGCGCGACTGTACCTCGCGCCGGCATCTCCGTTTGCATCTCCAAGGTCTGGTTCAGTTGGCGGTCGCTTTTCATCACCAGTCCACTGGCAACCATGTCGGCGCGCGCTCGGTTCTGGAGCGTGCCATGCGCAATCTCAATGGCGCGGACAGCTCGTTTCCCGATCTCGATCTCGAGCGACTGCGCGCCGAGTTGGAAATCTGGCGGCAGCATTTGGATGATTCCAAAGGCGCGAGCGAAAAAAAATTGCACGGGCGGGACGTTCGTCGGCATGACGTCCTTAAAAGCAGTGCCCTACCCCTGCCGAAGATTATGAGGCGCCGCTAAATCGCTGCCGGATCGTGGTCGCATACTGACCGCGTCTGACGGACCGCGCCTGACTGATTGCGCCTGCTAGAATCTTCTTCCTGTGAAGTCCAGTCTTTCATCGTCCCGCAAGACGCCACGAACGACGCCACCGAATCGCGCGCCCCGGTCCGTTCCTCTCGCTGTGCCGCTCGCTGTTCCGCTCCTCGACTTGCGCCGCCAGTACGATGGCATCCGCGAAGACGTGCTGGCCGCCATCACGCGGGTGTGCGATTCGCAGAGCTTCATTCTTGGTCCGGAGGTGGAGGCGCTCGAGCGCGAGATTGCAGCGCTGACGGGAGCGGCCTGCGCCGTTGGTTGCGCGTCCGGAACGGAGGCCCTCTGGCTGGCGCTCGTCGCTGCGGGCGTCAAGCCCGGAGACTCGGTCATCACCACGGCATTCAGCTTCTTTGCGTCGGCCAGCGCAATTGTGCGGGCAGGCGCAACGCCGGTTTTCGTGGACGTCGATCCCGGCACCCTGAATCTCGATGCGGCCCTAGTTGATCGGCAGCTGCGGAGAAAGCGACCCGAGAATCTTCGTGCCATTCTTCCGGTGCATCTTTACGGCCAGTGCGCCGACATGGACGCCTTCGAGCGCATAGTTAAAGAAAACGTCAATGAAAACGCTAAGGAATTCGGGGTTGTAATTGTGGAAGACGCCGCCCAGGCAATCGGCGCCGAGTGGAGCGGGCGCGGTGCAGGCTCACTCGGGGTAACTGCCGCCTTCAGTTTCTATCCCACCAAGAATCTAAGCGCCTACGGAGACGCGGGAATCGTCACCACTACTCGTCCCGAGATGGCCGAGCACATGCGGCGGCTCCGCAACCACGGCAGTCCGCAGCGCTACTACCACGACGAATTTGGCTGGAACGGACGCATGGATGCTATTCAAGCAGCGGTGCTCCGCGTGAAACTGACACACATCGCGGACTGGAATCAGCGCCGACGGCAGCACGCTGCGAAGTATGATCGGCTGTTTGCCGACTCCGGGCTGACTTCCAGGCGGACTTCTGACCAGACTTCGAACCAACTTACCGCGCCAGTGCGCTTGCTGGCGCGGAGTCCGCAAGCTCAACATGTGTTTCATCAGTATGTGATTCGCGCCCAGCGCCGGGACGAACTGCGCAAATTTCTCGTTGAACGAAAAATTGGGTCGGAGATCTACTACCCGCTGCCTCTGCATTTGCAGCCGGCCTTTTCTTACCTCGGACTGAAGGCAGGAGACCTGCCGGTCTCAGAACAGGCGGCCAAAGAAGTGCTGGCCTTGCCGATGTTCCCGGAGTTAACCGAGGGCGAGATTCGTTGGGTCGTCGAGAGTATTGCCGATTTCTACGGCTAGGTCTTCACCACGGCTTGGGTCTTCACCACAGAGAGCACAGGGGACAAGGGGAAACACAGGGGGAAGCAACTCTCGCTATATGACTCGCCCTCTTTGGTAAGGCGCTTGGCACTATCGCCTCCGTTTCTTTTTCCGAGTTGCAGTCCGCTGCGGCTGTTCTCCCGCCGCGTACACTCTCCGCACAATCGGCGTGTTGAGCTTGTATTTGCGCTCGGTGACGTTGCCGTTGTCGTCCTTCACTCGAATAACAAACGCCGGCAACATACCTTCTTTCTCGAAGTTTTCTTGTGAAACGGTCACGGGCAGGGCGCCTTCCATACGCTCGCGATAGGCCGTCTCGTAGCGATGGCGCCTTACGTTCCATGTGAAGACGCGAATCTGATTGAAGTCAAACGGCAGGCCATCCCTGGGCTCGGTGAGAACTGTCAAGTACTGCGCGACTTTCTTGTCACCATCCTGAACCTGATTCAGCACGAAGAACGCGACAATGCGCTGGCCTTCCGCATATTGGGCGATGTCGAGCGGGACGTCGAGATCGATCATGCGGGCCAGCACCCAGCCGACACGGTTGTGGGAGTCGCGCACCAGCCACCAGTCTTCAATCACCGGAACCGGCTTCTTGTCTTGTTCATCTTTCTTGCTGCCCGGTTTGGCGGAGCGCGATGGCGCCGCAACCGCGCCTGGCTTCTCCGCCGTGCCTCGCTTCAACAGCGATAGCTTCTCGCCGGAAGAAATCTGATAGAGATGCTCGGTATCACGCCCCGGTTCGACGTGCAGGTTCGTGTCGTTGCGCGTCGCGCCCCGAGCCTGCACGGGATCGTTCTGGTTGTCGGCAGTCAGCTTCTGGATCTGATCGAAGACTTCCTGGCTGACGAGGTAGCGCTGTTCCATCCATCCCGTCGTGCCGTCTGCGGTGCGCACTTTGACGAAGCGGCGGTCATGGTCGAGCACTTCAACGCGCTCGCCATTCTTCACCACTCCGGCTTTTTCATAGACCGCAGCCACGTGGTCGCGCAGTGTGGCCTGAACGCCGGAAACGTAGGCGACCTCGAGCACGCGCCCACGGCCGCGATTGCACGCCGACGAAAAGAGCAGAATGGAAATCGAAATGCACAACGAAAACTGCTGGCGGAAGCGTTTCACGGGCTCGCTATCCAATATAGCGCGAGCCCGCTTCCCCCGTTACTCGATCATTCGTTACTCGATCATTGAGTTTGCAGCACCCAAGTGCCGTTCAAAAGGTTCAGGCCATCTTTCCCGCCGAACACGACTGTCTGCTGATGCAACTCATCGAAGGCCATCCCGCCGCAAACTTTACACGGCGGTGGAATCCCAGATCTCGAAAACCGCGACACGCGGGGCACCAGCAAGCCAGCTAATTCACGGAGAAACAGTCAGCGTGGCTGTTGGAGACGTTACGGTTCCCCCGCTGGGGCTCGGATAGGTCATTACGAGTTGATATGGGGCGATCGTGCTCGCATTTGAACCCGCTGTGCACAGTTCGTCCGGGTTAGTATTGGTATCAACCGAGACTGTGCATGTGATATTGCCATCGGACGGTGTGATCGTCAATGTGCCGCCATTGTTAGCCGTGATGAAAGATGGCGGGCCGGGAGTCGCCGCAAAGGTAAAGGATGCGCCGCCCCCTGATATTTTGGCGTTGCCGGATGCGGGACTGACAGTAATGGCGGTAACGTTTCCGATCACGGTGGCGGTGGCGGTGGCGTTGAGGGCCTGAGCGCTTGCTGATATGGTTGCGCTACCCGACGTTACCCCGGTGAGAGTAGCGCTGCCAGTGCCAGTAACGGTGGCCACGCTCGGCGGGACGCTTGACCAGCTTACTCCGCTCGTTACTGGGCTGCGCGTACCATCGTCGTAGGTTCCGAAAAGCTGCAGGTTTATGGTTTTATCCACGTTGACCTGCGGAGCGGTCGGATTGATGGCGATCGACTGGAGAATAGGTTTCGGGAAGAAACCCCGGCAGCTGACCCCAAAGGTCAGTCCAACCAGAACCGTAACGGCAAGCGTCAACGCCAGTTTGCGCGCAGTCAACATAAACATAGAATGATCGCCTCGAATAGCGTGATTTTAGCAGAACGCACGGCCCTCGCTCGGTCCCCGGTAGTGCATGGCTTGGGTCGTGTCGTGCCTTTCGCACACACGTGGTCGCCGCGCTCTCGAATATAAAGAACGGATCGCGATCCTGAACTTGCGCGATGTTTTCCAGTTGGTTGCGGAAAGGGAGATTTCCGATGCTGAGCCCCTGAAGGGGCATCCTGATTTTCGAAGAACTTTCGGCGTCGCTAAAGCGATGCCCTGATACGAACCAGATACGAACCTGGCTTTATTTGAAAACCGACTTTACTGACAGCTGATAACTGACAGCTGAGAGCCTTGCTCTACTTCGGCCGCTTCTTGCCCGCGTTCGCGATCCGCTCGTCGATCGGCTTCCGCGCGGCGAAGCCCTCGCCTGTTCCGTGCCAATGCGTGACCGTGGGCTCGCCCAGTTTCCAGCACAGCAGGAGGATCTCGCCCTCCACCTTGCAGGGGAAATCGAGCAATCCGATGTCGAGATCTTTTACCTGCACGCCGGTCGCGTCAATTTCCGCGAGGGCATCCTTGACGCGCCGAATCGCCTTTTCGCGCTCCGCCTTGCGCCGCGCCAGATGGACCACATTCAGCATCATGCCCCCGTTCAGAAAAACACGGTGCGCGGTCTCCTGCAACTCCGCGTCCACGCCTTCAATCAGCTTCTTGCCGTTAATCGCCTGTTTGAGCAGCGACTCCAGAATCGGCAGGAGTGTCTGCGCTTCGTCGAGGGTAAAGGTGCGGTCTGACATGTACGTCCATTCTACTGGAATTAGGCCGAGAAGGAATGTGCAGATTGGTCTACAATAGTGATCAATCTAGCCAAGTACGGGGAGACTCGGTAATGGCCCACACGCGCGTGTTGTCTACCATCCTGCTTACCCTCACCTGTGGCTGCACGATCGGAGTTCGGATTGAAGCTCAAGAAGTTCCCATCCCTCAACTCACTCCGGGTTCCGCGCGCAAACCTGCAGCCGAACCAAGTAAGCCGGCCGAGCCCGCGCCGCCGCAGACGGTTGCCCTGACGGTAGCGAAAGGCGCACCTTTGCAAGTGGCGCTGGATCAGGAAGTCCGAGTGAAGAAGGTAGGACAGCCGGTTCATGCGCGCATCGTGGAGCCGGTATATGCGTTCGATCACATTGTCGTGCCCGTTGGTTCCGAGGTCATCGGCGAAATCACGAACATCGAGTCGCTCTCCGAGGGCAAGCGTACTTTAGCCGTGCTGAATGCGGACTTCACGCCCCTCCGCAAAGTCGAAGTCGGCTTCCATGAATTGGTGCTGCCCGACGGAAGACGTTTCCCGCTGCATACCAGCGTCGCTCCCGGCTCCGGCCAGGTCATCGAGTTAGTCACGTCGGCCGACGAAAAAGAAAAGAAAAATCGCGTAAAGAACATGGCGTCCGAAAAAACCAAAGAGGCGAAGCAGCGAGCCCACGAGCAGTGGGACAACGCGATGAAAGAACTAAAAACGCCTGGCAAGGTTCGCCGCCTCGAACGCTATGGGGAGGCGCAGCTGCCTGTTCACCGGCAATATATCCCGGCCGGAACCGTGTACTTCGCCGAATTGGTGGACCCGCTGGATTTCGGGAGCGTGGTGATGACCGCTTCCATGGCCTCCTCGATTGGCGCCGAACTTCCCGAAGGAAGCGTGGTTCACGCTCGCCTGGTCACACCGTTATCGTCCGCAACCTCCCACAAGGGACAGGACGTGGAAGCAGTCCTCTCACAACCGCTGATGGATGGTGATCGCTTAATCCTTCCTCAAGGCAGCCGCCTGAAGGGCACGGTCAAGCAGGCGCAACCCGCGCGTCGCATGAAAAAGAACGGACAGCTGCGTATCGCATTCTCGGAACTTGTGCCTCCCGATGGCATTGAGCAGAAGATTGTATCTACGCTCGAAGGCGTACAAGCCGGCAAAGATGCCAACGTGAAACTGGATTCTGAAGGTGGCGCGGAAGCGACCACCTCGAAGTCGCGTTATCTGGGAACAGCCGTGTCGCTTGGACTGGCCATGCTGTCGGCGCAAGAGGGGGGCGATCGTGACGGAGGCAAAGTGCACGGAGACGGTGGCAACGCGGCCGCCGGCGGTCTGGGCGGATTCAAGCTGGTGGGGATGATCTTGGGCGCCGCTGTGCGCTCGCGCGCGTTCGGCACAACCATGGGAGCTTACGGAGCCGCAGTGTCGGTTTACACGAACTTCATGGCGCGAGGACACGAAGTGGAGTTCCCGAAAAATACCGCCATGCAGATTGGAGTTGGAACACGCGCGGGGACCGCTACGCCGCCAGCCCCGGAAGCGGCGCCGCCCGCAGCGCCCTCGGAATCAGCCGCTCTGAATTAAGCTAGCCGCCGGTGTCGATCCCTACATCGCCAATGGAGAGCCGGCAGTGACTCAGTTCCAATGTTTGAGCCGCGGCCATAACTCCGGCAGCGGTAGCTTCATTCCGCGGCAGAGAAGGATGGTGTAATGCTCCTCTCCCATCGCCCACGGCGGATCAAGCGTTGGCCCCTGCTGTACATCGCGGCAGAAGTGCTGCGCGTCTTCGAGGTCCCACTGCAGCAGAATTAGACTTTCGCCCGTGTATTGCCTCGGTCCCCAATAAAAATAATTCTGGTGAGCGCTGACGGACTTCGGCAGTCCATACTGCGGACCAAAAAAATCGATGGCGCCAGCTTCCCCGTAGTTCCCTGCCAGAATGCCGGTCTTGGCCTCCTCTTCTGGCGGCAATGAGTGATAGAACTGAGCGACGGCAGCAACCATTTCGGGCCAGCCGAATTCATCGCTGAAGTGCTGCGGCAGCGGGCCACTCATGTGCGTTTCCGTTTTCGGCAACTTCAAGCCGAAGGCTTCCATGTAGGGTCCGACTCGCTCCGGAGGAAGAACTGGGATGACGAACGGGACGGCCGGCACACCCAGCACCAGCACGAGGCCAGGCAACGCCACCTTCATCCATCGCCATTTGGCGTGCGCGGCGATGAATGTTTCCCAGAACACTCCGCCCGCGGCAAACAGCATGAGATAAATCGGTGCGAGGTAGTAATCCTTGCCGTGCAGCGCCATCATGATGGCGAGGAACACCAGATAGGTCACTCCCAGCACGCGGTAACGTTTGCCTTGGGCATGGAACAGCAGGAAGCCCAGCCCGGCAATCCAGACGATCACGCTGACGGGCAGCAACATCATGATCTGTTGCAGCAAGAATTGAAGTGGCGGCAACTCCACATTCTTATGGGTCCTCTTCACGTTGCTTAGATCGACCCAGGTCGGAAAACCGTGCTGGTATTGCCAGATAAGGTTAGGCAGGCTCAGCAGAACGATGACGATGGCGGCAATCCAAAGCCACTTACTGCGAAACCAGCGACGCTCGGGAGTAAGGAGAAGACCGGCGGTGAGGCTGATAAGAAAGAACGCGGTCGAGTGTTTGTTTTCCAACCCCAGCCCGAGCAGCACGCCGCACCACACCAGCAACTCCGGCTGATTGCGGTTGATCGCGCGCAGCAGAAAGTAAATGCTGCCCATCCAGAACAAGGGCTCGAACGGGTTCATCGAAAAGCGGGTGCCATTGCCGAGAATCACCGGAGCCATCAGCACTGAGAGGCACGCCAGCAAAACGGCGAACCGCTTGCCACCGAGTTCCCGCGTGATCAGGCCGGTGAGCACGATCTCGGCGCCATTGGCCAGCGCTGGCAGGAACCGAATCGCGTGCAGGGAATCCCCAAACAAAAGACGGCTGACGCGCAGGAGGAGCGAGGCCAACGGGGCAAAGTCTACATAGCCCCAGGCGAGATGATCGCTGGTCGCGATGTAATAAAGTTCGTCGCGAAAGTAGCCGTAGCGGCCATTGGTCGCCATCTGCAGCAGCACGGCGGCGGCCGCGAGTAAATACGCTATGGCCATGCCGCCGGAAAACCATGACTGCTGGCTAATAACAACTTCTCGCTGGAGAACGGGAGATTCTGTTTGTAAAGTTGCTTGCGGATTTGTCATAGCAGTTTGGTCATAACAGATTTTTCTCACGCCGAGTTTAGTGGACGGTCGAGCCTTCCCAAAGTGAGCAGCGCTATTAATGTGGGGCCTTGCACGCGATCCCGCGCATGCCACGTCGGCATCGCTGCGCCATGCTATTTTTTACAGACGGACATGGCCACGCCGCCCCTACCGCTTTCCCAATCCACCCCCAGGAATATATACGCATTCGGCCTGACTTCGTTCCTCAACGACACGGCCAGCGAAATGGCGTACTGGGTGCTGCCCGCCTTTCTCGCGTCGATCGGCGCGGGAGCGGCGCAACTTGGGATTATCGAAGGCATCGCCGAGAGTGTGGCTTCCTTTGCCCAGCTTTTCTCGGGCTATCTGGCCGATAAAGTTTCGCACCGCAAGCCCATCGTGGTCGGCGGATACTTCGTGGCCAACGCGGTGAAGCCGCTGCTGGCGCTGGTTTCTTCGTGGTGGCAAATTCTGGGGATTCGTTTTGCCGATCGCTTTGCCAAAGGTGTCCGCGGAACCGCGCGCGACGTGATGGTTGCCGAGTCGGTCGACAAGTCAAAGATCGGCTCAGCCTACGGTCTGATTCAGGCCATGGATTCCGCCGGCGCTATCGTCGGCCCGCTGCTGGCGCTCGCTGTGATCGGGCACTTCGGGATGCGCGGCGTGTTCGCGTCCGCAGCGATCCCGGGAGCTCTGTGCGTGATCGTGGCCTGGGTTGGAATCCGCGAGGTTCACCGAAGCAGCAAGCCGTTAACGGAACCTGGAGCCGAGTTGCGCTCGGCTGGACAGCCGAGGGCGGCTGTCCCTACGCGAACGGGCGAGGGCGTCCGTCTTTCCAGTGGCAAGTCCGAGTGGCTCCCAAGATTGCCTGTTGGTTTCTATTACGTGCTGGTCGTGGTCACAATGTTTTCGCTGGGAAATTCCAGTGATATGTTCCTCGTTCTGCGCGCCGGAAATATCGGCATTCCGGCATCTCGCGCGCCATTGCTGGGACTGGTCTTCAACATCATGTTCACCTTGGTGTCATGGCCGGCCGGCAAGTTCAGTGACCGTTTCTCGCGCTCAGCCATCGCCGCCGCCGGATATTTCGTTTTCGCGATCGTCTATTTTGTTTTCGCACTCGCGCCGTCACAACTGGCGATCTGGCTGGCGATGGCCTTCTATGGACTCTTCTATGCGCTGACCAATGCCGTGCTCAAGGCACTGATTGTCGAAAGCGTGGACACCGGCGTTCGTGGCCGTGCTCTGGGGATTTATTCGTTTTGCATCAGCGTCACCACGCTGCTCTCGAGCGTCATCACAGGAGCGCTTTGGAAGCTCTATGGACCAGCGGTCCCATTCTATTTTTCGGCGGGGATTGCGACCGTCTCGGCATTCGCCCTGCTCGGTCATCGTTCGCCGAAGCGGGACTGATCTGTAGGGACGGGGCTTGCCCGGTCTCGGCTTTCGCGCGGCCATCGGGAGACGCGGCAAGCCGCCTCTCTACGGGTCGTCGGGTGCAACTTCATCCGACGGGCGCGACCAGAAATACGCGACCAGCAGAAATACCAAACCCGCGATGCTGTCGAGCACAGCATCACGCCACGTTCCCGTCCGCGATGGAATAAAGCTCTGGTGCCATTCATCCATCGCGGCAACGAGTACGGTCCCCAGCCAAGCCAGGAGCGCCACGCGCCACGACCAGACATCATTGTGAACGAGAGTAGAGTGCCAACCCCGAAGGAGCAGAAGACTCAACATACCGTACCCGATGACGTGCCCGGTCTTGCGCAGATAATGATGGAAGACGAGGAACTTGTAGAAATCGATGTCGCCGAATAGGCTCGTCAACGCCGTATACAGCATCCTACCGGTGTGCTGCGCCGAGAAGAAATCGGTGGACTCAAACGCAATCAGGCCGATCCAGACAAGCGCCGGCCACCATGCGCGCAGAAGATTGGGACGGGACGCAGTCAAATCGGTCGTCAATCGGCCTCGTCCCTTATTCCGCCGCGTAATTCGGAGCTTCGCGCGTGATCATGACGTCGTGCACGTGGCTTTCGCGCAGGCCGGCGGCGCTGATGCGCACGAATCGCGCCTTCTGCTGCAGCTCGGCCACCGACTGGCATCCGCAATAGCCCATGCCCGACCTAAGCCCGCCTACCATCTGGTGGACAATCATCGCTACCGAACCACGATACGGCACGCGCCCTTCAATTCCCTCCGGCACCAACTTTCCCAGCCGGTTCGAGTCTTCGCCGATTACAGGCATCGCCGTCGACGAATCTCCGTCCGAGTTCTGGAAATAGCGCTCGCTCGAACCCGCCGCCATCGCTCCCAGAGATCCCATGCCGCGATACGACTTGAAGGTGCGGCCCTGATACAGAATCAATTCACCCGGGCTTTCATCCGTTCCCGCAAACATCGATCCGATCATCACCGCGGAAGCTCCCGCTGCCAGCGCCTTGCTGATATCGCCGGAATATTTGATGCCGCCGTCGGCAATCACAGGAACGCCCGAGTCGCGGGTGGCGCGCGCCGCTTCCGCAATCGCCGTGATCTGTGGAACGCCCACGCCGGTTACGATGCGAGTCGTGCAGATCGAGCCCGGCCCAATGCCGACTTTCACTCCGTCCACTCCCGCGCGCACCAGGTCGCAGGCGCCGTCAAATGTCGCTACGTTACCGGCAATCAGTTCTATCTCCGGCAACTTCGCTTTCAC
>Ga0307475_10002541_pt1 | contig 10993 bp, 9 predicted proteins | sample atmos_gasesECM1C_FD_203317 | JGI IMG/M metagenome (GOLD analysis project Ga0307475, IMG submission 203317) | Hardwood forest soil microbial communities from Morgan-Monroe State Forest, Indiana, United States - atmos_gasesECM1C_515 | ecosystem: Environmental > Terrestrial > Soil > Temperate...
GTTCCGGTGAGCGCCATCAGGCTCGCGAGGACGCCTTGAAAAATCAGCGCGCCGCCCGGTGTGCGGAACTTCGGATGCACGGTGGCGGTGACGCGAAAAAACAGGCCATCGCGGCCCATGGCATAGGGGACGCGCGCTCCGCTCAGGATGGAGGAATTGAGCGTGCCCAGCGCAGAAACGATCATGGCGAGCGTGATCCAGAAGGCCGCGCCACGGCCAGCAAAGCTTTGGACCACGTCGGATGCAACATGCGCGGAGCCAGCGACCGCCGCGAACGGCAGGGCGTAAAAGCAAGCGGCGGTAAACAGGAGATAGATGGCCGCCACGAAGAGCGTCCCACCGACCAGTGCGAGCGGGATATTGCGCTGCGGCTTCTCCACCTCGGACCCAACGCGATTCAGATCTTCCCATCCGTCGTAGGCCCAGAGCGCGGCGGCAAGCGCGGCGAAGAAGCCACCGAATGCTCCTACGGCCCCGGTCGAAGGCCACAACGGGCGAAAGTGTTCCGCGCTTCCATGTCCGAGCCTGAAAGCCGCCGCGATGATCGCCAGCACCGCCCCGATCTTCAGGAAAGTGAGGGCAACTTGCACGCGCCCGCCCAGGCGCACGCCGAGGTAGTTGATGGCCGTGAAGACGACGATGGCAGCGGCCGCCGCAGGCTGCGCCCACGTGAAGGCGAAATCGTAGGGGCTGCCCGTGATCGGATTGCTCATGTGCCAGGAGAAGATTGGCGCAGCGATCGCAGGGAGCAGGAAGCTCAAAAATCGCGCCAGCCCGGCGGCTATCGAGGCTGCCGAGCTCGATTCGCCGACCATCGAGTGCATCCAGCCAAACAGGAAGCCCCAAACGGGTCCGAGACCACGGCGCAGATACGCGTATTGGCCTCCGGCCTCGGGCAAGGCGGCGCCAAGCTCGGCAAAGGAGAGCGCGCCAAACAGGGAGAGCAGGCCACCGGCAATCCAAGCAGCGAATACGATCGTCACCGAGCTTGCTTCCGTTGCCATCTCGCTCGGCTTCAGGAAGATCCCCGTGCCGATCATCGTGCCAACGACAATGGCGGCGGCAGCCCAACCGCTAAGGCCTCGAACGAGGCCAGGCTGTTCCTCAGGTTTAGGCAATTTGGCGATTTGAATTCTCCGGCGCAGTCAACGGGGCGCCACGACAGGGTTCTGCGGCTCGTCGCTTAAGATCCAGCTTACGAACGATCCCACTGCGAACGTGACAATTGTTCCGAGCAGGACGAACCAGGTCCACGCCAATGGAGTGACCAATCTGGCCGCTACGACCACGGCGAGGCCGGCGACAAATCCCGCAAGCGCCCCGTCCTCGTTCGCGCGAGGGTTCCATGTTGCGAGAAGAAAGACGCCGAGCATGGCACCGTACGTGATGGATGCAATCGTAAGCCCGGCCACGAGCACCGCCCCCCAAGGAGCCAGCCCCAGGGCTCCGAGGACAACACCCCAAATGAGCGTCATCCACCGCGAACGCCCGAGCCATTTAGCTTGGTCAGCATCTTTAGGCGCGGCACCGAGGTCTATGATGCTGGATGACGCAAGCGAGTTCAATGAACCGCTGGCGTTCGACATCGCAACTGCAAAGATGGACGCGAGGACGATTCCGGCCATTCCTCGCGGCATTTCGCGCACGATGAACTCGGGGAAAATGCGGTCGGCGTCGCCCGCCTGCACCGGAAACGGGCTGTAATGCGCGAATACGAAAAGCATGACGCCCAGGACGAGAAACAGCGCAAACTGCGCGAAGATTATCACGCCGCTGGCGAGCAGCGCGGTCTTGCTGTCGCGCTCGTTGCGGGCAGCCAGAAGCCGCTGCACCATGGTCTGGTCGGTTCCATGGCTTGCCATGGTGAGAAACGTTCCGCCCAGGATGCCGGCCCAGAAGGTGTAGCTTTGCGTGAGGCTGAATGAAAAATCGAAGATGCGAAACTTTCCTCCTGCGGCCGCAGCTCCTTGCGCGACAGTGGGCCAGCCGCCGGGGATTTTGTGCAGCAGCAAAAAGAATGCTGCCACGGACCCGGTGAGATAGAGCCCCAATTGAACGACGTCCGTCCAGATGACGGCGCGCATTCCGCCCTCGAACGTGTAGAACAGCGTGAGCAGCGTGACGATCAGAATCGAGATGCGGTCGCCCGTACCAAACGCCACGCTCACCACTTTTCCAATGGCCGCGATGCGTACGCCTTCTGCGAGCGCCCGCGTCCCCAGAAATACGGCCGCCGCCGCGGACTTCATGCGTCCGCCGAAGCGCTTCCCTAAGAGCTGGTAAGCCGTGTAGAATTCACCGTTGAAGTATTGCGGGATGAGGACCACGCATAGAATTACCCGCGCGATTAGATAGCCCAGCACCAGTTGCAAAAAGCCAAGATTTCCACCGAAGGCGATTCCGGGCGTGCCGATGATGGTGAGCGTCGAGGTCTCCGTTGCCACAATCGAGCAGGCCAGCGCCCACCAGGGGGCGGTGCGGCCGCCCAGAAAGTAATCGCGGAGATCGTTCTGGCCGCGGCGGAAGCGGGCGCCGAAGAGTGTGATGCCCGCAAGGTAGAGGACCAAGATCGCGAAGTCGACAGGGCTGATTTGCATTGGGCCGCGCCCGGCAGGCGGCGCGATGCTAACCGCCCGATTCGAACACTGTCAAGCAGGGTGAAGCGATGCCAGAAAAGATCAGCGCTACGGACCCAGGCTATTATCTCGGTTTCGATGGTGGCGGAACGAAGACAGACTGCATCCTGGCTGATGGCGATGGCCGGACACTCGCGAGATCAGCGGTGGGGCCGTCGAATCCGCTTCGGACAGGCTACACGCGAGCGTGGTTCTGCCTCAGTAGTGCGGCAGATATCCTACTGAGCCGCCATAAGCTTCGCGCCGAGGACATTCGCGGGGTATGCGCAGGGCTTGGCGGCGCGGGCCGCATGAACGTGGCACGCCGCGTGGTGACGTTCTTTGAACGCAGCTACCCGAACGCGCAGGTTCGCGTGACAACGGATCTCGAGATCGCTCTCGAAGCCGCCTTCGGAACCGGCGAGGGAATCATTTTGCTGGCCGGAACCGGCTCCGCCGCGTTTGGACGCGATGCGAGCGGGCGCACGGCTCGAGCGGGAGGCCGTGGACCGTGGATCAGCGACGAAGGCAGCGCCTTCGACATCGGCCGGCGAGCAGTCGCTGCGGTGGCTCGCGCCGAGGAGTACGGAGGCGCATCCACGGCGCTTTCAAAAAGGATTTTTGAATGGCATCAATGCCGGAATTGGGACGCCCTGCTCGACCGCATCGCGAAGAATCCGGATGAAATCTTTCCACAAACTTTTCCCCTGGTCGCAGAATTGGCGGATGCAGGCGATGCAGTGGCCCGGCAGATTCTTTCAACCGCGGCTGCATCGCTGGCCGAGCTCGCCGCGTGCGTTTCGAACGAACTCGGGTGGCGCGACCGCGATTTTCCGATTGCGAAAACCGGCGGCGTGTATGGACGCTCGAAGTCTTTCGACGGCTTCATCGCAGCGGAACTAAGGAAAGCTGTGCCGCGCGGCCAAATGATTTCCAGTAAGGTGTCACCGGCGGAAGCCGCCGTCCAGATGGCGATCCGCCTGTGCCGCGCGAAGGGAAATGCCGCCTGAATTGGAAAGCAGTGTCGATCGTGCGCGGTCGGCCCCGGCAGATGAATTGAAGGGTCTCGTCCGCGAAGCGAATGAAGAATCCCTGCTTGCGCTTCTTGAGAATCCGAATCTGGCGGAGCCTCACGTAAGCCTATTGCTCGAACGGATGGATTTGTCCTCGAATGTTCTGGGCGCCATTGCCGCGGACGGAAAGTGGACTTCGAGCGAGGGAATTCGCCTGCGCCTTGCGCGCCATCCGCACACGCCGCGCCGCGTGGCGCTCGCAGTTGCACGCCAGCTCTTCTTGTTCGACTTGGTGCGGTTGAGCCTGCTTCCTTCGGCACCCGTCGATATCCGGCGCGTGGCGGAAGAAATGATCCTGAAGCGTGTGCCGCATCTTCCCGTAGGGGAGAAACTGACGCTCGCGCGCCGGGGACCGGCGCGCGTTGCGGGAGCGCTGCTCGCCGAGGGGCATCCGCAGGCAATGAAACTCGCGCTCGCCAGCGCGTTTCTCACCGAAAGCCAGGTATTGAAGGTGATCGCAAAGTCCGGCGTCCCGGCGCGTACGATTGCCGCAATCGCGCACCATCCGAAATGGTCTTGCCAGTACAATGTTCGCCTGGCGCTCGCGCGCAATGCGCATACGCCCGTTGCCGCTGTACAGGGGTTTCTTCCCAATCTTACGCAGCGCGACCTGCGGGAAATTGCAAAGCTGGATGACCTTGCGCCACATTTGAAGAAATGCATCCAGCAAGAACTCAATCGCCGCGCCTCCGCTGCCGGAGAGCGCACCCGCTAAGCATTCGCGGAATCTTAAATCGAGGAACGCATGGCAGGGCGATCGAATCAGGTGCGTTGGATCATGATACTGGGCGGCCTCGTGCTGATCGGCGTCCTGGCTTACTCCACTTATCAGCAGACCGGTAAGGAATATGAGGTGTGTGTGGCGTTTCGAGGAGCCACGAAATGCGCCACAGCGCGAGGATCAACCCCCGAACAAGCGATACGGAGCGCGCAGGACATTGACTGCTCATCTTTGTCCAACGGCCGTGATGAATTGATGGTTTGCACTGAAACGCCGCCGGCAAGCATTCGCGAAATCAGGTAGCACTCCTCGTACCTTGTGATCACTGCTCGGCGCGAATGGTGATGCAAGCTTGCCCAGCTTATTTTGCAGGGCGCTTGAAGGGTTCCGGCGCGGGCGTCCCCAGCATGCGCAGATATGTCATCAATTGCGCGCGATGATGGACCTCGTGGTCGTTGATTCCAAAAAGAATCACTGCAACTTTGCGGCGAAATCCCAATGCGGGGTGCGAGCGCTCTTCTTCGAACAGGCCGGCTGGCTGGGCCTCGACTAGCCGGAGCGTTTCGCGGTGCGCGCCATCCAGGTTCTTGAGTTCTTCTTCGAGCGTGCCAATCTGACCAAGCACCGCGGAGAGGCCCTTTGGGATACGTGCTTCGAAATAGTCGAAGTTTCCATCGAGCGCGACGCGCCGCACTCCATCCTCGGATACCCACAGGTGCCTTAATATTTCGCCGATGGTCAAGGCATTCTTCTCCGGCTTCCATACCATGTGCTCCGGGCGGAGCAGCGCGAAAACTTCCTCGGAACGCCTGCGGGTGGCTCCCTTTTGCTTCAAGAAGAATTCCTGCAATGTTGTACTCATGCCGTGATTATACCAACCTCGATGGCCTTCTCCGGTGTCTAACAGCGTGTAGAGGTGTCAGCGCATTCCGATCGAAACGCGCTCGTTGACAGCCAGGTTTGCGCTGCATAGCATGAAATGTTTCCAACGGAGATCCGGCCCATAAGATGACGCGCTGCCTGAACTGCGGAGCCGACCGCGAAGCGGATATTTGCGAGGCCTGCGGGCTGAACTCTACCGCGGCGGAGTTCTCGCTTCGCAAGAAGCTGTTGAATCGCACCGCGATCTTTCTTCTGGGGGCCCTTGCATTCGTCGTCGCCAGCGAGCGCTATCCAGCGCTGGAGCTCGACGGCATTCTGATTTTCATCGGCGTTCTCTTTTTCTTAACGCTGGGTGTGGCCATGTGGGTGGAGCGCCGGGCGCTGCGCCACACGGAAGTGGAGGCATTGAAGCGGATTTACTATGGCTTGATTCCGCTGCCGTGGCTTCTGGCCTTGCTGCTGCTCGCCAATGGAGCGCTCGACCGTTCGCCGCCGCGGCTCCGTATATCGCGCGTGATGGGGAAATTTGCGATGTCCGGACCGGTGGCCAATCGCCGGTTGATCGTTACGTCCTGGCGCGAAGGGCAGCGCTTCGAGCGCATCCCCGTGGACCGCGGAGATTACGACCGCTTCAGCACGGGTGATTCGATTGAAGTACAAGTGCAAGGTGGATTGGTGGGGATTTCATGGGTGGCCGGCGTCTCGCATCCATAGGCTCGCTTGAAGCTGTACCGCCCGAGAAGGTTCAAATCCGCGCGGGGTTCTCGCGCTTGATGAATTCTCCAGCGCCTGGCTTGCCAGTGAAGCGCCCGTTATCAACGATGGTCCGTCCGCGGGACAGAACAGTCTTGGGGATGCCCTTCACGCGGATTCCTTCGAACATAGAGTAGTCCACGCGCATATGGTGCGTTTTGACGCTGATGGTTTGCTCTTCGTTGGCATCAAAGACGATGAGGTCCGCATCGGAACCCACGGCAACCGTTCCCTTGCGCGGGTACAGGCCGAATAGCTTCGCGGGAGCCGTGGACACCAGCTGCACAAAGCGATTCATCGAGAAGCGCTTGCCGTGCACGCCGCCGCTGTACACGAGGCTCAACCGGTGCTCGATGCCCGGCCCACCGTTCGGAATTTTCGTGAAATCGTTCTTGCCCAACTCCTTCTGCTCTTTGTAGCAAAAAGGGCAATGATCGGTTGAAACCACTTGCAGGTCGTCCTTCGCGAGGCCTTGCCAGAGCTTTTCCTGGTGCCATTTTTCGCGCAACGGAGGTGTGAAAACATACTTAGCGCCCTCGAAGCCCGGCGCATCCATATTTTCAAGCGAAAGGTAAAGATATTGCGGACATGTTTCCGCGTACGTTGGAAGGCCGCGGTCGCGCGCCTCGCGAACTTTCTCGAGCGCGTCGTTGCACGAGAGGTGAACGATGTACACCGGCGCGCCCGCTATCTCGGCCAGCGCAATCGCGCGGGAGGTAGCTTCGGCTTCGGCGGTCGTGGGCCGCGTGAGCGCATGATATTTTGGCGCGCGCTTTCCCTCCGCCAGGGCGCGCTGCACGAGCACGTCAATCACCCCTCCATTTTCGGCGTGCATGCAGATCATTCCCCCGGAATTTGCCGCAGCCGTCATGGCGCGGAAGATCGAGGCGTCGTCGAGCATGAACACGCCGGGATACGCCATGAACAGCTTGAAGGTGGGGATGCCTTCGCGAACCAGCGCCTTCATTTCGTCGAGTTGCGCATCGGCCAGTTCGGTGATGATGCAGTGGAACGCGTAGTCGATCACCGCCTTGCCGTCCGCCTTCTTCATCCATGTTTCATACGCTTGCCGCAGTGTCTGGCCCTTGTACTGAATCGCGAAATCAATCAGCGTTGTCGTGCCGCCGAACGCGGCGGCCACGGTGCCGGACTCGAAGTCGTCCGCGCTCATCGTCCCGCCAAACGGCATGTCCAGGTGGGTGTGCACATCGATTCCGCCGGGCATCACGTAGCGTCCGCGCGCTTCAATCACGTTTTTGGCATTCTCCACGGGAAGGTCTTTTCCGATGGCGGCAATCTTGCCGTCAAGAATGCCCACATCACCCAAGTACGTGTCGGTGGCGGTAACGATCGTGCCGTTGCGAATCAAGGTATCAAAGCGCATGCGCGAAAAACCTCCCGAAGCTTCGCCGAGGTGTTGTAGCTTACACCGAGCGCGCAATTTTGACACCCATCTATGGCACACCTGCGCGGCGGCTTCGTTCCATCCCTTACTATTGCGCATCACGGCGCGAGAGTAAGATAGCGACTTTCGACGAGAAGGGAACTAGAATGGCGCCGTTGCACGATCTACGGAACGGACGACGCAGGCGATGACGCTTCGAGAGACAGCTCCGAAACTCAACCCCGAGCAATACGAGCGCAATTTCGCGGAAATCGCGCCGCCGATGAACACGCGGCAGGCAGCCATCGAGGCTGCGCGGTGCCTTTTTTGCTTCGACGCGCCTTGCACGATTGCCTGTCCCACGCACATTGACGTGCCTGCGTTTGTCAAGAAAATTTCCACCGGCAATCTGCGGGGGGCTGGGCGCGTGATCCTCGAAGCGAACATCCTGGGACACAGTTGCGGACGCGTGTGCCCCACGGAGGTGTTGTGCGAAGGTGCCTGCGTGATGCACGAGAATGGCGAGAAGCCGATCGAAATTGGCCGGCTGCAACGCCACGCCGTGGACTACATCCTCGACCATAACATTCAACTCTTCCACGCCGGTGCGCCCAATGGACGACGCGTCGCGTGCATTGGCTCCGGTCCTGCGTCGCTCGCGTGCGCCACGGAGCTGGCAAAGGCGGGCTACCGTGCGGTGATATTTGACCGCAACGAACTGGCGGGCGGTCTGAACACGTACGGCATTGCGGCGTACAAGTCCCGGGCGAAAGACTCGCTGCGGGAAGTCGAATTGGTGCGCGACCTTGGCGTCGAATTCCGCCAGAAGGTTGCCGTAGGGATCGACATCTCCTTCGCACAGCTCGAGAAGGAATTCGACGCTGTTTTCATCGGGATGGGTCTCGGCGAAACCTTGGACCTCGATCTGCCCGGCGAGGACCTCATTGGTGTCCGCGGAGCAATCGAATTCATCGAAGCGACAAAGGTGGGATCGTTCGCTGACGTGCAAGTTGGCCGGCGCATCGCCTGCATTGGCGCCGGCAACACGGCGATTGATGTGGTCACAGCAGCGAAGCGTCTCGGGGCGGAGGTTGTCCACTTGCTCTATCGCCGTGGCGAGGGGGACATGTCCGCCTTCCATTACGAATATGAACTGGCGAAACTCGACGGCGTGGTCTTTCACTGGTTCGCGCAGCCGGTGCGCATTCTTGGCGAAGGCGGAAGAGTCACAGGGATCGAATGCGTCCGCACACGCGTTGAGCCTGGCGGGAAGCGGAAAGGTTTCCATGTCGCTTCGATTCAGGGAACAGAATTCAAGCTCGATGTGGACATGGTGGTACGCGCGATCGGCCAGAAGCCGGTAACCAACATCCTGCGCGCCGTTCCCGGGATCGAGGTTCGTCCGAACGGAACCGTCGCTACAGATGAGCATCACCACACCGGCAACCCGAAATATTTCGCCGGAGGGGACTGCGCGAACGGCGGCAAGGAAGTGGTGGACGCGGTCGCGGAAGGCATGGCAGCGGCGCGCGCGATTGACGCATGGCTTGGCTCGCCGCGCGGAAGGAATTAGCCGCTGCGCCTCCCCGACTCACTGACGGAGCGGATGCCGTTCCTGGAATCGCTCGAGGACGAATGGGATCCCGTACCGAAAGCGGCTCTCGTCGCATGGCTCTTGTTCTATGCGTGGTTCCTCTACGATCTCTTTCAGGGAAGCGGGTTGCTGCTGATGCTCGATCTTGTGCTGGTTCCGATCCACGAAGGAGGGCACCTCCTGTTCCGCTTTTTCGGCGAGTTCATCAGCGTCGCAGGTGGTACGTTCTTGCAGTTTTTTGTTCCTTCCGTGCTTGCGATCTATTTTGCATTTCGGCGGCAGCCGCAAGGGACCGCCTTCTGCGGGTTCATGTTTTTCGAGCAGTGCCTGCCCACGGCACGCTACATGGCGGATGCGCGGGCGCAGGAATTGCCGTTGCTGAGCGTTGGCGGCGGAGACGACGTGATCCACGATTGGAATTATCTCTTCGGCCACCTGGGCGTGCTCGACCACGACATACAGATTGCAGCTGTGGTTCGATTCATTGGCTGGGTCGGCATGTTGGGCGTGACCGGCTGGCTCTTGTGGCGTGGACTGCACCAGAAAACAAAATTCCGACCTCAGACGAACACGGATGAACACTGATAAGAATGAAAGATTGTCAAAGGCAGCGGATCTGCGGAGCCTTGTCTCGAGTAGGTCCTCGCTGAAAAGGTTCCGCACGATTTTGTGTGTTGATTTGCGCTTGATTTTAATTGGTTTCATCTGTGTTTATCTGTGTTCATCTGTGGTTGCTTTGCTCTTGTGAGGTGACTTATGGCGGACTTGCGAGTGAAATTCTGCGGCATCGAATCGCCAAATCCATTCTGGCTGGCATCGGGTCCTCCGACGAATACGGGCGGCCAAGTGATGCGCGCGTTCGATGCCGGGTGGGGCGGCGCGGTATGGAAGACGATCGGCGAGCCCATCCAGAACACCAGCTCGCGCTACGGCGCCATCGACTTGAACGGCGTGAAGATGATGGGGCTCAATAATATTGAACTCATCAGCGACCGCCCGATCGATGTAAACCTTCGCGAAATCGCGGAGGTGAAGAAGCGCTACGCGAAGCACCTCGTGATCGCGTCGCTGATGGTGGAATCGAAGCGGGAAGTGTGGCACGACATCGTTCGTCGCGCGGAAGACGCCGGCTCGGACGCGCTGGAGCTGAACTTCGGCTGCCCGCACGGAATGAGCGAGCGCGGGATGGGCGCGGCCGTCGGCCAGGTGCCCGAATACACGGAGATGATCACGTCGTGGGCAAAAGAAGTGGCGAAGACGCCCGTTATCGCGAAGCTCACTCCCAACGTCACCGATATCACGCACGTTGCGCGCGCCGCCGAACGCGGAGGCGCCGACGCCGTGAGCCTGATCAACACCATAAATTCGCTGATGGGCGTGGATCTGGACACATTCGCGCCGCGGCCCAACGTCGCCGGGAAATCCTCGCACGGAGGATATTGCGGACCCGCCGTGAAGCCGATTGCGCTGCATTTGGTTTCAAGTGTCGCCAAAAAAATAAAGATTCCCATTGTGGGCATCGGCGGAATTGGCAATTGGATTGACGCGGCCGAGCACGTTGCCGTGGGCGCTTCCATCGTGCAAGTGTGCACTGCGGCGATGCACTACGGCTTCCGAATCGTCGAGGATATGAGCGACGGCCTCAGCGCTTACATGGACGATCACGGATTCCGCACGATTGATGATTTTCGCGGCCGCGCGGTCCCGAATGTGATGGATTGGGGCGACCTCGACCTCAACTACAAAATCATCGCGCGGATCGATCATGGCCTGTGCATCGGATGCCAGCTCTGCTACGTCGCGTGCGAAGACGGAGCGCACCAATGCATCGAGCGTGCCGTGGCAAAAAATGGCGGCAAACTCAATCCGAACGGCATGGAAGTGCACGTCCCGCGGATCATCGAGGAAGACTGCGTGGGCTGCAACCTGTGCGCGCTGGTATGCCCTGTGGACGGCTGCATCACGATGGAG
>Ga0307475_10002542_pt1 | contig 10992 bp, 7 predicted proteins | sample atmos_gasesECM1C_FD_203317 | JGI IMG/M metagenome (GOLD analysis project Ga0307475, IMG submission 203317) | Hardwood forest soil microbial communities from Morgan-Monroe State Forest, Indiana, United States - atmos_gasesECM1C_515 | ecosystem: Environmental > Terrestrial > Soil > Temperate...
AAGAGCTACGGAGATGGCGTTGCGAACATCGTGTGGACTGGAATCGCAGACGCCTCCCCCATGTTCAGATTAGGGAGTGGAAGCTTTCCTTCCGGCCCTGCCTATTTGGAATTTCGCGGGCTTATTCTCGATGGTAGGGGTAACGCCGGGGACGCTTTCTTTTGTCAGGGTGCGCATCACCTGCGGTTTATCGGGAATTCAATGAGCAATACAGGAGGATCCGGAATCGGCACGAGGGACTGCGACTATCTGACTGCGGATCACAACATTATCAACCACAACGGGTACATGCCGGCGTCTACGAGTGTTCCCCAGTGGTATGGCTGGACTAGCGGCATCTCGTTCAACAGCAACCAATGGTTTGACACCTACAGCGGCTTTCATAACGTGATCTCCAATAATGTCGTGGTCGGCGAATATGATAGCTCCTCCAATCACACGGACGGGAACGGCATCATCCTGGACCTGAGCAATGGATCCTATGTCGCCAGCACGGCGAATACGCCTCCGGCGCTGATTATCAATAACGTGGTTTATGGAAACGGAGGAAGGTGTGTCCATGCTTTTGTGGTGACCAATTTCTGGGTTGTGAACAATACCTGCTACAAGAATAACCTTGACCCTACATTGGGGAATGCCGGCTCAATTAGCACTAACAACTCTCACGACGGATATTTCATCAACAATATCTCTTTGGCATGGGATAGCAACAATCCCACGTACATTCAAGAGGGAACCAACGCGAACATCCATTACTACGCGGATCTCTCTTTCGGAAGTGCAGTCAGCTTCGCGTATTCCGATCCATCACAATTCATCCAAGCGGACCCGTTGTTTGTCAACTCACCGAATTTGGGAGCGGGCCAGTACGCGACGGCATTGGCACCGTCGCTGCTTGGAGACGGACTAAAACTGCTTGCGGCGAGCCCCGCGAGAGGCAGAGGCATCGATCCCAGTGCCATACCGAATCTGCCGGCCGCCTTGGTGGTGGACTTGAAGAAATATGTCTACACGGATATCGATGGCAAGCCGCGCCCGCAGGGAAGCTTCGACCTGGGAGCCTACCAATTTTGATCAGGAAGGATGAGGATCGGAGTTGGCGAATCAGGACGAGGCGAACATCGTACGGGGAAGGGTTCGGAGCGGCTAGCGGTGGCACGGCGATCAAAGAGGTTAATGCCGACTTGATAGTTTCTACCGGACTGGGGAAACTTTATCTTGTCGCAGGCTTGCGGCAACCGCCGCAGGCTCGATCTGCTGATTGCGTGGACGTTTAGCATTTGGCGAAAGAGCCCGATGGTAAACGTCGATCGTTTTTCGGGCGATCACTTCTGCAGAACATTCCTGTTCAATCTTGTGTTTGGCGTTGGCGCCCATTTGGCGACGGAGCGGGTCATCGGTCAGAAGCCGAACGAGCCTATCCGCCAAATTCGATGCGTCTCGTGGCGGGACCAAATACCCGGTCCGACCATCTTCGACCATTTCCGGAAGACCACCGACCGTCGTTGCTACGACAGGCTTGGCGGCGGAATACGCCAAGGGGATCACACCGCTCTGCGAAGCCTCAATATACGGCAAGACGACGACGCTCGCGCGCCGAAAGTATTCGGCGGTACGCTGCTCTGAGATGAATTCATTGTGGACGATGAAGCGTTCCGGATGAACCATCCTGCGCGTGTAGCGCGTGAAGTCTTCTCCCTGACCGGCAATCATGATGCGGACGTCAGGTACGCGAGCACTGATCAAGGGTTCAGCGGCAATCAAATACTGTAGTCCCTTGTACTCCCAGATGCGGCCGAAAAAGAGGATCAAGTGTTGGTCTTCATGGACCATCGGCGAGACAGATTCCTGGCCGATTTGTATGTGAGGCATTAGCGAGATATTTTCACTGGATCCGCTCAACTGTTGCGCCATCAATGTGTGGACATGCTGCGAATGCACGATTAGTTGATCGGCGCGACGTCGCACAAACATTTCGAGCCAAAATGGGGTCTTCTGAGAAAGCTTGTCTCCGAGGTGGGGCCGAAAATCGTGAACGGTGCATACCAGCGGATATCGGCGCCACAGGGGCAAGGCTAGGTCCAGCCAGGCATGGAAACCTTGATAATGAACGACATCCGGGGCAAAACCTTCTATCGCCCGGAATAGTGTCTGGATGGACTGGAATTGGCGCAAAGGCTGCCGCAATCGGGGTTTGCGGAATGGAAATAGGCGAACCGCTGCATCCAATTTTTCAGCGTGAGAGGCCAAGAGCCGGTCGGGCATCAGCAACAAGACTTCGGCATGTCGAGAAACCGCGTTGGCCAACCGAACGCAATACTCCCCAAAATTGGAGGAAATCATGGCGACGCGCAAACGGCGTGTGGGTGGCATGAGGTATTTTTCTTCAGGTCTTCTGGGAGAGCAGAACGAGATATTTTTCCTTGAAGCGGCGCGGTCCGCCCGAAACCCAAATGCTGAGAATTAGCAGGGCACCGACGTAAATCAGAGTCGCCAGAATCGCCCTTAACCATCCCGCTTGGTTCGTAGGCACAGCCAAGTAAGCAGCCATACACGCAGCAGCGATGATCGGCTTCCAGACAATTGTGCCGATTGGAATACCAGAGAGGAGCCGTGAGACAGGAATGTAATGCTGGACGCAGCCGGCCAATCTATTGACCAGCAGAGTGATTGCGGCACCGCGCAGGCCGAAAAGCTTGATCAACGGCCAGCCTACCAACAGGTTGATCAGCGTGTTGACGGCTACAATCCGCAACGTCATTTTTTCCCGATGCGTCGCCAACAACACTTGGCCCAATACATTTGAAAATACCTGCAACATCAGGGTCCAGGCCACAATGCGCAGCGCGGGCGCAGCGTGGAGAAAAGCGGGGTTCTTGTAGAGCACAGAAAGTATCCAATCGCCGAGGAAGAAGATCCCGGCTATAGCCGGCAATGCCAACATCAACAGTATTTCGAGAGCTTGGACGGCGATGCGCTTGAGACTCTGCAGGCCATACTGCGTGTTTCGGCACATCAGCGGGAAGATGCTTTGCGCGATACTTTGATAAATCAAGAAGAGTGGGACCATGACTTGGGTTGCAGCGCTGTAGAAGCCGATTTCGCTTACCGTTGCGAGCTTGGAAAGAAAGAGGACAATCAAACTGCCTTCGATCGCGATCGTGCCATCGATACCCAGAAACGTGGTGGCGGACCAAAACGTTTGGAGTGAAAACGCGAGATCTATGGAAGCGTGCCGCGCCGGAAATCGGCGCAGCACGATCCAAGTCTCTGCGGCAGCGATGGTAAAGAAAGAACCCAGCAGGATCAGGATTACCGTATAGAGTCCTTTGCTGCGGGTGAGAAGTAGGAATGTGCTGACGACTTTTGCCACGTTGACAGGCACGTTGACCCAAGCGATGAAGTGCATTCTCTCCCAGGCCTGAAAGATGCCCTCGCAAACTGCTGAAATTGCGGTTGGAAAGAGGCCGACAGAGAGAAGCAAAGCGACGAGAGTAGTGGCGGGAGGATAATGCATTAGGCGAACGAGGGTAAATAGTGCGGCAACCGAGGTAAGCGATGAGACGGTTACAATCATGCATGAATTGATGAAAAATAAACTGGTTTGCGAGCGGTCTTTTGCCACTTGTCGAATAATGAGCACCTTTAAACCGGCCACAGCAAAGACCTGGAACATGTAGAACAGTGAAAAGGCCAACGAGAGCTGACCGAACTCCTGAGCGCCGAGGTGCCTGGCTATCAAGGCGTACATCACAAAGCTCGTCGCGCGGTTCATGACGTCGCTCGTGAGTATCGAGAGCGCGTTACTGCCAGCGGTCCGCAAATTTAGGGTCATTGGGGAGTTCCGGAGTGCTTTCTAATCGTTTGGTGAGAGTAATCGGGTCGTTTTGATTTCGAGATGAGCGGATATCGCAAAAGCTGCCAACGACAATTTGCTCGGCGCGGCGTTATTGGAAGCCTCTACCTTGCCCGAAGTTTGTTGGTCGTCGCGTTGCTGGTGATTGGCTCGACGAGGGGCTCGCTGGCTCCCGCGACTCAAAACTTTCTGACCTCGCCGGCTGTGGAGGCATGCTCGATTTACGCTTCGCCTTCTGGGAAGGATGAGAACGTTGGGAGTAGCCCTAAATCTCCCAAGACATTTGCCGGCGCGGCTTCGACGACTGTCCCAGGATCAGTGGTCTGTTTGCTGGGCGGAACCTATATATTGAGGTCGACCTTTAAGCCTCCGTCCAGCGGCACACCTTCATCTTGGATCATTTACAGAAACTACGGCGACGCACCGGTCAAATTCGTCTGGGCAGGTGCGGCGGATGCATCACCGATGTTCGATATGAACGGCGGCAAATTTCCCTCTAGCCCCGCATATATTGAATTCCGCGGACTCAATCTGGATGGTGGAGGCAAGGCCGGGGACGGTTTTTTCTGCCGCGGCTCCCATCACCTAAGGTTCATCGGCAACAGCGTCAGCAATACGGGCGGTTCGGGAATAGGGACGATACAGTGCGACTACTTGATGGTCGACCACAACACAGTTACTCACAACGGGTACATCCCCGCTGCCGCGGGACGCAATGCCAGCCGCTACAGTTGGACTAGCGGAATCTCTCTCAACAGCAATCAGTGGTATGACTCCTACCGCGGTTTCCACAACATCATTTCTAATAACATCGTTACAGACGAAATGGACCAAAGCGCGAAACGCTCGGACGGAAATGGCATCATCCTGGATCTAAGCGACCGAACCTACAATTACAGCTCGGCTAACACTCCTCCAACGTTGATCGTGAACAACGTGGTATATGGCAACGGTGGCCGTTGCATTGAGGCATTTGTGGTGACGAATTTCTGGATAGTGAACAATACGTGTTACAAGAATAATTTGGATCCGTCCATTGCGCGCGATGGATCGATTGCCGTCAATAACGCGCGCGATGGGTATATTGTTAACAACATTGTCGTTGCGTGGAGCGCATCGGGCCGGTGCTATGACCGGGAGAACGTTACGACCAATATTCAATATTATCGGAACATGTGCTTTGGAGGGTCACAGGTGGGTCTCTCCGATCCCCAGCAAATTTTGCAAGCAGATCCCTTGTTCCTGAGCCCGCCTGACGTTCAGCCGGTGGGGAATGTTAAATTGGGCGATCCTAACGTTTTCTCCATGCTTCGAGACGGTCTCAAACTCCAACACGACAGTCCGGCCTTGCAACGAGGTATTGACCCTGCCGCGGTGCCAAATTTATCGGAAGCTATCATCACCGATTTGAAGAAGTACGTGTATGTGGACATCAACGGAACGGCACGGCCGCGTGGAGGAGCTCTGGATCTTGGGGCCTATCAGCACAGTGCCATCCACTAGACAGGTATCAACGGAAGTTGATTTTCGCCGAGGAATCCGCGTGGAGAACGATGGGTAAGGTTAGGCGAACAATCTGTATAGGTCTTCTCCGGCGCCTTCGGTTACGAGATCGGGGACCGTCTGGTTTGTAAACCAGTGAGTCAGTTTGCCGAGGAGCTGGCGGATTTGTTTCTCGGCCGAGTTCGGTGCGCCGTCGGGCGCGTGGCGAAGAAAGGAGATGATCTTCTCCTGTGTTCCGAACTTTCTTTTGTAGCGCACCAAGCCTTCCTGATCTATATCGCTCAAGCCAAAATCGAGGGTGTTGAATCCTCGAGCCTTACCGCGCTGGATTCCTTCCCAAATCAGGAGATCGTTCGGCCGATGGGAAAGATCCGCGGGAAGGGAGGCGTTAAATTTGTAATACAAGGTGTCCTTCCACTCTAAGAAGAAATCACCCGCCACGATTTTGTCCTGGAAAAGAGCCAAAAGAAGAAATCCATGCTTCGTGTCAACGAAGTGGCGCCAGATGTTCTGAAAGAAGAGAAAGGGTTGGGCCAAGAGGCCGAGCTTGTACTTTCGGATTTTCAGGTGCATTTCAAAAAACGAGCGGAGTTCATGTTCCGAATCGGCGACTCGAACGACGAGACCCTCACGTTGAGACTTTCTGATCGCTCTCTGTGTGGACTCCTGCATTCCTCGCCACAAGTCGTCGAGGCCAGGCGTCAGAGCGAGGCCATGCCATTTCGCCTGTTTTGTGACCGTGAAGCGCTCATCCGCGAGAGGGAGGTTGTTATGAAGGCACCGCAAACTGATGGGGCGCCGCTCGGACAACAGGCAGTCCGTCAAGAAATGCCAGCATTGCGCATCATCGCAAAGGGGATCGCAATAGTCGGAAAAAGGCAGAGCCAAAATGCGTTCTCCCATCATGTCGGCCACACGGCAGAACGGAATGCCAGCGCGCGGTTCTCCGCAACTATCGAGAACAATGTATGCCTGAGCGTCCCAGCCATAGGTATCGGTCAGTACTTGGATCCAAGTGGGGGAATGAAAGACACTGCTCGAAGTTCGCTCTACAAGCGTTCGCCAGATGGGGTCGGTTCGAGGATCTACGCTGATAATATTCATCTTCATTGATCTGCCTTCATGGAGTCGAGCTGGAAGAGGTGACGGATTTCAGTTTGCGGGCCCACAGGGCACCGGCTGCGGGCGAAGTTCGTTGGCTTCTGAGACGGCCGGCTGGTGAGCGAGAACTGCTTTGGGAAGAACCTTCCGGTAAACGTCGAGCAGTTTGGAGACGGAATAGCGCCACGCCAGGATCGTTTCAATGCGATGGCGTCCATACGCTCCCATGGCCCTCCGCTTTGGCGCATCGTCCATAAGGCGAGCGAGCGCCGCCGCGAAGGCGTGCTCATCATTGGGAGTCACATAAATTGCGGCTTGTTGAGCGGTCACCCGGTGCTCGGGCAAATCGAAGGCCACAATCGGCTTTTCGAAGGCCATGTATTCCATCATTTTTATCATGGTGGAGCGATTGTTGTAGGCATTGGCTGGGTCGGGGTCCACACAAATGTCCGCTGACGACAGAGCGCGGAACAGCTCGTCGCCGCGTAGATGTCCGGTGAACCGCACATGATCGTCCAGGCGCAATTGCTTTGCCAGTGCCAGCAAACTGACCCAGGCGTCGCCGTCTCCCATAAGAACGCAATAAAAATCATTTCTACTCAAATTGTGCAGTAAGTGATGGAGAGCCCTTAGCAGGTAGTCGACGCCATCCTGAAATCCCATGACGCCGACGAAGGCAATAATTGTTTTCGCTTTTTGTCGGATGGCTGGATCCGGCTGAAGAGGCGGAGGGATCTCGACGCCATTGCGCACGACCGTGATGCGGTCGACAGGTACGCCGCCGCGTTCGACCTCGACTGCTTTGTAGGACTCGTTGGTGGCGATGACATGATCGGCGACGAAGCAAGTGAGTCTCTCCAATAGGAGGAGAGCGTGATAAACGATCGTAGAGCCACCGCCCGAAAAACGAGCACGATACATCTCTGGGGATAAATCGTGATGGTCGAACACAAAACGCTTGCCGAACAATTTGTAGAAAGCGGCAACAAATACGAAGGTTTCCGGCGGATTGTGAGCATGAACGACGTCGAACCCCTCGGTGACGAACACGAGCAGGGAGATCAGGAAAGAAGCCGCGGTGGAGTAGCCGTACTCCCAGAGATAGCCTGAGAAACTGTTTACCGGTGATGGTGCTTTGAAACGGTATACACGAACGTTGTCTACACTCTCATGCCAACGTTGGCCTGCGGATGCGGGGCAGATCACCGAGACACGATAGCCGGCGGCGGCCAGGGCCGTAGCCTCGCGGCGAACACGATGGTCTTGTGGATAAGGTTGGTTCTCAAGCAGCATCAATATGCGATTGTTTGCAGGCATGGGTATTAGATGTCCGGTAATTGAAGACCTAGAGATGCTTGGGTAGAGATGCTGCGAATTCCCGACTGACTCCAGCGATGTCGATCAGGATTTGATCGCCCATTAGCGGATCAAGGACATTGCGGATCGCGCTCTGGCTGTTCGCGATTAGCACGACCTCGGAGTCCCGGAGAACTTCCTGGAGGGAAGAACTAAGAAGCTTGGCGATGTGAGGGAGGCCGCAATCAAGAAAGAACGCGGCAGCGTCGTCGGATCGCGCCTGATCCGCGTTTTCGTGAAAGATTCTTACCGCATACCCTTTTCCCAAGAGGATTTCGGCAAGGAGCACGATTGGATTTTCACGGATGTCGGCGGTGCCTGCTTTGAAGCCGAAGCCCAAAATTCCGATTCGCGACCTACGGCTTCGTTCGACCAGTTCAATGGCATGAGCAATCTGCTTCTGATTGCTTAGTAGTGCTGCGCCGAGGAGGGGACAGTCGACGTCCTGCTCTTTCGCGCGATAAACGAGGGCGCGGAGATCTTTCGGGAAACAGGGTCCATCGAACGCGAATCCAGGTCTGAGATTGGGGGCGCAGAGGTTAGCGCGCTGATCCAGGCAAGAAAGCTTCATCACTTTATGGCCGTCGATTCCATGTGCGGCGCACAAGTTTCCGATTTCGTTCGCAAAGGTGACTCGCACGGCATGGAATGCCTTGCTTACATAGTTGAGCATCTCGGCAGTCTGAATGGAGGTGCGAACGAGCGTAGCATTGGTCGCTTGATAGAGTTGCTGAGCGGTGTCGCCACTCCTCGTGTCTAGCTCGCCAATCACGATCGGGTTGGACTTATCAAAGGGGCGCCCTTCGCTCCCATCCCCGGGGAGCACCGGATTCATACAAACACCAAAGTGGTTTCCTGGTTGGCGGTCGGAGTGCTGTTCGATGAGTAGGGTGAGACGACCTTCCACGGTTCCGGGGAGCACAGCACTGCGCACGACGACGAGGTGGTAGTCGTCCTTAGCGGCTAAGGCCGTTCCTATTTCAATGCAAACGGCATCAAGGTCGCGCAGGTTGAGACTCCCATTGGCATTGCCTGGCGTAGCGACGCAGATTAGAGTGGCATCGCTCTCCAGAACAGCCGAACGTGCATCAAGCGTCGTTCGGAAGCTCCCCGAGCTAATGGCTTCGGTAATTAATCGTTTCAGGTAAGGGTCCAGAATCAGAAAGCGGCCCATGTCAGTCAGAGCCGTTCTTCCGGGTTCTGGATCGATGCCTATGACTGTGTGACCAGCGCGGGTCAAGGACGCCGCCGAAAGCAGACCGACATAGCCCAGTCCGAATACGCTAACTCTCATTTTTCAACCTCTACGGCTTGAGGTGCCTCAGTGTTGCCGCGGTGAGGGGATAAATTCAGCAGGGCCCCCATGGGCGATGTCTTCGCCATGGCTTGTTCTTCGCGCTTTCTTAGGACGCGGTCGTAGACCTCGATGACCTTGTGCGCTACGGTGGACGATTCCAGATACGCAATTTGCTGACGTCCATCGGTTCTTCTTCGGTGGGCTAGAATCTCGTTGATTCGTGCGGTGAATTCGGGAACGGTGGGATCACAGATGTAGCAATCCTTCGTGGAGCCTATAAGCCGGCGAACATCACCGACGTCCGTTGAAACGACGGGAAGGTTACACGCCAATGCCTGTTTGACAATGTTTGGGGAGCCCTCCTGATACGACGGGAAAATCAAGGCGTCACAAGCGCTCATGTAAAGCGCTAGACGTTGCTGTGTTTCTTTGGAAACCACCAGCAGTTCCACGGAACGATCTTGACTGGCCAGACTCTCAGCTACGGCATTGGCCAGCGGAAACCGTTTCACGCCGACTTGCGGGTTGGCGGCGAAAAGTAAGTACTTTTTGTCTGGCTTTAACCCCAATATTGCTCTGGCTTGAACTCGCTCGGTCGGATGGAAGACTGTGAAGTCCACTTCATGGGGGATAATGTAAACATTGTTCCCCTTCAGCTTGCAGGCCATTTCATCACTTTGGACGATGGCTGCGTCGACGCGTCGAGCCAGGCCACGACACGCGCCGGCGATCAACGTACCTAGACGCTCCCTCTCGCCCCTACTGTTGATCCACCCGAGTATGTCGCTCCCGTGGTAGGTGACCACGACGGGTACTCTCCATTGCGTACGCGCCACCATGCCAACGAGCCCATAGTGGGCGTGCACGAGATCAATCGAACCGCCGGCAAGGCGTTTGCGCAACTGAAGGACTGCTTTCGGATAAATCAGTTTGCGATGGCGATCTTTCAGGACCATCATCTCTATGGCGATGCCCGCGCGCTCGAGCGACTGAGCTTGCGTGCGGACGTAGGACCCAAATGCCGGATTTTCGGGTGTGGGGTAAATGGCCGTCAGGATAAGTACCTTCATCGGATGATCCTCAGGTTGTGCGGCGCCGGGAGAATCAATGGCAGTAGGCTAAGAGGCCGCTTGCAAGTGAGAAAAAAGAATTTTAAGTAATTGACGAAAATGGATCGAAATCGGCGGGCTGCGCACGCAGGATAGCGTGCATCGCAACGAGCAGACCGGCTACCAACCAAAGCAACTGCGTTACCGCTCGATCATGAAAGATATCCACAGACTGATGCACCATGTATCCGACGCTAGCGGCCGTGAAACCAAGAGCGAGGGGCGATAGGAGTGGATCGTTGAATGTCCAGCACGTCCACCCTTTTCGCAACACACCGAAGAGAAACGCAAGATAGGCGAGCAGTCCCAAGGCGCCAATCTCAGTCCAGACCAAAAGGTATTTGTTGTGTACCGTGTATAGAAAACCCGTTTGAAGTTCGCGCGTCACATAGCTGTCCATGGCCGTCGAGAAGTTATTACTACCCACTCCAAGCAATGGATGGTCCGCTATGATGCGAAACGCAAGATTCATCAAGGGAATGCGAGATTTCGCGGCACCGTTATCATCGGCGAGCAGCCGACCTGCAACGGCATTGTGAAACGGCAAGTACGCGATCAAGAGAATGGCCAGGGTCATAATGGGAACTCTTAAAGACACTCGGTTTCGACGCCATAGCGACAAGTAGAACAAAACGATCGCTGCGACAAAGGACGCCCATGCTCCTCGAGAAAACGTAAGAATCAATGCCGCGGCGCCGAAACCAATAACTCCCGATGCCAGCCATTTGTACTTCCGTGAGATGTCGGAAAATAGAAGGCTGACCGCTAGC
>Ga0307475_10002543_pt1 | contig 10992 bp, 6 predicted proteins | sample atmos_gasesECM1C_FD_203317 | JGI IMG/M metagenome (GOLD analysis project Ga0307475, IMG submission 203317) | Hardwood forest soil microbial communities from Morgan-Monroe State Forest, Indiana, United States - atmos_gasesECM1C_515 | ecosystem: Environmental > Terrestrial > Soil > Temperate...
CAAAAAATTGCCGGTATAGACCTGGATTCCAGGCTCAGTGGTCCAAGCTTCCACGACACGGCCGGTCGTGGGTTCGTAAAGCACTGCTGCCAGACTCGGCTCCGCTTTCGTGCGGGCATCCAGCACCCAGTTGTGATCGTAGCCGTGGCCAAGCTTCAGTTGTTCATCATCCTGCTCGATGCGGGCGCCAATGGCGGTCGCTTTCCCGAAATCAAACGGCGTGCCGGCAACGGGGCGGAGCTCACCCGTTGGAATCATTCCCGCGTCAACAGGAGTGAAACGACTCGCCTTTAATATGAGCTGGTGGTCAAGAATGTTGCCCGACTCTTTCAGATTAAAATAAGAATGATTGGTCAGGTTCAGCACCGTTTTTTTATCGCTACTGGCGGTGTAGTCAATTTTCAGCTCATTGGCGTCCGTGAGAGTGAAGACGACGGTCACCGATAAATTACCGGGGAAATTTTCCTCGCCATCCTTGCTTAAATAATGAATCTTTAACGAAGGGCCGGATTTTCCTGCGGCGGGCTGCGCATCCCAAAGCACCTTATTGAATCCGCCATGCAGATGATTTTCCCCGTTATTTTTTTCCAGCGTATATTCTTTTCCGTCCAACGAAAACTTTGCCCCGCCAATGCGATTGGCGTAACGCCCGACGGTCGCACCAAAAGACGCGGTGCCCTCCTGATATCCAGCCAGCGTGTCATATCCGAGAACTACGTCGCCGATTTTTCCGTGGCGGTCGGGGACTCTGATGGAAACTACAGTGCCGCCGAAGTCGCTGATGATCACCTGCATGCCGGATTTATTCGAGAGCGTATACAGGTGTGCTTCCCGGCCATCTTTGGTCTTCCCGAACACGCTGGTCTTTACCCCAGGGGTCTGCGATTGTGCCGCGGCTCGCCCGTCACCAATTGTCAATCCCATCAACAGTAACACGCAGATTGCGATTCTCATTTGCCCTCTCCTGAATACCCCATTTAATCCGTCTTCTCATCTTCAATCTAAAAGTGCACTCAACGTTGTACGCCACTACAAGATTCTTTTCCACGTGTAGCAAAAAAACGTTTTTAATATTCAAGCAGGATCGGGAATGGGTTCGATCCGCCCTAGCAAAAAAACATAACCCCCGATGCCGACCAATAAGAACAACGTTGCCGCGGCAAAAGCCCAGGCGAAGGAGCGCGTGGCGGAAGCTACATAACCGGTGATAATCGGCGCCGCGATAGCCGACAGCTGATTTCCAAAATTTAGAATTCCGCCCATCCTTCCGACGCTACCCGCCGGCGAAATCAGCGACGGGATAGACCAACCTACTGGCGCAGCCGCCGCCAGGCCGCCGATGGAAATGGTGATCCAAAATATTGCCGCCGTAGGTGTGTGCGCGAGCGCCGCGCCTAAAATGCCTGTGCCGAGCGCCGTTCCGAGCACGAGTACAATCTGGCGCACCCGCGACGAGTCAAACCCACGTCGAATTAACTCATTCACCATCCAACCGCCGATAATGAAATCGGTAAGCGCCGCAAAAATCCACGGAACGCTGGAGTACAACACCGAATCGCGCAGATTCACATGCAGCGCGGTAGACAAATAGCTGGGCAGCCAGGTCAACAGCAAATAGAACGTGTAGTTGTAGGCCGCGGAGCCCAACACCAGGCCGACTAGCTTGCGCTGATTCAACAGATATAAAATTGACGCTCCTTTTTTACTCTTGCCGGCACTTTCGGGCTGCGCCCCTCCACGCACGATGAATTGACGCTCGGCGTCGGAAAGTTTTCTGTCTTCGCTGGGATTTCTGTACAGCCAGTAAAACAACGCCAAATAGACGAGACTAGTCAGTGCCGTGGCCGCAAAACTCCACCGCCACCCAAAGTGCAACAAAAAAATCCCCACGATGGGCACTCCGAGCGCAGGCCCCAGCTTGGCGGCAGAATCAAAAAAAGCTGTAGCCAAACTTCGCTCACGATCTGGAAACCAATAGCCCACCGCTTTGGAATTTCCCGGGAACGTCGGCGCTTCGCCAATTCCCAGCAACAGCCGCGCAACAAAAAAACTACCAATGCCGGAGGCCGCGGCTGAGCAGAACGAAGCTATGCTCCACAAAAGCGTGCTGATACAGCCGACTTTGCGCACTCCAAAGCGATCAAGCAAGACTCCCGATGGAAGCTGCATCGCCGCATAGGTCCAACTGTACGCGCTCAGTAAATATCCAAACGTGATCGTGCTCACGCCAAACGCGTCGTGCAACGCCTGCTGCGAAACCGAAATATTGACGCGGTCCAGATAATTCACGAACACGCCAAACCCCAGTAACGAAGCAATCAGCCAGCGACGCCGAGGAATCGGCAGGTGGTCCGCATTTTGATTCAGATGTGATTGATCTATGGTCAAATCGTTTTTCGAGTTCAGATGAACCGGGGTAAAACAAGGAGACCAAAGTCTACCCGTAACCAAACTAAAGTGGTAATGTCTCCGCGTCGGAGGGAATTTTGATGCTAATGAGAAACAACTTCGACGGGTTTTTTCGCTCTTTTATTATGCATTGTAATGGTCCCGCCCAGCGTTATTAAGGCCCAGCAGGCGACCGAACCGAAGGTTGACCCACCGGGAGCCGGGCTTAATGGGGTATCGTCGCCGAGAAGCATTTATTGTCCCCAACCGGAATATCCCCAGAAGAGGCGTAAGGTCAAAATTGAAGGTGCGGTGTTGCTTGATGGGACCGTCACCACAGACGGCCAAATAGCAAATCCAGTTGTGCTCAAAGGCCCGGACGTAGGCCTCAATGACAAAGCCCTGGAATGGGTGCGAAACTGGAAAATGAAACCGGCCTCAGGTCCAGATGGCAAACCTGTAGACTGCCGCGTGCAAGTTGAAATTACTATTCACCGTTACTGATGTAACGTCCTGGCTAAGAACCGGATAAACGATCAGCCAAGCGCCGGCACTTCAAACGGCGCGCGATATTTTCTCGTTAAATATTGATCGGCTTTGCTGTCGCTGACGAACTTCTCGTTGGGCCCGTCGAACTGCAATTCCCTGCCCTCGCGGTAGGCAATGTTGCAGAGGTGGCAGAGGGCCGTCGACAGGTGCCCCTCTTCGATATCGGCATTCAATTCCGCCTGTTTACGCGAACGCAAAACTTTAATGAAGTTCTCGAAGTGGTTTTGATCTCCGGTTCCGGTGGGATTCGAAGGATCAGCGGCGTCTTTTCCGTTCATGGATGGCCCAGGTTCGTTTTTCCTGCCGAAATAGGTTTTCCAATCGGAGCCGTCCAGATGCATCCATCCTTTCGTTCCATAAAAAAGATTGCCTATCTTGATCTGGTCTTCGCCGTTGGTATACAAGCCGCGTACTTCGAATTGAATGATTTTGCCGTCGCGATATTTTAGCGTGGCGTTTTGCATGTTGGGGGTTTCTTGATCGTCGTCAAAAGCAAACTTGCCGCCGCCGCAAAAAATTTTCTCGGGATATTCAGATTTATTCAGGCCCCATCGCGCGATATCCATCTGATGAGGTCCCTGATTACCCAGATCAGTGCAGCCATAGTCCCAGAACCAATGCCAGTTGTAGTGGAACCGATTTTCATTGAACGGCCTGAGCGGCGCCGGTCCAAGCCACAAATCGTAATGCACACCGGCAGGCGCGGTGCTGTCTGCCTGGTGACCAATCGTGTCTCGCGGCTTGAAGCAAAGGCCCTTGGCCATGTACACCTCGCCGATACCTCCGTCATGCAAAAACTTCATCGCCGCCTGCACAGAAGGATTGCTGCGGTTCTGCGTGCCGGCCTCCACCAGACGGTTGTATTTGCGAGCGGCATTCACAATTTGCCGCCCCTCCCAAATGTCATGCGAGACTGGTTTTTCTACGTAGACGTCCTTACCCGCCTGGCAAGCCCAAACCGCCGCGAGCGAGTGCCAGTGATCCGGGGTGGCAATCGTGACCGCATCGATATTCTTATCGTCCAGCACGCGGCGAAGATCGGTCTCCGTCGCAGGTTTTTGCTGCGTAACTTTGCCCAGCTTAGCCAGTGCCTCTGGAAACAATCGTTCGTCGATATCGCAGAATGTCGCGATCCTCACACCGGGAATTTTGCCGAAGCCCTGGTAATGCGCCTGGCCCCGGCTCCTCAATCCAATCACCGCCAGGTTAATTGTGTCGTTCGGACTATGCGCCCGCCCCAGAGCACTAATAAAGGGCGCCGTGATAGCGGCCCCCGCGGTAGTTTTGACGAACTCGCGGCGATTAATCGTTTCCATTTCCATTCACTCCCTTTTTGCAAAAAAGCCCTGCAGCATCCTAATCCATAACTTTGCGTGGTCCAACGGCCAAGGAGCTTGGCTGTAAGCCACAACATAATGCAGTTTGAAACGAAGTTAAGCGGAAGCAAAGGTTTCAGATTCGATCACAAACGTCATGGTGAGTGAACCGGGCTGATGAAAGGTGAAGCACCAGTGCCCGACTGAATGCGGAGTTTGCTATCCAAAAATATTTTTATTGAGAAAATCGTTCCGGAATTTGCCATGTGGGTCATACTTTGTGCTCAGTGCAATAAAGTCCGGTAATTTCTGATAACTGGCTTTCAATCGTTCCGGGGAGACGGTGAACAGCTTTCCCCAATGCGGGCGGACTTGAAATGGCGCAAGCTCGCGTTCAATGACCGGCAGCAGCTGGCTGACGGCAGGCCAATCGGGTTTGAGGGTGAAATGAATAGTAACGGATGGCTGCTTATAGCATGGGCTCATCCAAAGATCATCGGCGGCGATCGTTCTGATCTCTGAAATCAGCAAATGAGGACTCACCTGGTCGCGCAACCGTTCTGTGGCAAGAATGGCCTCGACGGCATGCCGCCGGGGGACGAAATATTCGGCCTGGAGTTCGTTCCCAGCGCTGGGCGTAAATCCCATGCGGAAGTGCGGCAAACGCTCATACCACGGACCGGGAACGCCCATTTGTTCGGTGCAGTTTTCGGCGGAAAGCTCGGCGATGGGGTGAAGATTCCTGGTCGCCAACTTGGCCCCAAAAAAATCGGGAGTAGCATTAAACGATTGCCCGGCTTCCACTCGGCTCTTGATCCAGACTTCATTGATGCGTTTCTTTTGCCAGTCGGTAAAAAGACTGACGCTATAACCGCTTGCTTCAATGGCGTCGAAGTGTTCTGGCAACTCGCTCAGCGGCAGGTTTTCGTACACATATTGCTGGACCATGAAGGTGGGCCGAAGATCCAGCGTGATTTTCGTAATCACACCAAGCGCTCCCAATCCAACGACAGCGCCTAAAAATCCCTCGCCATCTTGCTTGCGCGACAACTTCACGATGTCACCTGAAGCGGTGATCATTTCGAGAGCCGACACAGAAGTAGCCAAGTTGCCATTCTTCTCACCGGATCCGTGGGTAGCGGTGGCGCAGGCGCCGGCAACGGAGATGTGCGGCAGAGAAGCCAGGTTGTGCAAGGCAAAACCTTTTTCATGGAGGTAAGGAGAGAGCTGGCCGTAGCTCATGTTCGCGGGAATCGTTACCGTCCTCGCCTGAGTATCGAGCGATAGCACCTTATCCATGGGACGCAGGGAGAGAAATTCATCCGTGCTGTCCGCGATGTGATTGAAGCAGTGGCGGGTGCCAAGCACTTTGAGCCGCGCGTGCTTTCTGACAAATTCCTGAACCTGCTCCAGCGAGGTTGCAGAGTAGAGGTGGGCGGTGCCGTACTCGACGTTGCCCGCCCAATTCTTTAATTTTTCGGCTCCGGCCCACGCCAGAAGAGGAGAGATACCTGGCATCGACATGGCGGCGGAAATGAGTTTGAGGAAAGCTCTTTTATTCATGGTGGCAGAGACTCCTTAGCGCCAATGGAGTCGTTGATTCCCGTTTCGTTCAGATTATAAGCTTCGACGTCCGCTTACAGCGCAGGGGCGGTAGCGATACCGATGTATTTGTCTGCGCCGCCGTAGTAAAACAGCCAGCGCTTGCCGTCGCGAACCGCTCCTTCCACGAATACGACATTGGGAACCTGACCCACTTTTTCCCATTCCAGTTCCGGGCCAAATACGGGCCGATCGGAGCGCGCTAGAACTTTGGTCGGATCTTTCTTGTCAAAGAGCGCCCAGCCAGTGGAATAAACCAGATTGTCGGCCGCACCGTTGTAAATCAGGAATATGCCTTCTTTCGTGATTACCGGCGGCGGGCCCGGCTCCACGACTTGTGAATCAAACGATCCGGGGCGGCTGGCCAGGATGGGATGGTCCAACGCTTCCGTCCAGTGCAGCAAATCTTCAGAGGACGCCACGCCCATCTGGCTGTCTTTACCTTTGGCGTCGCCCAGATAATACATCCAATACTTGCCGTTAATTTTTTCTGGAACCATAGCGCCAGACTTAGTCCACTTCACATTCCACTTGCCTTTGTACGCAGGAATAATGATTCCTTGGCGCTCCCAATGAAGCAGATCCTTGGAACTTGCCAGACAGAGCTGCGCGTCTTTTTTGTCGGCGGCCACACCGTCAACATTGTTGTATCCCGTATAGGTCAAATAATAAGTATCGCCAAATTTTTGCAACCTGGGATCTTCCACGCCGCCGCCTTTTTCATAGGGCGCTTCGGCAGTCAGCACTGGAGTTGGCCGGCGGTTGAAGTGAATGCCGTCTTCGCTGGTGGCGTATCCCAGAGAAGAGGTGCCCTGATGATCTTGAGCGCGATAAAGCATCACGAAACGGCCATCCTTTCTTACCACTGAGGGATTAAACGTTCCGGCGGATTCAAATCCGTTCCCTTGCGGCGAAACGATGGGCTGGGGAGTAAGGCGAGCCCATTTTCCAAATGGTGGCGCGAAGGCCACCGCTGCGCCAACTGCAAGCAAAATCAGGGTTACGCCTGCGGCAAGCGATCCGCGTAGCGAGGAGGCTGCAAAATATTTGAGTTTCACCATTTAGTAGAATTCCTTTCCTTGCGACTCCGGAAATTCCAGAACTTTGTCTTGCACGCAAAAAAAACGAATCGTGTATCAGAATTCAGCTTGCAACTGCAGGAAGGATCGCCCCGCAATCTGAAAAGTCCCACCGATAGATTTGCCATTGGCAGTCACGCGCACGGTTCGCTCTCGCGCGGCTGGAATCGTGATGGTCGCGGACCGGCCAGCAGGCGTGGGATTGAACAAGATGAAATTCAATCTTTGTGACGGGAAGGTCTTGGCATCGGTAATGTCCAGCAAATCGAGATTCACGAGCATCAATTCGCGGTCGTCCACTTTTCCTAATGCTTCAAACATCAAGTACAGCCAAATCGATTCGCCGGCGCCGTAAATTTCCTTACCTACATTGCCGGTTTGACCGCCAAGCTCGAGAGTGCCCAGATTTTCAAATGGGATAAAAGGCGTGGATGCTGTTTCGCGAGCGCCAGAGCAATTTTGAAAAAAATAAAAATTGTTGCGGCGCTGCTGATCCATGAAACGCAAAAGCCCTTGGAACACGATGCCGCGTTTCATAATGCCGGTCCAAGGGAGGATGGCTTCGACGTTTTCCTTAAACGCGGGATAGAGAATGGAGGCCGCGGCCTGAACCATTCCACGTATTTCGTGCGATTTTTGGCTGGGATCGGAAAACCAATAAAACATACGCAGCTGCTCATACAGCAGGTATTTGCACTCCGTCTGCATGCCGAGTTCGGCCGCTGCCAGCGCACCGTAGGCAAGTTCCTGCGGCTCGTGAAAAAGTCTGTCGGCGGGCACGGCGTACAAAACGCGAACGGCGCGACGGGCCTCTTCCAGATAATGATCGTCGCGGGTCAATCTGTGCGCCAGAATCGCTGCCCATGCATATAAGCCGCCGATGGCGTAGTTAGTGCCCGCGCCTTCGGCGCGAAGAGTCGCGACCTGGTAATAAATAGGAAAGAGATAGTTGTATTGCTGAGCCATTTTCTGCGCGGTGCCGAAAGCCGCGAGGAAATCATCGGTGAGTTCTTTAGAGCCTGATAGCGAGCCGATAATCGGATACTTGACGAGGCCGTTTTCGAACGGATACCAGGAGTCGGCTCGCTCATCGGGCGGGCGCCTGAAATCATTGCTAATGCTGCGAGTGGCCGGGTTATAGAAACCGGGGAGATCGCTCAGAAGACCGCGACATTCGAGTTCGAAACTGGGAGAAGGATGCAGCAGCAGGTAAAGCAGCGCGGGCCACAGCACATCCGCAAGAGTCATCAATTCAAAGTTGTCACCGGCTTGTTTCCAGATCAGCGAGCTTTCTTTGACGTAGGCGCGTAATCCGCGATGGCCGTTGGCTTCGGCGACGGTGGCATCTTTATCCTGCAAATCACGAACCGTGCCAGCGGCAAATTCCGACCAACTCGTCGCGCATTGCGGCCATGAAAGCTTTTCTTCGAAGAGCGGAAGAAGCGCTTCCATCCAGCGACTGACCGCTTCCTGCTCGGTGATGAGCCTCGTGAGCGGCCGCTGCAGCAACCAGTAACTGAAACTAATCTCTCCAGCGGGTAGAACATTCCCGGTGGCCTGATCGGCTAGCAACCCAATGCCCTGCCGCTGGGTGCCGTCTTTTTCGAAGCGAGAAATGCTGGAACAGCGGTAGACGAGGAAGCGCGGCAAATTTTCATCAGACATCCAGCCCATGTCGTCCATATCGAAAAACATCATGGTTTCGATGCCGAGATTCTGGTCCAGCAGATACACAGCGGGAAGGTCGTTGCCAGCAGTTCCTAGGGAATTGCGCGTGGGCTGGCTGAGCGGCACGCGTCTCCAACTGCCGGATTGACCCTCCATCAACGTGGAGTTCGAACTCAACCAGGTAATTATTTGAGGTTCGACTCCGCTTTTTTGCTGGAGCTTAAGTGGCGCGGGCAGCCTGAGGGTTGTTCGAATGCGCATCCAGGGAAACTGTTCATTGGCCGAAGCGCTGACCTCGGCATTCCAATCGTAGTGCAGAGTTTTTGCGTCGAGGCCTTCAGCTTCGGCGCTTCCCTCGCATCGGATAGTCGATCCGTTTCGTTTTATGCGTTCAGTGATCAGAGGAAACGACGCACCGGTAACAAATGGCACACCGGCCAGCGTGGCGGGCTTCCACTCGGAACCAATCCGAAGAAAATTCTGGAAGGCAAGCGGCGAGCCAATGGGCGCGATGCGCAGTTGCTGAGTTCCAGCGTCAATATTTAAAGATGCAGAGTCGTCTGTAGGTTTAAAGTGATCGCCGTTGGTGGGCGTTGTAGGAAAAGCAATCCGCTTATGAAGAGCGGCGCAAGCCGGTGTTGCGCTTGCAGCACTGGCTAGAAGCGTTTTGACAAAGAATCGCCGATTGAGAGCACTCATGTGAGCAGACCTGGAACGAGAATAATGTGACGTTATAAGCCCGGCGAGATGCCGGGCCATAGATCTCTCAATACGCGATTTTCAAAGCAAACTGAATGGTTCGTGGTCCACTGGCATTGGTGATAGCGCCGAATCCACACGCAAATCTTTGATCGGGACCATTGCAACCCGGCGCTCCCAAGGGAATAAATGGGCTGTTCAATTGTGGATTCCCAACGCTAGGCTGATAAATGTGACGGTTAAATATGTTGAAGAATTCCGCGCGGAAGTCGATGACCGCCTTTTCACCAAAGAGCCTGGTCTTTTTGCCCAGGGTGAAATCTTCGTTCTTACCTGCGAAGGTGCGAGCATTGGAAAGCGATCGTGGCTCGTTGCCGAACGTCAAAGGAGCAGCAAGAGCGAACGCGGCAGGATTCCAGAACGGCATAGTATCCGGGTTGAAATTAGATTTGTTCGTCTGAGCGACGCCGGGGATGACGTTCACGCGAGCAGCGCCGGTGAAATGGCATCCGGCGAACAAGACGTCGCCGGCTGTACCGTTGCATGGGCCGTACACTTCCGTCGGAAGTCCGGAGTGATAATTTAAAATCGTCGCGACATACCAACCGCCCACCACACGATCGCTCACCCCGCCCTGGTTCATCAAACGCTTTCCCCGTCCAACAGGCAGCTCATAGAAAAAGCTGGCGACGAGGCTTTGCGGTGTATCCAGCTCGCTCACCGCTTTTTCCGCAGAACGATTGTAGGAATTCTGACCGATAAATTCGTTGGTGCCGATGAAGCCAGCCACTCCCGGTCCTGAAGAGTCGGCGTCAGTAAGGTTTTTCGAAACGGTGTAAGAGACCAGAAAGCTCAAACCCTCCGCAAGTCGCTTGTTCGCTTGCAATTGCATCGCATGATAGGTGGAGTTGCCGGTGCGATCGGGAGTGAAAGAGTTATCTTCCTGGTTGAAGTCACCGTACTGCGGAAAGGGCCGAAGGGCCTGATTGATTTGTCCTGTGAAGGTAGGGTAGGGCAGCGTCACACCGGCAGCTATAGCTGCGGGACAAGTGCCTGCAGCGAGACAGGTAGCATTCATGGTCAGATCGTTTCCAAGCGAAAGGAAAGAGGGATTCACCTGATTGGGAATAATGTTCAACGCCGGAAGATGAGTTCCTTTAGAGCCCACGTAGGCGATGCTAACCATCAAGTTAGAGGTGATCTGCCGTTGGATGTCGAGATTCCACGTCTGTACATCGGCGGGGCGTCCGCTGTTCGCAGGGACGAGAATCACACCGTTGCTGCCGTTCTGTCCATCGGGTGTAAATGGCCCTGAGTTCGGGAAAATGCGTGTAACGCCGTTATCAATCTGGATTGGGCCGCCGTTGGTGGGAGTAATCGTCTGCCTGTTAAAGAATCCCAAGCCGTCCTGGTCGGCGAACGAACCTTCTTTGAGTGGCTCGTAGAAAATTCCGTAGCCGCCGCGAATTACGGTCTTATCGTTGATGCTGTACGCAAAGCCGACGCGTGGGCCGAACGCCTTGGTATAAATATCCTGGGGACGCGTCTGTCCATTTCGTCCTGAGCCGGTTCCAAAATAAGTGTAGGCGCCAGGGATACCTCCCGCGCCGGGATTTGGAAGAGTGGGATCAACCGCGGAAAAGCGATCGAAGGCTTCGGAGGCCGGCAAATCGATGTCGTAGCGTAAGCCG
>Ga0307475_10002544_pt1 | contig 10991 bp, 6 predicted proteins | sample atmos_gasesECM1C_FD_203317 | JGI IMG/M metagenome (GOLD analysis project Ga0307475, IMG submission 203317) | Hardwood forest soil microbial communities from Morgan-Monroe State Forest, Indiana, United States - atmos_gasesECM1C_515 | ecosystem: Environmental > Terrestrial > Soil > Temperate...
ACTGGCGAAATCGGTTACCGAATCCCGCGATTCTGGATCGCCTCGATGAGAGCATGCAGGTCGAGGGAAGGTACACGGTCCGCCCGATCGATTTCTACGAGAACATGGAGACGTTTGGCCAGGCGAATAACGTATGGATCGAGTGCGCTCTGGACTTGGGGGAAAAGGCGCTGTGCCGCGCGCTTGCCCGCGCCGGAATCGAGCCGGATGAGTTGAGCGCGATTTTTGTCACCTCCGTCACAGGCATCGCTGCGCCCTCGATCGACGCGCGCCTCGTGAATCGCATGGGCCTTTCGCAGAACATCAAGCGCATTCCAATCTTCGGTCTGGGTTGCGTCGCCGGAGCGGCGGGAATATCGCGCGCAGCGGATTACGTGCACGGCTATCCGGATCAAGCCGCGGCGCTGGTTTCTATCGAACTCTGTTCGCTCACGCTTCAGCGTAACGATTTGTCGATGGCGCACCTGATATCGGCTCTGCTCTTCGGAGACGGTGCGGCCGCAACGATCGTTGTCGGCTCCGAGCGCGAATCGAAGGGGCCGGAAATTTTGGCGACCAAGTCCATCCTCTACCCGAACACCGAACGCGTGATGGGCTGGGACATTTCCGAAAAAGGTTTCCATATCGTGCTCTCTCCGGAAGTTCCTGACACCGTTGTGAAACATCTCGGCGGAGACGTCGACACATTTCTCGGCGAGCAAGGACTGAAACGCAGCGATATCAAGAGCTGGGTGATGCACACGGGTGGCCCCAAAGTTCTCGAAGCGACGGCACAAGCACTGGGAATCACAGCGAAAGACCTGGCCGCATCGTGGGAATGTTTGCGGAAGGTGGGCAACATTTCGTCCACTTCCGTGCTCTTAGTATTAGAGGATGTCTATACTCACCGGCGCCCGCCCGCCGGCAGTTACAGCATCCTTGCCGCAATGGGACCTGGGTTCTGTGCGGAACTGGTGCTCTTGAGATGGTAGGGGGAGCGAGGGCCGGGAGTAATGAAATCGGATGTCTTGGTTGTTGGTGCGGGCCCGGCCGGTCTCGCGACGGCTATTGCGGCGGCGATGAAAGGTCTCCATGTCACGGTAGCGGATGCCCGTCGCCCGCCGATTAACAAGCCTTGCGGAGAAGGGCTTCTTCCTGAAGCCGTTGAGGCGCTGCGCAGTATTGGAATTGAACTAGATTCCTCCGTTGGTTTTCCGCTCAAAGGTTTTCGCTTTTCTGATAGCTCGCATTCCGTTAGCGCTCCGATAGAGCGTGGACGCGCGTTCGGCCTTCGTCGCACCGTGCTTCACAACCTGCTCGTGGCTAGAGCGGCGGAAGTCGGCGTGCAATTTCGGTGGGGGGGGCGCGTCTCCGATGTTACTCCCGCAGGCGCCAGGATCAATGGCGAGCGCGTCCACTTTCACTGGCTTGTCGGCGCCGACGGATTGAATTCCTCAGTTCGCCGCTGGGCCAGATTCAACTGGCCCCGAATTAGCTGCCGCACGCGGTTTGGATTCCGCCGGCATTTCGCGATTGAGCCGTGGTCAAAATCCGTGGAAGTGTATTGGGGCGAGAGATTTCAAATGGTCGTCACGCCCACCCATGCGGAAGATGTTTGCGTAAGTTTTTTTTCGCGCGACCCGAAATTGCGAATTGATGATGGCCTGGCGGAATTTCCCGAAGTCGCGCGTCGGTTAGAGAAGGCTCACGGAACAACTCCGGAACAGGGAAGCCTCGTCGGGCTGACGAGTTCGTGGCGAGTGGCTTCGAAACACGTCGCGCTCGTAGGCGACGCTTCGTGTTCGGTGGACGGGATTGCGGGCCACGGCTTGAGCCTGGGATTGCAGCAAGCAGTCGCTCTTGCGGAGGCATTGTCACTAGGGGATCTGGGTTCCTATCGCTCAGCGCACCGCAAAATTGTAAGCATGCCTCTGCGCATGACCCGGTTACTCCTGCTAATGGACGCCAGCGCTTGGATTCGCCAAAAGACCTTGCGATTGTTTGAAAATCAGCCCGAATTATTCTCGAAAATCATTTCCGCTCATACAAGCAAACCGCAAGATCATGCCTTTGACGTCAGAGAAGTATTTAACCTCTCGTGGCGAGTTCTTCGAGCCTAGGGGATGAAGCGCGCTCCGCGGTTTTTCCGGCTCAATAGCATTCGACGTACCCTTCCAATTATCGCCATCGCTACAGCGCTGTTTTGCGCGCCTCGCCTCTTCGCCCAGGAATCGATATTCACGCTCGATCCCTCAAAGAGCACCATCGAGTTCACGCTCGGGGCATCGCTCCACACCGTGCACGGCACGTTTAAATTGAAGCGCGGCGAAATTCATTTCGATCCCGGCAAAGGCACCGCAACCGGCGCCATCGTGGTGGACGCGCTGAGCGGCGAGAGCGGCAATGAAGGCCGCGACAAGAAAATGCATCAAGAGATTCTGGACAGCCCGAAGTTTTCGGAGATCGTTTTCGTTCCGAGCCGCATCCAGGGAACGATCGCGCCACAAGGAGCGTCCCAGGTAACCGTTTCGGGCGTCATGAAACTTCATGGCCAGGACCACGACATGGCTCTCACCTTCGCGGTCCAGCCCGGAACCCCGGGGCAGGCGCAGGCGATCTCCAAGTTTTCGGTGCCTTACGTGAAATGGGGACTGAAGAATCCGAGCACCTTCCTTCTGCGAGTCACCGACAGCGTCGATATCGATGTCCATGCCAGTGGCCAGCTTACTTTGGCACCCCCACATCCATAGCGCTCTCAAATCGACTCTCATGTCAGAAACTCTCAGGAACTTTCCGTCGCTCTGAACGGAATCTTTAAGTGTGAGCCTTAATTCATAGATATTTGAGAACGCGAGGATCCAAGATGATAAGAAATCAAACAGCAGGAAAATCGTCACCACGAGCGCACGCAAGGCTTGCCTGGTTTCTACTGGCGATACTTGGCGCTGCGCTCCCGTTTTCATTCGCGAGAGCCGCAGCAAAGGAAGTATCGGCGCTTGCTGCTTTGCAAGATGCGACTGCGAATACGCCGAAGCTGGCTGGCCACTGGCTGTTGAATAAAGATCAAAGCGATGACGTACGCCAGAAAATGCAAGCAGCACGCGGCGATTCGAGTGGCGGGCAAGGAGAAGGCGGTAACGGTGCTGGCCGTGGGCAGGGCGGCCATGAGGGCGCCGGGCGTGCTCAGCGCGCGGGCATGATGGATGAACTGCAGGCGCTAACAATCGAGCAGACCGGATCGAACGTAAAGATCACCGGAAAATCAGGACGCGTGCTCGCACAGTATCCGTCCAGCGATTCCTCCTCCGAAAAGAACGCGGCCCCGGAAGGCGAAGGCCAGAGAACCACCACGTCTCAATGGCAAAATGGCCAGCTGGTCGCCGTAACGCAAAGCCCGCGTGGAAAATCCACTCGCACATACAGCTTGTCTCCGGACGGCAAGCAATTGTATGTGACCACAAAAATGGAAAACGAACGATTGAAGGAACCCGTTACATATCGCTTCGTCTACGATGCTGCTGGTGGTGGCGCGTCGGATTAATATCAGTCGCACCCTGTCGATAGCGCGGTTTGAAACGATGATCCGGTCCGTGCCATATCCGCGAGCTAGCAGTGAAACTCCCCACTCGCTGCTTGTGCCACGGACCGGGTCGCCAATTTCGTCCGTCGATATTACCGTTTCGAGTTGATCATTCGCCAGTTGCTAAAAGTAACTCTCGCCGTCTCAAAGAGCGCCAAAAGGATAACCGGGGTGGTGGTTTATATTATTCCAGCTCACAGGTAGGTGCCGCTGCCAATGGCTGCAGCTAGTTGGCATGATGTTGCTTTCGCTCACACTGACTCCGATCCTCGCATCTGCGCAAGAAGCGGAACGTCAAGCACAAGCTCAATCCGGCGCGCTCCCATCTCCTGAACCGCCTGCCGCACAACGAGTGCCAGGGCCTACCGTGACAGGCATCGTTCGAAATCCCGAGACCAGCCCCGTACCCGGAGCGATAGTTCGACTCACAAACACCGATACAAAGAAAAGCTGGGTCAGCTGGACCGACGAGTCCGGAAAATTTGAATTTCCCGCGCTCCCCCCTGGTCGTTATCACATCGAGGCGAGCCAGCTAGGTTTCGCTTCATCGTCACTCGACGTCGAGCTTCCTGTTGTGCCTCCCGGCCCCATTCCAATGGTTTTGAGCGTAGCCACCCTCGCTCAGTTGACCGCGCCGCCCCCCGATTCCGCCAGCGCGAAGCAGAGTCACGAAAATGCTGCGGCTGCCTCCAATCAATCAGGCGCAAATTCAAATGCGCCCGCTGCCGCAGGCGGAAAGGCAGCGGGAAAGCCAACGAATGGAAATAGCGCCGGTGGAAATGGCGGCAGACAGCCGCTTCCACCGGGAGTGTCTAATGCGCTTAGTCAGGGGCTGGCTACTGCAGCGGGTCGCGGCGGATTTCAACAAACGGATCTCACCGGCGAAGGCACCGCTCAACCCGGCGAGACCACGACGCCGCAAAATAATAACAGCGCAGGGCCGCAGCTCTCAGCGGCTCTTACGAAGGGTGGCGCCTCAGCGTCTGGCGATTCGTTTTTATTGCAAGGAACGATCGGTCAAGGATCGGCGTTCAATGGGCCCGCTGGGCTCGCAGGCCTGAATGCGGCTGGGCCCGAAGGCCCCGGCGGACAAGGTGGTCCAAGCGGCGCGGGTGGCAGTCGACAACGATTTGGCGGCGGGGGCGGCGCCGGCGGAGGTGGCGGAGCGATCTTTGGTGGTGGCGGTGGTGGAGCTGGGGGCGGGGCAGGAGGTGGCGCGGGAGGAGGCGGCCCATTCGGCGGCGGAGGTGGCGGGCGTTTTCTTCGCCAGCAAGTGAACCGGATTCGCTTCGGATTCTATGATCGCTACGAAAATTCCGCTTTTGATGCCAGACCGTACTCGATTACCGGCGTCGAATCGCCGAAAGTGGGCCACTACGACAATCGCTTCGGCGCAAACATCGGCGGCCCGCTGACAATCCCCCACATCTACAACGGCAGCGATAAGACCTACTTCTTCGTGAACTATCAGCACGAAAACGAACAGACCGCGGTGAACACATTTTCGACAGTGCCCACGCTCGACGAGCGCAACGGTTTATTCTGCCTCGCGAACGCAGGCGTCCCGACGCTCTTCGTTCCATTTAGCGCTACGAATACCCCATTCCCGACGGTCGCAAATACAAACTGCGCGAGCGGCGCCGCACAGCAGATTGGCCCCATCAATAGTTCGGCGCAGGGTCTTCTGAATTTCATCCCGACGCCCAATATTGCAGGCACCGGACCGAATCAGGCACAGAATTATCTCTTGCAAGCCGCCACGCCTCTGTCGAGCAATATCCTGAATGTCCACGTTCTGCACACCATTAATGCGAACTTCAACGTGCAGGTGGGCTACAACTACAACGGCTCGGGCTCCAACACGCTCGGCAGTTTTGCGCAGGTGGGCGGCACGCAGTCCACGCGCAATCAGAATCTCGACCTGGGACTCACGCAAAACTGGACTCCAAGTTTCGTCAACGATTCGCACATAAACTACAGCCGCAGCCGCCTTCAGATTCTGAGCGACAATTCCTTCGTCAACGATATCGCCTCACAGGTGGGCATCGAGGGCGGCAGCACGGACGCGATTGATTTTGGCTACCCCGGCCTGAATTTCACGAGTTTCTCCGGTTTCGGCGATCCGGTACCATCGCTCACGCGGAATCAGACGCTTCGCTTTCTCGATACCGTTACATTCGTGCATAAAAAACACACGATGAAGTTCGGCGGCGAAGTCCGCAGAATCCAGCTAAACACAGACACGAATCCCAACCCCCGCGGTCAGTTCTCCTTCACCGGATTGCTCACCAGCGAACTCGTCAATGGCACGCCCGTCGCAGGCACCGGAAACGATTTCGCCGATTTCCTGCTCGGTGATCCGTACTCCGCGTCCGGCCGCTTCGGAATTACAAACGATTATTTTCGCAGCTGGGATTTCATTGCCTTCGCGCAGGACGACTGGCGCATCAATTCGCGCTTCACTCTGCTCTACGGAATGCGTTACGAAGCCGTGACGCCTCCCGTCGAAATCTCCAATCACATCTCCAATATCGATCTCGATCCGAACATCCTCAATATCGCGCCACCATGTCCGACGTGCGCCGCACAGGTGCTTCCCGGCGCGACAGGTCCATTCAGTGGCCAGTATCCTCAAGCGCTCGTTCATGGCGACTATGGAAATTGGGCGCCGCGCATCGGCGTGGCGTGGCTGCCTCCGAAGATCAAACCCAAAACAGTCGTGCGCGCCGGTTATTCGATTTTCTACAACGAAGCAGCCTACAATACACTCGCGACGAACTACCTCGCTTACCAGCCGCCCTTCGCAACCTCCTCGACGCAGCTTACAACTCCCACTGAGCCACTGGTTTTGCAGACAGCCTTGTTGCAAATTCAAAATGGCAACGCGGGAAGGATTCTCAACACGACTGCTGTGAATCCTTTCTATCGTGACGGCCGCGCCCAGATCTGGACGCTCGGCACCGAAACAACGTTCAGCAGAAATTGGCTGCTCGATCTCACCTACACTGGAACGAAGGGCGACAATCTCGATATTCTCCGCGCCCCCAACCGTGCGCCTCCCGGGACGAATCCGCTCGATACGCAGGCAGAACTGAAAATTCCTGAGGCTGTGAGTTTCCTCTACGATCAGTCGGGAGCGCATTCGATTTACAATGCGCTGCAGGTCCGCGTAATTCACCGCTTCACCCATGGCTTCAGTTTTCAGGGAATTTATACATTCTCGAAGTCACTCGATAATTCGAGTTCGATCGGAGGCACTGCGCCGACGGTCGTTCAGCAAGATGGCAATGTCGCCGCCGAATATGGGCTTTCGCCTTTCGACATCCGGCACCAATTGCGCTTTTTCTCCGTGTACGAATTGCCATTCGGCGAACGCCATCGGTATGCGACGCACGGTTGGGAGGAACACCTGTTTGGAAACTGGCGCCTCAACAATGTGATCACATGGCAGACCGGCAATCCGTTCACGGTGCTGCTGGGCGGAAATGCCGCGAATAACTCCGGAACGGGCTCGAATTTCTCGGAGCGCGCCGACCTGTGCCGTCTCGATGGCGATTGCGAAGGCGCCGCAGGCAATCCGAACTTCGGCATTTGCGGAGGCTCGTCGCTCAGCTTCTTCAACACGAGTGCTTTCACGGTTCCCGCGACCGGTACTTTCGGCAACGAACGGCGTGGTTCGGTCGAAGGGCCGTGCAGTTTCACCTGGAATTTCTCGCTGGCAAAAGGACTTCTATTTGGCGGGAGCCGTGAAAGGCAGCATCGCGTGGAAATGCGCTGGGAGGTTCAGAACCTCACCAACACGGCAAAGTTTACCGGGCTCGGAACCACATTCGGCTCGACGCTCTTCGGGCGTGTGACGAGTGCTGCTTCAATGCGCACCATGGACGTGATGCTAAGATTTAATTTCTGAGATGAGAAAAATAGTCAAAGCAATTTCGATCACGATGCTGCTCCTCGTGGGATTGGCGATTGTTTGCATTTCGTCTGGGGCGCAAGCGCCACAGCAGTCAACCGCTAATCCTCCGACACCCTCGCAGGCTCCTTCCTCCTCGCAAGAACTCGCCCCAAATCAAACGCCCGCTATCCGCGCATCGTCAGATCTCGTCCGCATCGATGTGGAGGTCACGGACAAGTCCGGCAAGCCCGTCAAAGGACTCACGCCCGAGCAGTTCTCCATCTCCGAAAACGGCAGAACTCAGAAAATCTCGATCTTCACTTTTCAAGATATCGAAAAGATGGAAACCGCGCAGTCCGATGACACGAAGCCCATCGTTGTCGCGATTGATAGCACCAACACTCCTGCTGCGGCAGAGGCGATAAGCGACCAGGTCCGCGATCGCCGTATGCTCGTCTTATTCTTCGATTTGACGTCGATGCAAACGGACGATATCGCGCGGGCTCACGATGTCGCGCTGAAGTTCGTCCAGAAGCAAATGACCAGCGCCGACCTGGTTTCGATTGTCACCTATGCTGCCCGCCTGACGGTGTGGGCCGATTTCACGAACGATCGCGCAAAGCTCGAGAAAGCAGTGGCACGACTCACACCTGACGTCGCTTCGCAGCTCGCCGATCTTTCCTATGCCGCGGCGCAGAATGGCGAGTACGACGTGCAGCAGTACACCGGGGCGGCATATACGGCGGACGAAACCGAGTTCAACGCATTCAACACCGACCAGAAACTTCTCGCTGTGCAGGGTCTCGTCAATGTGCTCGCCGCAATTCCCGGAAGAAAGGCAGTGATTGAATTCACCGGCGGAATCACTCAGACCGGTGAAGAGAATCGAACGGAATTGCGAGCGGCCACAGACGCCGCGAATCGCGCCGATGTCTCGATTTATTCGATCGATGCCCGAGGCCTCTTTGCAGAAGTTCCGGGCGGCGACGCCACCACAAACGCAGCTACCGGCACGTCGATGTTCACGGGCGCCTCCGTATTTCACCAGACGGATGCCCGCCAGGATTCGCGCGACACGCTGGCGACGCTTTCCTCAGACACCGGCGGTCGCGCGTTTTTCGATCTCGGCGATTTGAGCGAAGCATTTCCCAAAATCCAGCAGGAGAACGGCGGCTACTATCTGCTCGGCTACTATCTCGGCTCCAATGTGAAGCGCGACGGAAGCTGGCGAAGCATCCGGGTGAAGGTGAATGCGCCGGGCGTCCACGTCCACTTTCGCAACGGCTATTACGCACCTCGCGATTTCCAACATCTGCAAAAGGAAGACCGCCAACAGCAGCTCGTCGAAGCAATGGGTTCTGAGAATCCAGTCGTCGAGCTGCCAATCGCGGTCGAAACTTCGATGTTCCGCCTGAGCAATGGCCAGATCTACGTTCCAATCGCCGCCAAGATTTCATCCACCGCACTCGATTGGGCCGAAAAGCATGGACGGAAGGAAGCCGCGTTCGACTTTGCGGCGCAAGTTCGCGCGTATCCCAACGGCAGATCCGTCGCCGAACTCCAGGACACGATTCAGGTTCATCTCGACCCAGCTCGATTCCAGCAGATCAACCAGAGCAGCTTGGTCTATCAAGGCGGAGTCGTGCTATCGCCCGGCAAATATCATCTGAAGTTTCTGGCGCGCGAAAATGAGTCAGGACGAATGGGCACTTTCGAACAAGATCTTCTCGTGCCCCAGGCGCCCACGGATCGCATCATGCTCAGCTCCGTGCTGCTATCGAGCCAGCTTGTGCCCGTCGACAAATCATCTGAAGTGGAGACGCAAGCGAAGGGCGTTCGCGCCAAGCTCACCGAATCGCCGCTCGAAATGTCCGGCGAGAAAATCGTTCCGAGCGTCACCCGTTACTTCACGCAAGGGCAGACGCTCTACGTTTTCTTCCAGGCTTACTATCCCGAAAAATCCGATAAGGCCGACAGGTTTGATCCCGACACACTTCGCGCCGCTCTAATTTTCTTCAGAAATGGAATTCAGGTCAACGCAACGCCTCTGCTCACGCCCGTGCAGGTAGATCCGAAATCGCGCACCGCGTCATTCCGGATCAGCCTGCCGCTCGCGAAGCTTCCAGCAGGGCGCTACACGGCACAAGCGCTCGTAATCGCGGTTGGCACGCAACACTCCGCGTTCGGTCGCGCCTACCTCGCAATCGAACGCCCACCAGCACTTCCGCCCGCAGCGCCGGTACCTTCTACCACCGATTCAGCGCCACAACCCAAGCCGCCCTCACCCTAGCTACTTGGATTTCGGCGGAGGTTGTCGCTTTTCTTCCGTCTTTGCCGGCTGTTCCTTCTTTTGCTCTTCCTTTTTCGGCGGCTCAGACGCTCTGTTTAGCGGAGGATGCACATCGTACTTGTCATCCGACGCTCTCGCTGGCGGAGCAAACTTCACTGCGGGATGTTGATCGTATTGCTTCGATTGTTCGCCTTGCACGTTTGCGTTCCCGCGTGTCGGAGGATTCTCCGCAGGGCGTCCGGTTGGCTGAGCGGAGTTGTTCGTCCGCACCTCGCCGCGGTTGTTGTTCTCGCGCGCATTGGGATTTGATTCGGTATTGTTTTGCTGCGTGCGCGAACTCGGCTCCGCGGGTCGCTCGGGCTTTGCGGAATCTACGATGTGCGGTTCGTGTCCGCCCGACGGAGGAATCGGCGGCGGAAGCTTGGCCACCACTTTGCGATCGGTGAACGACTTTGCAGGGCGCTGGGAAGCAGGCACCGGCTTTGCGGTGGACGCCACGTAGCTGTTACGAGTAGGCGCCAGCGGCGCAGTCTCCACCACACGAGCCTTTTCGAACTGCTCCGGCGTCACTCGAAGTGCCGCGTTTGCCACCGGCCGCGCATTCACGAATGTCTCGCGGTCCACCACCGTCACTGCGCTCACATTCCTTGCGTACGTGTATTCGTTCACGTTCACGGTTCGATTCACGGTGTAGTTGTTGTAGACGTTCGTCACCTGCGTCACAGTCACCACTCGCGTGTTCGTAACATTTACGTTCTGTATGTAACGTGGGCTGCAGCGATATCCCGGTACCCACACATCGCGCGGGCCAAGGGGAAACCAGCCAACTCCCGTCAAGCCACCGCCGAATCCGACCGTCACACCGAATCCGCTTCCGCCCACAAACCCGACAAGCGCGGGCGCATATACGGGACGCACAACGAGCGGCCCGGGTACCCATCCCCAGTAGCCGCCCACAAACGCCCAGCGTCCGTAGTGAAACGGCGCGAAGCCCCAGGGCTCATCGCCGATCCATGTCCAACCCCACGGCGCGATCCACACCCAATGACCGAAGTGATAAGGCGCCCATCCTGCCGCCACGCTCCGCGGAACCCAGACGCGACCGTACTCGGGAACCACCTGCCAATCGCCGTAATCATCCAGATCGTAGTAACCATCAATATCGCGCGACACATACTGAGCGGACGCTGAACGATTTTCGCGTTGGTCGCGTTGCTGGCACCAGCTTTCGAAATCATCAAAACCGG
>Ga0307475_10002545_pt1 | contig 10987 bp, 9 predicted proteins | sample atmos_gasesECM1C_FD_203317 | JGI IMG/M metagenome (GOLD analysis project Ga0307475, IMG submission 203317) | Hardwood forest soil microbial communities from Morgan-Monroe State Forest, Indiana, United States - atmos_gasesECM1C_515 | ecosystem: Environmental > Terrestrial > Soil > Temperate...
CATTGCATGAAGCGGGTAGACATGCCTTCGCCCAATCATGACGATCGCGGCGGCGCCGCGGTTGACATGCTGGTGCTGCATTATACGGGCATGCAAACGGCCAAAGCCGCGCTGGATCGGCTGTGCGATCCGGCCGCCAAAGTGTCGGCGCATTACACAATCGATGAAGACGGCACGGTTTATGCCCATGTTCCGGAGGCGCGCCGGGCCTGGCATGCGGGCGTTTCTGCCTGGGCGGGCGCCAGCGACATCAATGCGCGATCCATAGGCATCGAGCTGGTCAATCCCGGGCACGAATTCGGCTATCGCGATTTTTCTTACGCCCAGGTCGAGGCGCTGATCACCCTCTGTCACGGAATTCTTCTGCGCCATCCCATTCCTTCGGCGCGCGTGTTGGGCCACAGCGACGTGGCCCCGGCACGCAAGGAGGACCCGGGCGAACTTTTCCCCTGGGCGCGGCTGGCTAAGTCTGGCATCGGACTGTGGCCGCAATCCATCGCCAGCAGTGTTGGGCCCGAAGCGCTCCAACGCTACGGCTATGACCCGAACGCGCCCCAGGAAAGCGTAGTCACCGCCTTCCAGCGTCATTTCCGCCCCCGAAGACTGGACGGCCAATGGGATAGCGAGTGTGCCGGACTGTTGGCTTTCCTGTTGACGGCGCCCGGCGTATAACGCGCCCCGTCAGATGGCCGGGTGACCGCGGGCTCAGCGATGAGTTCGAGGAAAGTCCGGGCTCCACGGAAAAACGGTGCCGGATAACGTCCGGCGGGGGCGACCCCAGGGATAGCGCCACAGAAATGACACCGCCTACCGGCCTAAAGCCGCGGCAAGGTTGAAATGGTGCGGTAAGAGCGCACCGCGTCTCTGGCAACAGAGGCGGCAAGGCAAGCCCCACCGGGAGCAAGACCAAATAGGGACGGCACGTGATGTTTTCCGCATCGCCGTCCGGGTCGGTCGCGCGAGGTGGGTGGTAACACCCATCCCAGAGGAATGGTCACTGCCGCGAATGCGGTACAGAACCCGGCTTACAGGCCATCTGACACCATAATCTGTCATCCCCGCCAGCGAGCGGCGCGCGAGCGCCGCGATGCGCGAGCCGGGACCCAACTTCGTCCTCCATCGGCTCGCCATGAGGGGGAAGAGAGCCGATGGATGCTGCTGGTCGCGCCGCAATGCGCGGAGCTCGCGTTCATCAAGGTGCTATTCGTGCCCCGCTAAAATCTCCAGTGTCGCCTCATCGGCGTCACCGTCGAAATATTTCTCCAGCAGATTGTAGAACACCACGTCTTCCGGATCGGCCTCCGCGAAAAGCGTGAGGCAGGAACGGAGCTTCATTGCGTCGATCGAGCCGAAAATGTCATGTGCTGTCTTGTTCCTCAGATTCATCAGCACCTGACAGCATTCGCGCAGGCGCGTTCCCAGAACAGGATGGGCCATATAGGCGAGCGCCTCGTCCAGCGACTGAATGGCATAGGCGCGCGACATCGGGCTTTGTCCCAGGCCAACGATTTGCGGGAAGATGAACCACATCCAGTGGCTTTGCTTCTGGCCGGCGCGCAATTCACCCAGCGCCTGCGCATAAATGGGCGCCTGCGCGTCGATGAAGCGCTCGAGCCTCACACGCCTGCCTTCTTAGCCGGCACCTCGCCGATCGCGGCCCAGTCGCGATCCTGCCAGCCCCAGGCGACCGCTTCGTCATAATGCTTTTTCAGGAGTTCTGCAGTCGGCATGCCGACACCCAGTCCTTCGGCGGCTGAACGCGCCAGATTGACGTCCTTCAATCCCAAGGTCAGGGCAAAGCCCGCAGGCTCATAGGTCCGGTTCAGGATCATGGTGCCATAGCTCTTGAACACCGCGCCGGTGAACAACCGCCCGCTCAACACGTCATGAAATAGGCTGGGATCGACGCCACCCTTGCGAAGCAAGGCAAAGGCCTCGCCGATGGATTCGAGTTCGCTCGCGATCATGAAATTGCCGGCGATCTTGAACAGATTGGCTTTCTCGGGCGCGTCCATCGCCACGGTGCGAGCGCCGATTTTGTCAAACATCGGCTGCATGGTCCTGAGCGCCTCCGCATCGCCCCCGGCCACCAGCACCAGCTGCGCCGATTCCGCCATCTCGGGCCGGCCGAACACGGGCGCGGAAATGTAGGACAGCCCCGCCTTGTGATGGGCGGCCGACAATTCCTTGGCAAAGGCGACGGAAATGGTCGCCAGATTCACATGGATCAGTCCTTTCGCGGCTTTTTCCAGCAGCGGCCCGGCAAGGCCCATCTCGCGCATCACTTGGTCGTTGGACAGCATCGAGAACACGGCGTCGCCTTGCACCGCCTCTTCGGGCGAATTGGCGGCGGCAGCACCTTTGGCGATCAGCGCCTGCACAGGCGCCTGGCTGCGATTCCACAGCGTCACCTGATGACCCGCCTTCAGCAGGTTCGCCGCGACGTGACCGCCCATGCGCCCCAGGCCGATAAATCCGATCTTCATGCCGTCCTCCGTTTGACGAGGGCGAGAAAAGCGGCGCGGGGGCCTCGTGTCCAGCCCGCCGAATCACCTTGCGGTTGTGCGCCCGGCTACGCCGGGAGAGATCTTGGAGAGTGCAATCAATGGCTGCATCTCTCCTTCAATCGTTAACGGCTTGTTTACGGGCATCACCACATTATTACCATGTTCGTTAATTGTTCCGCGGGACTCCACCCCTAGCGGGGCGCGGAGCTGCGAATACCAGCCAAGCCCCTCAAATATTTGCGTTTTTTGGTTTGACGGCCCAGTTCATCCCATGTTATCCCATGTTGTCCCAAGGGGCCTATGGGCCCGCCTGAATAACGGCCGAGCCCCGGCCGGCCCAGGTCACCGGGGCCAGGGGGGTATGCGACGAGGATGATCGGGTTGGTCCAGCCGTTTATTTCGACGGTGCCTGGCTCGCTCGACAGCAAGGGGCGGGTCTGCGTTCCCGCAAGCTATCGCCATCTGCTCGTTGCCCAGAGCACCAACGGCGTTTTTGTCTGCCCAAGTTTCGTCGATCCGGCGCTCGAAGCTTTCGGCCAGTCGCTGCTCGACGCGGTCAATGCGCGGCTTGCGACACAGGACCCGTTCTTCTCGCCCAGTTTCGACGACGAAGCCACCGCGCTGATCGCGCGCACCCAGTCGCTGCCGATCGACGAAAATGGCCGCGTACGCCTTCCGGACATGATGATCGCACATGCCGGCCTCAAGGACAAAATCGTCTTTGTCGGCAAGGCACAGAAATTCCAGATCTGGGACGCTGACCGTTACGCTCCCATCGAGGCCGAAGCGATTGCGCGGCTGAAAGCGCGCATGGAACGCGCGCGCGGCGGGGAGGCGTCATGAGCGGGCATCTTCCCGTGATGCTGAAGGAAGTGCTTGAGATGCTCGCGCCCCGCGATGGCGCGCGCTATGTCGATGGCACCTTTGGCGGCGGCGGTTATGCCAGCGCCATCCTGGAAGCGGCCGATTGCCGCGTGCTAGGAATCGACCGCGATCCCGAAGCGATTGCGCGCGGGAAGGCGCTGGTGGAACGCTTCGGCGGCCGCTTGACCCTGGTTCAGGGCGAATTTTCGCGCATGCACGAACTCACCCGCGAAAGCGACGCCAAAGCAATCGATGGAGTCGTATTGGACCTGGGCGTGTCGTCCTTCCAGTTCGACCAGCCGTCGCGCGGATTTTCCTTTCGCGAAGATGGCCCGCTCGACATGCGCATGAGCCTGTCAGGCGAAAGTGCGGCCGATGTGGTGAACGGTGCGGACGAGCACACGCTCACGCAAATCATCGCGCGCTATGGCGAGGAAAAGAATGCGCGTCGCATTTCCCGCGCCATCATTGCCGCGCGGCCCGTCAGCAGCACCGCGCAATTGGCGGCGATCGTTTCCAATGCGCAAGGCCCCGCCGCGCTGCGCCTGGCCATCCATCCGGCAACCCGCACCTTCCAGGCCCTGCGCATCCATGTGAATGACGAGCTTGGCGAGCTGGAACGCGGCCTGGAGTCGGCGCTTAAGATTCTCAGCCCGCACGGCCGGCTGGTGGTCGTGTCGTTCCACAGCCTGGAAGACCGCATGGTCAAGCATTTCCTGTCCGAACGCTCGATCTCGGCGCCGCGCGCCTCGCGTCATGCGCCGGCGGCACCTGGAAACAAACCCGCGTTCAAACTTCTCACCATCCGCCCGATGACCCCATCGGCGGACGAAGTCGCATCCAACCCAAGGGCGCGGTCCGCCAAGCTGCGCGCCGGCCTGAAACTGGCGGCATAGGAGTTCGATCATGGTCCGGATCCTGAATTTCTTCTGCGTGGCGCTGATGGGGCTTTCGATCCTGGCGCTCTACCACGTCTCGGAAAAGTCGCGGGTGGCGCACATGCAGCTGAACCAGGTCAATGCCCAGATCACGCGCGAACACAGCGCCATTGGCGTGCTGGAGACCGAATGGCAGCATGTGGCCTCGCCGGAGCGGATCCAGCAACTGGCGCAGTCGCGACTGGGCATGGCGGACAATGCATCGGCGCAGCTGTCCTCCTTCGACCAGCTGCCGCGACGCGGGGCCGATGCCGCGCCCCTCAACAATACGCCCGTGCATAATGCGAGCGCCGAGGTGCCCGCCACGCCGGCAGCACCCGATTCCGGCATGTGAGGATATGAGCGAGGCATCGACGGTATTTCAGCGGCGCATTGTCATCGGAGCGGTCTTGTGTGTGGCCGCTTTTGCGTTGGTGGGAATCCGTCTTGTCGATGTCACCCTGCTCAAGTCACTCGACACCGGACGTGCGCCGACGGAAACCGTCACCCGCGCCGATCTTATCGACCGCAATGGCGAGCTTCTGGCGCGTGACCTGCCAGTCAATGATCTCTATGCCCGTCCCGCCACCTTCTGGGACAAGCGCGAAGCCGCGCATGATCTCGCTCAGGCCACGGCTGCGGACGAGCACAGGCTGCTCGCGGCCTTTGACAACAGCAAACATCCTTACGTGCTGGTGGCGCGCCAGATCACGCCGGACACCCAGGCCAGGGTGATGCATCTGGGTCTGCCGGGGCTCGAATTCGAGCCGGGCGGCAAACGCTACTATCCGGACGGCCGCATCGCCGCCCAGGTGGTGGGCATGACCGACCCGGACAATCATGGCGTCAGCGGGCTGGAGTTGGGGCTGGAGAAGGAAATCCGTGCCGCTGCCACCGGCGGTAAGGTCGTCACCTCGATCGATATGCGAGTGCAGTACATCCTGGAGCACGAAGTCGAGACAGCGCGCCAGACCTTCACCGCGCACGCCGCCGGCGGGATCGTGATGGACGTCAATACCGGCGAAGTGCTGGCGATGGTGTCGCTGCCCGACTTCGATCCCAACCAGCGCCACGAGTCCGCGGGCGACTCCAGCCGCAACATCGTGGCCCAGGATGTCTACGAGCTGGGTTCGGTGTTCAAGATTTTCAGCTTCTCGCTGGCGCTCGAGGACCACACCCTGAAGAGCCTGGATGAGGTCTTCCAGATCGGCCAAGGCCTCAAGCTTGGCACCCACACCATTCACGAAGCCGAACACATGCCGGCAACGCTTGCCGCGCGCGACATCCTGGCCCAATCCTCCAACATCGGTACCGCCCAGATCGCATTGCGCTCGGGTCCCGTCCGCCAGCACGAATTCCTGGCCAATATGGGCCTGCTCAAGCCGGTCAAGGCTGAATTGCCTGAAACAGCCCGGCCGCTTTATCCAGGCGCGGACTGGGGGCAGATCCAGACTGCCACTATCGGCTTTGGCCAGGGCATCTCGGTGGCGCCATTGTCATTCGTCACCGCCGCAGCCGAAGTGGTCAATGGCGGCCGGCGCATCACACCGACTTTCCTCAAGCAGTCCGCCACGGACCTGCGCGGCGAGCAGGTGATCAAGCAGGATACCTCGCTCCAGATGCGCGAGCTGCTGCGCTATGTCGTGACCGATGGCTCGGGCAAGAAGGCCGACATTCCGGGCTATGACGTCGGCGGCAAGACCGGCTCGGCACAGGTGCCGGGGCCTCATGGCCACTATATCCCCCATGCCCTGCGCACCAGCTTCTGCGGCGTCTTCCCTGTGCACAATCCGCGCTATCTGGTGTTCATCCTGCTGGACCAGCCGCACGGCACCAAGGAGACCGCCGGCTTCGCGCTGGCAGGCTGGACCGCCGCGCCGGCCGTGGGCCGCGTGATCCAGCGCATCGCGCCTCTTCTAGGCGTGCCCAACACTGCGCCACCGACCAAACTTGCCTCGGGTGGCACCTAATGACGCCACATTCCGGATCGATGATGGGTCATACGAAAAGCATTGCCGGTATGTTGGGTAGCAAGGAATTCGAGGGCCTGGGCCTCAAGGGGCTGGCCAGCGACAGCCGCAAGGTCAAGCCGGGTTATCTCTTCGCCGCCCTTTCGGGCACGAAGACGGACGGCGCGCGCTTCGTCCAGGATGCGGTGGCACGCGGCGCCGTGGCCGTGTTGGGCGCGCCGGCGCTGGCCGGCGAAGTTCAGGCGCTGGGCGTGCGCTTCATTGCCGATGAAAATCCGCGGGCAGGCCTCGCCCGGCTGGCGAGCGCATTTTTTCCCGGCCAACCGGAAATCGTCGCCGCCGTCACCGGCACCAAGGGCAAGTCCTCCATCGTTGCCTTCCTTCGCGAAATCTGGACGGCGCTAGGCAAGCCCGCTGCAAGCCTCGGCACGGTGGGCGTGATCGGTCCCAATGGCGAGATGCCCTTGTCCCACACCACGCCAGACCCGGTCGAAATTCACCAGCTGCTGTCACAGCTGAAGCAGGAGGGCGTGGACCATCTGGCGATTGAGGCCTCCAGTCACGGGCTCGATCAGCATCGGCTGGACGGGGTGAGGATTTCCAGTTGTGGCTTCACCAATATCACCCGCGACCATATGGATTATCACCCGACGTTCGAGGATTACCTCGCCGCCAAGCTGCGCCTGTTCACGGAGGTCGTACAGGATGGCGGTGTTGCGGTAGTCAATGCCGATGCCGAACATGCCGGCCATTTCATCGACGCGGCGAAAGCGCGGGGCCTGAGGCTGATCACTGTCGGCCGCAAAGGCGACACGATCCACCTTGACCGCCGCGAGGACCAGGGCGGCGCCCAGGCGCTGACGCTGCACTACCAGAAACGGATTTTTTACATCGAGCTGCCCCAGGCGGGGGAATTCCAGGCCTCCAATGCGCTGGTCGCTGCGGGGCTTGCGATCGGTCTTGGCGAAGATGCCGCCAAGGTGTTCAAGGCGATGGAAGGCCTGAAAGGCGCGCCGGGCCGGATGGAGAAGGTCGCCTTTGCCGCCAATGGCGCGCCCATCTATGTCGACTATGCCCACACGCCCGATTCACTTGAAAAAGTGCTGGAGGCCCTGCGCCCGCATACCGCAAATCGCCTGCATGTCGTATTCGGCTGCGGCGGCGACCGCGACAAGGGCAAGCGGCCGCTGATGGGCGCCATCGCCGTCAGGCTGGCCGACGACGTGATCGTCACCGACGACAATCCCCGCACCGAGGATGCCGCCACCATCCGCCGCGAAATTCTGGCGGCGGCGCCGGGCGCCCGCGAGATCGGTGACCGTGCCGAGGCAATCCGCGCTGCAGTCGCCGCAATGAAGACCGGCGATGTGCTGATCCTGGCCGGCAAGGGCCATGAGACCGGCCAATATATCAACGGCGAGGTCTATCCCTTCTCCGACCGCGAACAGGCGATCGCCGCTGCCACGGCCCTTGGAGGGTGCGCGGCATGAGCCTGTGGACCCATCAGGAAGCCGAAGCCGCCACGCTGGGCCAGTCCACCCAAGGCTTCAGCGCGGACGGGCTTTCCATCGATACGCGCACGCTCAAGGAAGGCGATTTGTTCGTGGCGCTCAAGGGCGAGCATCGCGATGGTCATGATTTCGTGCGCGCCGCGTTTGATGCGCGGGCGGGCGCCGCGCTGGTCACCCACGCGCCGGATGGCGTCACCGGTCCGCTGCTCACGGTGGGCCACACCCAGCGCGGGCTGGAAGATCTGGCGCGTGCCGCGCGTGCCCGCAGCAATGCCAGGATTCTTGGCGTGACCGGCAGTGCCGGCAAGACCACCACCAAGGAAATCCTGCGGCTTGCCTTCAATGCCCTGGGCCGTACCCATGCCAGCGCTTCAAGCCACAACAATCACTGGGGCGTGCCCCTATCGCTGGCGTCTCTGCCGCGCGATGCCGAATACGGAATTTTCGAAATCGGCATGAATCATTTCGGCGAAATTCGCAATCTCGCCTCCTTCGTGCGGCCGCATGTGGCGATGATCACGACCATCGCGCCAGCGCATCTCGAATTCTTCGGCAATTGTGAATCCATCGCCGACGCCAAATCGGAGATCTTCGAGGGCCTTTTGCCCGGCGGCGCGGCACTGATTCCGGCCGACAGTCCCTATGCCGAGCGCCTGAAGGCCCGCGCCCGCCAGGCGCATGTCTCCAACATTGTCGGTTTCGGCATCACCGGAGAGGCAAAGCTTCTGTCCTTCGCGCGCGATGGCGGAGGCATGCGGGTCAAGGCCAACATATTGGGCCGGGCGGTTGACTGTCTTGTCGGCGCGCCGGGCGCCCATATCGCCCAGAATGTGGTGGGCGCCCTGACCGCCGTGGCACTGCTGGAGGGCGATGTCCTCAACGCTGCCGCAGCGCTGAAGAATTTCACCGCCCTCAAAGGCCGTGGCGCGCGCTTCGAGGCGGGTGGCATCGCCGTCATCGACGAAAGCTATAATGCCAATCCAGCCTCCATGGCGGCCGCGCTTGCGCTGCTTGGTGGTGCATCAGGCCGGAAGATCGCGGTCCTGGGCGACATGCTGGAAATGGGCGAGGGCGGCGTTGTCCATCATGCTGGTCTCGCCCAACCCATCGCCGCCAACAATGTGGGCCTGGTCTTCGCCTGCGGCACGCGGATGAAGGTCTTGTGGGAGAATTTGCCGGACGATGTCCGCGGCGCCTATGCCGAAACTTCCACCGCGCTTGTGCCCAGGCTGCTGGCGGCACTGAAGCCGGGCGACACTGTGCTGGTCAAAGGCTCAAACGGCGCCCGCATGTCCGTCGTCATCGACGCTCTCAAAGAGAAGGGAGCCTGATGCTTTATTATCTGTCCCTGCTCACCCATACCGACCAGCTCGCCTTTTTCCGATTGTTCCGGTACTTGACGTTCCGCTCGGGCGCAGCGGTGGTGACGGCGATCCTGATCGCCTTTCTGATCAATCCCATGCTGATCCGCTGGCTCAAGGTGAAACAGGGCAAGGGACAACCCATCCGCACCGATGGTCCGCAGCGACACATCCTTGAAAAGGCCGGCACGCCGACGATGGGTGGTCTTCTGATCCTGATTCCTTGGGTAGCCTCGACCCTGTTATGGGCCAGCCTCTCCAACCGCTATGTCTGGATAGCGCTGATGATCACCACGACCTACGGGATGCTGGGCTTCCTCGATGACTATTATAAGGTGACCAAGCGCACCTCCGACGGCCTATCGGGCCGCGCGCGGCTGATGATCGAGTTCGTGGTCGCCGCCCTGGGGACCTGGCTGATCATGCAGGCGGAAATCCCGACCCTGTCGGGCGTGCTGGCGGTGCCATTCGTCAAGACGGCGCTGATCCCGCTGGGCGGGTTTTTTGTCGTGGTCGGCGTCTTCGTCATCGCCGGTGCCGCCAATGCCGTGAACTTCACCGACGGATTGGACGGGCTCGCCATCGTGCCAGTGATGATCGCGGCCGCCACCTTCACCTTGATCGTCTATCTGGTGGGTAACGAGAAATTCTCGGCTTATCTGCAGATTCCCTATATCGAATATTCCGGCGAACTGGCTGTGTTCCTGGCGGCGCTGGTGGGCGCCGGCCTCGGCTTTCTCTGGTACAACGCGCCGCCGGCCGCGATCTTCATGGGCGATACCGGTTCGCTGCCTTTGGGCGGCGCATTGGGCGTGGTCGCTGTCGCTGTCAAGCATGAGATCGTGCTTGGCCTGGTGGGCGGCCTCTTCGTGCTCGAAACGGTGTCGGTGGTTGTGCAGGTGGTCTCCTTCAAGCTCACCGGCAAGCGCGTCTTCAAGATGGCACCCATTCACCATCATTATGAACAGCTAGGCTGGACCGAACCCACCATCGTAATCCGCTTCTGGATCGTTGCGGTGGTGCTGGCCCTGCTCGGTCTTGCCACCCTGAAACTGCGTTGAGGCCATGATCGCCGCCAAAGCCTTTGCCAACAGGACCGTCGCCGTATTCGGCCTCGCCCGCACGGGGCTTGGCGCCGTGCGCGCGCTTGTCGCCGGCGGCACGACGGTGATTGCCTGGGACGATTCCAGCACGGCGCGCGACCAGGGTGGCCAGCAGGGCGCGGAAATCATGCCCTGGCGGGAGTGGCCATGGGAGAAGATCGCCGCCCTGGTCCTTTCGCCGGGCGTGCCGCTGACGCATCCCAAGCCCCATGGCGTGGTCGAGCATGCTTCCCGCGCACAGGTTCCCGTGATCGGCGATGTCGAGTTGTTCGCCCGCGAGGTGCGTGCCAACCGCGACCTTCCCGGCAGGTCGCCTGTGATCGCCATCACCGGAACCAACGGCAAATCCACTACAACCGCCCTGGTGGGGCACATATTGAGTCAGTGCGGCTTCGACGCCCAGATCGGCGGCAATATCGGCAAGTCGGTGCTGGAACTCTCTCCGCCTTCGGCCAAGACCATTTACGTATTGGAAATGTCCAGCTTCCAGATCGATCTAGCGCCGGACCTCGTGCCCGACGTTGCGCTTCTCTCCAACCTGTCTCCTGACCACATCGACCGTCATGGCAGCATGCAGAATTATGCCGCGATCAAGGCGCGCCTGCTGCGCCAGACGGCAAAAGACGGCCAGATTGCGGTCGGCGTGGATGATGAATATTCCGCAGCCATTTTCACCCAGATCGCGGCCGCGGGCGGGGCCCAGGCCCACCCCGTGTCGGTGGGCAAAATCTTGGGCCGCGGCATTTTCGTCGTG
>Ga0307475_10002546_pt1 | contig 10987 bp, 6 predicted proteins | sample atmos_gasesECM1C_FD_203317 | JGI IMG/M metagenome (GOLD analysis project Ga0307475, IMG submission 203317) | Hardwood forest soil microbial communities from Morgan-Monroe State Forest, Indiana, United States - atmos_gasesECM1C_515 | ecosystem: Environmental > Terrestrial > Soil > Temperate...
GACGGGCGCTCCGGGCGCAGGCGCCGGCGGCACGTCGAGCGGCGCGGGTGGCGCGGGTGCAGGCGCTTCGGGTTTGGTTCAATCCACGCTCGGTGCTGGCACTCCGGTGTCGTCCTATGATCCCGCGGTCACTGTCTCCGTCGGAGCTGAACATCAAACCACGCCACTGGCCAATCTGCAAATTTATGGCGTGCCTTCGCTCCAATTGAATACTGGCCAGGGCACATTCGGTTACCTGCAGGCGTTTCCGACAGGTACCAGCATTTCTTTCCAGTTCAGCAATAACCGCCAGTCGAACAACAGCCCTTTTCTTTTTCTGTCGCCCGCCACAAGCGGGACGTTTCGCTTTACGATCCAGCAGGAATTGCTGGCGGGCTTTGGTTTTGGGCCCAATCTGCGCTACCTTCGCATCGCGCGCAACAACAAGAAGATTTCCGATATCGCCTTCAAGGATCAGGTTATCGCAACGGTTACGCAGATCGAAAACATCTATTGGGACCTCGTCAGCGCCTACGAGCAGACGCAGGTCAACGAGCAGTCTTCCGCCTTCGCCCAGCAGACTCTCGAGAATGCCCGGAAACAATTGAAACTGGAGAGCATTCCTGAGATCGATGTAATGCGGGCAGAAGCCGAACTTTCAAAACGAGATCAGGATTTGACAGTGGCGCGCACCAGCCTGCAACTGCAAGAGACTCTCATGAAGAATGCCGTCACAAAGAATCTGTCCGATCCGCTTCTGGAGGCAATGCCCGTCATTCCCACCGACCGCATGCAGACTGACCAGATACAGGCTGCTCCCCAGATTCAGGACTTGATTGCTCAAGCCTTGCAGCACCGGCCGGAACTGGCTGAGACCGATGTCGACCTGCTGAACCGGCAGATCAGCCGCAGAGCGGCGCGCAATGCGTTGCTGCCGTCGCTGTCGTTAGTAGGGTTCTACGGAGGGTCCGGACTGGCCGGGCCTCTGAATCCTCTGTGTCACGACTGCACTTCAAACGTGCCGGTTGATTTCGCGGGGGCACTCGGAAACACTTTCAACAATTCCTCCCCCGATTACTATATGGGTTTGAACCTCAACATCCCCATCCGAAACCGGGTCGCCAAGGCCGATCAGTATCGTTCCGAGCTTGAGTATCGCCAAGCCGAACTACGGCGGGAGCAACTGAAGAAACAAGTCCGCATCGAAGTTCGCAACGCACAATATGCACTCGAACAAACCGGAGCGAGGGTTGAGGCCGCGCACAAGGCCCGAGATCTGGCGCAACGCACCTTCGATATCACGAAAAAAGAACAAGAATTGGGGGCGGGATCGAGCTATCAGACCCTCACCGCTCAGCGCGATCTTTCGCTGGCTGAGTTGGATCTGGTCAGCGCAATGACCATTCATGAGAAGGCCAAAGTCGAACTTGATCGTGCCACCGGAGCGACTTTGGAACATAATGGAATCCAGATCCAGGACGCACTGAATGGTACTGTTAGCACGGCGAGTCCGTAGTTGAGCATTCAAGTTAGATGCAATTTACACATGCAAGCTAAACATGCAGCCCTTTGCCAAGTCGGAAGAGATTTCCACCGCCGCCGCGCTAAAAAGTAGCAAAGACCGTCCCCGCATTTTGGCCGCCGATGACCAGCAACATGTTCTCGAGGCCATCGAAATGCTTCTGCGTCCGCAGGGGTACGAGGTGGAAACGGCGCGATCCCCGGCCTTGGTTCGGGAATCACTGGCTACCGGCTCCTACGATGCCCTCCTTATTGATCTGAACTACACGCGCGACACAACTTCCGGCCGGGAGGGCCTCGACCTGTTGTCTGAGGTCGTTGCGCTGGACAACACGACGCCGGTCATCGTGATGACGGCCTGGGCCAATATCGACCTGGCAGTGGAAGCCATGCGCCGCGGCGCCCGTGATTTCATTCAGAAACCGTGGGAAAACGAACGACTGCTCGCGATTCTGCGGACGCAGGTGGAGCTTCATCGCGCACTCCGTCAGGCTGAGCGTCTGGCAGCCCAGAATCGCCTGCTCCAGACCGAGGGCCGGCCTCAGTTCATTGCGACAGCGCCTGCCATGCAGCCGCTTCTGGGCGCTATGACACGCGTGGGTCCCTCAGACGCAAATGTGTTGATCACAGGCGAACATGGCACCGGCAAAGAAGTGGTCGCGCAGACCCTGCATGCCTTGTCATCGCGCGCGTCCCGTCCGATGATCGCCGTAAACACCGGCGCTGTGCCTGAAGGTCTATTTGAAAGTGAACTCTTCGGGCACGTGAAAGGTGCCTTTACTGACGCCCGTTCTGATCGTATCGGACGTTTCGAACTGGCCGACGGTGGAACCATCTTTCTGGACGAGATCGGCAACGTTCCAATGCATCAACAGGCGAAGCTGTTGCGCGTGCTGGAGGCGGGCGAAGTTGAGCGGGTCGGCTCATCACGCCCCCGCCGCATTGACGTGCGCGTAATCTCGGCCACCAACACCGACCTTCGAGCGGCGTGCTCTTCCGGGCAGTTTCGCGAAGATTTACTGTTCCGTCTAAATACAGTCGAGATGCACGTCCCCCCATTACGAGAACGCGCGGAAGACATCCCTATTCTCGCCGTACACTTTCTCTCACGCTACGCATCGCGCTATCGGCGGCCAGTCCGGGGATTCGAGGCGTCCGCTCTGCAACTCCTCATGCAATACTCCTGGCCCGGAAATGTCCGCGAACTCGAGCACACCCTCGAGCGTGCGGTCCTGATGTGCCGTGGAACAGAGATTGAACGCGCCGACCTGGGATTGGACTCAGTACGGCAGCAGGCCCAGAATCTGGAAGACCTCAGCCTTGAGTCCGTGGAAGCCATTCTGATCCGCAAAGCGCTGCAACGTTCTCACGGTAATATAAGCCAGGCCGCCGAGTTGTTGGGGCTCAGTCGCGGAGCTCTTTATCGGCGGATGGAAAAGTATGGGCTCTAGCCCGCTCGGGAAGCCGAATCCCACACTCCGCAAAGCTCCACGCAAGCGGGTCCGCCTGTTATATGAACGGCGGATCAGTCTCTTCTCACTGTTTGTTGCCCTTCCCGGCATGCTCCTCAGCGGCGTCTTCATCTGGATGCAGCCTTGGTCTTTGGAGTCCAGGTTCGCGCTGACATTCGTCGAATTGTTCGTGTGGTGGCTGCTGGCGATGGCGTTGCACGAGCAAACCACGCGGCCACTGCAAACCCTGGCCAATGTCATCGCCGCCCTGCGTGAAGAAGACTATTCCTTTAGAGCACGCGGCGCGGCCACGGATGACGCTCTGGGCGAGTTGTCCCTTGAAGTAAATGCTCTGGCCGACCTGCTCGCCGATCAGCGCATTCGAGCGATTGAGGCCACCGCGCTGCTGCGCCGCGTGGTCGAAGAGATTGACGTGCCGTTGTTCACCTTCGATCCCGATCAGATTCTTCGCCTGGTTAACTCCGCCGGAGAACGGTTGTTGCAGCAACCCTCCGTGAGACTTCTAGGTCGCACCGCCAAAGAGATTGGATTGGACAGCTGCTTGTCCGTGGAAAGCGGCACTCTGGCTCCCTTGCACTTCCACGACCCGAACGCTCGCTGGCTGGTGCGCCGGAGTTCATTCCGGCAAAAAGGTGTGCCACACACTTTGATCGTTCTGTCGGACGTGAGCCGGGCTCTTCGGGAAGAGGAACGCGGCGCCTGGCAGCGTCTGATTCGCGTGCTCGGGCACGAACTCAACAATTCACTTACGCCAATCAAGTCGATTGCTGGCAGTCTGAATGCTCAAGTCTCTCAGGCCGTTCCCGATGCCGATGCACGGCAGGACTTTCAACGCGGGCTGGCCATTATTGGAACGCGTGCCGATTCTCTCAATCGTTTCCTGCAGGCGTATCGTCAACTCGCCCAGATGCCTCCACCCGTTTTCCGCAAGACTGCACTCCGCCCGATTGTCGAGCGAGTTGCTGGACTCGAGACCAGACTGCGAGTGCAGGTTGTTCCCGGTCCTGAGATCCAGTTGATGCTGGATCCTGATCAGATCGAGCAGTTGCTCATCAACCTGGCGCGAAATGCAGTCGAGGCGGTGCTGGAACCAGGGCATGCTGAAAACCAATCCCCGGATGCCGAGAATACGCCCTCGCCGCGCTTGGCCCCTCAGGTCGTGATGCATTGGGACCTCACCGAGAAGGACTTGGTTCTCACTATCGACGACAACGGACCCGGATTTCTCAATCCCAGCAATGCGTTTGTCCCCTTCTACACCACCAAGCCGGCGGGAAGCGGCATTGGCTTGGTCCTCTCCCGGCAAATCGCCGAAGCCCACGGCGGCTCGATTGAGCTCCTGAACCTGAGCGACAAGAAAGGATGTCGGGCAAGAATAGTGCTGCCACAAGCCCAGCCTACTGTGTAGCCGAGACTCCAAGAGGAGGATGAGAGCGAACATCGCTGTCCAATAACGCACACTCGATTTGGCAATTGGACAATGTTCTCCACAACAAAATCCAATCTTTTCAATTGCATAGCTCTCTCATGTCTCTGTCGACTTTTGGTCTGAGATTTGCAACACTTAGCCCAACTGAGTCGCAACGGCCTATGAAAAGGGCTCGGAGGCTTTCTGGATATGGAGACCTTACTTGTGGATCTGCGCCACGCTCTTCGCCTGTTGCGCAAGTCTCCGGAATTCGCCACCGCCGCTGTTTTAACCCTGGCCATGGCCATCGGGGCCAACGCCGTGGTTTTTAGCGTGTTGAACGGGCTACTCCTGCGCCCGCTGAATGTGCCTGAGGCGCAAAGCCTCTATACAATCGAGCGCGCAACCGATAAGGACACGAGCCAGTCGTATCCCGACTATCTCGATTTGCGTGACCGCAACCACAGCTTTGATAGTCTGGTCGCGTTTGGCATTACCCAGGTCGCGATGAATACGGGCGGGGGTTCATCTCTGATCTGGGGCATGGAGTCGAGCAGCAACTACTTCGACGCGTTACGGATTCAGCCGTATCTCGGCCGGTTCTTTCACGACTCCGATGATCATGGTCCGAACAGCGCTCCTTATATTGTCCTCAGCTACGCCTATTGGCACAGCCATTTTCACGATGATCGTGACGTTGTTGGCCACACGGTCCAGCTGAACCAGCACCCTTTTACCATCCTCGGGGTAGCGCCCCATGACTTTCGCGGGACCATTGTGTTCATCTCCCCAAATTTCTTTGTGCCCATGGTGAACCACGAGCAGATCGATGGAGCGACTGACCTCAACGACCGCGCAAGCCGCTGGGTTTTCACGGTTGTAGGACATTTAAAGCCAGGAGTTACCCTGGTACAGGCAACGGCCGATCTGAACTCGATTGGATCGTATCTGGAAAAGACTTACCCGAAAGATGAACGGCAAGCTGGCTTCTCGTTAGGGCGTCCAAATCTTCTAGGCGATCGGTTTGCACCTGCATTCCGGGGATTCATGGCGGGATTGATGTTGCTGGCTGGACTGATCCTGCTGGCCGCGTGCGCCAACCTGGGTAGCCTGTTTGCGGCGCGCGCCGCTGATCGTGCCAAGGAAGTTGCTCTGCGCCTCGCGCTGGGATCGAGCCGCAATCGCATTCTGCGCTCTCTGTTCACCGAGGCCGTGCTGATTTCTCTGGCTGGAGGCGCCGTAGGACTGTGGGCCAGTGTGGTGTTTTTGCACTGGTTCAGCGAGTGGCAGCCATTTGGGAATTTTCCCATTCATGCTCCTGTGAATCCGGATGCAAGCGTCTATGGACTCGCTTTGCTTTTGAGCTTAGTCAGCGGATTGCTCTTCGGAGCGGTGCCCGTCCGCCAGGTTCTTCGCACTGACGCATATCAGGTCATCAAGATGGGAGCGAACGCCGAGACTGGCCGCCGGGTTACCGGTCGGGACGTATTGCTGGCCGTGCAGATTGCGATATGCGCAGTGCTGGTCACTGCGTCGCTGGTTGCAGTGCGCGGACTGGCGCACGCAATGCACAGCAATTTCGGATTCGAACCGCAAAAGTCTGTGCTGGTGGGCGCAGATTTGCGCATGGCGGGTTACAGCGCTGATCGAATGGCCGCCATGCAAAAGCGCATGATCGATGCCGTCGCTGCGATTCCTGGCGTGCAGGCTGTTGGGGTAACCGATGCCCTGCTGTTGAATGATCAGAACGGCTGGAATATCTTTGACGACCGAACAACAGATCTGCGGCCGTCCAACGCCGCCGCCTACGTTTACGCATACCATGTTTCTCCCGATTACCTTCGCGCCGAGGGCACAACGTTGCTCGCCGGGCGGGCTTTCACCTGGCACGACGACAAGGACTTGCCACGCATAGCGGTGGTGAACCAGGAATTTGCACGCAAAATATTTGGCTCGGTCGAAAAGGCCATCGGCAGTTATTACAAACTGCCCGACGGTACTCGCATACAGGTTGTAGGGGTTGCGCAAAACGGAAAATATGGAAAGCTCACCGAAGAGCCCCAGCCTGCGATGTTTCTCCCCATCCTGCAATGGCCATCGAACTCTGCATGGATGGTAGTTAGATCAAATGGTGATCCACAGCCTCTGGGACCGGCGATCAGAAGCGCACTGCACCGTTTGGATGCAGGGCTGCCTGTGGAAGTCGAGATGCGGTTGGACGAAATCGGCGGCGCTCTGTTTCCTCCCGAAGTGGCAACGGTGGCGCTGGGCGTGCTAGGCGCAATGGGCGCGATGCTCTCCATCACTGGCATCTTTGGAATGGCTGCGTATTCGGTCAGCAGGCGTCTGCGGGAGTTGGGAATTCGCGTTGCTCTCGGCGCGCAGCGTAAGGAAGTGTTACAGGCCGCGTTGGGACGGGCTTTAAAATCGCTGGCCTGTGGCTCGGCGGCAGGATTGCTCCTCGGAATTCTGGCCAGCCGGGTACTGGCTTTCATCGTGTACCAAGCCACTCCCCGCGATCCGCTTGTATTGGCTGGGGTTGTTCTGGCGATGTTGTTGCTGGGGCTGATGGCTACATGGATTCCAGCGCGACGGGCGCTGTCGGTTGATCCCATGATATTGCTGCGCGACGAGTGAACTATGGCCGCACACACTGGTATAGGCCATCCCTACCGGGGCATGAGCCGGAAAAATAGCGCCTGCTTGGCAACCGGTTCTACTTTTGCTTCCAGGGCGGCCATCTGGGTCTGACTCAACGGGGTAAAGGACCGCGCGAGTTCCACGCATTCCTCGACCTGCTCGACTGAGTCACACCCGATGATTGCCGTGCTGATGGGTAACGACAGCGTGTAGAAGAAGGTTTCCCGCTTGGTCAGCGTACCCGGAGTGGTGGCGATTGCGCCTCGGCCTTCCCATGAACGCTTTTGTTGTTCGACCGGCGGCGGTGTCCAGCTGGAAAGAATGCGGCCGCGTGCCATCACCTTCATCCCGATAATCCCCATCTGTTTCTCGACCGCCAGCGGAAGGAGTTCCTTTTCAAAACTGTAATAGTATTTGTCGGCAGCGTTCACACCCATCAGGACGGTGTCAAAGGGAAAGTGCTTGATGCATTCCATGAGTGCTTCGGGACGGAAGCGTCCCGTGACGCCCAGATGGCGCACCATTTTCTGATCGCGCGCTTGCACCAGAGCTTCCATCGCACCGCCTTTGCCGAAGATCTGGTCAATGTCTTCCTGAATTCCAACATCATGCAGTTGCCATGCGTCGATGTGATCGGTATCCAGCAGCTTGAGAGACACGTCGAGGTTTTTCAGCGCGGCATCGCGGGTGCGCTCTTTGGTCTTGGTTGCGATAAAAACGTGCTCCCGGCTGCCCTTAAGACCCTTTCCAAGATAATGTTCGCTCCACCTGTCAGGCCCGCCGTAAATGGCCGAAGTATCGAAATAATTCACTCCTAACTCGAGCGCGCGTTGAATGATCTGCAGGGCCAGGCTTTCGTTATTGACCTTCTCCAGCGCTCCCTGGCCGCCAAGGCCAAAAATTGCAGCCCGAAATCCTGTCTTGCCCAGATTGCGCGTCGGCATCGCGTCCTGGACGGCCCTTAACGCAGCTGGACTGTTTTCCGTTGACGTCACCTCGCCAGCTGCCGAGGCAGCGATTACTCCTGCGGACAGACCAGCTGCTATCGATGCTGCCCCTGTCTTAAGGAAACCCCGGCGGTTCTGGTTACCGGCATCCTGCGGTGTGTCATTCGTTTTCATGTCCATCGCTCCAAAGTCATCCGAAATAGAATATCGATTTTCTTGGGAACTGATCGATTGTGCGAGTATAGTTTTCTCTTTGCGAGCCAGTCAATCTTTTGTCTGTTTTATTTCTAACTTCCGGCGCGTTTGTGCCATTGGTTTCACCGTCTGTTGAGGGCATCCGATTTTTGTTCATGGTACCGATCGGTGCTCAGGAGAGATGAGAATGAGTCGTCGAGTGTTTTCCTTTTGCTTCGTGGCCGCATTGATGTTGCCAGCAACTGCATTTTCCCAATCATTTTTGAGCCAGTATAAAGGCCTGCCTTATCACGACACCCGCTACAGTGGCGGTCCACAAAAAATACCGGGAAAAGTATTGTGCGCTTACTATGACCTGGGCGGCGAGGGAGTCGCCTATCACGACACCGATCCCAAGAATCACGGCAGCGGAGAGTTGAATCCGGCTGATGGGACCTATCTCAACGAATTTCGTATCCATGAGGGAGTGGATACTTCCTACACGAAGTTCAACCGGAAGCCCGATCCGGTTGACGACAACCCCTTCGACAAGATCGTTCCCCCCGCCGACCTGCCCTACGTTGGCTGGACCGAACCCGGAGAGTGGTTCAACGTCACGGTAGATGTAAAACACGCGGGAACGTACGCGGCCGATTTCCTTTACACATCGAATCGCGGCGGCACAATTTCAGTCGATGTGAATGGCAAGGACGCAACCGGACCTCTCGAGATCACAACAACAAACGATCACGCAGACCCGCTTGCCTGGCGTCAATGGCACCATTGGAATCTGGCTTCGCAACTTTTCAAAGTCCGTCTGAGCAAAGGGAAAAATGTTCTCACCGTGCACATATTGACGAACGGAAACATGAATCTGGCATATTTCGACTTCAAACCGGTCCGCAAGTGAAATGGAACTTGTTTCGACGGGATCACCTCTCACCTGCGGACTTCTGTAGCCGCCGACTGTGCCCTAACCTTTGCGGTCGGTAAGCGATAAGACCGTTAACAGCAGTCGCTTGTCTTTTTGAGGTACACTCCCTCGCATGTGGTCTACAAAGCGGGCTTTAGTCCTCTTCCTTCTCGGCGTCTCGCTCCGACCGACGGTTGCGCAGTCGGCTGTCAGTTTCCCACCACCAGAAGCAATTTTGGCAGACGTGAAGCATAAGGAACCGAAGAGTGGAGTACAGCTCAGCCCAGGAAATACGCTAACCATCCAGTCAGGCGTGGGCACGCCTACGACGATCAACGTCCTTGGTTTCTCGAAAGACAGTAGAGTGCTCGCTGCAGGTAAAGACTTTGGTAGGGTTGTCGTTTGGGATGTGCCAAACCGGAAATTCCTATGTGCGGTAGATACCGGCCAAGGCATTGTCCATGCCGTCGCTCTTTCTGCGGATGGGCAACTGTTGGCCACGGCAGGGGAAGGCGATCGGTTTAGTTTGAAGGTCTGGCACCTGCCTGACGGCAAGCTTGTGCGGACCTACAACTATTTCAATGGTTACGTACATTCTGCGGCTTTTGGCCCAGCCGGTGCGTGGATTGTTGTGTCGGACAACGCTGGCGTCACACACGTACTCGACATTACCACTGATAAACAGCTTGCTGAACTGAAAGACATGTATTCGCCTGTCTTATCGCCGCAAGGCGATATTTTGATGACAGTCAGCAAAACCAACTTCACAGTATGGTCCACTTCGGACTGGACGCAGAAGCGGACACTGCCCCGGTCCCCGCTCTACGCAATCCCACTCGCATTGAGTCCTGAGTCGGACAGCTTCGTTATTACCTCGTCCGGGGTCTTCCGGCTACTTCGTCTCAGCACCGGCGAGCCTCTCCCGAGCGCGCCCAACCCGGAGTTGCCCAAGTTCAACAGCGCTGCCGGAGGGTTTGCAGCCTTCGGTGCAAACGGCGCCATCTTTGGCCACAGCGATGATCGATTGTGGGTATGGAACACGGGCACCGCTCAAACATGCGTGTCAGACCTGATGTACAGCGAAAGCGGCTCCCTCAGCCCGGATGGAATGCTCTTAGCAGGGGCGAAAGACAATTCCATCCTCGCACAGACACGATCCGGGGAAGGAGTCTGGATTTGGGATACAAACAAGCTCGCGGCCAAGTGTCTCAAGAAGTGATGAGGAGGTTGGTAGTTGGCAATAAATCTCCACATCCCAACAAACGAAGCAAATAGCCTGTTTTGCGAACGCCCTTGCCGGAACGGAAACGACTCAACTCACCGTTATGCGCACTCCCGTCGCATGGGGAACCGTAACCGAGCACTTTCCCTGCTTGAGCGACTCCGTCTTCGTTGACGTTGTGATGTGCGCTTCCCGGCTGTCTAGTCCCGGTGCGTGTAATGTCTCGGTTTGCACCACTCCACGCGCGTCGCGACCAAAGTCGAGTTCCACCGCAAGGTCTGCTGCTGCGTCCTTATTTAGAATGATCACGGAGGTTTGCCCGCCCGGCATTTTCGCGGCATACGCCGTTGCATTGACTCCCGTAGCCTGCAGCTTCGTCGAGAACTCGGTCTTCAACAGTGTTCCGCCGCTGAACGAGCCTGCAAACTTGAGCCCATAGGCGACCGGCTCCAACACATAGTCCGAGCCAAACGTCCCAATCGGCGTATAGAAAGGATGCGGATGCGCGGCAATCTGTTCGGCAGTCTCGCCCTTCGCTTCGAGAAGCGCGTCGCCGGGCAGTGATCCGCCAACGGAATTGGCCACGGATTTGCCAGTGCCACCGTGCAGATTGACGCCAGAATAGTTATTACTGGCCAGCAACAGCGAATAGTCGGCCGCCCAAAGCGCAGCCGCAAACACATCGGAGACACCGGGCTTGCCCCCGCGATA
>Ga0307475_10002549_pt1 | contig 10980 bp, 8 predicted proteins | sample atmos_gasesECM1C_FD_203317 | JGI IMG/M metagenome (GOLD analysis project Ga0307475, IMG submission 203317) | Hardwood forest soil microbial communities from Morgan-Monroe State Forest, Indiana, United States - atmos_gasesECM1C_515 | ecosystem: Environmental > Terrestrial > Soil > Temperate...
AAATTGGCGTTTACGCCGGCCGCATTCTCAACGGCGACAATCCCGCTAATCTGCCAGTGCAGCAGCCAACCAGCTTCGACCTTGTCGTCAATCTAAAAGAACACAATCTCACCCTCACCGACGTGGTTGAGACGCTGGCGAGGCTCGGCAAGGCGCAATTGCCGCAGCAGCTGGCGCGCTGGCTTGATGCGCTCGACGAGACCGGCCGCTGGGCGCTGATCAAGCTTGTCACCGGCGGTCTGCGGGTCGGCGTGTCGGCGCGGCTCGCCAAGGCCGCCATCGCCGCGCTTGGCAACAAGGACGTCCACGACGTCGAGGTGATCTGGCCCGCGCTCGCCCCGCCCTACCGCGAATTATTCGCCTGGCTGGAGGGGCGCGCCGACAAGCCGGTCAGCGGCGATCCGGCGCCGTTCCGGCCACCGATGCTGGCGCATGCGCTCGACGATGCCGATCTCGCCGCGCTGAACCCGGCCGAGTTCATGGCGGAATGGAAATGGGACGGTGTTCGCGTTCAAGCGGTGGCCGGCAGAGAAGGCAAGCCCGATGGCAAGCTTGTTGCTCGGCTTTATTCGCGCACCGGTGAGGAAATATCGAAGAGTTTCCCCGATCTCCTTGCGGCGCTGCGCTTGCCGGGCGCGATCGACGGCGAACTCCTGATCATGCGCGACCGCCGGGTGCAAACGTTCAACGTCCTACAGCAGCGCCTCAACCGCAAAACCGTCACCGCCAAGCTGACGGCGGAATTTCCCGCGCATCTGCGTGGCTATGATCTGCTCGCTGATGGCGAGGAAGATTTGCGCGAGCGGCCTTTTGCCGAGCGGCGCGCGGGGCTCGAACGCTTTGTGGAGCGGCTTGGCGATGAACGGATCGACTTGTCGCCACTCATTCCCTTCCACAGCTGGGATGAACTGATCGCGGCGAGAAAAAATCCGGCGGCCGCGGGCGCCGGTCCCGATGCGGCGGCGGTCGAAGGCGTCATGCTCAAAGCGCGCGCGGCGCCGTATCTGCCGGGGCGGCCCAAGGGCCTGTGGTGGAAGTGGAAGCGCGATCCCTTCATCATCGACGCGGTGCTGATGTATGCGCAGCGCGGGCACGGCAAGCGCTCGTCCTATTATTCCGATTACACGTTCGGGGTCTGGACCAAGGGCGAAGACGGCGACGAGCTGGTGCCGGTGGGCAAGGCCTATTTCGGGTTTACCGACGAGGAACTCCTGCAAATCGATCGGTTTGTGCGGCGAAACACGATCGAGCGGTTCGGTCCGGTGCGCGAGGTCGTGCACGAGGCCGATCGCGGCCTCGTTTTGGAAGTGGCGTTCGAAGGCCTGCAGCGATCGTCGCGTCACAAATCGGGTGTGGCGATGCGATTCCCGCGCATCAATCGGCTGCGCTGGGATAAGCCGCCCGGTCAAGCGGATCGGCTTGATCGGCTGGAAGCATTGCTCCGGCGCATCGAGCAGGACCAGTTGCAGGGGCAGATCGCGTGACGCTTGGAACAGCCCGGCGCTCTGCGGCAGTGCGGCTTCGCCGCGGCCGTCGCAGCGATCTCGATGCCTTGGCGGCCCTCGAGCGCGAAATCTTCAAAAGCCGCCTGTTTGCCGGGCATCTGATTTCGCGTGCGAGCTTTCGGCGCTTGCTCGCTTTGCCGAGCGCCACCTCCATCGTCGCCGAGATCAAGGCGCAAATCGGCGCCTATGTATTGGTGCTCTACCGCGCCAGTTCCGGCGCAGCGCGGATGTACTCGATCGGTGTCGCGCGCAAATTTCGACGACGCGGACTAGCAGGACTGTTACTGACGGCGGCGGAGAAGGACGCGGTCAGGCGCGGCCGCAAAGCCATGCGGCTCGAAGTGCGGGCCGACGATCGCGGAACAATCGCGCTGTACGAGTCATCAGGTTATCGCCGCGTCGGGCGCGCGCCGGGGTACTATGGCGGTCGTGTCGACGCGCTCCGCCTTGAAAAGGCGCTCGGCAAGGAACCACGCCGCCATTTATGAGTCTTTTACACACGGTCCTGGCTCTGTTGATCCTGACTCCTGTGCCCAAATCGGCTTTCATGGTGGACAATCGCGCGCGGTGCAGTCGCCATTCCGCGCAATTCCGGCTATGACCATCGCGTGCCGCGCCTGACATCAACTGCATGATCGGCCTCACGTCACATCTCGGCCTGAAAGGGACCCGCCCATGACCGGCTGGGTCATCCTCGTCGACCAGTCCCGCGACCTGCCGAACGCCGAGACCCCTCACAAGGTCATCACCACAAGCGAGTACTTGGCGCGGCCCCGACTGTTCGAGGTTGGGCGGCCGAAGCTCGTCAACCTCGCGCGCTCCTACGCCTATCAATCCAAAGGCTATTACGCCTCGCTGTTGGCGGAGGCGCGCGGCCACCGCGTCGTGCCCACCGTCGAGACCATGCTCGAACTGCGCGAGCAAAAGCTCTACGAGCATGCGCTCCCCGATCTCGAGGAGGAACTGAACCGCTGCGCGAGGCGCGCCGACTTTCAATGTGAGGGCGAGTTCAAGCTCCTGGTCTGCTTCGGCATCGCCCGCGACGACCGCTTCGAACCGTTCGGCCGGCTCTTATTCGACTGGTTCCGCTGTCCGGCGCTCGAAGTGATTACCGAGACAGGTGGCAAGTGGCTATCGATCGACCGCATCCGGCCGCGGGCCATTACGCGGCTTGCCAACGGCGAGGCCGAATTTTTCCGGCAGTCGCTGCACAATCACACCAAGCGCGAATGGCGCGACCCGAAGGCGCGCTCGGTCGCCAAATACGATCTCGCGGTGCTTTACGATCCGAACGAAAAGACCGCGCCGTCCTCGCCCGATTCGATCAAACACTTTGCCCGCATCGCCGAGAAAATGTCGGTCGACGTCGAGCCGATCACCAAGCGCCAGCTCGGCGAGCTCGCCGAATTCGACGGCTTGTTCATCCGCGAGACCACCTCGATCGACAACCACACCTATCGCTTCGCGCGCCGCGCTTGGCAGGAGGGCATGCCGGTCATCGACGATCCGATCTCGATGATCCGCTGCACCAATAAAGTCTTTTTAATCGAGCTGTTGCAGCAGAACCAGGTGCCGACGCCGCCCACGGTCATCCTCGCCGAGGACACCGACTTCAACAAAGCGATCGATGAGCTCGGCCTGCCGCTGGTCGTGAAAATCCCAGACGGCTCGTTTTCGCGCGGCGTGCACAAGATCGCTTCGCCCGCCGAGTTCGGCCGCATCTGCGACGAACTGTTCGAGGAAACCGATCTCCTGTTGGCGCAGAAATTCCTGCCGACCGATTTCGATTGGCGGGTCGGCGTTCTCGCCGGTGAACCGCTATTCGTCTGCCAATATCGCATGGCGCGCGGACATTGGCAGGTGGTCAAATACCGGCCCGACGGCTCCTCCCACGAAGGCGGCTTCCGCGCCTTCGGCCTCGACCAGGCCCCGCGCGAAGTGATCGATATTGCCGTGCGCGCGGCGCGGCCGATCGGCGACGGCTTCTATGGCGTCGACCTCAAGCAGACCGAGACCGGGATTGTCGTGATGGAAGTCAACGACAACCCGAGCCTCGAACACGGCATCGAAGATTCCGTCGGCAAGGACGAAATCTGGATGCGGCTGTTACGCTGGTTCATCGATAGATTCGAGCAGTAGAAAGCGTTCCGCACCCCGGAATGACGAGGCGGCGCAATTACGCGTCGACCCTGCCCTTCGCCCCCGTCGCCACCTGATCAAGCGGCCAGCGGGCGCGCGCAGCCACCTCGAGCGGATCGGTCAAGCCGAGCGCCAGCCGTTCGGCGCCAGCCCAGGCGATCATCGCGGCATTGTCGGTGCATAGAGCGGGCGGCGGCGCGACCAATTCGGTGCCGACTTCGAACGCGACTCGATGCAGCACTTTGCGGATCGCCTGATTGGCGGCGACGCCGCCGGCGCAAACCAGCGCATTGGGGCTGCCGATCTGCGTGCGAAACAGCCGCAAGCCGCTGCGCAGCCGGTCCCTGACCACATCGACAACCGCCTGCTGGAATGAGGCGCAGAGATCGGCAACGTCGCCGTCGCTCAACGGGGCGATCTTTTCCGCTTCGAGGCGGAGCGCCGTCTTCAGCCCCGAGAACGAGAAGTCGGCATCGGCGCGTCCCGTCATCGGCCGCGGCAAAGCAAAGCGTTCGCCATCACCGCGGGCGGCTTCCTTTTCGACGAGCGGGCCGCCCGGAAAACCGAGGCCGAGCAATTTCGCCGTCTTGTCGAAAGCCTCGCCAATGGCGTCATCGACGGTGCCGCCAAGCCGGAGGTAATCGCCGACGCCACGCACGCCGAGAATTTGGGTGTGGCCGCCGGAGGCAAGGAATAGGCAATACGGAAACGCGGTGCCGTCGGTGAGCCGCGCGGTGAGCGCATGCGCTTCGAGGTGATTGACCGCGAGCAATGGCTTGTCGTGCGCGAGCGCGATGGCTTTCGCGGTGGTCAGCCCGACGATGACGCCGCCGATCAGGCCGGGGCCGGCGGCGGCGGCAACGGCGTCGAGCGCGCCGAATGACATTTGCGCCTCGGCCATCGCCTTGGCGATGATGCGGTCGAGCGCCTCGACATGAGCGCGCGCCGCGATCTCCGGGACCACGCCGCCGAATTCGGCATGTTCGCTGATCTGCGACAACACAATATTCGACAAAATACGCCCACGGCCGCCATCGTCGCGGCTCACCACCGCGGCGGCTGTTTCATCGCAGGTCGTCTCGATGCCGAGAATGTTCATCCGTGTATTATAACCTCGTAGCGCATGGTCCTGAAAAGTGGGAACCGGTTTCCCGCCTGCGCGAAGCCACGCTAGCCACTACTACTCTCGTGTGACGCTACCGCGGGCGAAGCCAGGTCGGACAAGATCATGCGCAAACAAAAATGCTAGGTCTCATAGTAACCCAGCTTCAACGGATCGCGCTGTGATGAGCCAATCCTCGACTCCGGCACGCTCCCTGCGCATCGGCTCGCGCGGTTCGCCGCTGGCGCTCATTCAGGCGCGGCAGGCGCAGAACGCGCTCGCCAAGGCCTGCGGCATCGCGGCGGAGGCAATCGAAATCAAGATCATCCGCACCTCGGGCGACAAGATTGTGGATCGCCCGCTCGCTGACGCCGGTGGCAAGGGACTGTTTACGAAGGAGATCGAACAGGCGTTGCTGTCCGGCGCGATCGATTTCGCCGTCCATTCATCGAAAGATATTCCAACGGTGTTGCCATCGGGACTTATGCTTGCCGCGTTTCTGCCGCGCGAGGACCCGCGCGACGCGCTGGTCAGCCATAAGACCAAAACGCTTCGCGATCTGCCCCGCAATGCGCTGGTCGGCACGTCATCGCCGCGCCGACAAGCCTTGCTCATGCGTGCGCGGCCCGATCTGCGCATCGCGCCGTTACGCGGCAATGTCGAAACGCGGCTGCGCAAGATCGAAGCGAGCGAGATGGACGCCGCCGTCCTCGCGGTCGCCGGATTAAAGCGGCTCGGACTTTTTTCGGCGACCACCACCGCGCTCGAGGTCGAAGAGTTTTTGCCGGCGGCGGGCCAGGGCGCCATCGCTATCGAGACGCGCGCCAGCGATGAGAGCGCGCGTACGCATGCCGCCGCCATCGACGATGCCGACACCCACATCGCGCTTGCCGCCGAACGCGCTTTTCTCGCCGCGCTTGGCGGTTCGTGCCGCACCCCCATTGCCGGTCATGCCCGCCTTGACGGCGACACGATGAAATTTCGCGGCCTGGTGGCCAAGCCCGACGGCAGTGACGTCATTGAAGTGTTCCGGCAGGGCCGCCGCACCGATGCGGCGGCACTCGGCGCCGATGCCGGGCATGAAATCAGGTCGCGCGCCGGCGCCGGCTATTTCGTCGAGGACTGAGCGTGCGCATCCTAGTGACGCGATCGCAACCGAACGCCGCGAAAACCGCCGCTGCCTTGCGCGAGCGGGGCCACGAGCCGATCGTCGCGCCGCTTCTCGAAATGGAACTTCTCGCGGAAGTCGACGCCAAAGATGGGCCTTGGACGGCGATCTTGCTCACCAGCGCCAATGGATTGTGGGGCATTGTGTCGTGGGCCTGGGACAAAAAGTGGCACGGCATACCCGTTTTAGCCGTCGGCGACATAACGGCGAAGGCGGCACGCGATATGGGTTTCATTGAGGTTGCCTCGGCAGGGGGCAATGTGAATGATCTCGCGAATCTCGTCGCCGCACGTTTGCAGCCGCCAGCGCGGCTTCTTTATCTCGCCGGCGAGGAACGCTCTGGAGATCTTGCCGGTGTACTGCGCGCTAAAGGCTTCGAAGTCGACCTGGTCGTGGTTTATCGGTTCCTGACGGCGCAATCTCTTCCCGAGCCGGCCGCCGCGGCGCTGGCCGGTGAAATCGATGCCGTCTTACATTTCTCACGCGCGAGCGCCGAAGATTTTCTGAGTGCGGCGCGCGGTTCGAACCTGCTCGAAGCGGCGCTGACAAAGCCGACACATTTTTGCCTGTCGGAGCAAGTCGCCGCCCCGCTGCTTGCGGCCGGCGCAGCGCGTATTCAGGTCGCGGCCCGGCCGACCCAAGACGCCTTGCTCGAACTTTGCGGCTAAAGCGAAACGACTTAGGTTGAACACATGAGCGAAACGGACGACCAAACGCCCCGGCGGCCCCCGACTATCGAATTGGCGGCGACGGAGGTCGATGGCTCAGCCGACAAGGCCGCTGCGGGCGAGGCTGACGCCGGCACCACCGGCGCGGCCGAACGCGGCACTGTCGGTTCGGCCGCGGCTGGCTCCGCTCCGTCCGGCCGGCGCTTCACATCGCATATCGCGAGCGCGCTCGTCGGCGCTGTGGTGATGGCAACCGTAGCGGCCGCGCTTTGGTTTAGCGGTGTCATCCCCTCGCGGGAGACCACGCCGGTCGGAACCGCTGCCTCGGATACGTCCGCGCCGACTGCGCCCTCGAATCCGCCGCCGAGTCCCCCGCCCCCACCCGCCGCCGCGCAAAACGGCTCCGCCCCGGCGGACGTGGCCGCGCGGCTGGACAAGATCGAGCGCGCGATCGAAGCCCAACGCAGCGATCCGGCGCTTGGCAGCCGCATTGCCGAGCTCGCAGCGCAAACCAAAGCGCTCGCCGACAATCTCGCCGCGCTGACGCGCCGCGTCGATGAAACTGCGGCGGCGAGCCAAAGCGCCGCCAAACAGGCCGATACCGCGCTCAATACCGCGGAGGCAGCGAAGAGCGCGAGCGAAGCGGCAAGCAAAGTCCAAGTGCGACGTGAGGATGTCGACGCCCTCGCGAGCCGGATCATGGCCCTGGAAAGCGCGGTCAAGGGACTCGCCGCCGTGACCGCGCCGTTGACATCCTCGGGCGCGGAGGATCGCGCCGCGCGTATGACCATCGCTGCCGAAGCGCTGCGCGCAGCGGTCGAGCGCGGTGCGCCGTACCAAAACGAACTCTCGGCATTAAAAGCGATCGGCGTCGATGCGAAGAAGACGGAAGCCCTCGAACCTTTTGCTGGCAGCGGCGTTCCGAGCGCCGCTATGCTCTCTCGCGAATTGGAGGCGCTTGCGCCCGCGCTGCAGGACGCATCCGAGCCGCACTCCGGCGAGACGACGTTTGTGGAGCGGCTCAAAAGCAACGCGCAAAAGCTGGTGCGCATCACCCCGCTTAATGCGCCGCCAGGAAACGACCCGCAGGACGTGGTCGATCGGATCCGGCGCGATGCGGTACATGCCGATATCGGCGCAGCGCTCGCCGACATCAACGCGCTGCCGGACGCGGCAAAGCCGCTCGCCGCGGCCTTTTGCAAAAAAGCGGCCGCGCGCGAGGCGGCCCTCGCGGAGAGCCGGCAGATTGCCGCCGAAGCGCTTGCGGCGCTCGCCCAATCGAGCGCCCGATGATCCGCGTCGCGCTTTATCTCATCTTCGTCGGCGCGATCGCCTATGGCGTCGCACTTCTAGCCGACCGGCTTGGCGATGTCGTCGTCATCTGGCAGGGATTGCAGATCGAGACCCCGCTATGGGTCCTCGGCGCCGCGATCCTTGTGGCCGCCATCGTTCTCAGCTTCGTTTTAGGATTTATTCGCTGGATCGTGCGATCGCCGATCGTACTGTCGCGGCTGCTGCGCAATCGCCGCGGCGTGCGCGCCTACGAAGCGATTTCGCGCGGCCTGATCGCGGTCGGGGCCGGCGATATCGCTGCGGCACAGCGTTTCACCGCCGAAGTTCAGCGGCTCGCGCCCGGCGAGCCACTGGCACTGTTATTGAGCGCGCAAGCCGCGCAACTCGCCGGCGATCGCGACGCGGCCGAGCGCGCGTTCCGGACCATGGCGGTGCGACCCGATACCAAGGCGCTCGGGCTGCACGGCCTGTTCATCGAAGCGCAGCGCCGCAATGACGCCGGCGGCGCGCGTGCTTATGCCGAGGAGGCCGCCGGCATCGCTCCGTCGCTCGGTTGGGCCGGCACCGCCGTGTTGGAAGCGCGCTGCCGCGACGGCGACTGGGCCGGCGCTCTCAATCTGCTCGAACAACAACGGCGCATGCTCGATAAAGCGACATATCGGCGCCAGCGCGCCGTGCTGCTCACCGCGCGGGCGCTGGCGGTGGAGGACAGCGACCGCGACGCCGCGAAAGAATTCGCGCTCGAAGCCAACAAGCTCGCGCCGGATCTGGTGCCGGCGGCCGCGCTCGCCGGTCGGCTGTTGGCCGAGGGCGGTCACTTGCGCAAAGCCAACCGCATCATCGACAGCGCCTGGCGCGCCAACCCGCACCCCGAATTGGCCCAGGCTTATGCCGAGCTGCGGTCCGGCGAATCCGCGCGCGATAAGCTCAAGCGGATCGAGGCTGGAGCGCGGCGTGTTCCGGGCCATATCGAGGGCGCGCTGGCAGTTGCGCGCGCCGCGCTTGATGCGCAGGAATTTGCCAAAGCGCGCAGCGAGCTTTCGCCCTATCTCGACCGGCCGACCCGACGTGTATGCGTGCTGATGGCGAAGCTCGAACGCAGCGAGCGCAACGATGAGGGCCGCGCCCGGGAGTGGATGGCGCGCGCGCTCAACGCTCCGCCCGATTCGCAATGGACAGCCGATGGCTATGTTTCGGACCGCTGGCTGCCGGTCTCCCCGGTGAGCGGCCGCATCGACGCGTTTGTCTGGCGGGTACCGCTCACCGGCGCGATTGCCGCACCGATCATAGAGCCGGAGTTTCCCGCTCCGATCAGCGTGGCGCCAGCGGCGCGCGACCAAAACGCAGTCATCCCCGCCGCCGCTTCTGCCATCCGTGCGGCGCCGGAGCCGGTCAAATCCGAGCCGGTGATCCCCCTTGTGCACGCGCCCGACGATCCGGGCCCTGACGGGATCGAAGAGAGCGGTGCGTCGACCAACCAGGACAACAGCGGCTGGCGCAAGATTTTTCAGTAGCGCCGCATCTTGCCTGCCTCCCCGCCTTGCGCTATGTCCATGTGAACTATAGTGCATGAGGCCTTTACGCCGTGCGCCTTGCCAGAAACCCAAGGACTTTGCCGAACAAGAGCGTGCGGAAATCGGCGCCGGACGCGCAGGCCAATGGTCGCGCCGCTGCCGGCTTTCTCGCGGCGCTCGGCGGCGAAGTGCGGCGCGGCCGCGCCAAGCGCGGCATGACGCGCCGGCAATTGGCGCAAACTTCGCACACCTCCGAACGCTATCTGGCGCAAATCGAAAGCGGCACCGGCAATCCGTCGGTCACGGTGTTGCGCGCCATCGCCCAAGCGCTCGATATTCCCGCCGCGAACTTGCTGGGCGAGCCGGTGGTGCACAATAGCGCGCGCGTGGCGCTGCTCGATGCCGTTGCCGAGCTGCCCGACCACCGCCTCGCCGAGCTCGCGCAACTGATCGAAGCCCGTTTTCTGCCGTCCGATCGCGCCGACCGCGCGCGGCGCATCGCTTTGGTGGGTTTGCGCGGCGCCGGCAAATCGACCCTGGGCCGGATGCTGGCGCGGCATCTCGGCTGCCCTTTCATCGAGCTCGATCGCCTGGTCGAACAGGATTATGGCGCCAGCATTCCAGACATGATCGAGATCGCCGGCACCGCGACGTTCCGCCGCCACGAGCGGGCGGCGCTCGCGCGCGTGATCGCCGAACATGAGGCCGCGGTGATCACAACGGCGGGCGGCATCGTGTCCGACCGCGAGAGTTATGCGTTATTGCTGCGGCGCAGCCACACGATCTGGATCAAGGCGCGCCCAGAGGAACATATGAGCCGCGTTATGGCGCAGGGCGATTTTCGGCCGATGGCGCAGAACCGCGAAGCCATGGCGGATCTGGTGGCAATTCTCGACGCGCGCGGGCCCGATTATGCCCGCGCGCAAGCGCAGCTCGACACTTCGGGTGAGGCAGTAGAGCAAAGCTTCGCCAAATTGCTGCGGATCAGTTCCGACGTGCTGAGGCCCCAATCGTGACGCTTTCCGAAACCGGCTTTCTCGATTTGCCGCCGCTGCGGCTGGAATACCGCATGATCGGGCCGCGGCCGGACGCCGCGCCCACCATCGTGATGCTGCATGAAGGCCTCGGCAGTGTCGAGCTTTGGGGACAGTTCCCGGACAAAATCGCGGCGGCGACCGGTGCCGGCGTCTTCGCCTATTCGCGGGCCGGCTACGGCAACTCGACTGGCGCCACACTGCCGCGTACCACGTCTTTTATGGACGAGGAAGCGCGCGAGGTGCTGCCGCGCGTCTTGGCGGCGATCGGATTCCGGCGCGGAATTATCCTCGGCCACAGCGACGGCGCTTCGATCGCCACGATTTATGCCGGCAGCGTGCAGGACCACCGCGTGCGCGGCGTCGTTCTGATCGCGCCGCATTTCTTCAGCGAAGAGATGGGGCTCGCCGAAATCCGGCGCGCGCGCAAATCCTTCGATTCCGGCGCTTTGCGGGAAAGATTGAAGGCCTACCACGCCAATGTGGATACCGCGTTCCGCAGCTGGAACGAGCCTTGGCTGCATCCCGATTTCGAGAATTGGGACATCACTGAAGCG
>Ga0307475_10002550_pt1 | contig 10979 bp, 7 predicted proteins | sample atmos_gasesECM1C_FD_203317 | JGI IMG/M metagenome (GOLD analysis project Ga0307475, IMG submission 203317) | Hardwood forest soil microbial communities from Morgan-Monroe State Forest, Indiana, United States - atmos_gasesECM1C_515 | ecosystem: Environmental > Terrestrial > Soil > Temperate...
GCGGAGTCGCTTCGAGCAGGCTGCGGGTATAGGCATGAGCGGGCCGCTCGGTGATCTGCGCGGTGTCTCCCACTTCAACGATCTTCCCACGATACATGACCGCGATGCGCGTAGCCAGATAGCGCACCACTGGCATGGAGTGCGAGATGAACAGGTAGGTCAGCCCGAAGTCACGCTGCAATTGCGCGAGCAAGTTGACGATCTGGGCGCCGACACTGACATCGAGAGCAGAAACCGGCTCGTCACAAACGATGAACTTGGGGCGAAGTGCCAGGGCGCGGGCGATGCCGATGCGCTGGCGCTGGCCGCCGGAGAATTCGTGGGGATACCGGCGAAGGGCGAATTCGTCGAGGCCGACGGCGCGGAGGAGTTCGGTCACTCGAGCGCGAGGGTCGAGCTTCGCTCGGCCGGACGGCGGCGGCCCGCTGTCCCCGCGTGGATCTTCGTGTGGGTCTCGGTGAATGACCAGCGGTTCCGACACAATGTCTTCCACGCGAAAGCGCGGGTCGAGCGAGGCAAACGGGTCCTGAAAGATGATCTGCAAGTCGCGCCGGAGGCGGCGCATTTCGCCGCGGCTGGCAGCCAGAAGGTCGCGACCTTCGAGGAGAATCGTGCCGGAGGTGGGCTCAATCAGGCGCAGAATGAGGCGTCCCAGCGTGCTTTTGCCTGAGCCGGACTCGCCCACCAGGCCCAGCGTCTCGCCGGAATGAATGTCGAGCGAGACGTCGTCGACGGCGAGAACTTCACCGCCTGACTTTCTGCCCAGAGCAGATTCGCCATGGGGGAAAACCTTCGTCAGGTTGCGGATTTCCAGCAGGGGCACGTTCGGATGCTAGCAGTATTGGGCCACGGATTGGCGCGGATTCTCGCGGACAGGACACTCTTGATCCAGGCCTATCCCGCCGAAATCAGCGGTACCGCAGCTAGGGCGGCCAGAAGCCCGATGAATTTCCAGCGGCTGAAGTGTTCTTTCAACAGCACCCGGGCTAGAAGCACGGTCACGGCCGGATAGAGCGAAGTAATGACGACTGCCTCGTCCAGGCGTCCGTGCTGGCTGGCGAAGATGAACAAGGCGCTGGCGGTGATATCGAGGCATCCGGCAGCCATCCCCAGAGCGGCACGCGGCCGGTCGAGCGATAGTGGAGCGCGGGTCGCGACCACGGCGACAGCCGTAGCGGCGCACGAGCCGATGCGGGACATTGCGGCGATCCAAGTCGGAGAACCGCTGGCCTGGTGAATGCAGAGATAAAAGCCGGCGAATCCCACGCCCGCTAGCGCCGCCATGGCCACTGCTCGGGGGTGGCCGGATTCGTCGTTCTCGGCCTGCGGGTCCGGGCGCGTGATCAGCCAGATGGCTAGGATTGCCAGCGTGAATCCGGCGATGGTCCAGCGGCTGGGCGCGCCCTCCATGGCGATGTCGGCGAGGGCGGGGATCGCAGCCCCGAGCAGAGCCCCGATCGGAGCCGTAAGCCCCATCTGCCCGGAGGCAAGAGCGCGGTAGAAGATGGCCAGTGAGAATCCCCCCACCGCCCCGGCCGCCATTGCCCACAGAGTGCTCGCCGGGGAGGGGAACTCGCCGTGCTGCGCCGACGCGATCACGAGCATAAAGGCGAGGGCACAGAAGTGCGAGAAGGCAGTGAGGACGAAGGCGTTGGCGCGGCGGGAGCCGTATCCGCCAGCAAAGTCGGCCGCACCCCAGAGGAATACCGCAATCACGGAGTAGACCGCGGGCGCGAATTGGGTCGGGGAGGACACGCCGGACGAGGGTAACATGCGGGTGAACAATGAGGACAAACGGCAGCCCTCGTGCGAACCCGATAGATCGGCGGCACTTCTTTGAGATAGGCTACTGAAATTCTACGGAGGATCGTTATGAAGCGTTTATTGATCGCCTTGGCGTGCCTTGCCTTCAGCGTTTCCTGCCTGGCGCAGACTTTGGACCAGCCCGCCTCGAAAGACGACGTCATTCTATACCTCCGCACTATGCACGCGCACGACATGCTGGAGAAAACGATGCAGGTGCAATCCCAGACCATGCAACAGCTCGTTCGCGACCAGGTGCTCAAGGACAAAGGCAGCGTTCCGCCGGAATTCGATGCCCATTTCAAGAAAACGATGGACGAGATAATCCGGGGCATGCCGGTCGACGAAATCACGGAGGCGATGATTCCTGCCTACCAGAAGCATTTCACGAAGAGCGAGATTGAGGCGATGAATACGTTCTACTCCTCGCCCGTCGGCCAGAAAGTTCTAGAGGAGTTGCCTGCGGTCATGCGAGAAGGTGCGCAAGCGGCGATGCCAATTATGAGCAAGTATCTCAGCGAGTGGAATGATCGCATGCAGCAGGAACTGAAGGAGATGGAAAAGAGCGCGCCGAAGGCTGACCCGAAGCCGCCCCAGCCATGAGATCTCGACCATGGCTTAAGCGCGCATTGACCGTCGTCGTGTTGGCCGCTACTTGGCAGGATGCCGCGACCCAAAATCGTAATGCGGGAAGAAGGGCGGCGGCGTCGCATGAGCCTGTTCGCGATTGGGCCTACACTGTCAACCCGCCTGGTCACAAAACGGACCATCGACCGCATGGCGGCGCTCGCCGCGTACGCCGCCTCGCTGAAACCCTGAGGCCACTATTCCCGAGCAGCTTTCGCGGGCAGGAGTACCCGCGCCACGCTCAGTCGCGTGTTAAAATTTCCACAAGCCGTTTCCTTGCGAGAGCTCAGATTCCGAGGCCCTAGGTTTGATCGAACTGGCACCATCTATTCTTTCGGCTGACTTTGCGCGGCTCGGCGAGCAGGTGCGCGCTGCCGGCGAGGGCGGGGCGAGTGTCATCCACGTCGACATCATGGATGGACATTTCGTTCCCAACCTGACGATCGGCCCGCCGGTGGTGAAGTCGCTGCGCCGGGTGACGGAATTGCCACTCGATTGCCATTTGATGATCGAGAATCCGGATGACTTCATTCCCGTGTTTGCCGACGTGGGAGTCGACTGGATGTCGGTGCATCAGGAAGCCTGCCGGCATCTGAATCGGACGCTGCATCTGATCAAGAGTCATGACTGCCGGGCGGGCGTGGTGATCAATCCGGCGACACCCGTTGAAACGCTCTCCGAAGTGCTCGAGATCGTCGACTATGTGCTGGTGATGTCGGTCAATCCGGGTTTTGGAGCACAGCAATTCATTCCGTCTACGCTGCACAAAATGCGGCAGTTAGCGGAGATTCGCAGCCGGCGCGGGCTGACCTACCGCATTGAAGTAGATGGCGGAGTCGCGCTTGAGACCGTAGCCGACGTGGTCAGGGCCGGAGCCGAAATTCTGGTGGCGGGCAACGCCGTGTTCGGTCATGGTGATCCAAGAAGGAATGCGCAGGATCTGCTGAAAGCGGCGACGGAGGCCGCGCTGCAGAAAGTATAGATTTTGTGGGACCGGATCTTTGATCCGGTCGGGCCGCGCGAAGCGCGGCTGGTCGATGCGGCGGGTCGATACTTGGGAAGCCGCTTCGGCCGCAACCGCAGTCGAGCATGCGCTCGACATGGCCGGGTCATAGACCCGGCGCCACACGAGAATTCCTCGAGGTCCTATGTCACGTCGAATTGCGTCGATCGCGGTGCTGGGAGTTCTGCTGGCCCTCACCGCCGCCTGCACCAATAAGAAATCCGTCAACCCACTGGCCAATGTTGGCTCGAAGCAGCCGGATAAGGTCCTGTTCGACAAGGCCATGGACGCCATGCGTCACAACCGTTTCGACGTCGCACGGCTGACGCTCCAAACCCTGATCAATACCTACCCGGACTCTGAGTACATTGCTCGCGCCAAGCTGGCGGTGGGTGATTCCTGGTACGCGGAGGGGGGCACTGCCGCCTTGGCGCAGGCCGAACAGGAATACAACGATTTCGAGGTCTTCTTCCCCAATATGCCGGAAGCGGCTGAGGCACAGTTGAAGATCGCCAACATCCATTTCCAGCAGATGGAGAAAGCGGACCGCGACTATACTCACGCCAAGCGCGCCGAAGACGAATACCGCAAGATGATTCTGCAGTACCCGGACAGCAAGCTGGTGCCGGAATGCAAGCAGCGCCTGCTCGAAGTGCAGGAGGTGCTGGCCGAGCGTGAGTTTGAAATCGGGCGCTTTTACTATTTGCGGGAGTCCTACCCAGCCTCGATCGCACGCCTGCAGTCGCTGGTGGACAAGTATCCGCTCTACAGCCGGGCTGACGAAGCACTGTATCTGCTGGGGCAAAACTATGAGGGACAGATTACCCGCATGCGTAGTGCGCCCACCTGCGACGTACACGGCCAGCCGCGCGGCTGCGTGCTCGAGGCGGTGAAGGCGCGCTATATCGAACAGTTATCCAAGCACGCCGCAGAGGCGTACTCGAAGATTCTGACGCGCTATCCGATGATGGATCGCTCCGACGATGCCAAGAGGCGATTGACGGCCCTGCACCAGCCGGTTCCCCGTCCCACCAAGGCGGCGGTTGCACAGAACAAGGCGGAAGAGGCCAGCCGCCATGAGTCCACCATGGCTCAGAGGTTGATGGGGGTCATCAAGAAGGGGCCGGACACTACGAAGGCGGCGGGCTACGGCGAGCCCTCTTTGGTCGATCCAGAACCGGTTGCCGCCTCCGACGTTCCCCGTAGAGAAACGTTGGGCATGGTCGAGCCAGGCGGGAAGAACACCGTAGGTGTCGAGATCGTGAAGCCCGATCAATCCGGCGCCAATCCCAACCCGCTGGGAGAGTCTTCCAATGCCACTGCGCCCGGAGGTTCGCCCTTTGGGGCTTCGGCCGCGAATCCCCAGCCCCCAGCGGCGGCTGATCCCAATGAACTGAAACCCAATGTGCCCGCCGATCCGAACGAGTTAAAGCCAACCGACAACGGCGGCGATCCGGCGTTGCCGCCGCCCGCGCAAGTCAATGAAATTCAGCAAGGGCAATCGTCGTCTTCATCCTCCTCGTCTTCGGCTGCCGCCGACAATTCGACTCCGGCTAGTGATCAGGATCTGTCGAGCAGTAAGAAGAAGAAAAAGAAGGGATTGAAGAAGATCGTGCCCTTTTAACATCAGCTGTGAGCGATGAACCAAACCCTGCGACTCCAGCACTGTGATTCCAGTGTCCCGCGCGGTAGGTGCTGACCACTGGTAACCGGTTACTTCCCTTCCGCATCATTGACTTACGTTGTGGGGCAGGTTACCTTCGCGATATCTCCCCTCATCAGAGGAAGCCTTTGGCCAGGAAGATACTGCTCGCCGACGACAGCGTAACAGCTCAAAACATGGGGCGGAAGATCCTCGCCGATGCGGGCTACGAGGTTATCACCGTCAACAATGGCTCGGCGGCGTTGAAAAAGATCGCCGAGGTTAAGCCTGATCTCATCGTCCTGGACGTTTATATGCCCGGCTACAGCGGGCTGGAGGTGTGCCAGAGGGTGAAGGAGGCGGGGGAGACTTCACGCATTCCGATCCTGCTGACGGTCGGAAAACTGGAGCCGTTCAAGCCGGAAGAGGCCAAGCGGGTGCGCGCGGAAGGCTTCATCGTCAAGCCTTTTGAAGCCAGCGAACTGCTGAGTGCGTTGACCAAGCTCGAAGACAAAATGGTTCCCCGTTCGGAATCGTCAAAGCCGGGGCGCTTTGCCCGGGCAATTGCAGCGGTCGAGGAAGGCCGCTACGACAAGACGGTTGCCACGGGCGAAGATACTGGCTGGAAGAACCGCATCTCTTTTCCTTCCAAGAAGAAGCGCGCACGAGCGGAGGCGGAGGATGGGGACGACCCGGCCATTTACAACGCGGTCAACAAAGATCTTCGTACGGTGATTGATCGCCATCCGGCGCCGGTCGTTGCCCAGGCTACTGCGACCGAGGCTAAGGTCGATCTGGGAGCACTAACGCCTGAGGGTCTGCCTAAAGATGTGACTCCCGAGGAGATTGCCGCTTTGGCGGCGGCCGCAGCACAAATACAGGGCAAGATCGCAGACACCAAGATTGCCGAGGGCAAGCCTGCGGACATCCATCCCGTTGAGCCTCCTGCGGCCGAGCACTTGCCAGAACAACTTGCGGTCAGTGCGAACCAGACAGCGCCTGGACCAGCCCCTGAACCGGCGACGCCCGAATCCGCGACAGCCACGCACGCTCAAGAGCAGCCAGGTTCCGAGCCGCACGCAACAATGGTCGCATCCGCGGTAGCGCACTCCGACCAACAGGTCGCGAAAGAGAAGGAGTCGGTGCAGGAAACACCGGCTTGGACGCTTGGCGAAACAGCGCAACCGGCTGCCAGCCCTGCAGCTCCGACCCCTGCTGACGTGATGGCCGCGATTTCCAGCCTGGAGACGGCCGGCGCTCCGATCGCGCCCACAACGATTTCAGGAAACGGATTCAGTGCGGAGGGCTTAGCGCCGCAGCCTGAGGCAGAGCCTGTAACCATGGCAGTGGCCGCGAGAGCCGAGCAGGCTACGCCATCGCGCTGGACCGCGGTTTCCATGGCCCTGGCGCCAGAAGAAACTGGGGTCAATCTTGAGGACGAAATGCGGACGGCGCTTGCTTCCGTGGCCGTCGGGGAGGCACCTGGTGTAGAAGCCGCAGCCTTTGCGCCAGAGCCCCAGCCCGCGCTCGCAGAGCCTGCCGCGACCGCGGAAATTCCGCTGCCAGTTGAGCCCGGGCGCCAAGTCACTGCGCCGGTCGCAGAACCTGGAGTGTTACGGACTGGCGGGGCAACGGAGAGTACAGCTACTGATGTGATCCGCGCGGAAGTGACGGAATTTGAAACCGTGACTGCACCCTCGGCCCCAGATGCAGCTCCGGCGGAATCCGAGACTGCTCCCCAGACTATCGACTCCGCAACTCCGCCGTCATGGGAGGCGCCGCAGCCGGCGGAAGCCAAAACTGAAGAGATTCCGGTCGCCCCGGTCGCGGAGATGGAACCTTCAATGGCAGAAGCGGTCGCGGCCCCAACGCAACACGAGGAATCGAGGCACAAGGAGCCAACGCCCGAAGGAGCGAGCGAGCCGACGGGAGCGCAGAAGAGCAAAGAACCGGCCGTCCCAGCTCCCATGGCCTCCGCCGAAACCGAGCAATCACCTGCAATTGTAGAGAGGCTCGAAACCATCGAGCCCGTCGCCGTGAACCAAGTTCCCGCGGAAAATGCTCCCGCACCGGAGCTTGCCGAATCAGCCGACACAACTCATGGAGGCATTCCCGAGATGGCGAAAAAGGAATCGGACATCGCGGCCACGACTGCGGCGGCATGGGCAAGCTGGCGGAGAATTCGGGCAACCGGAGATCCTAAGGACGCGGCCCAGTCGAAGAATAAAGACGAAGACAAAGCCCCTGCCGAGGAGGCAGCGATGGCCGTCGCCGCCGGCGCGGAGAAGTTACCCGAGGACGTCCCGGCAGCCTCGGAGAGTCCGGAGATCGCCAGCATCGTCGACAGTGTACTGGCCGACTTGCGGCCCAAGATTGTCGAAGAGATTACTCGCAAGCTGGGAAAGAAAAAGTAGAACCTGAGCGTTCCACTCCCCGTCGGTGGTTTGACGGGGTGGAAGGAAGGGACGGCTTCAGCACCTCAGCGCAGAAATCCAGGGCCTCACAAAGTTTTTGCACAGCCCATGCGATGGCGCGCCCTGTAACCGCGAGCGAGCCGAGGGCCATCTCAACGGTTGTGATCGTGTCCGACTGCTTCTTCATTTCGGCACCAACAGCTAAACGCTCCTCAGTCAACCAAGGCGTTTACGCTCAGCTTCCCTTGGAGCAACGGGTTTTGAGATGCGCTTAACGCGATGTTTCAAGAATTGACTTCGCGGACCAACTAGTCCGAAGTCATCCCGATACTCTTTAGCCACGTCTCCACTAACGGAGGCCATCCCGTGATTGGCATCTTCGTGCGCCGAATGCCGAACCCATGGCCTCCTTGAGCATACAAATGCACCTCTACCGGAACTCCGGCATTCTTCAGCGCATAGTAATAAACCAACGAGTTTTTTACAGTGTCTATCGGGTAGTCCTCAGCCTGCAACAGAAACATGGGCGGAGTTTCCTTTGCAACCGGAACGTAGGGATTTAACGCGAACTCCTTAGATGTGTTCTCAAGCATGTGTCCTGGATAAAGAGCCACACCGAAATCCGGACGAGAGCTTTCCTTGTCGGCGGCGTCGACAGCGCGGTACAAGCGTCTTTTGAAATTCGTGCTCACCGCCGCCACGAGATGCCCGCCTGCCGAGGTTCCCAGGACGCCGATTTTATGTGGATCGATTCCCCACTCCGCGGCGTGGAATCGGAGGAGCCTGACGGTTCGCTGAGCATCTTCCAATGCCACAGGTGATTTCGGGTAGGCGCCGGACCTCGGCGAAAGGTGTTCGCCCGGTACACGGTACTTCAATAGGGCACATGTGATGCCCTTAGCCGTTAGCCAATCACAGATCTCCGTGCCTTCGAGGTCCATATATAAAACCCAATAGCCGCCGCCCGGAAATACGACTACCGCGGCTGGCGTATTAAGTCCGTTCGGTGAACAGATCGTCATTGTGGGTTGCGACACCTTGCCAACGGCACTAGCGGGAGGCTCTTCAGGACTCTGTACCGCCGTTGTGACCTCTCGTCCGTAGGGCACTTCATCAGGTGCTTGACGGGCCATATTGGTACTTGGATATGCCCCGAGGATGGCTGCTAGTCGGGCGTCTGTGCGATCAAAGCGATGCTTGCAGAAGCAACACAGGCGGCAAAGAACAAAATCTTAGTCACGATGTCCTCGTCTTAATGAGCAATAATTCTTCGGGCAGAAGTCTAAGAGGGACTTGGCGTTGGTGGCAGCGAGGGAATCAGGGTAGTCAATGGATGTGGCGCAATTTCAACTTCTTGGCCGTGAACTCGGGGCAGAACAAGGCGCAGAAGGAGGGCTGCCCATATGACGGCCAGAGGCAGACTTCGCGACGTGATTGCTGAATAATCCAGCGGCATCGTGTGTGTTGGCGCTAGGACACTCAAGCACGCAGAGAATACCGACAGCGTCAGAATAGTCCAGAAACCTCGATTGTCATGCACGTGAACGCGCTCCAACCGCGACTCCAATTATCTACTCCGATGTCAACTGCTGTTAACACGCCTTTGCACAAACTCGCGGTGCGCTGTGAAAGGCGCTAGTCCTCAGCGGGCGCGAGTCCCGTCCGGGAACTGGTTCGCTCCAGATTTATAATAATCAACACTCTGCCATTCAATCACCGCCGCGTTCTGGCACCAGAAGGAGAGCTTGCATGGTTTCGACCGAATCCCCCGCTCTGCCGTTGTCTCAAGTGACAGATCTGTCTGTCAAACGGCGGCGCGGGCTGGAGTTGTTCTGTCTGTCATTCCTCGCTCTCTTTCTCGAATTGATGGTGATTCGCTGGGAGCCTGCGGTCGTAAGGCTAATCGCTTATTACGCCAATCTGATGTTGATCAGTTCTTTCCTCGGTCTGGGTGTGGGAGCGATCGTTGGGAAGACAAGAAAGTCGCTCTTTGGATGGCTGCCAGCCTTGCTGCTGATCAACGTTGTATGGCTGTTAATTGCCCATTTCATCACGCTGCCGACTACTGCCTCGGAGAGCAGATTCTACACACCTACGCCTCAACTTGTGCGTTATGTAAGCCTGGTGGGTATCTTCGTCAGCAACGCAATAGTGTTCGTGCCGTTGGGTCAACGGATCGGATCGCTTTTTGAAACTCTGCCCCCTTTAATGGCCTACTCCTGGGACTTGGGTGGCAGCCTTGCGGGGACGCTGTGTTTCGGCGTTTTCTCGTTGAAGTACTTTTCGCCGATGCGTGGAATGGGATTTGTGGTTTTGGCGATTATTTTGCTTCTTCCTCGCGGGCAGTGGTTGCGATCAATCCCGATCCTAGTTCTGTCGCTGGCAGGAGTGTATTTTTCGGTCAGTCCCAGTGCAGCGTGGTCACCCTACTATTACATCGTCGTGGTCTTGCAGGGCGATAAGCACGGGAATGCTCCTATACGAGAGCCACTCCCGGGGCTGCGCACGATGCAGGATCCGCCAATCTACGATGTGAGAGTAAATCACTATTTTCTTCAGAGCGACGGCACCTTCGACCCAGCCCGGTATTCTGCGGTGAAGAGATCCCAGATTCTTGACGCGAGATTGCAATACGACCTGCCCTATGCGCTGGCTCCGGCCCACCGAGGGGTGCTCATGTTAGGGGCGGGAGGAGGCACGGACACACAGATTGCGGTGCTGAACGGAGCCGAACAGGTGGATGCGGTGGAGATCGACCCGGTGTTAGTGAAGCTCTCTAACCGATTCAACGCTTCGGGAATTTACGAGAATCCGAAGGTTCGTGTCCACGTCGAGGATGCCCGAGCTTTTCTTCGGCGTTCAAGCGGAGGGTACGACATGGTGGTCTTCGGCTTTCTAGATTCACAAACGCTGTTTAGCTCAATGAGTAATATCCGCTTAGACGGTTATATCTATACGGTGCAGAGTATGCAGTCGGCCTTCCGATTGCTGAACGAAAATGGCGTATTGTCCCTTTCCTTCATGGCTGGGCACGAGTGGCTCGCCCGCAAGTTAGTGCGGATGGTTGCACTCGCCACGAACCAGATGCCGGTTGCGTATGAGAGTCAAGGGCAGGTGGTGATCTGCGCATTCCGTGGGCAGCACCCAGACCCGCCCACTCAATACGGCCGATTTGTGCGTACGGCCTTCTCGGCAGGTGACGATTTATCCGAAGCCGTCGCTCCTACAGACGATTGGCCCTTTCTTTACCTTTCTCACAAAACCATCCCGGCTGATTACCTGATCGTGATTGGAATCCTCCTCGCGATCACGATACCGGCGGTATTCGTGCTGCGTGGCCGAGGGTTCGGCATGAACGACGGGCACTTTCTCTTTCTAGGGCTGGGTTTTCTGCTGCTGGAAACCAAGAGCATCTCCGACTGTTCTCTTTACTTTGGCACCACCTGGTTTGTAACCCTGGTGGTCGTAGCGGGCGTTCTCCTGATGGTGT
>Ga0307475_10002552_pt1 | contig 10974 bp, 7 predicted proteins | sample atmos_gasesECM1C_FD_203317 | JGI IMG/M metagenome (GOLD analysis project Ga0307475, IMG submission 203317) | Hardwood forest soil microbial communities from Morgan-Monroe State Forest, Indiana, United States - atmos_gasesECM1C_515 | ecosystem: Environmental > Terrestrial > Soil > Temperate...
GTACTCGTCGCGGCAAGGTTCGCACCACGTCGCCCAAAAATTGACCAGCACCGCCTTCCCGCGGTCTCGTTCGAGCAATTTCTGAAAGCCCTGTGCATCAATAATCTCTGGATCGCGCGGAGCAGCCATCTTCGGCGTCTGTGGCGCAGCCAGAGCGGCCCCTGCGGCCGTCAAAACAAGAAAAATCAAACAAGTCCGGATTTTCATGTACATTCCTTCCGCTCTCATTCTATCCGTACCCCCGCCGGTTGAGAAACTCCTCCCCACCGAGTACAATTCCCTTAGTTGCTTGTCGCGCTGGGCAGGCGCGTGATATAAGGATTTTTTGCCGGCTGTGCTGTTCCTCTGGATGAGCCACCGGTCCACTGTCCGAACAAAGGAGACCCTTAATGGCTTACGTGATTGCCGAGCCGTGCATCGGCACAAAAGACACCGCTTGCGTGGATGTTTGTCCAGTGGACTGTATCCATCCGCGCAAGGATGAGCCGGCTTTCGAGTCTGAGACTCAGCTCTACATCCATCCTACGGAGTGCATCGATTGTGGGGCCTGCGTGCCCGTTTGCCCGGTGACCGCTATTTTCGCGCTCGAAGATCTCCCCGAAAAGTGGAATAGCTTCACCCCGATCAACGCCGACTGGTATGCAAAGCAAGGAAAGTAGCTCCCTCTTCTAGGACGTACCCGGTGTGTTTTGGTTTTCCGCGGCACGCTTCGGCGTGCCGTTTTTTTCATGCCATCCCTGCGCACTCGAATTTTTATCCGAGCGTTGGTTTACACTCCTGACTCGCGCCAGCCGCATTTTTCACCCTGCCAACTCTTTCTTGCCCGAAATCATCTACCATCCTGAGCGCGGCCTATGGAGGTCTTCAGTGAAGCTCGGAAACTTGTGCCTGGCATTGACCATCGCTTTCTCCAGCCTGGCCGTTTTTCCGACAGCATTGGCACAAGCTCCGGCGGTTCATAAGCCACGGCCCCAACACAGTCTCCCCTCGCTGGAAGGGCACTGGAGCGGCTCGCTGCAAGCCGGCGAAGCAGTCCTCCATCTCGTTCTGCATGTATCCAAGGCCGCAGACGGCTCCTTACAAGCCACCATCGACAGCCTGGATCAAGGCGTCTACGGCATTGAAGTGACCGCTCTCACCCTGAAGAATTCCATTCTCAGTTTCAGCGTCGCTTCCGCGGGCGCTTCCTATGAAGGAAAGCTCTCTGCAAATCATGCCAGCATAGAAGGAGACTGGATTCAGGGCAGCGCCAGCCTGCCGCTGGTATTTCATCGCCAGGCTGCGGGGGCCGGCGCGAAAAAGCCATCCGACGCAGTAACCTCTGCCGAAGGAGTTTGGCAAGGCGCGTTGGAAGGCAACGGCATGCGCCTGCGTTTGCAATTGCACGTTTCGCATGACGATCAGAAGCAGCTCGTCGCTGCGCTCGATAGTCCCGACCAGGGCGTTAGTGGCTTGCCCGCAATCAACGTGAGCCAGAAGGACGCCGCCTTTCATTTTGAAATTCCCGTGGTGAGCGGCGTTTATGTTGGCACGCTCAACGCCGCAAAGACCGCCATCAACGGGAGCTGGACGCAAAATGGCGCCGAGCAGAAGCTGGATTTCATACGCTCGGATCAGCTTCTCGATCTAGTCCGCCCGCAAAACCCCACAAAACCGTATCCCTACAAGGAAGAAGAAATCACCTTTGCAAACGCGAGCGCGAAGATCTCTCTCTCCGCCACGCTCACGCTTCCTCCCGGCCAGGGACCGTTTCCCGCCTCCATTCTCCTCAGTGATTCCGGCCCGCACGACCGCGATGAATCTATCGCCGGACATCGTCCTTTCCTCGTCCTGGCGGACCACCTCACGCGAAAGGGCGTCGCCGTTCTTCGCTTCGATAAGCGCGGCGTCGGGAAGTCCACCGGCGATTACGCAAGCGCCACGACGGAGGATTTTGCCGCCGACGCCCAAGCGGCCTTCGTCTATCTGAAAGCGCGCAAGGAAATCGACGCAACAAAAATCGGCCTAATCGGCCATTCGGAAGGTGGCTTGATTGCGCCGCTGCTTGCCGCCCGTTCCAGCGATGTCGCCTGGATCGTTCTTCTCGCGGGGCCCGGCCTAAAGGGCGAGGACACTCTTTTGCTCCAGTCAGAACTCATTTTGCGGGCCGCCGGCGTGAACGACGGCGAAGTCGCCAGGACCCTCGCATTCAACAAACGGACATACGCCCTTGTTCGGGAGGAGAAAGATCCCGCAGCGCTTGAAGCGAAGCTGAGTGAACTTGTACGAACCACCAGCACCGGCGCGGCGCTCCCGCCTGCCGCCGTTCAAGCGCAAGTCCGCATGATGGTCTCTCCGTGGTTCCGGTTCTACCTCGACTATGACCCTCTTCCCGCGTTGCAAAAGACTGCGTGCCCGGTCCTGGCCCTTAATGGCGAGAAGGACCTTCAAATCTCGCCGAAGGAAAATCTCGCCAAAATCCAGAAAGCCCTGCAGGACGGCGGCAACAAGGATTTTCAAACCACCGAATTGCCCGGCTTGAACCATCTTTTCCAGCACGGCCCAACGGGCTCCCCCACCGAGTACGGCGGTATCCTGGAAACTATGGCCCCGCTGGCCCTGAACGCCGTATCCGACTGGCTCCTGAAGCACACCGCGCCCTGATTGAGCCAAGCCTCCGCATCCTCAAGACCGCCTCCGGCATCCAAACCAGGTACGTCATTCGCGCTTTCCTCCGCCGCTGAAATTCACAAATTTGCGTGTCGGGTTAAGATGTTAGAGAGAAAAAACTGTCCCCATGCCCCAGAAATTTCATCTCACTTTGCTCATTCACGCGCACCAGCCTTGTGGCAATTTCGAGCATGTTCTCGAGAAGGCCTACGATTCATCCTATCTTCCTTTTATCGAGCACCTTGAAAAGCATCCCAAGGTTCACCTCGGCCTCCACTATTCCGGTCCGCTTCTTACCTGGATCGAGAAGCATCGCCCTGAGTATTTTGCCCGCCTGAAAAAGTTGGTCGACGCCGGCCAGGTGGAACTCGTCGGCGGCGGCTTCTACGAACCGATCCTGGTCTCCATTCCCCCCGAGGATCAGCACGAACAAGTCACCCGCCTGGCCACTTATCTCGAAAAACATTTTGGCAAGCTTCCCTCCGGCGCGTGGCTCGCCGAGCGCGTTTGGGAGCCCCAGCTTCCCACCGCACTTGCCTCCGCCAACGTTGCCTACACTCTTGTTGACGATATCCACTTCCTCTCCGCCGGCTTCGAGCCCGAAGAACTCTTTGGCGCTTACATCGCCGAAGACCGTGGCCGAACCGTTTGGCTTTACCCTGGGCAGAAAGCTCTGCGCTATCTCATTCCTTTTGGCAAAGTCGAGGACGTCATCGCCTATCTGCGCGATGCCGCCAGTGTTCACCCAGAGGGCGTTGCCGCCATGGGCGACGACATGGAAAAGTTCGGCGTTTGGCCCGGGACGCATGACCATTGCTACAAAGACGGCTGGCTCAACGATTTTTTTACTGCCCTGGAGGAAAATTCCGATTGGCTGACGGTTTCGACGCCCGGCGCCTATCTGGAATCACACGCGCCTCTCGGCCGCGCCGACCTGCCCACCGCTTCCTATACCGAGATGATGGAGTGGGCGCTTCCCACGCGCGTTCGCCAGCGCTATCACGAAGTCTTGAAGGAATTCAGCCCGCGTCCGGAAGTCCTTTGCTTCCTTCGCGGCGGTTCCTGGCGCGGTTTTTTTCGCAAATATCCCGAATCCAACTTGCTCCATAAGAAGATGCTCCGCGTTTCCGCCCGCATCGCCTCCGCGCCCGCGCGCCACGATGGCTCAAAGACCAACGATGATTTGCTGCAAGCCCGCGACCTGCTCCTGCGCGCCCAGTGCAACGACGCCTATTGGCACGGCATTTTTGGCGGAATCTACGCCCCGCATCTCCGCACCGATCCCTGGCGTAATCTCATTCGCGCCGAAGCTATCGCCGACCGGCAGATTCCCGGCGCACTCGTCCCGCGTGTCGAGCTTCTGGACTACGACGCGGACGGAGTGAACGAGCTGCTCTTTACCTCGCTTGAAGCCCAGGTGCTCATGAAGCCCGGTGACGGCGGTACCATCGCTGCGCTCGACTTCCGCCCTGCGGCCGCCACGCTCGTCAATTCCATCCTGCGCCGCCCCGAGGCCTATCACACGCGCTTGCGCGAAGCCGCGGGAAAGCCCGCCACGGGTGCCGTCGCGAGCATCCACGAACAGACTCGCGTCAAGGAGCCTGGCCTCGAGCGTTTCCTTCGTTACGATCGCTGGCCGCGCCATGCCTTCCGCGTTCTGATCTTCGATCCCGCGCGCACCCACGCGGATTACGAAGCTCTCGAATTGCGCGAGGATCTGGGATTTGCCGGTGGCGCGTTCACCGTCAAGAGCTCCGCGCCCTACGAAGCCGAACTTTTCCGCTCGGATTCCTTGACTCCCCTGGACAAGAATGCGTCCGGAGCCAAACTCCTGCTCCTCAAACAGTATTCCTTCAGCCCTGCCCTGAACGCTTTCGAAGCCGCTTGCGAAATCACCCTGAAGTTCAAGGAAGTTCTCGAGAAGCCGTTAGCCGTCGGCATCGAATCGGTGATCAATCTCCTCGCGCCCACCGAGCCCGACCGCTTTTTCGAAACTCCGCTCGGCAAGAAAAATCTTCGCTTCAGCGGCTCCGTACCCGGCCCCATCCTACGCATGGAGGATGGCTGGCAGCGCCTCCGCGTCTCGTTGCACGCCCCGCTTGTTGAGGAATTCTGGGTCTCACCCATCGAAACGGTTTCCGAATCCGAGGAAGGCTTCGAGCGTGTCTACCAAGGCTCGCAAATCCTCGCCGTCTGGCGCCCTCCCCTCACCACCCAGAAAACCTGGTCTTCCCGCCTCCTCTGGCGCATCGAAGCCTTCTGATTTAAGATTCGCTGCGCGCTTGAGAAAGCTGCAAGGCCGCGGATTCTTGTAGCGGATGTGGGAATTCTCTTACAATCAGGTCGCGCGGGTATCCGGTCCAAATACGCCCAACGCCATCACACTCGGAGAAGGTCATGCTCAAATATTCAAATGCTTTGATTCTGTCCGGTGCCATCGCACTAGGTGCCGTGTATGCGCCTGCCACGGCTGCCGACTCGCAGTTCGGCCCGTCGAACCCGTTTTATGTGGCGAGCACCCTGCCATTCCATGCTCCTCCTTTCGACAAAATCAAGGATGAAGACTATCAGCCGGCCATCGAGGCGGGCATGGCAGAACAACTCTCTGAGGTACGGGCGATTGCCGACAATCCGGCGCCGCCGACTTTCGAAAATACGCTCGTGGCCATGGAGAAGACCGGACAACTCTTTCGCCGAGCGACGGCCGCTTTCTTTGGCGTCTCCCAGGCGAATACCGATCCCGTGTTGCAGAAAGTGCGGACCGCTGAGGCCCCCAAGCTGGCTGCGCATCGCGATGCCATCTACCTAAACACAAAACTTTTTGCTCGCATAGCTGCCGTCTATAAGCAGCGCGACTCTCTCAACCTCGATCCCGAATCGCTTCGGTTGCTCGATGTCACTTACGATAGGTTCGTCCGCTCCGGCGCAAACCTCTCGGACACCGACAAAACCGAGTTGAAAAAGTTGAACGAGGAAATTTCCACGCTCTCGACCGACTTCTCGACAAAACTCCTGGCCGCCACGAAGGACGGCGCTTACGTGACCACGGACAAGAGTGCGCTTGCCGGCCTGAGCGACGCGCAGATTGCCGCAGCCGCCCAAGCTGCGCAAAGCCGCAAGCAGGAAGGCTATGTGATTCCGCTTCAGAACACCACGCAGCAGCCGGATCTCGCTTCTCTCAATGTCCGGGCGACCCGCGAAGCCCTCTTTGAGAAATCCTGGAAGCGCGCCGAGCGAGGCGATGCCAACGATACCCGCGACGACATCACGCGCTTGGCGCAACTTCGTGCCCGGCGAGCGCAACTTCTCGGCTATCCCAACCACGCCGCTTGGAAGCTGGGAGACCAGATGGCGAAAACACCTGAGGCTGCCTTGAAGTTCATGGACGCGCTCGTGCCAGGCGCAACTGCGAGAGCAGCCAGCGAGAGAAAAGATATCCAGGCTGTGATTGACGCTCAGAAAGGCGATTTCACTGTCCAACCTTGGGACTGGGATTTCTACTCCGAACAGGTCCGCAAGGCGAAATACGATCTGAATGACGCGGACGTCAAGCCCTACTTCGAACTGAACAGCGTGCTCGAAAACGGCGTCTTCTATACGGCCAATCAGCTCTACGGAATCACTTTCAAAGAACGAAAGGACATCCCGGTCTACCAGCCGGATGTCCGTGTCTTCGATGTCTTTGATGCCGATGGCAAGCCGTTGGCGCTCTTTTATTGCGACTACTTCAAGCGCGACAACAAGAACGGTGGCGCCTGGATGAACACCTTCGTGGATCAATCAAGGCTTCTGGGCACTCTGCCGGTAGTCTACAACGTCGCGAACCTTCCGAAGCCCGCCCCAGGAGAGCCGGCGCTCATCAGCTTTGACGGTGTCACGACGATGTTCCATGAGTTTGGCCATGCGCTGCATGGCATGTTCGCGAACACCAAGTATCCGAGCCTGTCAGGGCCTGCAGTCGCGCGAGACTTCGTGGAATTCCCCTCGCAATTCAACGAGCACTGGGCTCTCTATCCCGCTGTCTTTGCGCACTATGCTAAGCATTACAAAACGGGCGAACCCATGCCCGCCGACCTGGTGGCCAAGATCAAGAAAGCCGCAACCTTCAATCAGGGATACAAGCTCACGGAGTTGGTCGCGGCTGCCCAGCTCGACATGCAGTGGCACACCCTGCCCGCCGGCGCAGCCTCGCAGCAGCCGGATGCCTTCGAGAAACAGGCGCTGGAGAAAACTCATCTCCTGCTCGGCGCCGTGCCGCCTCGCTACCGCTCCAGCTATTTCAGCCATATCTGGGACAGCGGCTATTCTGCCGGCTATTACGCCTATCTGTGGTCAGAGATGCTCGATGACGACGCTTACCAGTGGTTTGAAGAGCATGGCGGCCTGACGCGCGCCAATGGCGACCGCTTCCGCCAAATGGTTTTGTCGCGCGGCAACACCGAGGACCTGGCAAAAATGTACGCCGCCTGGCGCGGCAAAGAGCCGAGCGTCGAGCCCATGATGAAGTACCGCGGCTTGCGCGACTCCGTCCAATGAACGTATGAGGTGGGCGAAGGCGCGAGTAAGCGTCTCGGCGCTTCTTAGGCAGCTTTCTGATTCTCGCGGCTGACGGAGGCCACGTTCATGACTGGCCGGCGGATATTTGCAAGGCGCGCCACGGCTAGTTCGCAGCAATTCTGAAGCATGTAGAGGCTCGCGACCACGAAGGCAATCGTTGTAAAGCCCAGCGCGAAGAGGGCGAGCGCTGCCAGCAGTTCGCGAACCACGTAAAGTTGCGACATCCCGATGACTGCCAGGAACCCCCACAGCCAGTTGCGACCGCTGTCCTTGAGCTGGGTTTGCATGCCAGCCTCCTGATTCGTGCGGCCCTGGCTATTTGCCGCCGATTTCTGCTCCAGCCCGCTGCACTGTCCAACAACGGTGTGCACTTTCTCGCGTTCAGGGCATAGGAACAATGCACCGAGGGTAAACTGTGAGTGGACTGGGGGTGAACGGAGAGGGAGGCCATCCCGCGTAGGTCGGATAATCGGAACTGACCCACTACCCAAAATTTTCTTGACTTTCCATTGTTCCTTAGCTACTATACCTAACAAGTAAGAGTGTGAAATCTCTCCAATTGCGGCGGCTTGTCTGTCGCTTTCTTATTTGCATCCGGTATCGCCCTCTCACGTAAGGCCCTATTCATCCGGGCAGACGACTGGAGCAGGGCCGCGTTTCTTGCACAATTTTAGTGCAATCTAAGTCCCTTTAGAATCAACACTTACAGAATTGCCAGCAAGTGTTGATTCTAAACCACTTACAAGATAAACGAAGTCCTTTAGATGCAACACTTACACAAAACAGGGAGGGTGGGGGAGGGGGGCCAGCTATTGTTAAATAGAACCACGGGCTGGGGTTTGCGGACTCAATGCGGGTCACGAACGTCCCAACTAGGGTGCCTTTCCTTTACGGATCACAGAACGCGCGCGGCGGATCACGAGCCTCGATTACCTATCCCGCAATCATAAGGTTCTGCGCGAAGGGCCACTCTTGGTCGATCCACTGTCCGTCGCAGCGGAATCCCGTTCGCGCCGCCATCTCTGGAATCTCTTCAACGTGGTATTTATGCGAGCTTTCCGTCCAGATCGTTTCGTCTTCGTCCAGCATGAGCCGCAAATTGGCGGCCGGAACGTGAACCGTTTGCCGCCTCGTCGAGCGCAGATGCATCTCGATTCGCCGCTCGGCGTAATTCCATCGTGCCTCGTGCCGGAAGCAGCTCAAATCAAAATCCGCGCCAAGTTCCCGATTGATCCGCGCCAGCAAATTCAAGTTGAACGCAGCCGTCACGCCCGCGGGATCGTCGTAAGCCAGCAATTGCACCTCGACGCTCTTCTCTAAGTCCGTGCCGAGCAGCAACGCGTCCCCTGGTTGGAGAATCGCCCTCATCTCCCGCAGAAATGCGTCGCCCGCGTCGCGATCGAAATTGCCAATCGTGCTTCCCAAAAACAGCACGAACAAATGGTCCTGCCCCTCGCGCCCGTCCGCAACGGCACGTAATCCCTCCAGGTACGGTTGCTCGTACCCCACGATGCTGACCATATCGATCTGCCCAAGTTCTTTGGCCAGCGCCGCCAGCGCCGAAGGCGAAATTTCAATCGGGTAGTAATATGTTTTTTGCCGGCGCGAGAGCGCTTCCAGAATCCAGCGCGTCTTTTTCCCTGAGCCGCTGCCCAGCTCCGCTACCTGAATCGGCAAGGGCAGCCTGCCCACGATCTCACGCGCATGCTTTTCCAGCAGCCGCGCGTCGGCGCGCGTTAGCCCGTACTCCGGCAACACGCATATCGTCTCGAACAGCGCCGAGCCCACTTCGTCGTACAAATATTTTGACGGAAGCTCTCTCTGTCCTGGTTTGGTCAGGCTCTCGCGCACGTCCGCCGCAAATGCAGACACATGCCGGAGCGATAGTGACAGTGCAGGCGTCGCCATGGGGTCTCCCGGGCTTAGGCTTGATTAGTCCTCGACGCAACGGAACGTTGCGTAGACGTACGGGTAATGCGGCTGAAACCAGTTTCGGAACGATCGTCGCAGCATGCAGGCAGCGGTTCGCGGCGAGCCGCCCTTCATGACATAGTGTTTGCCATCGAAGAAATTCGCGGAGTAACCCGGATAAAAGGGCATCGAAGTGAATCCCGGAAAAGACGCGAACTCTGTCCGCGTCCACTCCCATCCGTTCCCCACAAGGTCATGCACGCCGAAGGCGCTCGCGCCTGCCGGATGCGCGCCCGCCGGCGAAGGATCCCACGACCGGAAATCGAAATTTCCTTTGGTTGCGTCGGGCCCTTCTTCGCCCCACGGATAGCTGCGCTCCCACGGGCCGTCCGGCGTTCCGTAAGCAGCGCGATGGAACTGCGCCTCCGTCGGCAATTTGCGCCCCAGCCATTTGGCATACGCGCTGGCCTCGGCGTGGCTTACGTAAACCGGCCACTCCAGCGGCAAACGAATTTCGCCGAACATCGTGCGATAAATCCAGAGGTTTCCTTCCCGCCTCCAGAATACCGGATGCTCGATGCCCTCTTTCGCCTTCCAATTCCAGGCTTCCTCGCTCCAGAGCGAGCGGTTCTCGTAGCCTCCCGCCTGGATAAAGCGCAGAAAATCGTGGTTCGTTACGTCGTACTTCTCAATGGCGAACTCGTTCACCTTTGCTTCATGTGCCTCAAATTCGTTGTCCCATCCGAATTCATCGTCGTGAATGCGCTGCAATCCCAGCGTTGCGGTCCCGGAGGGAATTTCCACCAGATGCGACTTCACCCTGTGCGCCTTCCATGCCGCCTTTTCCGGCACGGAGATCTTTCTCCCGCTCGGCAGCCGGTGCAGCATGTACGCCAGCGTCTCCGCGTGCATCAACCGGTGCTCAATCGCCACCTCCAGCATCGCGATCAGCTGAGGATGCCCTTCCTCTGGCCTCTGCAGGGCATGTTCGATCGCGCGATCCAGCTCTTCCCGCAGACGCCGGTTGTAGCGATCCACTTCCTCGCGCGACGGCCAGTCCGCCGGCGTGTCCGCGGGCAACCCCCCGTCCACGGGGTCAATGCCAAACGCGAACAGGTGATCGAACGTCCGCTGGAACGGCCGCAACCCAAACGCGCGTTGCGCCAGCAAATTCCAATCGAACGCCTCGACGTGTCCCACATAGAAAATAATGCGGTGTCTCTCGGGAATCGGCCGGTCGTACATCGCCTCTTCGCGCACCACGCGAAACACTTCATCGGTGCGCGCACGTGCGTTGATCAGCCTGTTGTGAAGGTCGTGGCGGATGCGGACAGCTGTGGCGAGTGCTCCCATCGCGTTTTTTCCCCTTCTCTTGGATGCAGTGCCGACGCGAAGGATGCGCCAAATTTCAGCGCCAAAGAAGCTAGGTGCATTAAGATAGTCCCTCTGTGAATTGCTGCTTGTCAATCGAAATGAATACGAAACTAGTACTTTCTGCGAGAAAAAACATCGAGTTTCGCGACGTCTCGTTTCACATAAACGATATTCTTAACCGTTTGGTCCTTTCCGGCATCACTTTGGAAATTCCTGAGGGTGAAACTCTGGTCCTCCTCGGCCGCAGCGGCAGTGGCAAGACCACTCTCCTCAGATTGATCAATGGGATGTTATTGCCCACCAAGGGGGAAATCCTCGTCCAGGGCACCTCGACCGGCGATTGGGATCCCATCCGCCTCCGCCGCGGCATCGGGTATGTTATTCAGGATGCCGGCCTCTTCCCCCATTTCACGGTCGCGGAGAACGTTGCCCTCGTTCCTACGTTGGAAAAATGGGACGCCTCCCGCACCTCCGCGCGCGTTA
>Ga0307475_10002553_pt1 | contig 10974 bp, 7 predicted proteins | sample atmos_gasesECM1C_FD_203317 | JGI IMG/M metagenome (GOLD analysis project Ga0307475, IMG submission 203317) | Hardwood forest soil microbial communities from Morgan-Monroe State Forest, Indiana, United States - atmos_gasesECM1C_515 | ecosystem: Environmental > Terrestrial > Soil > Temperate...
CCGTGACGACCCCTGGTTTCATTTTGAGTGGTGCCATTTCGGTCCCGAAGTCCTAACACACCGTCGGTGACTTTAGGCGGTCGACGTACGCAAACGCGGCGGCGGGCGGACGTGGAAACACGTCCTTGACCGAACGCCCGCGGCGCCCGGCGTTTGACAGGGCGCCCGGATGCCCCCAAGCTGAAGGCACCCATGCGGTCTCGACTCACGGCCCGTCTCGCGCCCCGCATTGTGGGCTGGGCGGCGCTCTTGCCGCTGCTGGCCATGGCCTTCGCGGGTCAGGGTTACGACCGTTTCCGCTGCGCGTTCACCGGCGAGGTCTCGGAGGTCGGGTGCTGCGCCGGCCAAGAGGCGCCCGCCGGGCCGGCCGCGAACGCCGCGTCCTGCTGCGACCACGAGAGCGCGCGCCCCGTGCGCGTCGCGGCGGAGCCGCCGTCTCCTCGCCTGGCGGCCTCGCTGCTCCCGGCGCCGGTCTCGGCGGTCTCGGCGCCGCCCGTGCAACCTGCGGCCGCGGCCCTGGCTCCGCGTCCAGGCGCGCAAGCGCCCCGGTCCCCTCCCCTGCTCCTCGTCAAGCAGTCCTTCCTGATCTGATCGGCTCGCGTCCGCGTCGTTCGGCGGTTCGGTGAGACCCATCGGTTTTCAGGGAGAGACATGCGTACACATCTGAGGGCCACATTCTGCGGGCTCGCGCTCGCCTGCCTCGCGACGCGACCCGCGCGCGCGGCGGATGACGCGAGCGCCGAGGCCGAGCTCGCGCGCGAAGCGCGCCTCGACACGATCTTGCGCCTCGCGCGCGCGCGCAACCCCGATGTGCTCGAGCTCGCGGAGCGCGCGCGGGCGGCCGAGGCGCACGCCGACTTCGCGGGCGGCCTCGAGGACGCCCAGCTCAAGGCCGAGCTCTGGGGCGTGCCGCTCGATCACCCGGTCTCCTTCGCTCGCGCGAGCACGATCATGCTGGGCGCGCGGCAGGCGCTGCCCGCGCCCGGCACGCGCGACCTGCGCGCGCGCGTGGCCCGCGAGGAGGCGGGCGCCCTCGCCGAAGACGGGCGCACGCGCGGCCTCGAGCTCGCGCGGCAAGTGCGCCACGCCTACGCGCAATACTGGCGCGCCGAGCAAGAGGTCCGCATTCACCTCGAGCACGTCGGCCTGCTCGCGCAGATCGTCGACTACTCGCGAGGGCACTACCAGTCGGGCCACGGATCGCAGCAGGATCTCCTGCGGCTCACCGTCGAGCTGTCGCAGCTCCACGCCGATGTCGCGACCCTCGAGCAGGAGCGCCGGTCGAGCCGGGCCCTCCTGAACACGCTTATGGGCCGCGCGCCCGACGCGCTGCTCGGCCCCCCGCCCGAGGCGGCGCTCTTCGAAGACGCGCCCACGGCGCCGCCCGACGCGGGCCAGCGCCCCGAGGTCGCCGCCGCGCTGCGGAACGTCCGGCGCGCGGAGGCGACGCTCGAGCTCGCGCGGCGCGCGGCGCGCTGGCCCGCCGTCATGGTGGGCGCGGACTATTGGTACATGCCGACTCAGGCCGACGTCCACGGCTACGGCGCCATGGTCGCCATCGACCTGCCGTGGCTCAATCCCCGCCACGGCGCCGAGGTCCGCGAGGCCGAGCTGGCCCTCGGCGCCGAGCGGCGCGCCCTCGACGGCAAGCGCGCCGCGGCCGCCTACGAGGCACTCGACGCCGACGCACGCGTCGACGCCGCGCGCGCGGCGCTGGGCATCCTCGACGGAGATCTTCTGCCCCAGGCGCGGCGCAGCTACGAATCGGCCGAGGCCGCCTACCAGTCGGGCCAGGGCAGCGCCCTCGCGCTGCTCGATGCCATGCGCGCGTACCTCCAGGTGCGCCTCGAGCGCGGCCGCGCGCTTGCACGCCTCGCGACGAGCCGTGCCGATCGGGATCGCGCCGTGGGGCGCGCAGGCGACGACGGCGCGGGAGGCCGGCCGTGACGCTGCCCGAGCCTTCCCCCACGCGTGGCCCGGCGGCGAGGCCCGCGCCGCCGGCCGGCGTGGGCGCCATGTCGCTCGTCCGCTGGACGCTCGTCGTCTTCATGGCGCTCGTCGCGTTCGCCTCGGTGATGTACGCCGTGGGCGCGCTCGACGGCCTCGGCGGGCGCGGCGGCGGTCGCGCGGCAGCGCGCACGCTCTACCACTGTCCCATGCACCCCTCGATCGTTCAGGACCATCCGGGCGAATGCCCGATCTGCAGCATGACGCTCGTCCCGTTCGGAGACGAGCAGGCGCCAGCGCCCTCGACGGACGGGGGCGCGCCCGCGGGCCTCGCGCCCGTCGAGCTGTCGCCCGAGCGCATCCAGATGTCGGGGTTGCGCACGACCAAGGTCACGCGCGAGCCGCTTGGCGCCGAGCTGCGCGCCGTGGGCACCGTGACGGCCAGCGAGCGCGGACAGGCGCAGGTGAGCGCGCGCTTCGCAGGATGGGTCCAGCAGCTGCTGGTCTCGGAGACCGGCCGCGTCGTGCGCAAGGGCGAGGCGCTCGCGACGATCTACAGCCCCGACGTGCTGCGAGCCGAGCAGGAGTATCTGACGGCCCGCAAGTGGGCCGCGGCGCCCGAGGGCTCGGCGGCGGGCGGCGCGCCCGGTCTTGCCGAGGACGCGCGCAAGCGCCTCGAGCTGCTCGGCGTCGCGCCTCAGGAGATCGACGAGCTCGTGCGGACGGGTCAGCCGCAGCGCACCGTCACGCTGCGCGCGCCCGAGGCCGGCACGATCGTGCGCAAGACGGCCGTCGCGGGCACCTACGTCCAGCCCGGCAGCGAGCTCTACGCCGTGGCCGATTTGTCGTCGGTGTGGCTCATCGCCGAGGTCGCCGAGCGTTCCGCGGGGCGCGTGCGCGTGGGCCAGCCGGCGCGCCTCGAGCTCACGGCCTACCCCGGCCAGACCTTCAAAGGCCGCGTCGCGCTCGTCTCGCCCACGCTCGACGCCGAGAGCCGCACGCTGCGCCTGCGCGTCGAGCTGCGCAACCCCGGCGGCAAGCTCAAGCCCGGCATGTACGGCACGGTCTTCCTCGACGTCCCGCGCGCCGAGGCCCTCGTCGTGCCGAGCGAGGCCGTCGTCGACACGGGCGACTTGCAATACGTCTTCGTCGCGCGCGGCGGCGGCCGCTTCGAGCCGCGCGTCGTCGAGGTGGGCGAGCGCGAGAGCGGCAAGGCCCAGATCCGACGCGGGCTCGCCGAGGGCGACCTCGTCGTCACGACGGCCAACTTCCTCGTCGACTCCGAGAGCCGCCTGCGCGCCGCCGTCGCGGGGAGCCGCTAGCCATGGTCGAGCGCATCATCGAGCTCTGCGCGCGGCACCGCGTGCTCGTGCTCCTCGCCGTCGGCTGCGCCCTCGTGGGCGCGCTCGTCGCGGGCAAGCGCGTCCACCTCGACGCCGTGCCCGATCTCTCGGAGCCGCAGGTTATCGTCTTCACGGAGTGGATGGGGCGCAGCCCCACGCTCGTCGAGGACCAGGTCACCTACCCCATCGTCTCGAAGCTCGTCGCCGGGCCGCACGTCGCGGACGTGCGCGGCTATTCGATGTTCGGCATGTCCTTCGTCTACGTCGTCTTCGACGAGGGCACGGACGTCTACTGGGCGCGCAGCCGCGTCCTCGAGTACCTGAGCGGCCTGCGCGCGCGCCTCCCCGAGGGCGCGACGCCCACGCTCGGCCCCGACGCCACGGGTGTGGGCTGGGTGTTCCAGTACGTGCTCACCGACGAGGGGGGCAAGCACGGCCTCGACGAGCTGCGCGCCTTCCAGGACTTCACGCTCAAGAACGCGCTGGGCAGCGTGCCCGGCGTCGCCGAGGTCGCGAGCGTGGGCGGCTACGAGCGCCAGTATCAGGTCGTCGTTGACCCGACGCGCCTGCGCGCGTACGGCGTCACGCTGTCCGAGGTGAGCGACGCCGTGCGCCAGTCGAACGACGACGTGGGCGGCCGCATCCTCGAGCTGTCGGGCCGCGAGTACTACGTGCGCGGGCGGGGCTACATCAAGAGCCTGCGCGGCGTCGAGGGCATCGCCGTGCGCGCGCGTGGGCCGGGCGGCGTGCCCGTGCTCGTTAGCGACGTCGGACAGGTGCGCTTCGGCCCCGACATCCGCCGCGGCCTGCTCGATTGGAATGGACAGGGTGAGGCCGTGGGCGGCATCGTGGTCATGCGCACGGGGGAAAACGCCCTCGACGTCATCGGCCGCGTCAAGAAGCGCGTCGCCGAGCTCCGCCCCACCTTCCCGGCCGGCGTCGACCTCGTGATCGCCTACGACCGCTCCGGCCTCATCGAGCGCGCCATCAAGACGCTCGAGCACGCGCTCTTCGAAGAGGGGCTCACGGTGAGCCTCGTCATCGTGCTGTTCCTCCTGCACGTGCGCAGCTCGCTGCTGCCCATCTTGTTGCTCCCCATCGCCGTGGCGCTGTCGTTCATCCCCATGGCCTTGCTCGACATCCCGTCGACGATCATGAGCCTCGGGGGCATCGCTATCGCGATCGGCGCCACGGTCGACGCCGAGATCGTCATGATCGAGGCCGCCCACAAGAAGCTCGAGCACGCGCCGCCGGGCGCCGACCGCCACCGCCTGCTCGCCGAGGCGGCGCGCGAGGTGACGCCCGCGATCTTCTATTCGCTCCTCATCGTCGCCGTGGCCTTCTTGCCCGTCTTCACGCTCACGGGGCAGGCCGGTCGGCTCTTCCGCCCGCTCGCCTTCACGAAGACCTGCGTCATGCTGATCTCGGCGCTGCTGTCGATCACGTTCGCGCCCGCGCTGCGCGACCTGCTCATCCGCGGCAAGATCCGTCCCGAGAGCGAGCACCCCGTCTCGCGCCTCCTCAAGCGCCTCTACGAGCCGTTCGTCTACATCGCGCTCCGCCAGCCGAAGTCGACCGTCGCGATCGGCCTCTTCGCGCTCGCGTCGGCCGTGCCGCTCGCCACCAAGCTGGGGCACGAGTTCATGCCGCCGCTCGCCGAGGGCGACCTGCTGTACATGCCCATCACACTGCCCAACATCTCGATCGAGGAGGCGAAGAAGCAGGTCCAGGTGCAGGATCGCCTCCTTCGCTCGTTCCCCGAGGTCGCGACCGTCTTCGGCAAGGTCGGGCGAGCCGAGACGCCCACCGATCCCGCGCCCATCACGATGGTCGAGACGACCGTCCAGCTGCGGCCCACGGCCGAGTGGCGGAAGGTGCCGCGGCCCCGGTGGTACTCGTCGTGGACGTCGCGCGCGACGCCGGCGCCGCTGCTGGCCGCGCTCCGCGCCGTGTGGCCCGACGAGCGGCCCCTGACGTGGGACGAGCTCACGGGCGAAATGAACCGCCGCATGCAGCTACCCGGCTGGACGAACGCCTGGACGATGCCCATCAAAACGCGCACCGACATGCTCTCGACGGGCGTGCGCACGCCCGTGGGCGTGAAGATCTTCGGCCGCGACCTCGGCGAGATCGAGAAGGTCGGCGTCGCGCTCGAGCACGTGCTCGCGCCCGTGCCCGGGACGCGCAGCGTGCTCTACGAGCGGAGCCTGGGCGGCCTCTACATCGACATCGTGCCGCGCGCCGAGGCGCTCGCGCGCTACGGGCTGCGCGTCGCCGACGTCGAGAGCGTCATCGAGGGCGCCATCGGCGGCTTGCCCATCGGCACGACGATCGAGGGGCGCAACCGCTTCAGCATCAACGTCCGTTACCCGCAAGACCGGCGCGCGGACATCGAGGAGCTCAAGCGCGTGCTCGTGCCGATCGGCGCGCGCGGCGGCATGACGGTCGCTCCCAGCACGCAGGGCTCGCTTCTGCTGCCCCCCGAGAGCACGGGCGTCGCCTTCGCCGAGAACATGGAAACGGCGACGTTGCCCGGCACGTCCACGCCGAGCGCGCTCAGCGACGCCCCGCCGCCGCCCATGGTGCCCCCGCCTGCGGCGGTCCCGATCGGCGGCGCGGCGGCGGGCGGCCGCGCCTTCGTGCCGCTCGGCGAGCTCGCCGACATCCGCATCACGAGCGGCCCGCCCATGGTGCGCGACGAGGCCGGGATGCTCGTCGGCTACGTGTACGTCGACATCGACCCGGCGCGCGATCTGGGCGGTTACGTCGACGACGCCAAGGACGTCGTCGCGCGCGCCCTCGTCGCCGGCACGCTGGCGCTGCCGGCGGGCGCGTACCTCAAGTGGACGGGCCAGTACGAGCAGCTCGAGCAGATGGTGGCGCGCATGAAGCTCGTGGTGCCGCTCACGATCCTCATCGTCATCGCGCTGCTCTTCTTCCAGTTCAGGAACGTCTTCAAGGTCCTCATCGTGCTGCTCTCGATCCCCTTCGCGCTCGTGGGCAGCGTCTGGCTCCTGTGGCTGCTCGACTACCGCGTCTCGACGGCGGTCTGGGTCGGCGTCATCGCGCTCGTGGGCCTCGCGGCGCAGACGGGCATCGTCATGATCGTCTACATCGATCAGGCCTTCGAGCGGCGGCGCGCCGCCGGGCAGATCCGCGATCTCGACGACGTCATCGCGGCCCACATGGAGGGCACCGTCCAGCGCGTCCGGCCCAAGCTCATGACGGTGGCGACGATGCTCATCGGCCTCGTGCCGCTGCTCTGGGCGACGACGGCCGGCGCGGACGTCATGAAGCGCATCGCCGCGCCCATGGTGGGAGGGCTCGTGACCTCGGCCTTCCTCACGCTCGAGATCATCCCGGTCGTCGTGACGTACTGGCGCCTCGAGGAGCTGCTGTGGCAGCGCCTCCGCGGGCTCGGCGAGGCGGACCGGCGCCGCCTGCGACGCCGCGCCGGCGTCATCGCGCTAGGCGCCGGCCTCGCCGCGGCGAGCCTCGTGGCGCGCATCTACGTCGCACTGCCCACGGCGGTGTTCTCGGCGCTCCTCCTCGGGGCGGCGGCCACGTTCCTCGGCGCGACGGCCGCCTATCTCCTCGCGCGCCGCTCGGCCTTCGCGACCGTCTGGCCTCGACTCCCGGCCGCCTGAAGGGCCGCCCACTTTGGCGACCTCGCGCGTTCCATGGGACAATGACGCTGAGATGGACGACGTCCTCGCGATCATTTTGGGTGGCGGCCGTGGGACGCGCTTGTTCCCGCTGACCCTCAAGCGCTCGAAGCCGGCCGTGCCGATCGGCGGCAAGTACCGCCTCATCGACATCCCCATCAGCAACTGCCTGAACTCGAACCTGCGGCACATCTTCGTGCTCACGCAGTTCAACTCCGAGAGCCTCAACAAGCACATCGGCATGACCTACAAGTTCGACATCTTCTCGTCGGGCTTCGTGAGCGTCCTCGCCGCCGAGCAGACCGAGGAGGGCGGCAACTGGTTCCAGGGAACGGCCGACGCCGTCCGCCAGAGCCTTCGTCACATGCGCCGCACGAGCGCGCACGACATGCTGATCCTCTCGGGCGACCAGCTCTACCAGATGGACTACCGGCAGATGCTCAAGACCCACCGCGACAGCGGCGCCGACGCCACCGTGGCGGTCATCCCCGTGGCCGTCGACCAGACGGCGGGCTTCGGCATCCTCAAGATGGACGACACGGGACGCATCGTGCACTTCGACGAGAAGCCGCCCGCGAGCCGCCTGCCCCGCCTCCTCTCGAAGCTGCCCGACGGGGAGAGCGGGTACCTGGCGTCCATGGGCATCTACATCTTCAAGCGCGAGATCCTCGAGCAGTCGTTGTCGAACCCGCAGCTCGTCGACTTCGGCCGGCACGTCATCCCCGACGCTGTGCCGCGCCTTCGCGTGCAGGCCCACGTGTACCGCGGCTACTGGGAGGACGTCGGGACGATCCGCTCGTACTTCCAGGCCAACCTCGCGCTGTGCGACGCCATCCCGCCTTTTGATTTTTACGATGCCGCCCACCCCGTCTACACGAACCCGCGGTTCCTGCCGGCGTCGAAGGTCGAGGGCTGCGACATCGAGAGCGCCCTCATCTGCGAGGGCTGCATCATGCACGGCGCGAAGATCAACCGGGCGGTCGTCGGCATCCGCAGCCGCGTCGGCGTCGGCACGACCATCAAGAACAGCCTGCTCATCGGCGCCGATCACTACGAGACGCTCGCCGAGATGAACGCCAGCGTGGCGCGCGGCGTGCCACCGCTCGGCATCGGCTCGGAGTCCGTCATCGAGAACGCCATCATCGATAAAAACGCGCGCATCGGGCGCGGCGTGCGGCTCGTCAACGAAAAGGACGTCAAGGAAATGGACGCCGAGGGCTACTACATCCGCGAGGGCCTCATCATCGTCCCGAAAAACGGCATCGTCCACGACGGCATTCACGTCTAGAAGGCCTATAATTGAGGCGGGGCCGCACATGACGACCGCCGCTCACGCTCTTCCGCCCGGCAGCGGGCTCACGACGACGAAGGCCGCGTTCATCGAACAGGCGCGCGCGCACGGCGACGTCTACATCCACCAGCCGTACGAGCTCTACTCGCCCGAGAACCACGCCACCTGGAGCCGCCTGCTCGCGCGCATGCACGATCGCTGGGAGCGGTTCGCAAACCACCGCTACCTGCACGGCCTCGAGACGCTGCACCTGCCCGCCGATCGCGTGCCGCGCCTCGAGGACGTCAACCGCTTCATGAAGCCGCTCACGGGCTTCGTGGCGCGGCCTGTGAGCGGCTACGTGCCGTCCTACGTCTTCTTCGACTGCCTGCGCCGGCGCGAGTTCCCGACGACGGTGACGATCCGCGACGGCGCGCACCTCGAGTACCTGCCCGAGCCCGACATCTTCCACGACGTCGCGGGCCATGTGCCCATGCACACCGACCGCGCCTTCGCCGACGCGCTCGTGCGCTTCGGCGAGTGCGCGGCGGCGGCCGCCGAGATCGCCTCGCGCATCTCCGACGAGCACGAGAAGCTGCGCCGCCTCACGAGCAACATCCGCGCGATGTCGCGCTTCTTCTGGTTCTCGATCGAGTTCGGCCTCATGCGCGCGCCCGGCGACGGCGCCCTCAAGGCCTACGGCAGCGGGCTGCTCTCGTCGTTCGGCGAGCTCGCCCATTCAATCGAGAGCCCCGACGTCGCGCGCGAGCCCTTCTCGATCGAGCGCGTCGTCAACCAGGCCTTCGAGATCGACCACTATCAGCCGCTGCTCTTCGTCGTCGACGGGTTCGAGCACCTCTACACGCTCGCCGACGAGCTCGAGGACTGGATCGTGCAGGGCCGCCTCGACGACGTCGCGGGCGGCGAGCCCAGCGTGAGCGAGAGCGACCTGCGCAGCTTCCTCGAACCGGCCACGGTATAGTTCCGCCCACAACCGATCGATCGACCGATTAGGAGCGCCATGCGTCCTCGCCGACTCCGCCTCGCCTCGTTCCTCGCCGTCGCCGCCGCGGGTGCCCTCTGCGCCGCGTGCGGCGCGACGACCGATCCGGCCGCCAGGGCCGACCTCGAGCGACATCTCGCGCAGCTCCCCATGTCCGAGGAGACTTTCCCCCCGTCGGAGACGTTCCTGCCCATGGCCTTCGTCGTCGGGCAGTGGACCGAGCACCGCCTCACCGACGACAAGGGCCGCGCCTCGCTCGTGACGTACAAGCTCGTCGGCCAAGAGAGCGGAGGCTACTGGCTGGAGATCGTCACGGAGACGTATCAGGGTCGGGAGGCCACGAAGCTGCTCGTCGCGATGCCCTCCGGCCGCGACCCGGCCGGGATGGAGATCCGCGCGCTGCGGATCAAGAAGGGGCGCGGCGCGCCCGTCGACGTCGATCCCGGCACCCTGCTCGAGGCGCGCGCGCGGTACCGCGCCTCGCTCGACCTGCTCGCGATGTCGATCGAGAGCCAGGAGAAGGACGACGTGCGCGTCCCCGCCGGTCATTTCATCGGCTGCTTTAGCGTCCAGACGCCGGGGCCTTGGGGCCCGTGGCAGACGCCCAGCGTCGTGTGCTCCCACCCGTCGGTGCCGTTGTCGGGCGTCGTGCGCGCCGCGCCCGTCAGCAAGACCGGCCTTATGGAGCTCGTGGGCTTCGGCGCCACGGGCGCCGAGTCAGAGCTCTAAGGAGGGTGTTCAGGGCGCTTCGTCGCCCTCTTTTTCGCCCTTGCCGAGAGCCGCCTTCTCGAAGAGAGGGCGGTGTTTGGCGGAGCAGCCGCTCCTGAAGTTAGCGGCGTCGAACTTGTAGACGATGCGGCCGCGATCGTCCGGCGTCTCGATGACGAGCGTGAGCGTCGGCTTGCCCTCTCGCTTGTTCGTGCAGTACGAGAACAGGTAGCGAGCGTTGGCGGCGTCGTCGAGCTTCTTGCCGATCGCGACGAGGCCCTTCGTGAAGTCCTTCGGCTCTTCCGAGATGAAGAGTCCGCCCGGGCGCGCGAGCGGCTCGAGTGCGGGCCGGTTGGTCTTGGGACCGAAGGCAACGATCTGCACGTCGACGGGCGTCTGTGCGACGCGCTTCTTGACCGTGTCGAGCGGCACCTTCTTCGCGATGTCGACGCGGTCCGTGACGACGACGAGCGTCGCATAGCGAAACGGCGCCGTCGCCGTGTCGAGCTGCTTCTCGAGCAGGTCGAGGCCTTGCACAATCGCGCCGTGCAAGTTGCCGTTGCGGTTGCGCGGGCGAAAGTGGCGAATCGACTCGAGCGCGGCCTTCTCGCCCGAGGCGCCGAAACCGAGCATGGGAATGATCTCGTCCTCGCCGTCGAAGACACTGACGGCCGCCTCGCCAGTTTTCTCGACGGTGGAGACCAGATGTCCCACTGCGGTCACGATGTCGGGGAAGTCCTCGCCGTCGACGTACGGGCCGCTCACGTCGAGCAGCACGAGCAGGTACACGCCCTCGACGGGCCTCGTCTCGAGCAAGGCGCGCTTGGCCTTCTTCTCCGAGACGAGCTTGTTGTTCTCGTAGATTTTGAAGTTCGGCGTGTCGAGGTCGGTGACGGGCGCACCCTCCTTCGTGTACACGCTGAAGTAGGCCGCCACGTTCCCGGGCGGCTGAGCCACCATAGAGATCCGCTTGACGCGGAGGTTCCCTCCGCCGCCGGGCCCGTCGGCGCAACCGCTCGCCGCCAACGCGACCAATGT
>Ga0307475_10002554_pt1 | contig 10973 bp, 7 predicted proteins | sample atmos_gasesECM1C_FD_203317 | JGI IMG/M metagenome (GOLD analysis project Ga0307475, IMG submission 203317) | Hardwood forest soil microbial communities from Morgan-Monroe State Forest, Indiana, United States - atmos_gasesECM1C_515 | ecosystem: Environmental > Terrestrial > Soil > Temperate...
GTATGCCCCAAACCAGGGCGCACGAACCTGAAGGGTTTTCGCGAATATTCGAACCTCATATCGTGAAGCCATCTGCTTTCTCGAAAGCGCGCGCGAGCTGCAACACGCGGCCTTCCTCAAAGTGCGGTGCAAAAATCTGCATACCAATCGGCAGGCCGGCCTTCGTCTTTCCGCACGGGACGGAGATGCCCGGGATGCCCGCCAGGGAACCGGTAACCGTGTAGATGTCGGCCAGATACATCTGCAACGGGTCAGCCGTTCTCTCGCCGAGACGAAATGCCGGCGTCGGCGCGGTCGGCGTAATGATGGCATCCACCTTTTGGAACGCATTCGCAAAATCGCGAGCGATCAAAGAGCGAACTTTCTGCGCGCGGAGATAGTAGGCGTCGTAGTAGCCAGCGGACAACACGTCAGTGCCCAGCATGATTCGGCGTTTCACTTCGGGACCGAACCCGCGTTCGCGAGTTTTCTTGTACATCTCGCGCAAGCTCGAACTCGGGACTCGAAGGCCGTAGCGGACTCCGTCGTATCGCGCGAGGTTCGAGCTCGCCTCGGCGGTGGCGACAATGTAGTAAGTGGCGATCGCATAGTCGGTATGCGGCATATGCAGGGGGATCCGCTTGGCTCCCAGCTTTTCAAGCAAGGCGATCCCGGCAAGCACCTTTTCCCCAACCTCGGGGTCGAGACCCTCCCCGAAGTAGTCCTCCGGAACCCCGATTCGGATGCCCGCGAGCGGTTGCTCAAGTTTGGCAGCGTAATCGGGCACGGGCAAAGCGGCCGATGTCGAGTCATTGGGATCATGACCGGCCATTACGGACATCAATACGGCAGCGTCTGTCACATTTTGTGTCAATGGACCGATGCGATCTAGCGACGAGGCGAAGGCTATGAGTCCGTACCTAGATACGCGTCCGTATGTTGGCATCATGCCGGGTACGCCGCAGCAGGCACCGGGCTGCCGAATCGAGCCCCCGGTGTCGGTTCCCAACGCTGCCACGGCCAAGCCGGCCGCTACAGCGGCGGCGGAGCCGCCGCTCGAGCCTCCTGGGACGCGGTCGAGGGCGACAGGATTCCGTACTGGTCCGTATGCTGAGTTCTCGTTGGAGCTGCCCATGGCGAACTCGTCGCAGTTGGTCTTGCCGAGGATCACGGCGCCAGCGGTTTCGAGGCGCTCGACTGCAGTCGCGTCATAGGGCGGCACGTAGGTTTCGAGGATCTTGGAGCCGCAGGTGGTGACGACGCCACGGGTGCTGATCACGTCCTTAATGGCGATGGGAACGCCCGCGAGCGGCGGGAGGACGTCGCCCTTGGCGATCATGACGTCGATCCGGTCCGCTTGCGCGTAGGCGCGATCAATGGAGAGCGCGAGGAAAGCGTTGAGCTCGCGGTTACGGTTTTGGATGCGGGCGAAGAAGTCTTTGGTCAGCTCGCGCGCGGAGATCTCTTTGGTCCGCAACGCGTCGCGAACTGCGGAGATCGTCCATGAAGCGGCTGTGCTCATCTCTCGATCACCCTCGGAACGCGGAAGAAGGGCTTGGCAGCGTCAGGAGCTTGCGCCAGGACGGCGTCCGCGATGTCGCACGCGACGAGCGTATCGTCACGCAGTTCCGGATGGTCTTCCCCGGGCGCGGCGAAGAGGACTTGCGCCATGGGCTCGACGTTCGCGACGTCGAGCTTCTCGAGTTTGCCCACGTAGGCGAGGATCTCGTCGAGCTGCCCGCGATAGAGCTCGATTTCCTCGGGCGTCAGCTCGAGGTGCGCAAGCTCGGCGACTCGCAGAACGTCTTCACGGCTGATCGTCATTAGCTAACCTCAAGATGTAACCTCCACTCTCTAACCTCCGCGCCTTTTTCCTTGGAGCGCAACGCTCTTAGGTGCCTTTTACCGCCGATTAGAAATTTTTATGTTATTGAAAAAGAGCCGTTTGGCTCGATTTCTAATCGCGCCACCGTAGATTAAAACCGCGGTGACTCCGGCCCGCCCGGCGAAGATCGGGTCGGCGTTACAGCAGCCAAAGTTTTTACTAGCCGCAGCGCTCGACATCCGCGTGGCCTTGGCGGCCGTCTGACGCGGGCAGCACCCAACTGCTTTATTTAGACGCGGCAAGATTCTAGGGAGATGTACAGCGCAGCGCAAGCAGCGACTCGTAAGAATCCAAGGCGCTTCGCCGAGCGTACGAGAGAAGGAAGCGAGCGGTGAGCCAGGGAGAACAGCTCGAAGGCCTCACGTCAGGCGTGCGATTCTCGCACCGCCGGGACGTGCTAACGGGTGGCGGGATTTCGTTTTGCCTGGAGGCCACCGCGGCCAAAGAGTGAACCATCGCCCACTTCTTGTGGGAGGCGCGCCGTTACAACTGGCTTTCCATTTTGGCCAAAGCGTGTAATTTCTTTTCGGGCCTTGCGTAAAACTTACGGGGAGGAGAACCCATGAAAACATTTGTGCGAATGGTAGTGCTGTGCCTTTTGGTGCCGGCTGGGGTTGCGCTGGCTCAGGACAAAACGGGGCAGGAGAAGGCTGCGGTGACGGCGGAGAATCCGCTGACGAGTTGGAACAAAGGAGCGTATGCGCGGTTGAAGGGCCTTCTGGCGCGGTCGGCTGAGAAGATGCCGGAGGAGAATTACGGATTTAAGCCTGTCGATACGGTGCGCAGCTATGGGCAGATCGTAGGACACCTGGCGGATGCGCAGTATGAGTTCTGTTCCATGGCGCTGGGCGAGAAAAGCCCGGGTCTGGACATCGAGCACACGAAAACATCGAAAGCGGATCTGATTGCGGCGCTCAATACCGCGTTTGCTTATTGCGACAAGGCTTACGGAAGCATGACTGACGCTTCGGCGACGGAGACTATCAAGTTGTTTGGGAATGATGCGCCACGGATGAGTGCGCTGATCGTCAACAACATGCATAACATGGAGCACTACGGAAACCTGGTCACTTATATGCGCATGAAGGGTATCGTGCCGCCGAGCAGCGAGCAGCCGCCGGCGCCGCCGCAGTCGAAGAAGTAGGATGCGATTTGAAATTTGAAATTGCAGATTTCAAATTGAAGATGAACCCCGGAGGCAAAGCGCCGGCGAGACGCCCGCGGTACGGGGAACGAGGGCGCGTTTGAGACGAGTAGGGACGATCCGTGCCGCGGCATTACATCGGCGCAAGCGTGTGTCGCACCTACGGCGCTTGAGACTATTTTGGCACCGAGTACCCAGGGCTTCCGCCCTGGGCTAGGTTTATGTCGCGCCTACGGCGCTTGGTTTTTTGGGATGGCGCGTCGGGTCAGTATTGGCAGGAAGGGAAAACGAAGGGTCAGTCCGCAGAATTGCTACTCTGCCGATCTGAAGATGCGATTTGAAATTTGAAATTTAAGATTTCAAATTGAAGACGAACCGCAAAGGGCAATATGGAAAAGAAAGGGGCAGCCCATAAGGCTGCCCCTCTTGCAATCCCGGCTTCTGTACAGTCGCTAATAGATGTCGTATTGCTCCCAGTGCAGAGTTGGGTCGGCCTGGATGATGATGCTCTTTTTTGTCCAGCGCTCTAGCTCTTCGATTAGCGACGACTCGCGGGTTTTCAGGGCTTTGGCGATTTCGGGATGCAGGCGCAGCGTCAGGCTGCCTGAGTCCACATCGGGGGCCATCTTGCGCGCTTCGGCTTGAATTTCGTAGCAGAGCGTGGGGATGGATTTCACCATGCCTGAGCCGGTGCAGTAGGGGCAGGGCTGGCAGAGTGTGCGCTCGAGAGCCTGCTTGGTGCGCTTGCGGGTGATGGCGACGAGGCCGAATTCGTTGAAGCGCAGAACTTTTGAAGGGGCGCGGTCGGCGCGAAGGGCGTCTTCGAGGGCGGCCATCACTTTTTCGCGATTGCGGCGCTCTTCCATGTCGATGAAGTCGATGATGATGATGCCGCCGAGATCGCGGAGGCGCATCTGGCGGACGACTTCCTTGACGGCTTCGAGATTGGTGCGAACGATGGTGTCCTCGAGGCGATTCGAGCCTTTGCCGACGAATTTGCCGGTGTTGACGTCAATGGCGACGAGCGCTTCGGTGTGGTTAATGACGATGTAGCCGCCCGATTTCAGCCAGACTTTCGGCCGCAAGCCCTTATCGATTTCCTGCTGGATGCCGAATTCTTCGAAGACTGGCGTTTCTTTGGTGTAGAGCTTCACGCGATTCACGAGCGCGGGTTGGAAGCGGCTCATGAACTCGACGACCTTCGCGAACTCCTCTTCTGAGTCGACCCAGATAGCGCCGAAATCCGGAGTCATATAGTCGCGGAGGATGCGCTCGACGAGATTCAGGTCGCGATGGAGGAGCGACGGTGCTTTGCGCTGCTCGGAGCGCGACTTGATTTCCTGCCACGTACGCATCAGGAATTCAACGTCGGTTTTTACTTCGTCAGCGGTGGCACTAGCGGCGGCGGTGCGAACGATGAATCCTCCGCCTCCCTGGCCTTTCGCTTCATTGACGAGATGGCGCAGGCGGGCGCGATCTTCGGCCGAAGCGATTTTGCGCGAGACGCCGGTGTGATCGAGCGTGGGCATGTAGACGAGATAGCGGCCGGGAAGAGCGACGTGGCTCGTGATACGCGCGCCTTTCTTGCCGAGCGGCTCCTTGGCGATCTGGACGATGATTTCCTGGCCCTGCTTCAGCATGTCGGAAATCAGTTGCGTACGGCGCGGCGGCGTGCGATGGCCGTGGCTATGGCCTCCAGGGCCATGCTGGGGACGGCGGCCACGGTCGGGACGTCCGCCGCGATCGTGACGGCCTCCGCGGTCGCGTCCTCCACGGCGCGGCGACGGGTGCTGCATGCGCGAACGGTAATCGTTCTGGACGCGAGCGTTCCAGGGCTGCTTTTCCTGGGGCGGCTGATTTTCGGACGTGGCCGGATAGCTGTTTCCGGGTGATCCGGCTTCTGCGACAGCAGGATCTGAAGTTTCGTGTGACGCTTCTGACGCTTCCGATCCCGCTTGCTGGGCTTCCACTTCGGCATGCGCCGCGGCGTGGGCCTCATCGGCTTCGGCATCGAGGTCGGATTCGTGCTCGTCGTCTTCGTCGAGTTCGTGTTCTTCGACATCGATTACAGTGTCTTCGGCTTCGACCACCTCTTCCGATTCGTGATGGTCTTGAACCTCTTCGTCGAGGGCGCGGAGACCTCCGAACGGCGCAATGTGATCCTCTTCAGTGCGCAGTGCGGCTGCTTCACTTTGCGCCTCGGCAACGTGCTCGGTGAGAGAGGCGGTTTCTTCCTCGGTAAGTTCGTGATGTGCGGCTTCGAGGTGATCGGCGAGAGGTTCGGCTTCCGCTTCGGATTCGAAGTGGGCGATTTCCGTCTCGGCATCATCGCGAGCGGCGAAAGTCTCGTGCGCTTCGTAGCTGGCATCCGCGCTTGATTCGGTCCGCTCGGAGGCTGAGGCGCTTGGCTGCGAAGGTTGTTCAGCACTGCGTTCAGTGAGCGGCTCTTCGTGAACGGGTTCGCGAGTCTTCCACTTCGCGATTGATTCGCCCGGCAGCGGCTCGAAGCCTGTTGAGGACGAGTGGGACGGTGTTGAGTAAGACGATGCTGAGCGAGATGGCGCAGGTGAAGAATAAGGCGCTGAGTGCGATGGTGCTGAAGCCTGCTCCGAGGCCTGCTCCGATTGAATGGAGTCAGACGGTGGCGCAGGTGAAAGCGAGTCGCGCGTGGGCTCGGGCGCGAAACTTGCGGGCGTCAGCGGCGGAGCCGATTCCGGCGGAGCCACGACCGATGCCGAAGAAGGCGCTTTGTATTTTGCTAATGATTCGCCGGGAAGAATCGTCGGGACGTAACCGTCCGGCGGTGGTGCGGATTCGGTAGAGGGATCTTCGTACGGACGGTGCGAGGCGTATTTCGACTGAGGCAACTCGCGGCCGTAACGGCGATCGCCGCCGCGCCCACCACCGCTACCTCCCCCTCCTCGATTCGGACGGCCACCACGACGGCCGCCGCCACGTCCACCACGAAAATCACGACCTCCGCCTCCGCGATTCGGACGGCCTTCGTTGCGATTCTCATAGCGAGGACGACTCGCGGGAGGCGGATTGTAGCTCGGAGCTACGTTGCCCGATGGGGCATGCGCGTCCGGTGCTTCGGCGGATTCGTCGTGCGGGCCAGTATGAGCAGCGGTTGCGGGCTCGGTCGAAATGGGCGGAGCCGATTCTACATCCAGCGGCTCAAGCGCCGGCGTGGACGGAGCGGCGGCGTTGAACACCTGGCCGCCCTGGTCCTGCATCTTCTGAACTTTTTCCTCAGCGGTGGTTACGATGTGGTTGAATTCTTCGAGGTCTTCGAGGAAGTCGCTGACGTAGAGGAAAGCGTCGCTATCGAGTCCGATTTCGACGAAGGCCGATTGCATGCCTGGCAGCACGCGTGTGACACGACCCTTGTAGATACTTCCAACTAACGCAAATTCTTTTTCCCGTTCAACATAAAATTCACAAAGCTGCCCTTCTTCCAAAATAGCGACCCGTGTCTCGTGGGGGTTCGCCGAGATAACCATTTCCTTCGACATGAAAACTCCTCAATGGGCATCGAGTGGGGGCGGGCGCGCCGGCAGGCACAGCGAGCACACGGGCTCGGCCAGCTTGGCGCAAGGATGGATTTAGTTGTGACCATGACAGGCCGCCCAGGACGGACGTGCCGTGTGGATGGATAACTACCGTCTTCACCCGATGCAATCCTAAAGTAAATTCGAAATCCGGCTGTCAAACGTGCGCGCAGTCCGGGTACATCCTTCAAAATTTCAAACCAAATTCAAACCGGGCCTTAATTGACGAAACGCCGCATTCGGACGTTCATCACCAGGCCCAAAGCCAAAAAAACAAAAGCGGTAGACGATCCGCCATAACTCATCAGTGGCAACGGAATGCCGGTGACGGGCATATAGCCGATCACCATCGAGGCGTTCACCAGGACGTGGAAGCCCAAGATTGCGGTGACGCCCATAACCACAAACATCCCGGCACGATCTTTCGCCTTCTGCGCATTATCCACAAGCCGCAGAATCAAGCCCAGATACAGCAGCAAAACGACGATAACTCCAATGAAGCCCTGCTCCTCAGCCAGCGCGGCCAAGATAAAATCCGAATAACGCACCGGCACGAAGCCCAACTGATTCTGGCTGCCTTTGCCGAAGCCCTTGCCCCAGAAACCGCCGGAGCCAACTGCAATCTCCGACTGCAGAATCTGGTAACCAGCGCCGCGTGGATTCTCCTCTGGATGGAGGAAAGTTTCAATACGCTGTTGCTGATAGGGCTTTAGATGAGTCCGCATGTTCCAACCAATCGGAATCATCAGCGCCACGAGTACCGCACCCACTGCCAAATGCTTCCATTCAATACCAGCGAGAAACGCTCCTACCACTGCCACTGGCACCAGCACCATCGCTGTGCCCAGATCGGGCTGAATCAAAATCAGGCCCACGGGTACGCCGGTAAGCACTGCTACTTTCAGCAAATCCGTCAGCGTGAGCCGATCCGTGCGCACCTCCGCAAAGAAGCGCGCCAATACTATGATTATAATCAACTTCATTAGTTCTGACACTTGCAAATTCACGCCACCCCCCAAAGCCACCCATCTGCGGGCGCCGAAGCGGGAATGGCCAATGGCCAGGACGACGAGGAGAGTTGCAAGGCCGAACATGTAAAGCGCAGGGGCTTGATCCATCAACGTGTGGTAGTCGATACGCGAGATCAGGAACATGCCCACCACGCCAATGCCGATCCAGGTGAGCTGTCTCCATTGCAGGCCGGCCATGTTGGCGGCCGCATGCGTCGAGGAGTAAATTTCGAGGAGGCCAATGGTGCTGATCGCGGCAACGATGGCGAGCAGGGCCCAGTCGAAGTCTTGAGTGCGCGGACGGTCTTTCATGATTCTAGACCTATCACCTGCTTGCTCCACCGACGGTCGCTACCAGAGGACGAACTGGAGCGGGGGGCGGGGGAGTGACGCCGGCAGTTTGCTGCGTGCCGGCACTTTTCTTGTCGTAGAAGGCTTTCACAACGTCGCGAACTACGGGGCCGGCCGCTTCGCCGCCGTGCTCCATTGTGTTTTGAACGATGGCTGCGACGACGATCTCGGGATTTCTCCGAGGCGCGAATCCGACGAACCAGCCGTCCATTTTCTTGTTCCCGATGCGGTTGGCTGCGTTGTAGCTCATCAGCTGCGCGGTGCCGGATTTTCCGCAGAAATCAACATTCTGCAAGCGCAAGTGGTAGCCGGTGCCGCCTCCTTCGTTGACCACGCCGTACAAGCCCTGCGTCACCTGTTCGACGGCGTTTTCCGAAAGGGGGAACTGAGTGGTTTTCAGGTCCGGCATATTTTTCAAGAAGTGAGGCTGCACGAGCGTTCCCGCGCTTGCGACGGCCGCGGCCATGCGCGCCAGCTGAATAGGTGTCACAGTGACGGCGCCCTGTCCCACCGAGACGGAAATTGTCTCGCCCGCATACCATTTGTGATGGAACACGCGTTCGACCCACTCCTCGGAAGGCATATTCCCTGCTTCTTCGCCAGGTAGATCAACGCCCGTTCTGCGGCCGAGGCCCAGGCCCGCTGCGTAATCGTGGATACGATCGATGCCGAGCTGCTTGCCGATGGTGTAGAAAAACACGTCGCAGGAATCGACGATCGCTTTGTGAAGATCCACAGAGCCGTGTCCCTGCGGCCGCCAGCAATGGAATGTCCGGCCATAAAAATTCGCGAAGCCGGGGCAATACACCGTAGTGCTTTCGGGAACAGCTTTGGAGTCGAGCATCGCCGCAGCCATCACGATTTTGAAGACTGAGCCCGGCGCCAGTTGGCCTTGAATCGCGCGATTCAGCAGGGGGGTTTCTTTGTCGGTATTGAGCTTCGCCCATTCTTCTGATGGAATTCGAACCGCGAAATCGTTAGGGTCGAACGTCGGACGGCTGACCATGGCCAGAATTTCGCCAGTGCGCGCATCCATCGCAACGACGGCACCTTCCTTGTCCTGCATGTCGTGTTCGGCGATGGCCTGCAGGTCGTAATCAATCGTCAACTGAATTGGCTTTCCGGGAATGGCCTCGACGTTGTCGAGAGTGCGCATCGCTTTGCCAACGCTGTTCACGACCACGCGGCGCATGCCGTCCGTACCTTCCAGGGTTTCGTTGTACTGGCGCTCGAGGCCGGCCTTGCCAACGATATCGCCGGGGCGATAGTGGCCGTCGCTCTGATCCATCTGTTGCGGCGAGACTTCGCCAACGTATCCGATCGTATTCGCAAGCATTTCACCGTGCGGATAGCGGCGGCGCTGGACCATCAACAATTCGAGGACGGGAATATCGGCGCGGTGCGATTCGACGAAGGCGATGTCTGCGAGGCTCGCAGCAGGTTTGATGACAACGGGCTGGAATTTAGGTTCGTTTTTGGATGCGTCCAGGGTCTGCTGAATATCCTGGCGGCTGATGCCGAGGCCGTCGATGATCTGAGGAATGCTTTTCTCGATGGCCTTCATGTCCTCGCGGAGCAGCAGGATGCTGAAGGAAGGATAGCTATCCACGAGCACGCGGCCTTCGCGATCGAGCATCGCACCACGAGGCGCGATAATCGGGATGGAGCGCACACGATTGCGTTCGGCGAGGTCGGCGAAATGTCCGGACTGGACGACCTGCAGCTTCCAAAAACCAACTAATAGCAGCACCACAAAAACTACCGAAGCGTAGGAGACGAGCGCCAGCCGTTCCTGGGGGACCTTCTGGTCGTTAACATTCCACGACGGCAATGGAGCTCCTGCGCGGGGGTCTTACTTGGCCGGAATGCAGTCGGCCCTGATGCGCCCTGATAAGCAAAATTGGGCGGAACCCGAAGCGGCATTTAAAACTAACACCGGCAAAGTGCGCCCGCAAGCCAGCTATGTCCTTTCGGTCAATGTATTGTGCCTAAAATTAGGAGCGGAAGGTAGCTGGCCCGAGGGACAGGCGCGGCGGAAAAGGCGCTATTGCCGTCTGCGCAGTCGGTCGAGAAGGGCGAAGAGCACCACGCCGACTCCGGCGGTGACGAGCGAATCCAGCAGAAGGCGAAGCGTGAACATCGGCATAGGGCGAGCGAGCAGCACGCGCTCCGTGATGGCCAGCACCACCTGATGGAAATGGAAAAGCATGAATACGAGCCCAAAGCGGGCGATGGGATGCTCCGTGTCGATTCGCGCGCCAACGGAAGAGGCAACGTAGCCGACGCACGTTTTTGCGATGCCGTACATACCGATGGGATTGTCGTGGCTGAGCGCGTCCTGCGCGATGCCGATCGCCGCGCCGAGAAACATGCCGCTTACTGGATTACGTCGGCTTACGCCGAAATAAATCGTGACGAGCAACGGCAAATCGACGAGTTCCGCGACACGGCCATACTTGTGAAGGAAGGCCTGCAGGACAAGCGCGAGAAAACAGACGAGAGGAACGGCGCCGCCATAGTATTTGTGAACTTCGACATTGGACTCCGATCGGGCGCCGGCGCTCAGCATGGTATCCATGTCAATTATGCGCTGGCGGCGGGGTGTTGGCGGCGGCCGGATTGCCTCCGCTGGCGGCGGGAGGTTCGTCGGTCTTCTTGGGCGTTAGTTCCTGCTGCGTGAGAAGAACGAGAACATCTTCCAGCCGATCGAGCCGCGCCGCGGGGTCGATCGAAATCACCTGAAACGGCGCTGCGGCCTTGGCGCTTTCCACTTTTCCGATTGGCAAATCCTTGGGGAAAATGTGGTCTTCGCCGGAGGTGAGAATTTTGTCGCCAACCTGGACTTTTTCATCGTTGACGATGTAATCCATGCGCGGATTTGGATCACCGCTGCCTTTCACGACTCCGTGGGTGCGAGTGCCGGCGAAAAGGGCGCCAACGCCGCTTTCCTTGTCGTTAATCAGCAGAACCTGCGAAGAAGTGGGAAACACTTCCACGATTTTTCCGACGACGCCCTCGGGAGTGATAACTGCCAAGTTGCGGTGGACATGGTC
>Ga0307475_10002555_pt1 | contig 10972 bp, 11 predicted proteins | sample atmos_gasesECM1C_FD_203317 | JGI IMG/M metagenome (GOLD analysis project Ga0307475, IMG submission 203317) | Hardwood forest soil microbial communities from Morgan-Monroe State Forest, Indiana, United States - atmos_gasesECM1C_515 | ecosystem: Environmental > Terrestrial > Soil > Temperate...
CTGGAGTGCGAGATCAAGAGATCCGTGCGGCACTGGATCAGCATTGGGCGGCGTCCGATGCCAACGATTTTGAAACGGAGCACCGCATCTATCTCGAGGATGCGGTGCTGGAATACCCGCAGTCAGGCGAGCGAACCCGCGGTCGACGCAACATACAGAACCAACGCGCTAGTCAGCCGAGCAAAAAGCGGTTTGCTGTGCGCCGAATCATTGGCGGCGGTGATCTTTGGATCACCGAATTCATCCTGACATATGACGGCAAGCCGTCCTACACCGTGAGCATCATGGAGTTCAGGGACGACAAGGTTGCACGGGAAACACAGTACTTTGCGGATCCATTCGTGGCTCCCGCAGGGCGCGCTCAATGGGTCGAACGGATGGACACATAATCTCGAGGCGCGAGAATCCGCTAACGACACCGCCATTTGCGGTTTGCAGCATCATTGTAGAGAACAGAGATTAACGCCAGAGACCCGCTAAGTCCTGATTAACGCGGAAACCGGACATGTGGAATCGCATCCAGCTGGGTTCGGCATCCTGGAAGTGAGGATTTCTTCAACGATTAAGGGAAAAGACGACCTCGATTGTCGTGTCCACATCGACCGGATCGCCTTCCAGGAGAGTAGGCCTATAGCGCCATTGCCGGACTGGCTTCATCTCTGCCTCAGATAAGGAGCAAAAGCCAGTCAGCACCCGGGGCATGCGGACCGTTCCATCCTTGGCAACTATGGCGTGAAGTTTTGCGGTTCCCTGTCGATGCTCTCTCTTCGCGATTTCTGGGTACTCGGGTTGAACCTGATGCAATAGCTTTGCGGCAACGACAGTTCCGCCCATACGGACACGCTTTTCGGGCTCCTCCGAGGAACCTGCGGGCTTATTTTCCGCGCTTGAAAGTTTTGCAGATTTCGCCGGAAAATAATCCGGCGGACGGAGATTACCGACGAGCATGAGCCGGCTCTATGACCGCTCTGCAGGAATCGCACTCGCAAATCGAAAGGAAACTGCAATGCAATGGTATGGCTACATCGCTGGTTTCTTCGCCGAAATGTTTTTTGCGAATGTCGTGCCCCAATTCATGCACGGCATATCTGGTGACCGTTTTCCGACACCATTCGCTGACCCTCCGGGGAAAGTATTATCATCGCCCACGGGGAATGTCGTGTGGGCGCGGTTCAATCTGGCCATTGGTTACATTCTGTTTCGCGTCGGAAGAGTTTCGATTGGAGATTTTTCCGTACTTGTTGATTTCTTCGCAGGCGTCGCCGTGCTGAGCGCGATGGCGAGCGTGCGATTCGCTGAGAAACACACCCAGTAAGCGCCTGAGCGAACGCGGCCGGATGCGTGACACCCCCATCGAAAAGGAAATCTGTGCCACTCACACAACTCGATAGCACCGCGGCCCTGGTGGTGATTGACCTACAAAAAGGCATTGCCGGTATACCTACTGCGCAGCCGGCCGGCGAGATTATCGCTCGCGCTGCCCAACTCGCCCGCTCCTTCCGCGAGAGAGGTTTGCCGGTCGTTCTCGTCAACGTGACGGACGCGGCTCCGGGCCGGACCGACGCCGGACCTCCCAACTTGTCGTCGTTTCCGGCCGATTGGACGGAGCTTGTTCCTGACCTGGAGCAGCACCCCAACGATCACCTCGTGAGCAAGCAACGGGTGGGCGCGTTCATCGGCACATCATTGCATGATTACTTGCGCCAGCGCGACGTAACTCAGGTCTTTTTGACTGGCATTGCGACAAGTGCCGGCGTCGAAGCGACGGCACGCAGCGCCTACGATTACGGCTACAACGTTGTGCTTGTTGTGGATGCAATGACGGACCGGGATGCCGACGCGCACCAGCATAGCGTCGAGAGGATTTTCCCCCGGATCGGTGAGACGGATACAACCCAAAACGTGTTGAAGCTCTTGAAAGAAGCGACGGCTCGATGATCCGGCGAGGCCGGCCGAGCGCCGAATGTGATAACTGACCGTTTCGCTCGCGGAGCAGTTCGCGGCAATCCGCGAGTAAATCCCGCTAGCGCCCGAATGGTCGGCTAACCGGAAGCTATCCGGCTTCCGCGGCGGGATTATTCCTGTGAAGTCGGCTTCTCGGAATGTGGCCGGGAGTATGGGTGGCCAAATAAAAGCAAGCGGATCACCTGGCACTATTTCGCAGGAACGACCTCGCCTTCACCAGTCCAGCAATCAACAATCCAAATCCGAAACTACCGGCCGCTAATAGTCCATTTGAAAACAACAGATGCGCCACCGTAGGCGGCCAATTTCGCGGAATTGCCGCTCCTTCCGGGAACAGCAGAAGCAGCAGCGGCAACATGGATATGCTTTGCGTTCCGGCCAACTCGCGATACGTTGCGTACCAGAAGATGGCAATCCGCACAAACGCGATGATCCCACCCACTTTTGCCGCGTAGGTCCAAGCGGACGTCGAATCTGGTCTCAAGTAATGCTTTGCTAGCTTTGTCTCGCACAGGAGCCAAGTGCATAGCACCAGTATTAGCCCGAATCCGGCGACATTAACGATCACGAGCTAATCATACCTCCGTATTTGAGTTCGACCTTTCGTGTCCTCCAATCCCAAGTCCCGATAAGTCGGCTTGGAGGAAGTGATCTCCCTGCTTGGCGTCGATTCTGGACGGTTTACGTGGAACTCGGAAGTAATTCCACTTGCCTGGTAAGTCGGATTCCCGGACATTGAACCACTACCGGCGGGGGCTAGGGCTACTTGTTTCCGCGGGCGGGGGTGGTGCTATAATCCCGCCAAATGGTATCCGCAATCGGGCCCGCACGGGCCGGTCCCCAGTTGTTCGTGCCCTGACGGCCCCGGGCAGGGGAGGTAGCCATGGATACATTCCACGACATCCTGTATACAGTGCTGATTGCCTGGGGAGTGGTCACTGCTGCGCTGGTGTGCCTGCTGATTTACCGCGGGACGCTGGAGGCGCATGAGGATGATCAGATCTTCCTGGACGCGGCCGGGGATTCGATGGCCAGCGAGCAGCGAGCGCTGGTGGCGCGGATCGACAAGCTCGGCCGCCCGATTACGCTGCTGATTGTTCTGTCGAGCGCGCTGCTGCTGGTGGTGGTAGGAATCTGGCTTTGGGAGGGGTACAAAAACTTCTGATTCCTGCGAAGTTTCGGCAGAACCGGCCTTCGTAATTCCCTACATCTCCCATTCAGGGCAGGCGGGGTAAAGAGCCGCGGCCGCTGCTAAGGTTTAGTTGGCGGTGGCGGAGCCGGCAGCGGAGGATGAGTGGGCTGAGTTTGCTGCGGTTGCTGCGTTTGCGTCTGGTCGCCGCACATGGACGCGTCGAAAATCTGCGAAGTGTGATTGTGAACGATCAGCCAATTGTCTCCTTCCTTGGTGAGGACTAAGGTGGTCTGGCCTCGCGCGGTGTAGGCCTTTCCGTTGTAGGTCGAATCGAACTGCCACTGGTAAGAAGCCCAGGCTACGTCTCCGCGAGAATAGATGCTGGTGTTTCTGCGGATGACGCTCATGCCGCCCTGGAAGCTGGCGCGCTGCTGCTGCATCTGCGCGGCGTAGTTCTGCCAGCCGACCATGGGCGGCTCGTAGGTGGAGCGGATGAAGACGGCGCTGTCGGAATAATATTTATGCATGGCTTCGATGTTGCCGGCCTGGAAGGCACCGAGCATTTCGCCAATGTTGCGGTCAATTTGATCAGGGACAGGCATAGGCATGGGGGGCATCGGCGAAGTATCCACCGGCTGATTCTTCTTCTTTTTTTGCGCTGCGGCTGCGGATGAGAGGAGAAGCAACACGATGAGAGCGGCGAAACAGCGCACCCAAGTGCTACGCGGAATCATGCGAATGTCCCTCCTGACCGCCACGAAGAATAGCACGAGGGATGATGCGGAGATGCGGCGATTGGCGCGGTGTGTTGGCGCATTTGGAACAGGATGGTACTAAGCGTTGCGGGCGAGGCGGAGACCGTAATCGGCGTATTGAAAATCGGGAGGGATGCTGGAGCGGGCGGCGCAGCGCGAGACTTTCGTTGCGTGGCGCCAGGAACCTCCGCGCGAGGCGCGCCTGGTACCTTCCGGCGGCCCTTGAGGATTGCGGTCGGGGGAGGTGGCGTAGTAGCTGGCGTCGAACCAGTCGGCGCACCATTCGTGGACGTTTGCGCCGATGTCGAAGAGGCCGAAAGCGTTCTGCTCTGCGTGTCCCACGGTTTCGGGAGCTTGCTTCCATCGCGCGGAATAGTTTGCGAGCGACTCGAGCGGGGCATTGCCCCAGGGATAGAGTTTCTGGTCAAGACCAGCGCGCGCGGCGCGTTCCCATTCGGCTTCGGTGGGCAGGCGGTAGCGGCGTCCCGTTTTTTCGCTCAACCACTCGCAATACGCCAGTGCGTCAAACCACGAAGGCGCGACGACGGGCTGCTCGGGGTGCGAGAAAACGGGATCGTCCCAGTGAAGCGGTTTGCGGTGGTGCGTTGCGGCGAGGAATTGCGCGTACTCAGAGTTGGTCACCTGACATGCGGCCAATTCGAATGCATCCACCCAAACGCGATGGATGGGGCGCTCATTGTCCTGGCCGGTATCGCTGCCCATCAGGAACCAGCCCTCGGGGATGCGCACCGTGCGCGGCTCGATGAAAGCAGAGCGCTCGGGCGCTGAGGGTTCAATCTTGCTGCGTGGCATGAGGCGTCTGGCTGAGCAGGTTGACGAAGAGGCGATACGCGCCGGGGACCCCCGCTGGCAACTGGCGGAAAAACGAGAGGCCGGTGTAGATGTACACGCCCTTGCCGTAACGCGCGTAGACGAGTCCGCCGGTAGCCTCTGATTCGCCGGGATCTTTCAAACCAAGCACGGCCTGGTAGTGCGAATCGAAGGTGCCCCAGAAATAGAGGCCGCGCTCCTGCACCCAGCCTTCGAAATCAGCAAGAGTGATTTTGTTGGGCGCGTTCAGCAACGGATTATCCGGCGCGAGGAATCGAACGGGGGAATTCGCGTCGATAACACGGGAAGTACTTTCCGGCAGCTTTGCAGGATAGGGCGCAGGAAAATTTTCGCCGGAATTGAAATCGTGCTGGAACTGGACCACCAGCGAGCCACCGCGCTGGACGTAGTCGAGCAGTCGCTGATTCGAGCGGAGAAGATCGGGGCGCAATTCGTAGGCGCGGATGCCGACGACGATCGAATCGTAGCGGCTGAGATCGCCGAAGGCGAGCGCGACTTCATCGAGTAAGTCCACCTGGATGCCGATCTGGCGGAGGATTTCCGGCAGAGAATCGTTTTCCGCGGCGACATAGCCGACGTGGAGGTGCGCGGGCACGATCAAGTCCATCACGTGGACAGTGGCTTCGGCCGGCTCGCTCCAATTTCGAGTCGGCAAGGTGGGAATCGGCTCGAGCGAGGTGCGGAAAATCTTGTCGCCGAGTTTGGCGTGAGGCTTCAGATCGTAGGCGCCCGCCGGGGGCCGCGCCGGGGGCGTAACGACGAAGCGGATCAATTGATCGCCGGGGCCCTTGAATTCGAGCTGGTCGATCGGCTGCGCGGTCCAGCCGTGCGGCGCGTCGAGGCCGACCGCAACTTTCGCGGCCAGCGTGCCATGATAGCGCACGCGCGCGAGCAGTTTTACAGGCTCGACGGCGCGCTCAAGTGGGACCATCACGTGCTGTGGATCGACCGTCAATGTGACAGCGGGAACCAGTTCGAGTGAATAGGTGTGAATTCCTGTGGTGGCGGTTTCGACGGATTCCACTGGTTGTGTGATCGGGATTGTGTAGCCGTCCAAATTCACGCGCAGCTCGACGCGCACGAGCGGCGGGGGAAACGGGAGAATTGCGTCGCCGGGAGAGCTGGACGGCTTCGCGTCTGCAGGAATGCTCACCGTGAAGCGGTAGATGCTGGGTTCGTTGGAATCGCCGGGAGCCGCGGTCCAGCCGGGCGGGAGCAGCAAATTCGACTTGTCGAGTGTCCATTTCACCGGAACAGCCGAGCGCCCGGGCAAAGTAACCTCTACCGTGAAATTCTCGCCGGCGACCAGTTCATGGCGCTCCGCCTGCGCGAGAATGGTGACCGCGACGTCTTCATTGAGAGCCAGATCGATCCTTTTCTTCAGTTGATGGAGCTCCCATAACGCGCCTGTTGCTTCTGCGCCGCCCTGCTTCGAAATTTGGTCCTCCAATTCCACGACGGCATTTCCTGCCTCGGCCAACGATTTCGCAGCCGCGGGCCGGTCGAGCGCGAGTGCGGATTTGCGCGCGGCAGCAAGTTGCTCGTCGGCGCGAGCGAGTGCCGGCGCGATGAGCGGCTGAAAATTCGGGAAGCCCGAAGCGAGTGTGGCGATCGGTTCGGCCAGGAGTTTGGCATCAAATCCGCCAGCAGGTTCTCCCTTCTCATTTTCGCGGATGAGATACACGGGGCGGCGGAAAAAAGTGTTGCCGAAAAATGCGGGCGTGCCTTGCGAGCGATGACTCGCATGGCCTTCCATGCCTAGCTCGACGTAACTCTTGCCCCAGAGCGGCGATATGTCGTTCGTAGGAAGTTCAACGGCGCCTGCTGTGCTGCCGCGCGCGGGACGGACTACCAGAGCGACTTTCCACACCGCCAAGCCTTCGGCAAGCTGCTGCGGGAACATTTTCGGATCGGCGGCTGCGGCGATTGCTTGCGGCGTGAGAATGCCGCTCTCCTGGTGATGTCCGTGTCCGCCGCGCACGCCGCCCCAGCCATTGATCACTACCTGCGGGCGATATGTGCGGAGGACACGCACCATGTCTTCGAGCGCGACGTCGCCCCAGATTTTCGCGGCCTGCTCGGGGGTTTTCAAATAACCGGTATCGGGCGCGCCCGTGAAAAATTGGCGCACGCCGTAAAATTTTCCTGCGGCGAGCAATTCTTCGGTGCGAATAACGCCGAGCGGGCCGCCCTGTTCCGGGCCAATGGCGTTTTGTCCACCCTGGCCGCGTGTGATGGTGAGGAGTCCGACGTCGGCATTCAGGCCGTGCGAAAGATAGGCGAGCAGGCTCGACCATTCATCGTCGGGATGAGCGGTGATGAAGAGGATGCGTGTCGAGACGCGGGACTTGTTGATGGCTTCGACGGTTTCGGGGAGCGATTGTGCCGAGGCGCGCGCATGGCGTGGCGCGACCGCGGGCGCTGCGAGTACGCAGAGAAGTGGAGCGACGAGCCGCGCCTGCAAACGTGCATGACAAATCTTAATCAAGCGACCTCCTCGAATGGCCATTGACGCAGCAGCCGAGCGCGCCCCAAATATACAAGGATACCCGCTGCCATCGCCGCAAGCGAGGCCAGCATCGGCTTCCGCCCAGTCGAAATGAAGATTGCGATCCATCCCACGATTGCGAGCAGCGCCGGCACAGGATAGAGCCCCATGCGGAAGGGCCAGCGGTCTGCCCGCCAGCGCCGGTGCAGCAGGAGCAGGCCCACCGCCTGGCCCACAAATTGGATGAGGCAGCGCATGGCCAGGATGGCGCGGATCACGGAAAAGAGGCCGAAGAAGAGGCAAATGAATATGGAGGTGGCGCCGAGGGCGAGGAGCGAAATGTGCGGAAAATGTTTGGTGGGATGGACGCGGCCGAAGATGGAGAAGAAATTTCCGTCGAGTGCGGCGGCGTAAGGGACGCGCGAGTATCCCAGCGTGGCTGAAAAAATCGAGCCGAAGGCCAGCACCAAAATCAGGGCCGTCGCGAGCGTGGCCCAGTTCATTCCGAAGGTGCGTTCGACGAACAGGCTGACGACGAAGGGAGTCGTGGCCGCTTCCTGCCAGGGGATGACAGCGAGGATACAGGTCTGCATGGCGAAATAAAGGATGGCGATGCCGAAAATCGAAAAATAAATCGCGCGGGGAATGTTGCGCTCGGGATTTTTCATTTCACTGCCGAGGTTGCAGACGTTGTAATAGCCGAGGTAGCTGTAAACCGTCTGGACCGAGGCGTGGCCGAGGCCGGCGAAGAAAGTCCAAGAAAAATTCCAGGTTCCGGCGGGATAGCTGAACACGAGTTTGGAATTGAAGTGAGTGGCGCCGCCGTAAATGAGCCAGAGAATGGTGCCGAGGACGATGACCCAGAGCGCGGTGGAAATTTTTCCGATTGTAGTGATTCGGCGGTACAGCAGAACCACGGCAATCAGAATCAAGAGAACAGCGACGACGCGGCCGTAATTCGCCAGGATGTTGCTCGCGTCGCGAGCATGCGCCTGCATCCAGTTCGCCCCTCCCGGGATTTTGGGTATGAGGTAAATGGAATAGTCCGCAAATCCCAGCGCTCCCGAAGAAATGCTGAGGGGCGCCTGAAAAAGCGTCTGCCAGATGAAGAGGAACGACATCAGGCGTCCCCAGCGATTCGCGCCATAGGCTTCGCGGAGGAAAACATAGCTTCCGCCGGCCTGCGGCATCGCGGCGCCCAGTTCGGCCCAGACGCAACCATCGAGCAGCGCAAGGATTGCTCCGGCAACCCATGCGAGGATGCATTGCGGACCGCCCATCGCCTGGACGATGAATGGAATCACGATGAACGGGCCGATCCCCACCATGAAAGTCATGTTCAGGGAGGTGGCCTCGAGAAGGCCGAGGCCGCGTTCGAGTTTTTCCGGCTCGCTCATCTGTTCCTGCGGCTGCGCAGAAACGCAAAGGATAGCAAGAAAGGCAGCGCATTGTGGGGCGTTTCGGGGCGCGGAAGATTTTGACTAGGGGGTCAGTTTCGATTATCCGACTATACGTCCACTAACACGCATGGCGACCTCCAGAGGGGAAACCCGCAAGTATTTTCACCCTTCGAGTTTGTACACATCAGTCAAAGGCGGAAGGTCAGAGTGGGCGGAGAAAAAGCCGTCGTACGAAAAACGGCCTGACGGCTGCAGGCCGGGAGTGACAGCGGCGAGAGACGGCGTCCTCTTTGCCCGGCGGGCTGATTCAATCAGTTAGCATTGGCTATTGTGGCTTCGTAATCACTCCGCAAGCGATTCGCGGTGGCGCTGCGGCGGAAACTTCCACAGCAACCGCGTGAATCACAATGGAAGTTCCCCCGTTGCTGAAGACGGAATTGCTCTCGGTGCCCAATGTGACGCTTGGAGCGATCACACTCGTATGGGCAGTGCCATCCGCGCCCACCGTCAAAACAAAATTAGGGATGTCGCCCGCGGGCAAGCCGGTGGGGCCGTGCTCGCCGTGGCTTGCGCCCGTGGGATTGAAGTGAGGTCCTGCAGACTTGAAGTCTGGCGCCTCGCATTTCGCGAACTGGTGAATGTGCATCAGATGCGCGCCGGGCGGCAGGTTCTTAATATCCAACTTAATCTTCACGCCTTGCGGCGCTTCGGAAAGCGCGGCCGTTCCGACGCTCTTGCCCTGAGCATTTATGATGTCCACGGCGACGGGCTTCGACGTGGCGCGCTTTTGGCCCTCTTGTGCGAAAACCGCCGCAACCGAAAGCGTAAGCAAGAATGCCGCACACGCCATGGGTCTGGTCATGTCTCTCCACCTCCATCTCGAATATTCGGCGCCCGCCGGAAGATCTCTCTCACTCTACTACGGCGTCTTCCCTGTGCAACACGGTGTGACCTTACTGCTATCAGATGCGTCATGCCTATTTGGCCCGCTCATTTCCGAGGAAATCCATCGCCCGTTTCGCGAAAAAGTGTCGGGTAAGTCCCGATCATTGCAATAACCGGAAACCGACCCACTGCCAAGAATTGCGATTGCGCGAGAAACCCGCCCACCTGCGTTACCATGCTGCACGATATGCTCGGATTTGGGCTGGGAGTGACGGCGGGGACGGTTGCGATTCTGGTGGCCGCATATTTTTGGAAGCGGCGGCGGCGCGCATTTCCTCTCTATGGCTGGATTGGGCTTTTGGCGCTGGTGGCGGCGGAAGGGCTGCTGTTCCGCGGCGTCGAACCCGTAGCGACATATTTCACGCCGATTGCATGGACAGCGTACATTCTGATTGCTGACGGAGCAGTGCTGGCGCTGACGAATCGTTCGCGCTTGCACGATGCGCCCATCACGGTCGCGCACATGGCAGTGCTTTCGATTCCACTGTGGCTGATCTTCGAAGCGTACAATTTGCGCCTGCACAACTGGACTTACGTGGGCGTGCCGCAGTGGCCGCTGGCAGCGCTCGGCTACGGCTGGTCGTTCGCGACCATCACTCCGGCAATATTTGAAACTTCGGATTTGGTGCAAGCATTCCTTCCGGCGCTGCCGGCGGAACCCCGGAAAATTTCGCGCGCGACTGAAAATGCAGTGATGGCCTGCGGGGCGGCGTGCTTGATTCTTCCGCTGGTGCTGCCGCAGAGATTTGCTGCGTACACTTTTGCGTTGGTGTGGGTGGGATTTCTCTTGCTGCTCGACCCGATCAACCGGCGGCTTGGCCTGCCGTCGTTTCTTGGCGATTTATCGGAGGGGTTTCTTCGGCGGGTGTACGGCTTCTCGATGGCAGGGTGGATCTGCGGCTGGCTTTGGGAGTTCTGGAACAACTGGGCCGCGGCTAAATGGCATTACACATTTCCGATGTTTCAGCAGATGAGGATTTTCGAGATGCCCGCGCCCGGGTATCTCGGCTTTCTACCCTTTGCGATGGAATGTTTTGTGATGTACGTTACCGCGGCCTGGCTGGTGGGCTGGCTGAAGAGGGTGAAATGAAGCGCGCGCGGTGGGGATATCTGCTGCTGATGATGATTGCAGGCATGGCGCCGCGTGCGCCGGCAACGCACGCGGGTGGCATCACAATTCCCGCGGAAGCGCAACGGGCGATGGACAAGATTTACGCCGGCGACCCCGACGGCGCGATTCCGCTCGTGCGTGCGTTGCAACAAGCGCAGCCGGAGCATCCGCTGGGCTACGCGCTTGAGGGAGAGGCGCTGTGGTGGAAGCGATACTGCGGGGCGCTCGAAATCAAGTACGGCATGGTGGACAGCTGGAAGCGCAGCAGAGAGCGCGAGGATGATGCGTATTTTCGGCTCGCGGACAGGGTGGTCCATCTGGCGC
>Ga0307475_10002558_pt1 | contig 10967 bp, 14 predicted proteins | sample atmos_gasesECM1C_FD_203317 | JGI IMG/M metagenome (GOLD analysis project Ga0307475, IMG submission 203317) | Hardwood forest soil microbial communities from Morgan-Monroe State Forest, Indiana, United States - atmos_gasesECM1C_515 | ecosystem: Environmental > Terrestrial > Soil > Temperate...
ACCATATAAGTCTTGCAGCCAGCGGCAGCCTCCTTGCCACGTTGGCGCAAGCGGCTCTGGAAAGTATCCCAGCGGCCGCCGATGCTGACCGCACCGTTGCTGATCTCCACCGTGTCAGTCCCTGCCGGAATAATTCGATCAGTAGTAGTCGTGCTGCGTTCCCGTATCCCCGATTCCGATCCTGCGGCCCAGCCCAACGAGGCGCTCCCGGTTGTCGTGCCTGCCGGACTGCCTTCCATTTGCTTGGTCGTCGGGGTGATATCCCGATCGGTACCCATACCATGCATCACCGGCCCACTCTCCCACTTCGAGCGGTAGCACTTCTCGTAGTCTGATCACCCTTGTTCCGACTCCAGGTTGACTCGTTGTGCGGCGGGAACCTTTCTAATTTGTTTTCTTGGTGAGGCCGACCTCAAAGTCATTTTCGTGTTCCACTGACGCCTTGAGACTATCCACCGGCACCAGGAACCTCTTACTGGACAGCCAGCGTCCCGTATCAACTACTACCTAACGGATGAGCCCGGTGGAATGGTCGCAAATCACATCTTCGATCTTGGCCAGCTTCTCGTCATCGAGGCCATACAGCTTCGCGCCGCGGATATCCTCGGCCGCTTCTGAACTGTCTGAAAAACGGTAGTTTCGTGGCAGTCCACAATGCGCCATGAGTTCCTCGTGCCAGATGAAATTGACCATTCGCTCGCCTTTAAAAATTAAAGATGTGTGCATTTTTTGGATGCCGCGAAAAAAGAGTTTACGGATGGGATACGTGTGGAAAGCAGCAGGCCGCAATCATCTATAATCCAATCAAGGAATTCCTCAGAAACCTAATGCAAATCTTCCCGTTGCTGGCAATCTTCGTGGGCGGCGAAATCCTGGACATGGTTTCGAACACAGGAGCGGTCGCCAAGGCTGTTCTTCTGATTCTGCTCGCCTTCAGCCTGATCTCCTGGGCCATCATTTTGACCAAGTGGAGCCTGCTTCGGCGCGCTCGGGTGCAGAGCGGGCGATTTGTCCGGGCATTTCGCAAGGCTCAGCGAATGCAGGATATCGCGGCCGTGGCGGATCAGTTTCGCCCCAGCCCGCTGGTGGGAGTCTTCGAGGGCGGTTACGAGGAATACAAACGTCAGATTGCAAGCAACGCGGGTCGGCTCCGCGTCGACGGGGTGCGGCGCGGCATGCAGATTGGCGCATCGGAAGAGATCACGCGCCTGGAACGGAATGTGCCCTGGCTCGCGATCACCGCGGCCGTAACTCCCTTCATCGGTCTGTTTGGCACGGTTTGGGGCATCATTGACGCCTTCCACGGCCTGGGCACAGCCGGTGCCGCTACCCTGCGGGCGGTCGCTCCGGGCATTTCCGAAGCCCTGATCACAACCGCAGCCGGACTGGCGGCCGCCATCCCCGCCGTCGTCGCCTACAACTTGATAGGCAGCTCGATCCGAGAATTTGCCGCCCGTAGCGACGACTTCATGCTCGAAGTTCTGAACACCGTCGAGCATATCCAGCCGCAAGCACTGGCTGAGGTGCACCGCTAATGGCCTTCACCACCGCCAATGGGCGCACCCAGACCGGCCTTGCCGATATCAACATCACACCCCTGGTGGACGTGGTGCTGGTGCTGCTGATCATTTTTATGGTGACCGCACCGGTGTTGCAGTCTGGGATTGAGGTGAATGTGCCCAAGACTCGCACCGTGAAGGAAATCACGGAAGAGCGGCTGGTCATTACCATCAACAAAGACCAGCGCGTTTTCTTAGGCAGCGAAGCCATCAATATCAACGAAATTGGGAGCAAACTACGGCAGAAGATTCGCGATCCGCGCAAGCAATTTATTTTTGTGCGCGCTGACGAGAATGTCCCTTTCGGCGCCTTCGCTACCGTGATGGACGCGGTTAAGCAGTCGGGCATCACCAATGTCAGCATTGTGACCCAGCCTCTGGAGCAAAATGGCGGCAAACGCTGAGATTTTCTTTGAGCACGGTCCATGGGGACGCGCATTGGCGTGGTCAGTCGGCCTGCATGTGGCGTTCGCCGCGTTCATTGTGCTCTATGCCGTGATCATTCCTGCGACCAGCGGCCAAGGCTGGGGCGCAGGGGGTGGCGGCGAGGCCATGGGAGTCAGCTTGGTGAGCACCGTTCCATTGCCGGCGAATCCGGCCCCGACGCAGAACGTCTTGGCCAACGAATCGAAGGGCCTGACGCAATCACAGCCGAAGGTTGAAGAACAGAAAGAACCGGATGCAATTGATATTGCGGCGAAGCAAACCAAGGTAAAGCCCAAGAAAATTCCAGCTGCGACCCATGAAAAACCAAAGCCCGAGCCTGAGCCTGAGGAAGAGACCAACCAGGTTGCCTTTGGTGAGGGCGGACCGGTCAGCGGGCCTTATGGCACCTTCAGCGCCAACGGGGCTAAGGGAGGTTTTGGCGTAACCGGCGGCGGAGGCGACTTTGGTACGCGCTACGCCTGGTACGTACGGGTGATCCAGCAAAAAGTGTCGGAAAATTGGCTGAAGTATGAGGTTGATCCCAGAGTGAGCACGGCACAGCGGGTCTACATCACTTTTGACGTGGCCAAAGATGGACATCCCCTGAATGTGCGGATTGAGCAGTCCAGCGGAGTACCGTCGCTGGATAATTCGGCAAGCCGCGCGCTGCAACGCATCGACACGTTCGGGCCGCTGCCGCCGGATTACAGCGGCAGCAAAATCTCAGTGGAGTACTGGTTCGACTACAGGAGACCGTGACGCGGTGGGTTTAGCATTCTGACCGGTCATCTCATCGAACATCGCGATTGATAGCACTCGGCTGATTAAGAATAAAGAGAGTAAACAAGGGACCAGTTGAATGATCAAGCGTGATTTGCAAAGAGCGACATATCGCATTACGATATTGTCTTGCAGCGTACACAATTTCCCAAGATGGATATGCGATAACGTGAAGTCAATTCTTCGGCCGACGCTCGGGCCTATTCTGCTCGGCCTCTTGTTTCGTCTTGCCTTTACCCCCGCCAACGCCCAGGACTGGGTTCGCACCGGCACCTCTCTAGGCGTGGAAAAGGTGCGACTCGCCGTTCCCGACTTCAGGTCTACTACCAGCGACGCACCCAACGCGGCCTTGCTGAAGACTTTCAACGACACGTTGTGGAACGATCTGGACAATTCCGGAGTGGTCGAGCTGGTCTCCAAGAGTTTCTATCCACTGCAAGTGCCGGGACAGCCTTCTGACGTCACTCTTCCGGCCTGGAATTCTCCGCCTCCCAACGCCGCCATGTTGGCATTCGGCAACCTTGTGGTAGCGGGCGGCAAAGTCACTGTGCAGGGCTGGCTCTTCGACGTAAAGAATACTGGCACGCCTCAGGTGCTCGGAAAACAATATTCCGACAATGGCACCGGGGAGGCGGCGCGTTTCATCGCTCACAAGTTTGCCGATGAAATCATTTTCCGCTTGGGCGGCGGCATACCCGGCATTTGTGAGAGCAAGATTTATTTTGTCAGCGACCGCAGCGGCCACAAAGAAATCTGGGTGATGGACTACGACGGCTCAAATCAAAGGCAGGTAACCCATCAAGGCTCAATCTCACTCTCGCCGCGCGTTTCGCCCGATGGCTCCCGCCTCGCTTTCAGCTCGTTAACCAACAGCGGCTGGGAAATCATGATGTATTCTCTCGATCTGAACCGGATGGTAGGTTTCCCTCACTTGGGCGGCACCAATCTTTCGCCCGCATGGTCAGCGGACGGCTCCAAGTTGGCGTTTTCTTCATCACGCTCCGGCACTTCACAGATTTATATCGCCGACGCTTCGGGTGCAAACTTGCATCGGGTGACCGGGAATCGCGGACCGGATGTTTCGCCGGTATGGAATCGGAAAACTGGATCACAGATTGCGTTCGTGAGTGGCGCCACCGGACTACCGCAGGTCTACACTATTGAATCCGACGGATCCAACCAGCAACGCATGTCCGATCAGGGTTATGCGGTCTCCCCGGCATGGGCGCCTAACGGACAGTTCCTGGCACTCTCTTGGATTCGCAAGTATGGTCCAGGAGCACCCGGCTCTGCCGACCTTTATCTGATGGACATTGCCAGCAAGCAGTGGGTACAGCTTACCCACGATGGCGGGCGCAACGATTTTCCATCGTGGGCGCCGGATGGACGCCATATCGTCTTTCAGTCCAGCCGGTCAGGGAAGGAAGAGATCTGGATGATGCTGGCCGATGGCACCAAGATCCAGCAATTAACTTTTACTGGACGAAACACGCAACCCAATTGGAGTTGGAAATAAAACACTTCGTCTGACCTCGACACTTGAGGTCCTTAGGGAGGGTGACTAGTGAAGCACCAAAAAATGAAATGGTTCACACTCGTTCTGGCGATGAGCGCCGTTCTCATGCTGGGAGCCTGCAAAAAGAAAGCAGCCCCGCCGCCGCCACCAGCTCCACCACCGCCGGCACCAACAGCCTCATTGTCGGCCAACCCCAACACCGTTCAGCAGGGGCAGTCGACGACGCTGACTTGGGAAACTAGCGGCGCCACCGACGTTTCGATTGATGGCATCGGCGCTGTGCAGCCCAGCGGCTCGCAGCAAGTGACGCCAGCGGAGTCGACCACTTACCATCTGACTGCCAAGGGAGCCGGCGGAACGCAGGAAGCGACCGCGCGCGTTACCGTCACTCAGTCTGCGCTGCCAACCGCTACTGCTCCGTCGCCCACGGAAGAGGATTTGTTCGCGTCGAGCATCAAGGACATCTACTTCGATTACGACAAGTCCGACTTGCGTGGCGACCAGCAGAGTTCGATCCAGGCTGACGCTCAGTTCCTCAGCCAGCACTCCAACGTGAATTTCACGGTTGAGGGTCACTGTGACGAACGCGGATCCACGGAGTACAACCTCGCTCTGGGCGACCAGCGCGCAGTTTCCGTGAAAACTGCGCTGACCCAGGCCGGAGTCCCAGTCAGCCGCATCAAAACGATCAGCTACGGCAAGGAGAAACCCTTCTGCACTGAGTCCAATGAAGCGTGCTGGCAGCAGAATCGCCGGGGCCATTTCGTGTACCAGAAGTAATTGATCTGGAGACGAGGGATGGTTGAAACCAACCATCTCTCGTTGATCGGGCTTTAGCCGATTCCCGGCATCGTTGATTTGTCTGGGTGAGGTTGGCCTCGCTTGGCAGACGCTTATTGGCGAGATCGTCTCTTGTCTTCCTGTTACCTATTACCTCGGGCGGTTGCGAGCTCTCTTTCCATCCATAAAACTCACAGCGTATGGGATACTCAAGGCATCTAAACTTGACTTAGGAACCGATTATGAAACTACAACGATTTTTCAGGGTGTTCGGTCTGCTGGCGGTGCTCGGCTTGGATGTGATGCCGGCCTGGGGCGTAAACAAGGAAATCATCGAACTCCAAACCCAGGTGCAGCAACTGCAACAGCAGATGACGCTGATGCAGCGCAGCTTTGACGAGCGGATGGGCGTAATGAGAAACCTCGTCGAACAGGACACCGACGCGGTCAACAAAGTCGCGACCGCGATCACGTCCCTGCAAGGCATCCTCCAAAAACAGCAGGGAGACGCTTCCGCGCGTCTCGACCAACTCTCGGGCCAAGTCCAGGCGCTTAACGATACACTAGATGAATTGAAAACGCGCCTTGCCAAAGTCAGCAAGCAGCTCGAGGACATGCAGGGCACGCAGCAGAGTCTCGCGGCTCAGCAGGCGCAGCAGCAGGCCCAGCAGCAGGCTCAGGCGCAAGCACCTCCGCCTGACGTCCTCTACAACAATGGGTTGCGCGATTACAACGGCGCCAAAAATGACCTCGCCATCCAGGAATTCTCCGACTACATCAAGTTCTATCCCAATACCGATCTTGCCGGGAACGCCTACTTCTATCTAGCCGAGATTCAATACAAGCAGGGGAACTTTCAGCAGGCGGTGCAGAATTACGATCAGGTGCTACAGAACTTTCCCAGCGGTAGCAAAGCTGCGTCGGCGCAATTGAAGAAAGGATTTGCCTTGATTGAGCTCGGCAAGCAGGACGATGGAGTCCGTGAATTGCGCCACCTGATCCAGCGCTATCCGCATTCCAACGAAGCCCTGCAGGCACGCGACCGGTTGCGGAAGTTGGGGATTGCTTCGTCCACCCGGCCCGGAGAGTGATCGCAACGTAGCGCGGTGGGCCGCTCCCGCTCAGACGCACTCCGGCTCAGACCTTCTTCGGATGCTTTGGGCGATGATGCTTCACCGCCTTGTGGGCATGATGCTTCGTGGCGGCGTGGGGACGTCTGGCGGACACCGGCCGTACCGTGGGCGTAGCTTGTCGGAGCACATCGCTCCACCCGAAGGCGCTCAACAACGTGAATACGCAGATGGCCAGTCTGAAAATAAATCGCTTCATACGCCTCCTCCATCTTCAAACACCCGCATACTTTATAACGCTTCCCTGAGGAAAAGTTCCGCGGTAGGCTAAATTCTGTAGACAAACTTGGTTACCGCTACCAGATTCCGTATCATTTTGCCAAGGAGTAATCATGCCATATTCCAATCGCGATCAGGATAAATCTAAAGGTGCTACCGAAGACGACGGCCGCATAAATACCGTCCCCGGCAATACCAGCTTGCCAGGCCAACTCGGACACCGCGATCCTGACCCAATTATTAAGAGCTCGGACACCGATTTTCCTGAGCCCGGCGAGAACCCCGAACACAGCGGTGAACCCACGGTGGAAGACAAGGATATCAAGCAAAAACGCTCTGCGTGAGGTCTCAACGCCGAACTTCAGCGCTGGACGATAGGCCTAGCGAATGCACGGGAAGAAACTTGGATTCTTGCTGAGCATGGCACTGGTAGCCTCTGCCATTCTGGCCACGAGAATCCAGGAAGTCGATGTGCCGATCTGGCAGCGTTTCGCCGACGCAAACCGCGTCAATCCCTTGACGCTGCACCTGCAAGGCGAATTCGTCGAAAGCAATCTTGGCACAGCACGCGAGCCAGACGGGTCGTTTACGCTACGAATGATTGCCGAGCAGTACATGTTCGTTCCGCACTGCGTGCTCGTACCGGCGGGTGTCCCGGTGCATTTACGGATCACCAGCGCCGACGTAGTGCATTCGCTCACCTTCGCCGGTACCGATTACGGGGTGAAAGTCGCTCCCGGCGTGGTTAGTCGAGCTACGTTGCAATTTTCCCAACAGGCAGAATATCCAGCGCCTTGCCGTGAATTCTGTGGTGCCGGGCACTTCGCCATGCGTTCCCGGTTGCGCGTAATTCCCCAGGAGCAGTTCACTATTCTCAGTCAAGACGAAAGAGGGAATTGTGCTTCGCGATAGTTTGCGCCGTCGACGACGCGGCGGCCGTCTTTCTCAGTTTACCGTTTTCGTGCTGCTGGGTGTTGCAGTCCCTGTTATGTTGGCGGCAACCTTCTTGCAATTGCGGACCCAGACGCACGCGATTCATGTCCCGTCCAACGTCGCTTGGACTGAAGAAAACCTTGCCATCGCCTCCAACGGCGACGCCTTTCGCGGATCGCTGCTGGTTAAGCGCTGCGATCATTGCCATGGCGTCGAGGGCTTCAGCGACCGGCCAAGCACTCCAAATCTCGCCTCCCTCGACCGGCTTGCTGTTTGGAAAGAACTACAAGACTTTCACTACGGCAAGCGGATCTCCCCGGTAATGCAGCCCATCGCAGAAATCCTTTCGGCGCGCGACTCGGCTGATCTTGCTGCCTATTACTCGATGCTGCCCACCTTCGCCGACCCGCAAGATAATCGCAGCTTTCCTCAGGCCGCGCCCAATCCGGCTCAGACAAATCGGGCAGCGCTCCTGGTCGCTCTTGGGGACGCACAGCGCGGCATACCACCTTGCCAGTCCTGCCATGGTCCCGTCGCGACCCTTAAGGCGGCAGCGTCGCTGGCTACTCAGAATTCCGATTACGTCGCCAATCAGCTCGATCGGTTTGCTAGCAGCGCACGCGCGAACGACATCAACATGCCGATGCGGATCGTCGCCAGCCAGCTTACCCCGTACGAGCGGCACCTGCTCGCCCAATACTACGGAGCCGGCTTCGGAAGACTTCCCGCGGGCGCTACGACACCGCAGGGAATGAAGGACATGAAATAACCGGTGCTGTTTCCTCTCATGCGTCGGGCTATTCAGTCTTCTTCTTCACTCTTACAACCGTGATCTTGGAAAATCCTTCGTCAAAGGTTGGGGCTTTGAGTTTCGTAGCCATGCGCCGCATAACGTCCTCTGGCACAACTCGGTCACGGCGGTGGTGACGCTCAATGCAGACTTCGAGCGGCACATCGAAGAACACGGCCTGCACTTCATAGCCGTAGTCTTTTGCCAGCTTGATCCAATTATGGCGCTCCTGCGGCGTGAGATTGGTGGCGTCCACATAATTCATGGGCCGCCGCGCGATAAGGCGGGCCTTCAGCATGGAGCGCAGGTTTGAGAAGACCAGGTCCTGGAAACGCTGCTCGGCAGGATCGTCAAACAGCAATGCACGTACCATATCGCTGGAAAGCGGCACGACGTTGTTCCGTTTGAACCAGGAACTCTTGCCTGATCCTGGGAGCCCAATCGCGAGAACAACGACGCCTTTCGGTATGCGCGACGCGACGACAAGAGGAACCGCACGCTGTCCGGTCGGTGCGGCCGATTCTGCAACAGGGGCAGCAGCGCGACCTGCCGCCAATGGCGTTTCCTCCGAAGACGCTTCAACGATCCCTTTGACTGCAGCCGGAGTGAAGGCTCGGGCAACTGACTGCTGCCGATCGCGACCGCCTCGCCCGCGCCCGCCACGGCGCCGACGACCCCGATTGCGATCTGCTGGCTCGCTTCGTGAAATCGGCTCTCCTTGCTCCGGGGACGGGCCACGATCACCGGGCCCGGTCGCGTCCACACTCGCACTTTCGACCTCAATTTCTCCTTTCTTAGCCGCTTCTTTCTTAGGAGCTTCGCGCTTCTCGTTTACGGGACGATCCTCTTGCGGCGGCCGGCGCGGCGGAATCTCAGCTTCGAAGTAAGCAGGCTGGAGCGGCGGCGGCGGAGGCGTTGTTTCTCCGCCTTCGGCGGCAGACTTTTTCTTGCGGCGCTGCAGGCGCTCGCGCATCCATTTGCGCATGTTTGGCTTGTAACACAGAAGACGCAACCTGGGCAATCGGCGGAGCATCTTCGGGAACCACCAGTGATAGTGGGACGGGTTCGTTCTTGGGCTTGCTACCGTCTTCGAGACTGAACAGCTGATGGGAGCGAAGATCTGTCAGGCATCGAATCGAAGTGGTGTGCAGCTGGATTTCTTCACGATAATCTCCTGCCAATTCGGCCTGCCCGGTGTGAGCTTTATTGCTCAGACCTCATGAATTCTGATTTGCTAAAGTCGGAAATGAAGTGCTGCTCCTGCATGTCTACTCGGATTTGAGTGCAAGTGTACACAGGCACGAAACCAGAGATGCGGCGCAGAGCACTAGGAATGAGGTTTTCCCCATGAAAAAACTAATGTGCCTACTTGCCATGTTGAATCTCGGCGCCCTGTGCTGGGCAGGGTCTGGGCGGGAAGATGCCACCGACCGACTCGAAAACGCCACCCAAGTGTTGCACGAAATTATGGGAATGCCCGACAAGGGAATCCCGGAAGAAGTGTTGGAGCACGCAAAGTGCGTGGCCGTTGTGCCGCACATGGTTAAAGGTGGGTTTATCTTCGGAGCAAAAGGAGGCAAAGGCGTAGCCACCTGCCGCACGGCGAATGGCTGGAGTGCGCCGGCATTCATCACGATTTCGGGCGGAAGTTGGGGCTTGCAGATCGGGGTAGAAGCCGTGGACGTGGTAATGATCATTCAGAATGAAAAAGGAATGCAAAGGCTGCTCTCCAGCAACTTCCAAGTTGGAGGGGACGCTTCAGCAGCGGCGGGTCCAGTTGGACGGCATGCCGAGGCCGGCACGGATTGGAAGATGGATACAGAGATCCTGACTTACTCCCGTGCCAAGGGTGCGTTCGCCGGGCTCACGTTGGAAGGTGCATCGATCCGCCAAGACAGCGATTCCCGGCACGCGATGTACGGACGCAAGGTCACAACTCGGGCTTTGCTGTTGGGCAAAGTGCCGGCTCCAGCCGCCGCTCAGCCGTTCCTTGCGGAAATTCGCGGAGCGAAAGCCCAAGCCGTAGCCGAAGGGAAAACTGAAGCTAAGGCTGAAGCCAAAGAGAAAGACAAAAAGTAGGGCTTCCGGAGACTCGATCTGCCGCTCTTTGTCATTCAGCCGACGGCTGTGTCTTCGAGTGGTGGCACATTTCGTCACTGGTTCTTATGTTCGTTCGCGCGAAACACCTCCACGCGGACATGATGAGATTCACCCTCGGGGCTTGGGAGGTTGATATGCTTTGGACCATTTTCATTGTACTTCTGATTCTGTGGCTTCTAGGTTTCAGTTTGCATGTGGGTGGAGGTCTGATCCACTTGCTGCTGGTTGTGGGGTTGGTGGTTCTGGTCATCAACCTACTGGGCGGACGGCGAAGTGCATCCTAGTCCCGGCTCCATCCTCAAACAGATCACTATGAGACCCGGTCGATGTGTCTTCGTTTGCTTCTCGTGCGGCGGCCTTGGAAGCGGCTGGTGTAGAAGCCGTGGTCTGAAGCGCTCCCAATTGAAAGAGCGCTTCTGACTCGCCTGGACTCGTTGAAGCGTAGTCCGAAGTAGATATGACGTGCGTCGCGGGCACCTCGACGGTGGGGTCGCGATACGGCAGGGGCTCGATGATGATGTGATGGACGACGTGATCATTTCGATGATCCCCGTCGTCATCAGCACCGGGCGGCGGCTCTTCGGCCGGCCTCAAATCGACCTGGACGCTCGCCTCGGCTCGCAGCTTTCCCAGAGGGCTCGTACAGGCGCACAACGATCGCAGCTGTAGTCGACGGCGTCCGCCGTCGTCGGCACGACTCACGCTTGACCGCGATCGAGACTGAGCGCCCTTCG
>Ga0307475_10002559_pt1 | contig 10965 bp, 11 predicted proteins | sample atmos_gasesECM1C_FD_203317 | JGI IMG/M metagenome (GOLD analysis project Ga0307475, IMG submission 203317) | Hardwood forest soil microbial communities from Morgan-Monroe State Forest, Indiana, United States - atmos_gasesECM1C_515 | ecosystem: Environmental > Terrestrial > Soil > Temperate...
GCTCATATTTCGACCCTCACTTGCGACTTTTTCAGTATGGACATGAACTTGTTAAACGCCGGAATTTTTCGCGATTAGAAATCCGTTCTGCCTACTCTTTACTAGAACGGATCCCGCACTGTAAGTCAAACCTGCAATGTAGCCAGAATCGGCACGGGAAGCAAGTAAATGACATGGAGTGGGGAAAAAGCGAACTCGAAATTCGAGAATTGAAGGGCGAAAAAACCGGACGCCCGGCTCAGTTTTCGGAGGGCAGTGCGGTGCCGCATGAGGCCGCGGCGTCCACTTTGAAGACCGGGGTGAGTTGAACGATGTCGCCTGAAGGGGCGGCGAAGGATGCGAATGGATTGAATTCGATGGTGAGATGCGTGTCGGTGTCGGGGAGGACGTGGAAGAATCCACCGGAGATTCGATCTGGCGCGATGCGCAGGTTCGTGGCACCGCCGACAAACGCCAACGGATGAATGTGGCCATCCGGCGATACCGCGCAGTGGAAGCCGTGCTCGCCGCACGGATTCTGGGCGGGGACAGCCTCAACCGATGTCGGGTGTCCGGGGGCAAGCCGCAAGCGGATTTGGCGGTAGGCACCCGCAGCAATGAGGGCGCCGGCAATTGGGTTCGCTGCGCAGGGGTTTGCCGGGTGGGCCAGCAAATCAATTTGCATGGGTTTGCGCACGATATCCGGGGCGAGTTCTTCCCAGTCGGGTGAGTCTTCATTTGCCATCGCGTTGGGATGCGCTTCGATGCCTTGCACGGTGACGAAGAGGTGCAGAAGATTAGCGGCCATCGGGCCGTCAGCGGGGGCACCGGCAGCAGTGAAGCGCACGGAGACGTTGCCCATAACTTTGTTGTTCACGCATGGATTGTTGGTCCCCGTGACTGTGCCGGTGGGATTGAAGATGCCGATAATGCAGTAATCCCCGCTGCAGCCAGCGAGCACGAAGCACATGAGCACTGTCGCGGCTAGGAATGCTGCGCCAGGGTGTCGCGTTCGAAGGAATTTAGGTACCTGAGTAAAGGTATCTGCAGCAAACATGGCCCGGCCTCGTGGCCAGAAGTATCCTCGTCCGGTTCCGCGGCGTCAACACTTTGTGGGATGAAGGAAAAGCAAAAGCGGAACTACAAACCCCTCGGCTGCGATCGGGACAAGTGAACACTGATGAACACAGACTAACAGTTAAATCGAGAATCTAAGGGTAAACCCCAATGCGAATCGTGCATGGGGATGCTCGTCAACGCGGATCAGAATTTGGGCAGACGGCGCTATTGCGGATCGGGCTGGTCGCCAACGGAGAAGTAGGCGCAAGCGGGATGATGGAAGACGAGGGCGCTGACGCTGGCCTCGGGGTCCATCATCATGCCTTCGGTGAGGTGGACGCCGATTTCTTCGGGGCGGAGGAGCATCCAGATGCCGGCCTGGTCCTCGAGGTTGGGGCATGCGGGATAACCGAAGCTGTAGCGCTTGCCGCGATAGCGCGAGGTGAATCGGTCCGCCATATTCAGTTCGGGTGGATCGGGGAATCCCCAATCTTCGCGGATGCGGCGATGCAGCCACTCGGCGCAAGCTTCGGCGGATTCGATGGCCAGTGCCTGCAAGCCGTGGGAGTAGAAGTAGCGGCCAGCGGCTTTTGCTTCTTCGGCGCGCTGGCGGATGCCGGCACCGGCTGTGACGACGAACAGCGCGATGTGGTCCCGGCCTTCTTCAGTTGACGGAAGAATGTAATCGCTCAAGCACAGGCCGCCGGGCGCATTCTGGCGCTGGAAGTGAAAAGTGTGCAGAGGCGTTCTGACGCGTGGCGCGAAGAGTGCGATCGAATTGCCATGGCGCTCGGCCTCGAAGAATTGCCACACGGCAGAGACTTTCATGAAGCCCGCAGCCTCGCGCTTCACTTCCTCCATGCTGTTGTACAGCTCGATGGCGCGGGGATCGCGCTCGGCGAGGGCTTTTTCGAAATTGCCGCGGAATCCTAGGTGGCGTCCAAAGACCATGTAAGGATTCACGTAGCTCCAGATCTCATTCAAATCAGGAATGGCCCGAGCCTTCCGTTCAAAATACGCCGCGCGGGGAATTGGTACGTCGATGCGAACGCGCGACGAGCGCTCCTCGCCCGAAGTTGCAATGCTCGGCGGCGCTGGCTCTTCGATCACGGCGGTCGCGGTGTGTGTGTGCTCCTGCAAGACAGCGTCGCGGTACGCCGGATCGCTCAACTGGTTCATCAGGCGCAGGCCGGTCATCGCGTCCTTGGCGTAGCAGACGGCATTGCTATACTCCGGCGCAATTTTCAGGCGCGTAAATTTGTCGGAGAGCGCGGCGCCACCGACGAGCAGCGGCACATGGACTCCCGCTTCGCGCAAATCGGCGGCGGTGATCACCATCTGCTGCGCGCTCTTCACCAAGAGGCCTGAAAGCCCAATGGCGTCGGGCTGATGCTGATGGTGCGCGCGGATTAATTCTTCAGGCGGAACCTTGATGCCGAGGTTGATCACGTCATAGCCATTATTTTTCAGGATGATCTCGACGAGGTTCTTGCCGATATCGTGAACATCCCCCTTCACCGTTGCGAGAACAACTTTCGCTCGTTTTTCCGTCTCCGCCTTCTCCATAAATTGTTCGAGGTGATTGACGGCGGCTTTCATCGCCTCGGCTGACTGCAGCACTTCGGCGACGATCAATTCGTTGTTGTTGAAGAGTCGGCCCACCTCGGCCATTCCCGCCATCAGCGGGCCGTTGACGACATCGAGCGGCGGAGTGCCCTCTGCGAGTTTTTTGTTGAGGTCGTCCACGAGGCCGTCTTTCGAGCCTTCGAGAATGTAATTCGCCAGACGCTGGTCGAGCGGCAGGTCCGCGGCGACGGCTTTCTTGCGCGTGCCCGCGCCGCGAAAATGCTCAGAAACCGCGGCGATGTGAAATTGGTTGATGGCGGCTCTCTGCTCGCGGGTCTGCGCGCGCCAGTCCAAGGGCGCGCCGTGAAGAAGCGCAGCTTGCGGATGTCCATCCGGAATTTCCGCCGGCGGATAATTGAAGAGCAGGCTCTCCGCCAGCTTGCGCTCGTGCTCGGGGATGGAAGGGTATCGCTCGATGCGTTCGGCGTTGACGATCGCGAGATCGAGGCCTGCCTTGGTGCAATAGTAAAGAAAAACGGAATTGACCACCTCGCGCGCTCCGGCCGGCAGGCCGAACGACACGTTTGAAATTCCCAGCACGGTGCGCACATGCGGGATGCCCTGCTTAATCAGTCGAATGCCTTCAATGGTTTCGACGGCGCCGCCGATATAGTTTTCATCGCCGGTGGCGCAGGGGAAAACGAGCGGGTCGAAGATAATATTCTCGACTCGAATGCCATATTTTTCCGTGAGCAGGTGGCGAGAGCGCTCGGCGATTTCGAGCTTTCGCTCGCGCGTGAAGGCTTGGGCTTGCACGGGATCTTCATCAATGCAGCCGACGATGATGGCGGCGCCATAGGAGCGCGCGAGCGGGCAGACGCGCTCGAATTTTTCTTCGCCATCCTCGAGATTGATGGAATTGATGATGCTCTTGCCCTGGCAGTAGGTGAGCGCGAGCTCGATGGCGCGGGCATCGGTGGTATCAATCATCAGCGGGACTTTGATCTTGCGGATCAACTGGTCGTAGAAGGGCGGGATGTCTCGCATCTCGTCGCGGTCGGTGCTTTGCAGGCAGAGGTCCACGATGTGCGCGCCGCTTTTCACCTGGCGCCGTGCGATTTCCGTGGCTTCCTCCCACTGTTCGGCGGCAACGAGATTTTTGAATTGGCGCGAGCCGATCACGTTGGTGCGCTCGCCGACGATGAGGGGCCGCGTGCTCTCTTCGGCTTCGATCATCTCAATGCCGGAGTAAACCGCACGATGTTTCGCCTGAGGCGGACGGCGCGGAGCTTTTCCTTCGACCATCTGGGCGACCGCGCGGACGTGTTCTTCGGTAGTTCCGCAGCAGCCCCCGACCATGTTGAGCCAGCCGCGATCGGCGAAGCGCTCAAGCTGTTCGGCGAGCGTCGTTGGCGTCTCCTGGTAGCGCCCCTCCTCGTTGGGCAGGCCGGCGTTGGGATAGCAGGAAACGAATCGGCTGGTGAGCGATTGCAAAGTGCGAAGGTGATCCGTCATGAACTCGGGGCCGGTGGCGCAGTTCAGGCCGAGGGAGATTAGCTCGGCGTGATCCAGCGAAGCCCACAGCGCTTCGATGCCCTGGCCCGCGAGCATTGTGCCCATCGCTTCAATGGTCGCGGAAATCATCAGTGGGATGGGCTGGCCAAGCTCGCGGCCCAAATCTTGAACCGCCAAAATGCCGGCTTTGATATTGCGCGTGTCCTGGCAGGTTTCGAGCAGCAGGAGATCCGCGCCGCCTTCGATCAGGCCGCGCGCCTGCTCGAGATAATTCTGGTGAAGCTGATCGAAAGTGATGCCGCCAGTGACGCTGATCGCTTTGGTGGTTGGACCCATCGCGCCGGCCACGAACCGTGGCTTGGCAGGCTTGGAGAATTCGTCCGCCGCCTGGCGAGCCAATTCAGCAGCGCGCCGGCTGAGTTCACGGGCGCGTTCTCCCAACTGATACTCGGCCAGCACAATCGGCGTGCTGCCGAAGGAGTTCGTCTCGATGATGTCGGAGCCGGCGATGAGATATTTGCGGTGAATCGAGAGGATCACATCCGGCCGAGTGACCACTAGATACTCGTTACAGCCCTCGAGTTGCGGCCCGCCGAAATCGGCAGCGGTGAGCTGGGCTTGCTGCAGCATGGTGCCCATCGCACCATCCAGGACAAGAATGCGCTCGCGGAGCAGTTCGCGCAGGGCCAGGCCACGTTCGATGAGGTTATTCGTCACTATAAGATTGTCCCATGCTGGGCGATTCAAGCGTAACGCCTCTGCAGAGAACTGCAGCTTTCGGGCATCGGAAGGGCAATTCGAGGTGACGGGCGGAGGAGCAACGCTGCGCTGAGTATTGAAAATGAATCAGACGGCAGCCTACGCGGCTTCCGTGAGAAATTCGACTTTGAACGATGCGGGCACCAGGCCCACTGCAGCGCCGCGCGCCAACAATTCCCGGACCGCGCGACGGCCCTCCTCGCCATAATCGAGCGTCCAGCGGTTGACGTACATGCCGATAAATTTGTCGGCGAGCTGAGGATCCATGTCGCGCGCAAACTGCAAAGCATAATTGAGCGCCGGCTCGCGATGCTCGAGGGCATAGGTGATGCTGTCGCGAATCACGCGCGCCACTTTGCGGCCCATGTCCGGGCCCAGCTGGCGACGGATCGCGTTTGCGCCGAGCGGGAGCGGAAGGCCGGTGGTTTCCTGCCACCACTGGCCGAGGTCCACCACGCGGTGCAAGCCAATCTGAGAGAAAAGCAATTGGCCCTCGTGGATCAGCAGTCCTGCCTCCACTTCCTTGGCCTGGACGGCATCGAGGATTTTGTCGAAGGGCATGGTCACCGTCTCGACATTGGGCTCGAATAGCTTGAGCGCGAGATAGGAGGTGGTCATCTCTCCGGGGATGGCGACCTTGTGGCCAGCCAGCTCAGTTTTTTTGATGGGGTGTGCGGCGACGACGATGGGGCCATAGCCTTCGCCAAAACTCGCGCCGCAATCGAGCAAGACGTACTTATCGGCAACGAAGGAGTAACCATAAAAGCTGAGGGCGGTGATGTCGTAGGTCTCCTGGTGCGCCGCCCGGTTCAGCGTTTCGATGTCGGAGAGGATGTGCGTGAATTTCACGCCGGGCAGGCGGACTTTGCCTGTCGCGAGCGCATAAAACATGAATGCATCGTCACTGTCGGGCGAGTGTGCCAGGCGAAGCTCAGCCGCTTTCGGTGACGCAGCCGGTGTGGGCATCGGTAGTCCGTCCTGCGCTCACGCGAATCGCTCGGTCACCGCGCCGGGGCTGGGAAGACGCAGATACGAGTGCCGTCGAACCCGCTGCGGTTGTTGCGTTCTTCGGAGTGAGCGCTGAAAACCTGTGCTCTGATCTAGGAAAGTAGATTAACACAGGCGGCGAGAGGCGTACAGGTCTGGTGTGGGACCAGCTACCCTGTATTTATACGGATAGGGAGGCGGGCGCTGGATTTATTGCACCGTGGAGCGAACTGGGGCGGGTAGAGGCGAGGCGTGATGAGCGACCAGCAGCCAGCCAACCTCGCTGCGAACGAAAATATTTGTGGCCTGGACGGTAGCTTCGTCGAAACCGTCGGCGAAAGCGGTGGTGACGTGCTCGGTGCAGGCCACCCAGCCAACTCCGCCCTCGATGCGGACCCAGATTGAGCTGAGGGCTATGCGAACGCGTTTGGAATTGGCGAAAATGCGCGACCAGCTTCCGCGCACCTCGTCCCAGCCAAGCAGCAGCTCCCAGCCAGGCTGCACGCATTCGACTGCATCGTCGTGCGCCCAGACAGCTTCCATCTCCGCGATGTCGAGCGATTCGAAGGCAGCATAGAAACGCTGATTCGCAGCGCGGACTTCCTCTTCAGGAGTTTGCTTTTGCGGCGCGGTTTGTGTGGACATGGCGAAGTTAGGCGCTAGAGGTTCGATGTTAGAGATTAGAAAGCCAATGCTCCAGACGAAATTCGAATCGGTAGTTGTTTTTCACCGGCCCGCATTTGGCGGCGATTCTGCCGCTCAATTCCTTTGTCGCGCTAGTTCCACGCCGCGGACAGTGGCGACGATCAATGCCATTTTCATGATCTCGCCCGGGAGAAAAGGCAGCAGACCCGAGTAAAACGCATGGGTCCAGCCCAGTCCGGCTCCGATCGCGAGCCAGAAGCATCCGCCGAGGAAAATGATTGTGTCGCCTGCAATGAGTGCGCCGGTAAGACGCAGGCCTGCAAATCGCACAAACCAGATTCTCGCAGAGCGCTCGGCCAGCCAGCCGGTGACAAACGCGGCTGGCGGGTAAGCGAGCAGGTAGCCGGCCGTGGGTCCGAAGAAGCGCGCAACCCCCGGCGCGCCGATCGGCGCAAATACAGGCAGCCCGGCCATCCCTTCGAGAAGATACAATACGACGGCGATCGTTCCGCGTCTTGAGCCTAGCAGCACGGCGACCAGCAGGACTCCGAATGTCTGGCCGGTGATAGGCACCGGCGTCCACGGAAGCGGAATCGCGAGCTGCGCACAGAGCGCCAGCAAAATATTCGCCGCGATGATCCGCGCCGCATCTGCGGCAATCCCTTCGCCGGAATAGATCCGGTCAGCTAGAACCCTTGATTGAGCCATCCGCGCCCCTTAATGGGAGATGGACTGTCCCGCAACTGAAAATCTCTGGCGGGCATTATACCTGAGGGTGCCTGAGGTTACTCCGTCTTTTCGCCTTCGATGGGCGGGTCGTCCGAGGTGGCAACCGCGCCGTGTTTATCGGCGGCGTGAACCTTGCCCTTGGTGTCGAGGAAGAACGACCGGCGGCCAGTTTTTCCGTAGTCTTCGGGCGCAGCAGCAAGCTCGAAGGCTGTCTCGCTTCCGTCCGGCCCGGGCACGATGCGATAACGGTACGAATAGCCACGCTGGCTGCCGGCAGCCAGATGCTCATTCACCAGAGACGCCTGCTCCGGAGAAATTTGGTCCGGCGGAGCGGGGCCGAGCTGCGCGAGCGATTCGGGCAGCTTGCCCCAGGCGCGCACATAGGCCTGAATAGCATCCGCGAGTCCGCGCAGAGTTTGGACGACGGCATCTTCGCGCGCGGCGAAATCCTGCTCCACCCATTGTTTCGAGAGCTGCGGAATGTCGAGAAGCAGCAGGCCCAGTGAGAGAAGCCGCCATCCGCCCGTCTCGCGGACCAGTCCAAATTCTGTCCCGTGGTTGCCCGGGACTGTGACCGGGATGAAGGCAAGATTTTCACGCACACGTGTATCGCCAAAGCGATATTCAGCCGAACCACCGCTGGTCTGGCAGCGCAGAACGGTGTGCTGTTGCGGGTCCGCGGAGATGAGCGGCTTTCCAGCTTCGTCGCTGAGCGAAAGGCGCTTCATGAAGGCTGCGCGCTGGTCTTCCGGCATTGCGCGGAATGCCGCGGCATTATCGGCGGTAAGATATTTCGCGAAGGCGTCCGTGTTTGCGCGGCAGGCCGCGGCCAGCGCAGCAGAGAGCGCTGCGGCTGGCTCGGAATCGTGGGCCTCCTGCGCGTGCGTGGGCATCGCTGCCACAAGAGCGAGCACATTGGCCGTGAGGAGCGCGGCGATATTGGTGCGCAGTTTCATGAGGATTCGGATTTGGCCCGCTCGAGGATGGTTGCCAGGTTGCGAGTGAACTGCGACCGCGGCATCACTTCGCGGCAACCGGCGGCTCGCGCTGCTTCCGCCAGCTCCACTTGCATGTGAGAGAGAAAAGCTACGACTGGGATGCCCGGGGCGGCGGCCTGTATGCGCACGATGGCCTCCAGCGGCTTCGAGCGGGCGTTCAAATCCACGATTGCGAGCCTCGTGGCATCGCTTGCAGCTTCGGCGACGAGAGCTTCCGGCGTTGCACAAACGCGCAGCTCTATGCCAAGCTGCTTCGCCGTCTCAAGCATCTTGGTTTGAAAGAAAAGATCGTCTACCAGTGCAACCACCTGGGCCATTCCGCGATTCTCCTCGCTCTCCGGTGTATCACGCGGACGCAAAGCATACAAGCTCTCACCGCGCGCGCAGCTTTCAAATTTCATGCGTGGTAATGTATAAGAGAGCGCTGCGATACCTTCCTGGGAGGTTTTCATGGCTGCGACTCCGAGCCCGCACACACTGCCGGGGCTGGCTGTTCTCGAGCAAACGCCTATTATTATTGAGAAAATTATCTGGGCGGCATCCGAAGAGCAAATGAATTGGAAGCCGGCAATGGATCGCTGGTCCATCAGTGAGGTGCTGGCACATCTCGCAGATGTGGAGTCAGTTGGCTTCCGCGAGCGAATTCAGAAGATGCTGGACAAAGGCAATCCGCAGCTCGAGGCTTACGATCAAAATGCTGCCTACGCTTCAGGAAAGTACACGGGCGGCAAACCGCGCGAGAATTTGAAAAAATTCTGCCACGAGCGCGACCGCAGCCTGTCCTGGCTACGCTACGTTCCGGCGGGGATGGTCACGCGCACGGGGCAACACGCCGAGTTCGGGCAAATCACGATTGGCCAACTAATGAACGAGTGGGCGTTTCACGACCTCGGCCACATTCGCCAGATCGCAGAGCTGTACCGCTCGCGCGCCTTCTACCCATCCATGGGGCCATTTCAACGCATCTATGCCATCAAGCCCTAGCGCCGGTTCAAGAAACCACACGTATGAAAGCAATGGCCCGTCGAATTCTTGAATTGTTCGACCAACTCGAGCGCGATTCGCTCGACCTGCACACATTTCTCGAATTTGTTGGCGGCAATCCACCGGCTGCGCGGGAAGCTGTTCTCGACACGGTCTCAGAAATGATGAAGCAGGGATTGCTTCGAGAGAGTGGGCGGAGTGATTTCTACGAGCGCACGGAAGACGGCCGTTTGGAGGTTGTCAGTTCGCGCGCGATCACGCTTTACACGCGCGAGGGCTGCCATCTGTGCGAAGAGGCCAAGGCTGCCATCCTGTCGCTAGTTTCCGAGTTCGGCGCCACACTTCGCGAAGTGGATATTGACGATGACTCCATGCTCCACGACCGCTACACCAATGACGTCCCTGTAATTTTTCTTGGTTCGAAAATGGTGGCGCAACACCGCTTGGACCCCGCGCAATTGCGCCGCCAGCTTCAGCTTCTGAAGAAGTAGGGTTTCGCCTCCCATTTCGAATATCTTCGTTATCCGAATTTTGGAATTCTCCTAAGACTTGTTCCGAGAACCTTTTTTTGCGCCCTCAGAAAACTTTTTGTTTCGGTGCGAATCAAAGCCTGAAACGGACATTCGATGTCCCCCAGTGGAGGAAGTGCAATGAAAGCGGAAGGCCGGCTGACGCGGTATCGCAAAGTGGTACTTGAATTACTCCGTTCAACCGAGACACATCCTACGGCTGCAGAAATTTACAGACTTGTTAGGCGTCGTCGTCCGGGCGTGGCCTATGCGACGATCTACAACTCTCTGAACTGGCTCGAGCAGAAGGGTTTGATTCGACGCGTGGACTTCGTCGAAGAAGCTACTCGCTACGATCCCATCGTCGAACGCCACGACCATTTGGTCTGCGATCGCTGCGGCGCCTTGAAGGACGTGTGGCTCAAGCTTCCTGCTCAGACGCTGGGCCGCGTCCCCCGAGGCGAACGATTCCGCATCGAACGCCACCGCACGGAGGTGTTTGGATTGTGCGGTGAGTGTGTTCGGGAAAATGGGGCGACGCAGTAATTTTGAGGGCGTCCGAAGGATTTCAGCGGCGGGCTCTAATCCTCGGGGTTTTCCTCGACGCCTACACTTTCATCTGGCACATCGCCGGGCCGGCCCTTCACGCGGTCATACACGGTGACGTGGCAAGTGGAGCCGAGCGCCTCATTGTAATAGGTAGGCACGCCGAGCGCCGTGCGCATTTCTTCGTTGAAGCGGCGCAAATTCGCGAGCTGATTTACGTGCACAGGCAGCTTTTTCGCGTCGTGCGTGATTAGAAATTTCTGGTAGCCCGCGTCCCACACGCGTGTGAACTGCCCCTCCGACATGATGCAGGGGATCTCGGTCATCTCAAAATCGCCGCGAGCCGCCTTGCGAAGTTCTGCGCCGCAATCGTATTTCTCAATGCGCACCACGCCACCCGAACTGCGCACGAGAAAACCCTTCGATGAAAGCGATTCCACTTGCGCTTGAGTGAACAGCTTGTCGACGTACCACATAGCTGTGAGCATAGGAATTCTGCTGTGCCCGTGTAAAGCTAAAAAATATGGTACGGAATTCGTGTCGCGGGCATCAAACAGAATGTAGGGCTGGTTCGGCCTGAGTACCGAGCGGTCTCTATGATGCGCCAGTGTATTCTGCTAAACTCCATTGAATTAGCTGAATACGAGAAGATTCCCCTCGCATTGGAGCGCCATTACTTGGTGCCGGCT
>Ga0307475_10002561_pt1 | contig 10965 bp, 10 predicted proteins | sample atmos_gasesECM1C_FD_203317 | JGI IMG/M metagenome (GOLD analysis project Ga0307475, IMG submission 203317) | Hardwood forest soil microbial communities from Morgan-Monroe State Forest, Indiana, United States - atmos_gasesECM1C_515 | ecosystem: Environmental > Terrestrial > Soil > Temperate...
CTAGCCGCGCAAACGCACGTCGTCCCGCCCTGCGCCATGCGGGTCAAGCGCGCGCGCGAGCTCGGCCCGCTGGCATCGGTGGCGCCGCCCGGCGCCTGCGGCTGCTATTACGAGAAGATGGCCAATGGCGCCACCACCTGCACCCCGTGCAGCGCCGCCGCCGACTGTCCGGCCAGCGCGCCGGTCTGCAGCTTCGGCTACTGCGAGACGCAGTAGCTCACACCGCCAGGGCGGCGGGGGCGCCGGCGCGGTGGGCGCCCGCGCGCCACAGCTCGCGATCGGGCGGGCCGGCGACGGCGTCCAGCCACCAGGGTCCGGTGGCCAGCATGCCGGCCGCGTGCGAGAAGACACAGGCGCGCCCCAGCTCCGTCGAGCTGCCGGCGTTGAAGATGCGGACCGGCCGCGCGTCGTCGAAGGGGCGCAGCACGCGCGGCTGGTGGCGATGGCCGTGCAGGACGAGATCGCAGCGGCCGCGGATGCGCGCCAGCAGGTCGCGCCCGCGCGCCAGCTCGGAGGTGAAGCGCAGCCCGATCCAGGCCGACAGCCGCTCGACCGCGTGCTCGTCCGGCAGCGGCAGGATGTGGTGGTGCAGCAGCAGCACGACCAGGTGCTTCGACGGCGCGTGCGCGAGGGCGGCGTCGACGGCCTCGATGTCCTCGTCGTGAAGGACGCCGTGGCCGTTGATCCACGATCGGTTGTGCGGACCCGTGGAGTCCAGGCGGATCAGATAAAGCCCGTGCCGGTGCTCCGTCTGCACGCGCGGGCCGGGCATGATCGCCTGGCCCAGATCGTCGCCCAGCCGGTCGTGATTGCCCGGGACGACCGAGAGACGGCCCGACGCCAGCAGCGGCTCGAAGGCCCGGTTGAACTGCTCCAGCTCGCGGATCTTGCCCCGGTGGGTGATGTCACCGGTGACGACGACGTGATCGATGTCGGCCTCGACCAGCGTCTGGCACAGCTGGGCGGCCCGCTGATCGCAGTCGGGGCTTCGTCCCATGTGCAGATCCGAAATGTGCGCCAGCGTCCGGGGCCGCATCAGCGACAGCGCCTCGTTTGGCTGTTATTCATGCCTTACACGTTAAAAGACGACCGTGACAGAGGCGGGGCGCGATCGTGCCGTTCTGGAAACATTGTTGGGACGTTTTTCACAAGCAATTGTTGCAACTTCGCCTCAGCAGGGTGACGTTAATCGCTTGTAAAAGAGGTCCTCGCGCATGACCCCCGCCGGCCTGCCCGTCCCGCCCCCGCTTGCCCCGATCGCCCGTCGGTGGAGGTGGGCGGAGATGCTGCTTCTGTTCGGTGCGCTGCCGGGCATCCTGGCCCTCGGACCGCGCGGGGCCCTGCTGCCCGTCATCGTGGCCAGCGGGCTGATCTGTCTTTTTCTGTTGCTGCGCGATCCGTCTTTCGCGCGCGGGCAATTGCTGGCCTTCGGCGCCATTGCGCGGGAGTGGCGGGGGTTGTTGCTGCGCAGCTCGATTGTGGCGGGCGCGCTGCTGGCGCTGGCGTTGCTGCGGGGCGGGCCAGGCGCCGTCCTCTGGTTTCCCCGGCAAAAACCCCTGATCTGGATCGGAGTGGCGCTGCTCTATCCGATCTTCTCCGCCTTCCCGCAAGAGATTGTCTACCGCGCGTTCTTCTTTCACCGGTATCGGGTGCTGTTTGCGGATTCGCGGAGGCTGATCGCGGTCAATGCGGCGCTGTTCGGGTGGTCGCACATCCTGGTTCACAACCCGTGGGCTGTGCTGCTGGCGACCGCCGGCGGCGTCTTCTTCGCCCGGACGTTCGAACGCGCGCGCTCCACGTCGCTGGTGGCGCTGGAGCACGCCATCTACGGTGATCTGGTCTTCACGATCGGAATCGGCGGGATGTTCGTCAACGGCGTGCGGCTGCTGTCGCGGCTGCTGGGGTGACGAACTTGGCTTCAGCTCAAACCGCGCTGCCGTCCAGCTCGGCCAGGGACTCGCGCGCGGCGAGGGGCGGGCGATCGGTCCGGCGCGTGGTGGCCTGGGCCAGGCCCAGGCTGATCCAGACCCCGGCGCTGAAATAGAGCGACATCCACGGAATCTCTTGCCGCCAGTCTTCCCAGCGATGGGTGACGATGCGCCGGTTCTGGGCGTCGGCCCACCCTTCGGCCACCGTCAGGTAACGCCCGCCGGCCGCTTGATCCCGCCGCCAGCGCCCAAAGTACATGGGCACGTCGACGGCGCACATGAAGACGATGTACGCCACGTTCAGCGCCATCGCCACCGCCAGGAACCGCCGGCGCGCGCCCCGGTAGTGCGGCAGCAAAGCGCCGAGGCCCACGGTGGCCAGCGCCGACGTGACGGCCCAGGTCGACTCCTCGACGACGCTGCCGATGAAGTTGGTGGTCAGCGCGCTGTACCAGGAGCTGACCTCGGCGAAGACGATCAGTGGAACAATCAGAGACGCTGCGCTGAAGGCGAGCGGGACTTTGCGCTGCAGCGCCATCTCGCGCATGGTGAGCGCCCACTGCGTGACCAGCGCCAGCTCCGCCACCGTGGCCACCGAACGGGCGATGGCGGCGCTGGACAGCAGCGAGCCTGACAGGCAGAAGCGCGGGGCCTCGGCCCAGGGGAGGAACGACCGGAACGCACAGCCGGCGACGAACAGCGCCGACAGTGTCAGCTGCAACCATGGTTGCGTCCGCTTTCCTGGATCCGTCTGCTCGCGCGCGCGCCACCAGCCGGCGGCGATGGCCAGCCAGGCAAGGACGTTGATGACACTCACCGTTCGTAACGCCGTCCACCACACCATCACGGCTGTCGAAACGTCCTCCGTCATTGCACCTCGGCGATCATTGTCTGCGCGTCTGGGGCCTTCTAACAAGAAATCCATCGGCGGCGCAGGGTTCCCGACGCCGTCGCGCAATGTTCACACAACTGTCATGGTCTTGTGGGCGCCGGCTTTGGCGGGCGGGTCTAGGATCGGCCTGACCAAGGAGGATTCATGGACAAATTTCTCGCTGCTCTCGCCGAACAAAGATGGGACGACCACCGCTTCTACCACCACAGCCGCATCAACCAGTCGTTGCACCTGGTCAGCGCCATCAGCTTTCTGGTGACGTATGTCCTGCTGTTCACCAAACCGGTGGCGGCGGCGCTGTTCGGTTGGACGTTCGCCATGTGCATCCGTCAGGTGGGGCACTTCTTCTTCGAGCCGAAGGGCTATGACGAGATGAACGAGGCCACCCACGAGTACAAGGAGAAGGTCAAGGTCGGGTACAACCTGCGCCGCAAGATCATCCTGCACAGCCTGTGGGGCCTGATGCCGGTCGTGCTCTATTTCTCGCCGTCCTTCTTCGGCATCCTGCCGGCGTACACGGACCTCGGCAGCTACCTTCACAACCTGGCGAAGATCTGGATCGCGCTGGCGGCAGGCGCGTTGCTCTTCCGCACCATCCACCTGTTCTTCCTGCGCGACGTGCTGACCGGCGTGGTCTGGTTCACCAAGATCCTGACTGACCCGGTTCACGACATCATGCTGTACCACCGGTCGCCGCTGTATCTGCTGCGCGGCGAGTTGATTGAGCCGGCGAAGCACCAGCACGCGTAACATTTCCAAGCAGCATCTCGCGGAGCACGCGGCGCTTGATCGACTTGTTGGTCAGCGCCGCGTCAGCCCACCAGAACCCGTCCTGTTCCATTGCCTTCGCAGCGGCGACGAACCGCGCGGCCACCTCGGCGAAGGTGTCGTCGGTGTAGTTGAGGCTGAAGATGAATCGGCCCGTCCCGACCCAGCTGAGCGCCAGGCCCTCCGCCCGCAGGTAATATTGCAGCATCCAGTTGTAGCGCGACGGCCGCGTGTAGATGACGGTCCAGATCGTGCCCAGGTTCGCCACCCGCAGCGGCAGCGAGGCATCGCTCAAGCGCAGGTTCAAGGCGGCCGCCCGTTCGTTCCAGATGGCGTCGACGTTTTCATAGAGCGCCGCAATCTCGGGCGTGCGCAACCGGCGCAGGAACTCGTTCATCGCGCCCATGACGTAGGGGTGAGCGTTGAACGTGCCGCGCGCGAAGCAGATGTCGGCCGGGCGGTCGTCGCGGAAGCGCTTCATGAGATCGTGGCGCCCGCACACCACGCCGATGGGCAAACCGCCGGCCAGCGTCTTGCCGTAGGTGACCATGTCGGCCCGCACGCCGAAGTATTCCTGCGCCCCGCCCGGGGCCAGGCGAAAGCCGACGAAGACCTCGTCGAAGATGAGGACGATGTTGCGCTCCGTGCAGACCGCGCGCAGGCGCGCGAGCCAGTCGGCGTACGCCGCGCGATCGAAGCCCGCCTGGCGATCGCTGGCCAGCAGGGTCGAATCGGTGGGGGCGCCGCCGTTCGGGTGCAGCGCCTGCAGCGGGTTCACCAGGACGCAGGCGATGTCGCGCCGCCGGCGCAGGACGCGCAGCGAGTCCTCGTCCATGTCCTTGAGCGTATAGGTCTCGTGCGCCGGCACCGGATTGCCGACGCCGGGTTGCACGTCGCCCCACCAGCCGTGATAAGCGCCGCAGAAGCGCACCAGGTGCGACCGCCGCGTGTGATAGCGAGCCAGGCGCACCGCCTGCATCACCGCCTCGGTCCCCGACATGTGGTACGAAACCTCGTCGAGGCCGGAGATCTCCTTCAGGCGGGCGGTGTTCTCGGCGACCAGCGGATGATACGCCCCCAGCACCGGACCGAGCGCGCGCACCTTCTCGCTCCCGGCGGCGATGCACTCCTTGTAAAAGTCGTAGCCGAAGACATTCACGCCGTAGGACCCGGTGAGGTCGAGGAATCGGTTGCCGTCGAGATCGGTCACCGTCACGCCCGACGACGCCTGCATGAACGAACCCGTCTTGAGGTGCTGGCGCACGAGGCGCCGGAACTGGAACGGCACGCGGTACGACGACGTGAACGGCACGTCGGGAATGTCATGCTCGATGTCGGCGGTGGCGCGGATCGAACGCGCGAACCGCTGCTGAAAGAGCTCTCCGAGACGCAGAAAACCGGCGCGCCGGCGCTCGGCGATCTCCACTGGCGCGTCGTCGGCGCTGAAGTAACGGGCGTCGTCGTATTCATAGAAGCGCACCAGACGCGCGGCGACGCGCGAGATGCGCGCGTGCCCGCGCAGCGACGGGTGCTTGGCCCGCGACAGCTGCAAGCGCAGCGACAGTTTCCGCAGCACGACCCAAAGTCCCACCGCTCCCAGCGCATACCAGACGATGTGCATGTTCATGATTCGCCCTCGCGAAAGGTACACCGATGCCGAGTAAAGATCTGACGGGAACGGGAACTCTCGACGGGTTCCCTGGTTCGCGTATCGACAGGCTCCGCGCCACGCTGGCCGGGATCGCCGCCCACGAAGACGTCAACTTCCTGCTCACGAACCGGATTCCCCGCCACCTGGCCACCCGGTTCATCGCCTGGTTCGGCAAGATCGAGCAGCCGCTGGTGCGCGACCTGTCGATCGGCGCGTGGCGGCTGTTCGCCGATCCCGCCCTCGACGAGGCCAAGACGACACGGTTCCGCAGCCTGCACGACTGCTTCGTGCGCGAGCTGAAACCGGGCGCCCGACCGATCAACACCGACCCGGCCGTCGCGATCAGCCCCTGCGACGCCATCGTGGGCGCGTGCGGCGCCGTCGAGGACGGCCAGGTCATCCAGGCCAAGGGCTTCCCGTATGCCCTGGCGGAGCTGCTGCCCGATCCGGCGCTGGTCGATCACTACCGCAACGGCCGCTACGTGACCTTGCGCCTGACGTCCAGCATGTATCACCGCTTTCACGCGCCCCACGACCTGCGCGTCGACGAGGTCACATACGTCTCGGGTGACACCTGGAACACGAATCCCATCGCGCTCAAGCGCGTGGAGAAGCTGTTCTGCAAGAACGAACGCGCCGTGATTCGCACCGTTCTGCGGGACAGCGGGCACATGGTGACGTTGGTGGCCGTGGCGTCGATCCTGGTGGCCAGCATCCGCCTGCACTGCCTGGATCGCCTCCTCCACCTCGACTATCAGGGGCCGAACCGGTTCGCGTGCCAGGCTTCGTACCAGAAAGGCGCCGAGATGGGCTGGTTCGAGCTCGGCTCGACGATCATCGTCTTCGCGCCAGGCGAGCTGGCGCTGTGCCCGGGCGTCCGCGCCGGTGCCGTCATCCGAATGGGAGAACCTTTGCTGCGGGCCGGCTGACGGCGGGCGCGACCAGCGCGTCGGGCAAGGCGTCGTCGTCGCTGGCGAAGCCGCCGATCGAATCGCGCCGCAGAGGCACCAGGTGAGCGCGGAACAGCTCGTGTCCCGCGTGCAACGTGCGGCCGAGGATGCTGGCGCGCGCCGTCTCTGGCGAGCAGCGGATGGCCCGCATGCACGCCTGCAGCAGCTTGTCGTCGACGGCGCCGTTGACGCCCTCGTTGATCAAGTCCACCGGCCCGGGCGCCGGGACGGACGCCACCGGCAAGCCCGAGGCTTGCGCCTCCAGGATGACGTTGCCGAAGGTCTCCGTGCGCGACGGAAAGACGAAGCAGTCGGCGCTGGCGAAGTGCGACGCCAGGTCGTCGCCGAAGCGATAGCCGCGCCAGACGACGTCGGGGAAGCGGCGCGCCAGGTCGGCCCGCGAGGGGCCATCGCCCACCACGACCTTGGTCCCCGGCAGCGACAAGGAGAGGAAGTCGTCCAGGGTCTTCTCGACGGCGACGCGCCCGACGTAAAGCCAGATCGGCCGCGGCAGGTCGTAGACGTCCTCTCGCCGGTGCCGCGGGTGAAAGAACGAGGCGTCCACGCCGCGCGGCCAGTACACCAGCTTGCGCGCCACGCGCCGCTCCTGCAGCTCGCTCAGCAGCGTCTGCGAGCTGACCAGCGTGTGGTCGGCGCGTTCGTGGAACCAGCGGACCAGCTGATACCCCCACTCGAGAGGCACGGGCAGCCGCGCGCTCAGGTACTCGGCGTAACGGGTGTGAAAGCTGGTGGTGAACCGCATGCGCTCGCGGCGCAGCCAGCCCACCGCCCAGAAACCCAGCGGGCCCTCGGTGGCGACGTGGACGGCGTCCGGCTGGAACGTCCGGATGCGCCCGATCGCCTTCCAGGGATCGCAGGCGACGCGGATCTCCGGGTACGATGGCAGCGGCAACGTCCGGTGTCCATCGGGGGCGATGACCTGCACGGTGACCCCGCACCCTTCCAGGTGCTTGACCAGACGGACCAGCGTGTTCACGACACCGTTCGTCTGGGGCTTCCACGCATCCGTCACCAGCGTCAGGCGGCGCAGGCGCGGGCTGAGATCGGTGACCGCGTCCAGCGCGGCCGGCCCCGGACGGCGAAAACGCGCCTTGATGGGGATGGCCTTGAGCAAGGGGGTGGGACCCGTCTCGTTGCTTGTTTGCACGCGGAGATCTTAGACGCCGCGAAAAACAGGCCGGTGGCGGCCGGGTGAAATCAATGTGCTCTCTTTTCAACACTTTCGCGTCACGCGCACAGATGACACGCCCGCGGTCCGGAGCGCCGGTCACTGTCACCAAAGAGACGCCAATCCGAAACAAACGACAGTCGCCCCACGTGCGCCCCCAATCACCGGTTGCGCTGCCGCCCGGGACCGCGCTAAACGCAAGGCTGCACCATGGCTCCGCATCAAGACCGCGCCGCGCACCTCGTCCTCGGCACGCTGCTGGCAGCGGCGGCCGCTTGCCAGACCGTCCCGTCGCACCCGCCGGTGGCGCCCCCGACGGCTGGCCCCAGCGGGCGATTGCTGGTGGCGATCGTCGTCGATCAGCTGGGCTCCTGGCTGGCCGAGGAGCGCTGGCCCGAGCTGGATCCGGCGGGCGGCTTCGCGCGGCTGCGCCGCGAGGGGCTGACCGTGCGCGAGCTGCGCTACCCGCACGCCGTCACCGACACGGCACCCGGGCACGCCGCGCTCTTCACCGGTGTGGCCCCGCGCGGAAGCGGCATCGTCGCCAACGAGATCATCGGCCCCGGCGGTGGCGACCCGGAGTCGATCCTCGCCGACGCCGGCACGCGCCTGGTCGCGATCGGCGCTGGTCCCCTGGATCGCCCGGGCAGCTCGCTGGCCGCGCTGAAGGTGGAGACGCTGGCCGATGTCTTCAAGAGCAGCCGCCGAGACGCGCGGGTGTACAGCTTCTCGCTGAAGGATCGCGGCGCGCTGTTCGCCGGCGGGCGCCGCCCCGACGCCGTGCTGTGGCTGGATCCGGCGTCGGGCGCGTTCGTCACCTCCACAGCCTTCGCCACCTCGACGCCCGATTGGCTGCGCGCGGCCGGCGATCAGGCCGCGGTCGCCGCCGCCCGGGCGCCGGGCTGGACGCTGTCCGACGGCGCGCGCGCCTGGGTGGCCGCGCACGCCGCCACGCCCGACGACCAGCGCGGCGAAGGAAATTACGCGGGCCTGGGCCGCACGTTCCCGCACGCCATCCCGTCGGCGAAGGCGATGCGCGCCACGCCGGCCGGCGACCAGCTGCTGTTCGGCCTGGCCGAGGCGGCGCTGGCCCATATCGCCGCCGATCGCCGGCCGACGCTGCTGGCGCTGTCGCTGTCGTCGCACGACTACGTGGCGCACGTCTTCGGCCCCGACTCGTGGGAGGCCTGGGACGAGCTGCGCCAGCTGGACGCGCGGCTGGCGGCGTTTCTCGGCGCCCTGGATCGCGCGTTCGGACCCGAAGGGTACGACGTGCTGCTGACGGGCGATCACGGCGGCAGCCCGCTGCCCGAGCTGGCGGGCACGCCCGCCGATCGCTGGTGCCGCAAGAACGCGACGGCGGCGAACGACGTGGACCGATGGCAGCGCCCGTGCGGCCCGCGCCACCGCATTGTCCCCGCCGAGCTGGCCAGGGCGCTGGAGGGCGCGCTGGTGGCGGCGCTGGGAGCGGGACCGTGGGTCACCGGCATCGCCGATCCGCTGGTGTTCCTGGGCGCCAAGGCGCGCGCGCTGGACGCCGGCCGGCGGCAGGAGCTGATCGACGTCGTTCGCCGCGTGGCTACCCCGCTGGGCATCGCGGAGGTCGTGGATCTGGCTCACCTGGACAGCGGCGCGTGCGCTCCACCGGAGTCGTCGCGCGCGGCGCTGGTCTGTGCCGCCACGCGCCCGGGCCAGCCCGGTGATCTGTACCTGCTGCAAGCGCCGGGAACGTTCTTCGATCCCAATTACACGCCTGGGTTCGGCACCAGCCACGGTACGCCGTACCTGTACGATCGCGCCGTGCCGCTGCTGGTGCGGGCGCCCGGGCGCGTGCGCGCCGGCGCCGTCATCGACGCGCCGGTGCCGGCGGCGACGTTCACGCGCACCGCGGCCGCGCTGCTGGGCGTGCGCGCGCCGGCCGCCGCCGATCCCGGGGACGACGTGATCCGGACGATGGCGAACACACGCGCGTCCGCCCCGCCCCCCACCCCCGGCTCAGCCGGAGGTTGGTGATCGGCGAAAGCGCTGCTAGGAATGCGGCATGCCACAGCTGACCATCGTCATCGGCAGCACCCGCCCCAACCGCGCGGGCTTGCCCATCGGGACCTGGTTTCACGGCTTCGCCGCGCGCCACGGACAGTTCGAAACCAAGCTGGTCGATCTCGGCGCGCTCGGCCTGCCTCTCCTCGATGAGGCGGAGCACCCGCGCCTGCGCCGATACCAGCACGACCACACGCGGACCTGGAGCGCGACCGTGGCCGGCAGCGACGCCTTCGTCTTCGTCACGCCGGAGTACAACTTCAGCGCGTCGCCCGCGCTGCTAAACGCCATCGATTATCTGTTTACAGAATGGCACTACAAACCGGTGGGGTTCGTCAGCTACGGCGGGCTCTCGGGCGGCATGCGATCGGTGCAGATGGCGAAGATGCTGGTGACGTCGGTGCGCATGATGCCGCTGCCGGAGGCGGTGACCATCGCCAACTTCGCGCAGCAGATGGACGCGGGCGTCTTCAAGGCGACCGAGGCGAACGAGAAGGCGGGCGCCGTGATGCTGGACGAGCTGCTGCGCTGGTCGAACGCCCTGGCCACTTTGCGCGCGCCCAGCGCGCCCAGAGCGAACGGGTAGACAAACCACGGGCGGCGGGCGCACGCTGCCTGCAGTTCACACACGAGGGGGATGTCATGGGAATCCTGCTGGTCGTGCTCGTCATCGTGGTGGGTCTTCTGCTGGTCATCGCCACGCGACCCAATCAGTTCCGCGTCCAGCGCAGCACTGTCATCGGCGCGCCAATCAACGTCGTGTTCCCGCTGGTCAACGACTTTCATCAATGGACGCGCTGGTCGCCGTGGGAGGGGCGCGATCCCAACCTCAAGCGCGCGCACGAAGGCGCGCCCGCCGGCACGGGCGCGGTCTACTCGTGGGTCGGCAACAACCAGGTCGGCGAGGGGCGCATGACCATCACCGACAGCAAGCCGGGCGAGTCGATCGTCATCAAGCTGGAGTTCATCAAGCCCTGGACCGCCACCAACCGCACCGAGTTCACCTTCCGCCAGCAGCCGTCGGGCGTCGCCGTCGACTGGGCGATGAGCGGCCCGCATAACTTCATGGGGAAGGCGTTCTCGCTGCTGATGAACATGGACGCGCGCATCGGCAAGGACTTCGACCAGGGGCTGGCGTTGATGAAGAAGGCCGCCGAGGAGGACGCGCAGAAGACCGGCGCCGCCGCCGCGCCCCGCTGATGAGCGCCCCCGCGGCGCGGGCCGCCCGTTACGACGGCTGGCCGACAGATGCGGTGGCCGCCGTCGAGCGGGCCATCGCCGTCCACGGGGGACTGGCGCGCTGGAAGAACGTGCGTGCGCTGCACCTGGATTTCGGCTCGCTGGCGGGCGCGCTGCCGGCCTTGAAGGGATACCGCCGCACCTTCCCGGCCCCGCGTTCGATCGAGGTTCACCCGCATCAACGCACGACGATCTTTCACGGGTATCCCGACGCCGATCGCCGCGGGCAATTCATCGACGGAGACGTCAGCATCGAACGCGCCGCCGACGGCGCCGTGCTGGAGAGCAGCGCGCGCCACCGCCGCACC